>Ga0210397_10001202_pt1 | contig 16635 bp, 19 predicted proteins | sample IncBWH2OmetaG_FD_160126 | JGI IMG/M metagenome (GOLD analysis project Ga0210397, IMG submission 160126) | Forest soil microbial communities from Barre Woods Harvard Forest LTER site, Petersham, Massachusetts, United States - Inc-BW-H-2-O ...
ATTCTTTTTAACAGGATTGAAATATACATACCTGAATGCTTCGCTCATTTGGTATTGCCCGCTGCGTAGTGGATTGATCTGAAACTTGAATTCTTTTCGCACCTTCCATTGGTCGCCTTCCAGAATACGCAAGGATACAATTTCTTCGCTCATTAATTCTATATCCGAAGAAGTGAATTCAAATGTGCCGATAGATGAAGGATCTGTATTGGCCTCCAGTAAAATGGTCAGATAAGTTGCCTGTCCGTTTCTAATGCGTTTCTCATCCAGACGATCTTTCAGATAGAAATTGCCGACCGGGATTATTTTATTGGCAGATATCGGCGGCAATGCAAGCACTTTAATGTGCAAGCCTTTATCCTTAATAATATATTTTTCAGGCAATCGAACAATGCCATCGTTATTGACACCTTTTTTATAACCGTATACATACCATTCTGTAGCTGGAATGCTTATTTCACAAGGTTTCTGAGCAAAGAAGAATTGATCGATGATTGTTAATTTCAGAAATTTTTTATTATCCCGTGAGATTGTATCCTGCTCAAAAGCATTGGAAAGATTTCTATCCTGAATCAGGCAATTGCTGTTTTTAATAATTTTTTTAATGGATTCCTTTTGTTCGTGGCTGTTGACGAATGTAAACGGAACACTCTTATCTAAAGGGACCAACAGATAGCCCACTATATGTATGGGTTGCATGGGGTAGACTTCCTTTACGCTGCTTGTTAAGTGCCACTCCAGTTCAGGCAAATCAAACTGCAATTTTGTTTTTCCGATCCACGCTTCTACCGGAGGCTCTATAGGTTCTGTTGTTGTTTCGGATAATATGTTTACTGTAAAAGCCGGATTCGTAAACGTTTTGTTTTTTGTCTGGACCGATATTGAGGGAATAGACTTTGGCCCGGCTTTTATAGGTTCGTACCATTGAACAATTGAATAGGTTTTTTCAGTCCCTTCTTTTTCGTTATAGTATGTATGTGATTTGACCATATCCGCGATATCCGGGAATTGGTAATTCTTGTAAGCATTGAATTCTTTTTTAGCATCCCTGGAGAATGTAATAGATATGCTTAAAAAATCATTTTTATGTAAAGTGCTATTGTTGTGTTTGAAAGAAATAGTTTGACTATTCGAAGAAATTTGAAATGCCAAACCTAAGATGGTGATGATAATTCCTCGATATAGTACAAATAAATTCAATTTAACGGATATTTAAGGGCAGTTTTTACAAAAATGATAAAAATACCGGACAAATCGTTATTTGAGTACAACCTTTGATGTAATATTAGCGTAATAATTTAAAGTTTTCAAAAATCACAATCAGGCTATATGTTAAACTATACAAAATTTATTCTTGAAAAGGTGAGCTTTGATCAGCAGCTTTTTGAGAAAGAATTATTAAAACATTTGAGTGAGCTAATTATAGAAGAAGTAGTAGAACTAAAAAATTGGTGCTATGAAAATTTTGGACAAATACATGGTTTGGTTTTGAATCGTTGTTTTGCCTAAAGATCTTTTTTTATAAATGCCAGATTTCTGGAGAGGCCTTCAACTTTAGTTCTTTTAATGGCTGAGTCCTTAAAAAGAACATTGAACACATCTTTAGTAATTTCTTTTAAAGGCATTTCAAAATATTTTTTGAGTTCTTCTGAAGGGGAGAACTCACTTTTTTTTATGGGCTCTGCAAACCGGTTCCATGGACATACTTCCTGACAAATATCGCAGCCAAAGGCCCAACCTTGCATCTGATCTTTAAATTCAACAGGTATTTGTTCTTTCAATTCAATTGTCAGATAAGAGATACACTTGCTGCCGTTAACCTGATACGGTTCTGTAATGGCGTTTGTCGGACAAGCATCTATACAGCGGGTGCAGGTGCCACAATAATCTTTTATTGGCCCATCTGTTTCCAGTTCAATATCCAGAATCAGTTCGCCGATAAAAAAATAACTACCCGAATCTTTCGTGATTATATTACTGTGTTTGCCGACCCAACCCAATCCGCTTTGTTTTGCCCATACTTTATCCATTACAGGAGCAGAGTCCACAAAAGCCCTGCCGTTTACTTCGCCAATAGCTTCCTGAATGTGCTGCAGCATAACCTTGAATTTGTCTTTCAAGACATAATGATAATCTTTTCCGTACGCATAGCGGGAGATTTTAGTATCATTTTCAGAAAGGACAGTATCTTCAGGATCGGGTGTGTAATTCAATAATACAGAGACAACCGATTTTGCGCCTTCAACCAGTTTTCGCGGATCGAGCCGTTTGTCAAAATAGTTTTCCATCCACGCCATGGTGCCGTGTTGGTTTCTGTTTAACCAGGATTCTAATCGGGGAGCTTCTTCTTCTAAAAAACGTGCAGCAGAGATGCCACAATAGTCGAAGCCTGCTATTATGGCTGCTTCTTTAACAATACGCGTGCGGTGCGCTATTTGTAAAGAAGCCATAGGTTATTCAAATAAAGTTCCGGATTGTGCAGGTGGTGTGCGCTGCAAATGTTTATATGCAAGGGGAGTAACCTCTCTGCCTCGGGAAGTGCGTTTTAAATAACCTTCCTGAATTAAAAACGGTTCATATACTTCTTCGATCGTTTCCGCTTCTTCGCTGACAGCCGTAGCAATCGTAGAAAGGCCTACAGGGCCACCCTTAAATTTATCAATGATGGTCGTCAGGATTCGGTTATCCATATCATCCAGACCGTTTTGATCCACATTTAATGCTTGTAACGCAATACGTGCAATTTCAAGTGTAATGGTGCCATCGCCTTTGATTTGGGCAAAGTCGCGTGTTCGTCTTAATAAATTGTTTGCGATACGTGGCGTTCCTCTGCTTCGGCGGGCGATTTCAAATGCTGCCGTTTCAAGTATCGGTGTATTTAATAAATCGGAAGAACGCAGAACAATCTGTGTCAGTAATTTTGCATCGTAATATTCCAGCCGGGCATTAATACCAAAACGTGCACGCAGCGGAGCGGTAAGCAGGCCGGCGCGCGTAGTTGCGCCAATAAGCGTGAACGGATTTAAACCGATTTGTATGCTACGGGCATTAGCGCCCGAATCCAGCATGATGTCGATCTTATAATCTTCCATGGCAGAATACAGATATTCTTCAACCACAGAATTCAACCGATGAATTTCATCGATAAATAACACATCGTTTGTTTGCAGATTGGTAAGTAAACCTGCCAGATCACCTGGCTTTTCCAATACTGGTCCGGAAGTGATTTTGATATTCGAATTTAATTCGTTGGAAATAATATTCGACAAGGTAGTCTTGCCCAAACCCGGAGGTCCGTGCAATAATACGTGATCTAAAGGTTCGCCGCGTTGCTTGGCAGCCCCTACAAATATCTTCAGGTTTTCGATGATTTTATCCTGTCCGGCAAAATCTTCGAAAGAGAGCGGCCGTAATGCCCGTTCAATCTCCTTATCGCCGGGAGTAAATTGTTCGTCGTCTGATTTTAAATAGTCTTCACGCATTGATACAAAGATAGTCAATTGAAAGTGTAAAGTGAAGAGTGTAAAGTGTAGTCATTTCTTAATTATTAATTCAGTTTTGCTTCATTAAACACTGAATCCTTACACTTTTATATTTTACACGCTACACTTTCATTCTTAAATGAACTTCCTTTTGATTAATATTGTATTCTATTTCAGTTAAAATTTAATAATATGCCTCAATTACAAAAAGAATGGTTTGATACATGGTTTGATACGCCTTATTACCACATTTTGTATAGCAACCGTGATCAGTCGGAGGCAGAAATATTTTTGGGAAAGCTGATGCAATACATGGCTGTTCCTAAAGGAGCCAGTATTTTAGATTTACCTTGCGGAAAAGGAAGGCATACATTATTTCTGGCAGAAAAAGGATATGTATTAACGGGTGCGGATTTGTCGAGTGCCAGTATTGATATGGCGAAGTCACACGCTCCTGCCGGTGTAACATTTCTGGTACACGATTTAAGAAAGCCTGCCTGGAACGAAACATTTGATTATGTATTGAATTTGTTTACCAGCTTTGGTTATTTTGAAACGGAGGCAGAAGATAAGGCAGCATTTACAACACTTTCAAGAGCGCTTAAAAAGGGAGGTTCATTAGTGATTGACTTTATGAATGTGACACGTGCGGTTAATTTACTGAAAGAAGAAGAAACTAAAACGATACAAGGAATAGATTTTCATCTGAAACGTTATGTACAGGATGGATATATACATAAAGAAATACGTTTTGTAGCAGATAATACCCCCTATTTCTTTACAGAGAAAGTAAAGGCGTTAACTCTGGCGGATTTCAAGGAATTCTTTACCTTTGCCGGGCTTGAATTGACAGATGTTTTTGGAAGTTACCAGCTGAATGCATACGATGCGATCGAGTCTGATCGGTTAATTATGATTGCTAAAAAATAATAAGAATGTTACTAAGTGCTTTAGTTTTATTTTTAGTTGCGTTTGTACCTGCGATACTTGTTTATTATACATCGGCAAAAGGTACAGAGAATTTTAAATATGTATTATCCTTTAGTGGAGCGTATTTATTTTCCATAACGGTCATACACATCTTACCCGAAGCAGTCACGGAATCTGAAAATTTTAAATTGGCAGGGATTTTTGTCTTACTTGGTTATTTTTTACAAATGCTGATTGAATATTTTTCAACCGGTGTAGAACATGGACATATACATTTACACGACGATCACAAGGGCACCCAGAAATATTTCATCATGCTTGCCATGTGTGTACACGCCTTTTTAGAAGGATCGCTGTTGATGCATCCTTCACACATGCATGCAGAAGGCGCATACAATACATTGCTTATTGGCTTGGCTTTGCATAAGTTACCTGAAGCGTTTGCTTTGGCAGCAGTATTAATCGGGCTGATGCAAACAAGAGTGTCAATATTCAGCTGGCAGTTAGTTTTTGCTTTAGCCTCGCCGCTGGGACTATTTGTAAGTGGTTATTTATCCGATCAGGGAATACTGGATGCTGAAGGTATGGGTTTGTTATTTGCGTTACTTGCAGGTAATTTCCTGTATATTTCTACAACAATATTTTTTGAATCCAATCCGCAGCATAAGTTTAAAGCAAACAGATTGCTGATGTCTTTATTCGGCGCTGTAACAGCTGTGGTTGTGGAGTATGTGTTGGGGTAATAATTTTGAGAGTATCACAAGTTTTTCCTGTAACTAAAAACAGAATACTTACACTGTAATCTTCGTTCCTTCCATTACCTCAATCTCCGAACCTTCTGCTAAAAAAATAGAAATCGGTTTTGTTTCCAGATACGGTACAAATGCTTCACCGAAGAGTTCTTTCGTGCTAAAAGAAAAATTCAGGTTGTGCATGCGGTATACTTTCCAACGAGGGTGTTTAACTTCGTATGCGGATGTTTTAGTGGCGGACACTTTGGTGTAGCCCCAGTAATGTTCGGTTATAAATTCTGCTTCACTTTCTTCTTTAATCTCAATAGGTTCAATACCTGCGCGAACCCGAAGAAAATTCCAGTGTTTGTTTACTTTCCATTCGTATTCAATACGCTGTTCGTTTTCCAGAAAATCCCACTGATGGCGCATCGGTAGTGTCTGGTAATTTCCTTTGTAAAGAATATTTGCAGTCAAACTGATAAGCGTTTTAGGCACTAGTTCCTTTATAAATACAACGCCTCGTTTCCATTCTCCATTTTCAAACCTGCGCACATAAAAGCGCAAATTTACTTCCGGAAAAGAAGTATATCCGGGAACAGAAAAACCTTTCAATTTCACTTCTTCAAATAAAAAACCTACAACTGAAACATAGCAGGTATCATTCCAGATGTCAAGCTCTGTGCCGGCAGGTAAGTACGGTTTTAATATTTCAGGATCTACAGCGTAGTTCGCTAATATTAATTTTTTCCAGTGGGCAGTGAGAAAGCTTGAGGGCATGAGGGTTTGATTTTATAAAATAAAGATACGGATAGAAAGTTGAAATAAACAGCAGTTTTCTATCTGTAGGGTATCATAACTAGCTTCTACAGAAATCCTTTAATAAGACATTTTGAAAATAAAAAGTCCCGCTATTAAACGGGACTTATAAAAAATATATAATCACTTGACTAAAGTGGACATCTTTAGAGGGTAATATCTAGATTACCGGCAAGCAAATCCTGGTCAGTTGGTAACGGTATGTTTTTTTCAAGTAATTCTTTATCCATGTCAGCAACTTCAGGTAGGGGAGAAACCATCATTTTTTCTTCCGTTGTAAATGTGCCATCGCTGGTAGGTTTTGCTTTATTTGCAACTAATGACGCTATCGAAAATTCTCTGGCACGGTAAGTAAATTGAGCCGCTTTTTTATATTCTTTAGCAAGGTATAATTGTTTTGCATAACGTTCATATTGTACTCCTTTGCCAAAATCTCCTGTGAACGTTTTCCCATTTTTAACTGCCATATGATTCATGCCCAATAAACGATTGGTTTTTAAAAGCATGTATTTTGTTTTTGTAGGGTCGGGTTGTACCGGCGATTGTGATTGTAAAATAAAAGTCAATAAAATAAATACGATGAGGGATAATTGTTTTTTCATGTGTATCAAGTATATGTATTTTTATGAAGTTAAAATATTTGAAGAATAGATGCAATTCTGCGTATTGAATTATTGAAAATTCACAGACTGGTGTTAATAACTTTTTATATGTTTGTTATACCACATACTTCTATCTGAACACAATGATATGCGTGGTGTCTGTCGGCATTTGCGCGTTTAAACCCTGTACCGTTAATTCCGGACAGTTGCATGCGGTAAGCACTGCCGTATCTTTTTTGCTTCCGGTTAATTCAAATGTAATGTTACAATTATTACGGTTGTGAATAAAATGTTTGCCGTCAGCAGATTTTGCATGGCTCATATAACTATCCAGTGTGTCAAGATATTTATTTTCTATACGTAAGGTGAATTGGATAGTAGAATCATCCATTGAAAACAATTCCAGAGATTGCTCCAGACTATCGTTCGATAACCGATAGTTATGTTTTCTCATGGAATCATCAATAATGATATCAGGGGATGTGCATGAGGCGAAGAAGAATGAGATACATGCTACAGATATTATATATTTAATCATATTAACAAAGATCAATCTCTAATAAATGAAAGTAATAATGTGGGTTGTAAAATGACAAAGGTCATTTGTTCTAAATGTAGGAAAATATTCCGGAAGAATTTTAAATTTAGCCGGAAAGCCATTTGTAGCGGGATAATGCAGAGTATTGATGTAATAAAATATTCACCTCTTTATATTGCTTGTATCCATATATACGTTAAATAATAATGAAACAAAAAATAAAGAATAATTGTTTCTAGCTAGAGATATTGAGTATATTAGAAATACATAAACCAGAAGTTATTATGAAAAAAGGATCTAAAATAGCAGGCTTATCAGTAGTTGCATTACTTGTTTTTACAGCCGTGTCTTTTATGTTTAAACCGGATTATGCAAATAGCTCAATATCTTTCAAGATAAAAAATGCCAGCATTAATGTGAACGGAACATTTAAAACGTTCGAAACTTCAATTGATTTCAATGAAGCCTTTAATGGGCCGAGTTATGTAAAAACAACTATACAGACCACTTCTGTTGATACCGGTATAGAAGGAAGAGATAATCATTTACGCAAGAATGATTTTTTTGATGCGGCACAGTTTCCTACAATGACATTTGAAAGTTCTAAAATTCGTAAAAGTACTAATGGTAGTTTTATTGCGGATGGTAAGCTGGTAATTAAAGGTGTCTCAAAAGATGTGAGTGTTCCTTTTACATATACAGGAAATGCTTCGAGCGGAGTTTTTGAAGGAGGAGTTAAAGTGAACAGATTGGATTATGGTGTAGGAGGAAAGAGTTTAACGATGAGCGATGATGTTGAGGTTACATTTAAAATAACAGCTTCCAGATAATATTTAAACTTTCGATATAACCATAAAGCTATGCTGATTTCCTTTGGAAGTGTTGTATAAAAGAATGTTGTTGGCCTTAGATGAAGGCGGAATCGAAAGTAAACGATTAAATAGGTCTGCTTCGAGAACATTGCATGCCAGCCAGAGTGCAACTGCAGAAGCTGTAAAGAATTCACCCGTTAAATGTTTGTAATAAACAACAGGTGTAGTTGATGGCAACAGCGATGCTGATAATTCATAATATTTATCTAACCGGATATCACCATTCTTGCCGGATATAAACAGATCAACAGATTCGTTCTGCAGATGTTCCTGCAAAAAAGCAGCTAATTGTACAGCAAGATCATTCGGATCGCTACTATGAATCGTTTTGATTCCTTTCACTGCTGCACGTGCACCTGCTTTATTATTATTTACGATAAACATTGCAGCACCCTCTCCCGCAATACTTCCGGCTGTAGTTGATTGAAGGAGGTGGGTATTTGAAATAATTTCTTTTTTATATGCGCCAGCTAAATCTTCGATGGTATAGTTGTACTCAGATATTTCATCTACGCCTCCAATCAAATAAGTATTCGATGGGTTTTCTTGTAACAGCATTTCTATATCGATCAGTGCATTCTCAAATGCCAGTCCGCGGTGCACATGCGTAATATTGTATCCTTTGTTTGCGGACATGATTCCTAACTGTCCGGCAATGGCATTGGTTGTACTCTGAACAAAATTTGTCGGTGTTAACCGGCCTTCATCGAATTCTATAATCTGGTTTAAAAATTTTATACAGTCTTCTAAGCCACCGTTTGCCGTGCCGATGACAATGCCATCAACGGGATGTTTTGAAATGAGCGCATGGCCGGTTGCAATACCCATTTTAACAGCTTTGCCCAGGCGTCTTAATATATTAGGCGGAATGCTGTCGTAATTTGTATCTAGTGCGTATAATTTATTCTCTACAGATTCAGTAATAGTTTCTGTTGTTGGATCAACAAATGCTTGTTGGGCTGTAATACAAGATGACTGATGTATGTAGAACATAAACCTTACTTATATAGCGGAGAAAATAAGTGAACTGCAATTGCCTGCAAAACCGAATGAATTTGACATAACATGTTTTACAGTGCTTTTCTGAAAAGATTGTAATGGTGCAAATCCGGTTTCGTCGATAGGTGTTTGGAAATTCAAAGAAGGATATAATTCCTGATGCTGCAAAGATAAAATACTGTATATGGCTTCTATTGCTCCGGCTGCACCAAGCGTGTGTCCGGTATTTGATTTAGAAGAAGAGAATGGCGGCGGTGATTGAAACAAACGTTTCATGGCAACACTTTCTACCAGGTCATTGTTTTCTGTGCCTGTACCATGCGCATTGATAAAACTGATATCAGAGGCCTGAAGGTTGGCAATACGCAATGCTTCTGCCATGGCTTCATACGGACCTTCACCTGTATCGGATAAAGAAGAAGCATGATACGCATCGTTTGTGTTTGCGTATCCGCTTAGCGAGGCGTATATTTTTTTATTTATAGAATCTTCTTCACGTTCAAGAATTAAAAATGCGGCCCCTTCTCCCAGATTCAAACCACTTCTGTTTTGATCGAAGGGCTTACATTTTTCACCAGAAAGAATATGCAGTGCATTGAATCCGTTTATGGTAAACTTTGCCAAACTGTCTACGCCGCCAACAATGGCGCGTTTTGCTTTGCCTTGTTTGATAAGGCGTGCACCATACATAATCGCATTTGCAGAAGAAGAACAGGCTGTATTGATGGTGTTGCAGATGCCGTGTATATTATATAATTCCTGCAGGTAGAGTGTAACAGATCCTAAATCATAGGACGTTACAAATGGAGAGGCTGTAGATTTTCGATTCGCATCCTGATAAAGCTCGTCAGTCAGGCACATGCCGCCAACGGTATTGCCATTGATGAATGCTGTATCATACGAAGTAATTTCTTCGGTGCTTAAATGGCTATCTTTGATCGCCTGTTCAAATGCGTGTTGTGCCAACAGACTTGTTCGGGTAACACTTTTTGCCGTTACTTTTAATTGACTCTTTAGTATTTCGTTGCTCAGTTTTATTTCACCGAAGGGAAGTAAAGAAGCATAACGTGTTGAAAATAATTCAATGGAAGTAACACCACACAATCCTTTTTGCAGGGCTAGCCGGTTGCTTTCAGCCGAGTCACCGATTGCACTGATAATCCCGATGCCTGTAACAACGATTCTGCTCACTGCAACTTATTTTGTTCTGTGTTGTTCAATATATGCAACCATGGTATTGATGTCAACCAATACTTTACGACCATCTTTCGGATCCGTAATTTTAATGCCATATTCTCTGTCTAGCAATACGATTAATTCTAACGAATCAATAGAATCTAATCCAAGACCTTCCCCAAAAAGTGGTTCGTCATCTTTGATGTCTTCAGGAGTAACAGAAATAAGATTTAAAAACTTAATTATCTGTTCTTTTAATTGGTATTTTAATTCAGCCGTTTCCATGGTGTTGTGTATGTTCAAATCAAATTTTTCTTTTTAAGGCCAATAAGTGTAATGCCTTGAATTAGTATAATAAATGCTACTAAAGGTAAAGCCGTTGCCAGCACATCTTTTAGAGAACCGCGCTCTAAAAATAAACCATAATACGATTCAAGGCACCAGTATAAAGGTGAAAGCTTCATGATCACGGCAAAAGATTGCGGCATGGCAAAAGAAGGCACAAGTATACCACTGATAGCTGCCAGGATAACGATCGATACGGCACCGAAGCCATTCGCTTGTTCCTGAGTTTGGGCAAACGTGCCGATACAAATAGCATAGCTAATTGCACTCCATCCGCAGAGCAGAGAAATGATAAGTAAGCCAAATAAATCTTTCGGCAGGTTTAATGCAGGCAAGCCTATGTATGGGAAGATCCACATACCTAAGGAAAAAATAACAAATACCTGTAAAAGTGTAACAGCTAAGAAAGTAATTTGTTTTGAAAGCAGCGCAACAAGATAGTTTGTCGGCAATGTTTTTAAACGAACAAAACTTCCACTTAATTTTTCTTTTACAACACTTCCGCCTAAGGAGATTACGATAAAGAACATGGCAAAGATTGTCCATGCAGGTACGTTATGCTGCGTGGCATTTGGAATGGTCTTACTTCCGTCTTTTGCCGCAGGAATTTCATTTATAGAAATATTTTTCTGAAGTACTTCCATCTGAAGATTATCCGGCATGGGTTTGTCGTTCAGTGTGCTGTACAATTGTTGCACGAGTTTTTTTCCCTCTATGATCTGAATAGCACTGGACAGGGCACCGTGAATGGATTGACGAAAGGATTGCTGTAAAACAGGATTGTAAATAAATGTAATGGATGTTGAATCCTGTGCAGAAGTATTAGAGCTAATGGAATCATGATTGATGCCAAATTCCTGTAATGCTTTGGAAGAAACCTGCGTTGATTTTTTTAGAATCGAAGAAGAGAAGGTTGGAGGAATGATAATGGCAACCAATGCATCGTGTTCATGCATGTTTGTGTTTAAAGATTCATTTGTTAAATCAGATGCTACTTCTGTGATCTTAAACATGCCAATGTGTTTCAGCGCAGCAATAAATTCAATACTGGTCTTTGCTGTATCTTTATTACAAACCAGCAACGGAATTTTATTTTCGTTTACCAGTTCAAATGTGGCATTCTGAATACTGGTAATAACAAGTACTAATATGATGGGCATTGCAAACATAAGCAGCAGTCCTACCTTATCACGGATAAGGAGTAGCGCATCTTTACGTATTGTTGCCCAAAGCTTAAACATATTAATTCCTGAATGCTTTTCCTGTTAATTGTAAAAAAAGTGCTTCTAAGTCGTGTTCCTTGTGTGTATGCAATAACTCGTCAATATTATTACAAGCCAGTAATTTTCCGTGATCCATCAAGGCAATTCGGTTGCAAAGATCTTCCGCTTCGCCTAATTGATGCGACGTATATACCAGCGTCATACCAGCATCCTTTCAGGTATTCAATAACTGCATGGCGTGTTTGAATATCGACACCAACAGTTGGTTCATCCAGAAATAAAATTCTCGGCTTATGCATAACACCGATTGCAAGATTTACCCGGCGTTTCATACCACCGGAAAATGTTGCTACCGGTTTATCTTGAACCGTTGTCAGGCCAAGTATATCAAGCAATTCATTTGTGCGAGCTGTAATTTCTTTTTGAGATAAACCTGCCCATGCACCAAAGAAATTTAAATTTTCACGGGGGCTTAATTCTTCATACAGAGAAAAGTCCTGGGGAACAAAGCCGAAGAGCTTTCGGGTACATTTTGCATGAATATCTTCATTCAGTAATTGAATCGAACCTTCCTGAGCTTTTAGCAAACCAGTCATTAAGCTCATTAAGGTTGATTTACCTGCACCGTTTGGCCCAAACAATCCAAAGCGTTCGCCTTCATAAATTGTCAGATTGAAATCGTGAAACGAAACACCTGAATGTTCATGGTATTTAAAACTAAGATTCGATATCTGAATAGCAGGACGCATTATTTCTGCCATTGCACGTTACTTAATTCTTTAAAGGCTTTCTTTTCTAATTCGGAAATTTCAAGGAGGTAATCTCCCATAATATTAAAATCAGCCTGAGAAGTAATCCGTCCTTTGTAGATGCCTGCTGCCTGTACCGCAGCATTGCGCCATAAATCACCTGATTGTGTAAACGATTTAGAGATCTCGAGCAGGCTGTCGTTTTTATGATATGCGTGCGCCTGTTGAAGAAACGCTCCGTAAATAAAACGGAAGCCGCCGCCGCCGGTGCCGATTTCTTCCTGCATGCGCACAAGCTGTGCTAAATACAAACCTGCTTTTTCAACGCCCAGTTTGTCGCGCCAGTTTTTTATTTTATTACCGGTGTATTTAATGCCGCTCACACCAGCAATCGGGCCAGGTATGTATAGCATGTCACGCACATTGCGTTTTACACCTGTAACAATTGCTCTGCGTATCTGATCGTCTGAAACAGGTTTGGCTGCTTTCGGAAAATACACCTGGCCTTTAGGAGCCAACGCACCTTTGGCAAAACGCACACGTTCCAGTTCGTAACTACTCAATACATTTGTAGTCTCCATTACCGGATCACTTACCAGATAATTATCACCTTCTTTTCCGTACACAATTAAATTGTGCGCGTTGAAATGAAATCTATATTCTTTCGGGAAATAACTCAGGAAATAAACACCAACCTGGCAGCCAACGGGCTGTCCGGATTTGATGCAATCGTCTAAAAACTGTTGTGCCTTGGCAGGAGAGTTGAATGTTTTTCTGACGACTTCAATACCTAATGATTGTGCTGTTCTTTTGAAGATCAAGCCGGGCATGGTACGAAATGCAATGGCAGGGCCGCCGTTTATTTTCATCAACGGAATATAAATGAAAAATAAACCTGAGCCAATGCCAAAGGCCAAGGGTTCGGTTATCTGTGTTACGCCAACGCTGCGCAACAAATTAGTTGTAACACCATTTTCGCAATGTGCTGCCTGAAGATGTTGAAAGGTATTAGGCATTTACAGAGCTGTTTTTAAGTTGTTCAATTGTAACCTCAAAGAGGTTCGCATATTTTTGTAAAGAAGCAGTTGAAAGTTTTTTGAAGACAGAAGGCTTCAGATGTCTTTTAATGGTCCACTTCCAAAAACCTGTATAGGCAGATACAATGCTAAGATCCATCACGCGAAGTTCAATGTAGTAGGCAATAGGGCTCAATTCGCCTTTGTCCACTTTTTGTTTTGCGTCAGCTACTTTTTTATCAATATCTTCCCAGGTAATACCTAGTGCAGACGCTTTAACTTCCCACCCACGGCTCAGTTCTGTTACATACTTGCCAGATTCGTCAACAGCATAGCATACCTCTTTAGTAAATTTATCCAGCGGGCTTGGATCCTGAGGAATTTCGTCTTTTTTCATAAGAGAATATTTTAAGCAAAAATATGCTGAGTTAGATCAACGATTAGCAAACAGTTAGCATGCCAAATACATAGGAGAAACGAGCACTTTCCGGAACGACTAAAAGAATTTTTTCTCCTTTTTTCAATTTTCCACTGTTTAATAACTCATCTATCATTAAGTAGATTGAACCGGCGCCAACATTGCCCACAGAAGTTAAGTTTGTAAACCATTTTTCTTCCGGAATAGTCATGCCGTTCTCTGTTAATTTATCTGCAATTTTACTTTTGAAAAATTCGCTGGACATATGCGGTAAGAAATATTGTATTTCATCTACTGAATGTCCGCGTTTATCAAATACCACTTTCAATTTATCAAATCCTAATTCGATGATATTTTTGCTGAGTAGTTTTACATCCTGCTTCATGCTTAAAATCGACTGAGAAATAATTTCTTCAGGCGTATAATCCATGTAACTTTTTAGCGTACCATCTTCAAGTTTGTCGCCTCCCATATACATACAGGTTTCAACTTGATTTGCATAAGATACAGCTTCAAGCCAATCTATCCGTAAGCTGATTTCGTTTTCATTTGGTTTATCTGAAAGAAGGAAAGCTCCTGCACCGTCTGATAACATCCAGCGTAAGAATTCTTTTTCAAAACTGATCGAAGGATTTTCTTCTAATTCAATTAATTTTTGAACTTCATCTTCAAATGTATCTGAGCGAAGTATGCGGGATGTCCGTTCAGATGCTGCAGCTACTGCTGTTGATACATCGCCACCCCGTATAGCCATGTAGGCATATTTTAATGCGTGCATACCAGCGCAGCAATTACCAGATGGAGATACAACGTCAATCGCATTTGATTCGGGCAACCAACCATGTACCATTACTGAATGCGAAGGCATCATTTGATCCGGGCTGGAAGTACCACAGCTCAACAATTCTATCTTTTTTAATTCGTCGGGATTATTGTTGAATAATTTCCGAATAGCTAACGAGGCCATTTGTGCATTTGTATGCGTAGGCGTTCCATCTTTTTTAAGGGCATAAAAACGTCGTTTAATACCATTGTTTCTAAGGACAATGCGTTTCGACTTGGACGTTTGTTCATTGATATAGCCAAGATACTCCTCTATTTCATCGTTTGAAATAGGTTCATTTGGAAAATAACTTGCTGTTTTTGTAATATATACTTGTTTTCCTGACATCCCCAACACGAGTTAATTCAATCCTTGATAATATTGTTTCTTTTTATTTATCTGTTTTCTCAAAAACGGCTTGAAAAGAATTTCATTGATAGTTATAACAATCGGCGCAACGATGAAGAGCGCGATTAACAGATAGTATTTGTAGCCTGTAACCCATGGTTTACGGTTCTTTTTGCCATGAATCAGATTTGCCCATATAGAGAATAAGCGGCCTGCTCTTTGTTCAATAAACATGAGGTTGGCCTTGATCTCAACAGCATTTTGCAATATTAACGTATCTTGCAAGCCTATCCAACTTTCCTTCTTTAGAAAACCTAAAACAGTAGTGCCGAATACAGACGCATTTTTTATATCCTTGTCCGCAACCCCGGGCTTAGGGAAAATGTTTAAATAGCGCTCTTTTTTCCCTGTAAGCATCCAATATAAAATGCTTACAGCACTTAAATGATTATTGTGTTTGTCTATAAGCGCTATATTACCTACCAGATTTGCGCCAATTTCTTTTAATAATGCCTTCGTTTTTTCCTGTGCATTTAGCCACATATTTCGGGCTCCAATGAGTGTGATTACAGGAGTATTTTGAAGTATTTTTTGAATAGCCGGGTTTTTAAGTGCCGATGTTGCCGGGATGCTCGGAGATAAAAACCAGGGTTGATAGGCAAATAGTACTAAATCGTAAGAAGAACGTTTAATCTCAATATGCTCTAATTCAACCGGAATGCCTAATACGCTTTCAGGCATTGCGTCAAAGAAAATGTCTGATGTCCAGGGGAAAGGGAAATCTTTCTTTGGTTTAATCAGCAATTTTTCGACCGTTATGCCCGCCTGAATGAGCGGAGATGTAAAATTGTCAACTATTTCGGTTAGCTGGCCAGATTGTGTATATGAAATAACTAGAATATTCTTTTCCATTAGGCTTATTGAAAAAGTTCAGGTTTGAGATATTTTGATTTTGTGCTATAATCGCGTATAACTTTCTGAACAATAGAAGGTAATGTATTGAAATTGGATACGATCATTTTTTTATCGGTCTCTAAATTATCATTATAGCCCAGAAACGCCGGAGCATTTTCCTGAATCATAAGTCTTAATAAGCGATATTCTGTATTTGAAGGTGTTTGTTTAATTTCAAGTTCTAATTTATCATGCCCTGTTTTAAATAAGGAAAGCTTGTCCTTGGGATTCCCCACAACCCCAGCTTTTTTCATGAGTAAAGCACCTTCAAAAGCAGGTCTTTCAGCAAAATTTACAGATTGAATGGTTTTTAATTCTGAAGAGATAGCAGTTATGTCATTGCCTGCAAAGGCTTTATAATACTGCTCTTTATCAAAAGAAACAGTCGGGCTATTGGGAACTATTCCAACAAAAATGCTCAGAAAAAGAGGTACAAATATTGAAATAAAAGTCATAAGCCCGCGAGTTCAATATCAAAGATAAAGAATACCCAGTCTTTCTACAACTCATGTGGGAAGAATAAACGTTAGGACAGATCAGTAAACAGAATTTTTGAATTGCAACATTATTCTAATAAAAACGATTCAACGTTAAATTACGCTGGATGCAA
>Ga0210397_10001204_pt1 | contig 16610 bp, 18 predicted proteins | sample IncBWH2OmetaG_FD_160126 | JGI IMG/M metagenome (GOLD analysis project Ga0210397, IMG submission 160126) | Forest soil microbial communities from Barre Woods Harvard Forest LTER site, Petersham, Massachusetts, United States - Inc-BW-H-2-O ...
GAAGCACAATGTTTGCTCGCCAAACGTGCTTCTGCGAAGCATTACGGTCCCTGGCGATCGCTTCAAGCCGATGGCGATTTGGTCGTGTGATCTTGATGGAAATCCCGGTGCGCATGCGTAAGACTCGTACGCGCGCCAAACAAATGGAATCCCTAACGGGACTCTTATGTTAGGCAGAGACCACTAGGTGTTGGGGCTGGGGACAGGCATGACACCAAACTAAGGCGACTTTGCCTTCCCTCTATCCGAGCGCCGACACGCGATGATCTAGATCGGCATTTTCTTCGCGGCTAGGCCCTGATCGGTGATGCGATAGCAAAGGTGGCCATCGATAATGCTTCTTTCGATCCAAGCTTTTGCCACGAGCTTTTCAATAAATGAGGTTGTCGCAAGTATTTTGGATGCCTTGACCCATCCCACGTCGCGTAACCGCTGAAGCAGTTGCCGCTCGTAATGGTGGGGAATCTCGGAACGTTTATGCGCCATGATACCCCGCTGCCGTCCTGACTGTTGCACTGAATCGGTGTGATGAACTTTGCCGCGAGTCGCGGCAGGATGAAAGTGTTGGCAGTCGGTTTCGCAGCCTTCGTCGGCGTTCCCAAAGGGGCCAGCGCCATGACACGGGAGGATTTGAACAGCCTCCGCTGGTCAATTTTGCTCAGTTCTTAAAAAATTAGCGCAGTGCACAACCTTAAATTGGCCGGATTGTCCGCCGGTACTACTGCCCTGAGTAGGGCGTGCTCGAATCACCGAAAATCAAAAATGCGGAGACACGCGATGGGGATCGCGATCGAAGTGAACGTTGCGCTCTGGATCATGATTGGCTGCGGGATCGCCGAGTATCTGATCTAAGCCATACACCACTTTGCGAACCTGACGGTGACCCAGCCGAAGGCTGATACCCAGCCAATGGTTGAAACGGTAATTGCGGTTAGATAGCAAATCTTGAAAAGCCACTTCGATATAGTCTCTCTGCTGACTGTCGAACCTGCAGGCACCACTTCGGTGAGGCTGTTCATGGGAACGCTCCTCCGATCGAACTACGCATATTGGGCCCCCACGATTGCAAATTGGTTCAAGGACTTAGTGACGCACCTGCAAATGGCCGGCTGGCGATAATCCAAGCGGCCGGCCGGTTTATGCGCGTTTGGACTTTCCGACGCATCGAAGTTCCCAAAAAGCTACGCCGTCGGGTTCGAAATATCGTGTCCCGGCGGCGCCTGTTACTGAGCCCTTTAAATCCCCAGCCAGAAGAGATTAGCAGACGCCATGTCGAGCAAATGTGAACTGGCTCACAATCGGGCTTGTTCTTTCAGGGCGCGGGCTTCGGTCCCGCACCCTACGAGGCGCCATCTGATGGGTGGCCTAAAGATCCTGATCGCGGAGGCGGCGGCGCACTTTTGCACGACGACGGCGCGAAATGATTTCCCGTACGCCATATCCAACGACACAGCCGCTTAGAAAAATTGCGAGAATGAGGATCAATTCAAGCATTCGCGGCACTTAGGTATCCGCACTATTCACAATCGCCGCGACATGTTGCGTTTCATGTCGCGCCGATTTGCCGGGAGCAGGGGAGAGTCGTTGATAATTCGGGGGAATTTGGCGCAACAGGCGCAACACGTAAACGGATATTGCAGTGCTGCTTTGTCCGAAATATCGGCGTATTTTCAGCAAGTTAATCGATGGCTGGGGAACTAGGATTCGAACCTAGACAAACAGAGTCAGAGTCTGTTGTGCTACCGTTACACCATTCCCCACCGAAGTATTTGAAATTACTTCGTTTCCTAGAAAAGTCTTGCAAGGTTTTGAAAGAGTCTTGCAAACCACCCCTCCAGAGGGGGTCGATATAGCCCCCTGTGGGTTCATGGTCTAGTCCTCGCCGACGATCTGGAGAGGTTTGCGACCGTCCGCAGCGACCTTCATCCGATCCTTGAAGCGCATGTAGTGCTGAACGTTCTGGCGCGACATCCCAATATCGTTGGCAATCTGGTCGATCTTTTACCCTTGCTCAGCCCGGGCAAGGATTCCTGTACCGCGCAGCCCGTGTATGGTCGGATGGTCGGCTTCGTCCGGTTCGATGTCCCATTCGTATTTCTTGACCTGGGTGGTGACCCACTCCTTCCAACGGCGACAGATGACGTGACCTTCCTCAGTCTCTGCGCGCCCCAAGCGCGCGCTGAGGCTGTCGGGTGTGTACGGCCCGGCCTTCGGCGAATAGAGATACAGGTCGTTGCGAAAGCGTTCGATCGGCTGCTTCCAACGGCTGTTCGTGAACTTCATCGGCGTTTCCGCCCAGCGGTCGAGTTCAAGTGCGTCAACCGTCGCCAACGGGATAAGGAAAGCGCGGCGGCGCTTACGCGTCTTTTTCGGTCGACACCAGATGCCGTTGGCGCCGTCACGATGTCCGGGGGCCCATCCTGACCATATCGCTGACGCGCTGACAGGTCATGACGCCGAGTCGCGTCATCCGCACCAAGTCGGCGTCGCGTGCTGGCGTTATATATTCGACAACCCATGCGTCGTCGACGCTTGTCAAACATAAGTTATTTATATCATTGAGACATTTGTCGAGAACTGAGAGAAATCGGGTTTTCCGCTCCGCAATTACGACAGAGGTCAAGCAGTTAGACTGCAGTCAAAACACGACAAAATATTTTTGCATGTTGTTCGGTTTTGCAGCCGAATGACTCAACTAGCGTCGCTAAATCATGTCGGGACGCGACTCGCGCTCGGGCCCGCCGCGCATGTTTCAGATGCTTGGCGTGTTTGCCGAGTTCGAGCGTGGCATCATTCGCGAAAGGGTCAACGCCGGGCTAGCGCGGGCCAGGGAGAAGGGGACGGCACTTGGCCGCCCGCGTACGGCGCCGGCGATCGAGAAGCGCATACGTGGCCTCTGCAGGGCATGGGCGTTCTCAAAATCGGTCGCACGTAGGGCGTCGGCACCAGTGTCGTGCAACGCGTCGTTTCGGCAATGTAGTCGTCCGTGAACAAGGCTCTAAGCGATTGAGCGGGAGTCTAATTTTCGGATGCGGAGGCATTTGAGATTGCAGGGAATGGGATCTTGAGAATCCCAAAGCTTGCAATTTCGTTTGTGGATTCCCTTTCGCTGCGAACCATGATTCTGTGGTGCATCGGAGGGGACGATGCGGCCGAAAAAGCACAAGACGACGGGATCGAACGATCTGTTCCGGGCGCGGTTGGACCAGATCATCAACCTGAAGCACGAGCTGGTTCTGCTTGCCGGCAAGATCGATTGGAACTGGATCGACGGCGAGATCGCACCGCTCTACAGCGAGAACGGCCGGCCTGGGATCGAGACCCGCTTCATGATCGGGCTGTTGTTGCTCAAGCACATTTACGGGCTGTCCGATGAGGGGGTATGCGAGCGCTGGGTCCACGACCCGTATTTCCAATTCTTCACCGGCGAAGAGTTTTTCCAGCACACCTTCCCGCACGAGCGCTCGGACCTGAGCCATTGGCGCAAGCGGCTCGGCGACAAGCTGGAGTTGCTGCTGGCCGAGAGCCTGCGGGTGGCGCACGAGGCCGGCGCGTTACGCGGCCAAGACCTCAAGCGGGTCACGGTCGACACCACGGTGCAGCCGAAGGCCATCACCTTTCCGACCGATGCCAAGCTGCTGCATGCGGCCATCAAGGGGCTCAACCGCCTGGCGAGAAGGCACGGCGTCAGGCTGCGGCAATCCTATTCTCGCCTCGCCAAGGCCGCCGCGATGATGGCGGGCCGCTACGCCCATGCCAAACAGTTCAGGCGGCATCAGCGGCAGCTGCGTATCCTGCGCAGCCGGCTGGGCCGGATCATCCGCGACATTCGCCGCAAGATCGAGGGCCAGCCAGCACTGGAGGAGGCGTTCGCCCTCCCGCTTGGCCGAGCCACGCAGATCCGCTCGCAACAGCAGCGCCAGCGCGGCTGGAAGCTTTATTCTTTCCATGCCCCGGAGGTGGAGTGCATCGGCAAAGGTAAAGCCGCCGCGCCTTACGAGTTCGGCGTCAAGGCCTCCATCGTCACCAACAACCGCCGGGCTCCCGGTGGCCTGTTCGTGCTGCACGCCAGGGCGATACCCGATAACCCGTACGACGGTCACACCTTGCGGGACGTCATTGACCGCACCGAGACACTCACCGGTTGTCCGATCGAGCGAGCCTATGTCGACAAGGGATACCGCGGCCACGACGCGCAAAATCCCCGCCGCGTCTTCATCTCCGGCCAGAAGCGCGGCGTCTTCGGTGTCATCAAGCGCGAGCTGCGCCGCCGCTCCGCCATCGAGCCCATCATCGGACACCTGAAGGCTGAAGGTCATCTCGGCCGCTGCTACCTCAAAGGCCGCGCAGGAGACGCCGCCAACGTCATCCTCTCAGCTGTGGGCCACAACTTCCGCCGCATCCTCGCCTGGCTCAGAGAACTCTGGTGCCTCTTCCTGTTCGCGACATGGCGCACGCTCGCCTGTCCAGCACCGCTCAATTCCGCTTCTTAACGGACGACAATGTAGCGCCAGTGCAGCGCCACAGCTCACTCATGCGTTTGAATTGATTGCGTTGCTTGCGCCTACTCTAGGCCACAACGCGACCTAGCGCCGCGCGCCGGGCTCGCCAGGCGCCCAGGCCACCCCCGCCGGCAGGGGCCGGGACCTCAAGGGAAAGAGGCCGGACAGTGCTTCCGCTAGTGCGCGATTTTTTGAAATCTTAGACCCTCGCTATTGCGCGGAGGCGGTGCGCGCCATCCTGATCGAGCACGAACATCGGTTTGGCCCCCACCATGTCTGAGTCGCGAACGAGCGTGAGACTGTTGTTGTTCAGAATTAGCCACTCTCCGTCCACGCGGGCTGCGAGAACTGCGTGGTCTTCGTTGTGCACAAAATCGCGCAAGATAACTATCTTCAGATCGTCCCGGGACAATCCGGCCTCAAGCAACGCAACATATTTGACAATCGCATAGTCCTCACAGTCGCCGCGGTGGGTTTGCAGCGTCTCGAATGGAGGACTCCAACGATCAGCAACGCCCCATTGTGCCTCGTCACTGGTCGGGATGATAGCGAGATTGACAGCCCTGTTGATCCAACCGACGCGGGCGCGTCCACTACGGTCGGCGCCTTCGGCGACGATGTCCAGCAGCGCTCGCGCCGCTGCAGGGCAAGCCTGCTGGGTACGACAGCGCGTCAGAACGATTTTTTCCTGCTCAATTTCGGCTTCGACGGCCTGCCATTTCGACGACACGTCTCCCGTCGTCGCCTTGGTTTCCATGCCAAACAGCGGACGGGCGGGTTGATGATAGACCGCCGATACGTCTCCTAACGACGCATATCGATGGCTCATCGCAATACCGTCAGCTGCAGCTGGTCCTACCAAACCGAAAACGGCCGTGCAGGCCAACGTAACTAAGCCCAGCGTGAATTGCCTGCTCATAGTACCTCTCGGGGCTCGCTTGGATATTCTTACCCACTGGCGAAGACATGAGAGCTAGTGCTGTTGTCGATAGCGTAAAAGCACGGGGCCCCAAAATACTTTCACCTAAAACGCATAATTGGATCGCGAATTCGTGAGGGCTCCGCCCCATCGGACATCACCGTTTGCCGCGTCGTCCATTTTAGAGTCCATTTTGACTTGGCTGACTTAGTCGCGTCGCCGGCGGCGTACCTCAGATTTGAGGATGCCCCGTGCCACAGGCGTCCCCCTACAACCGCTCTTTCAGTTTCTCAAATCTCCAGGCACAGAATCCGACTGCCGTTCCGCCCGGCAGCTCGATTGACTTGGAGCTTAACAACGTCAAGGCCAACTCTGACGGTGTTCTAGCCAACCTCGCGCGGATTCAGCGCGACGATGGCGCCCTAGCAAACGGCAGCGTCAGTTTCGACCAGCTTTCCCCCGGCCTTGCAAACAGCCGGACTAGCGCCGGCCCTCCCATGGGTCGCGGGAACTGCTTACTCAGTCAACGCGAGCGTCACGTCAGGAAGCGCGTTCTACCGCTGTCTTTTGCGTAAAAGGCGTATGGATCGAAAATTGAAAAAGCGGGACAAGATGCCGTCGTCGTGCTGACATGGGGCACCGCGACACTGATAGTATGTTTTAGTTATGTGCTTACGCTGATCTAAGGTCACCCATTGGGGCGGCCTCGTTTGGTACTGGCCCCTTTCCATCACCCGTTTGGGTGAAAGGTCCCTTTGGATTTTAAGTGTGGCCCCTTTCGCCGCTCGTTTGAGAGCCTGATAAGTGGTCAAGGTTTCCACAAGGGATACTCCACAAGAGCCCCTGAATTTGCCCATCAAGCGGTACTGTCCGCATTTAATCGCTAGTGTCCTAAGTTGCGTGCAGAAGGCGACAGACACGGGAACCGGGTTCCCCTAGTATTCTGGTATGCCACGCCGTCTCCCGTCCGATAAATGTCAAAAATGCCAACGCCGATTGAAGCGACGGGCCACATCGGCCGGAACAATATTTGCCTGCGAGATGTGCGACAAAGATGACCCCATGCAGGCGGCCGATCCTTGGATCAAGAGCGACATTCAGCCGCCGAAATGAGATGCCATGGAGGATATGCAAGCTCAGCTAGTGAAGCTTCGCGAACCAAGCGGCAGAGTTTGACAGGATCGCCTCCAGAGCCACCGACCCGGCCAAGAAAGAACTTTTCGCCCGACTTGCTGAGCACTTTCTGGTGCTCGCGTCCGAGGTACAAAAGGCCATGACGAAAATTGGATCGAAAGAGTAAGGCCGCCTCAGTGGGCGGCCTCTTTCAGTTCAACCCCGACGGCGCGGCTAGCGTGCTGATCGGCCAGAGCCAAAAGCTTGAGCCACTTCTCGGCCATACGCATCCAAGCTTGCTTCTCGACCGGATCCGCTGACTGCTCTGCACGCTTTCGCGCGTCTTCGAAATAGTGTCTGTATCTCACAGCATTTGTCATGGCTCGATCTAAAAACCCGACAAGGCGTTTTTGGTTCCTGCGCAGATGCGAGCCCCAGCCCCTCGCCATCAAGGACACTCGGCCCCGAGAATAACGCACCTGCGCGGTCACGGCGCAGCGGCAATCGCCGCTTCAATCGGCTTACACGATCGCGTCGTAGAGCCGTCGCCGGCCTCAATCCCAGCGGCGGCTTTTTTACTTCTAGGGCGTGTGCGCGCTAGAAGGTGGTGCCTCCCGAATACATTGGGTTGCGGGCGCAAGCGTTGTCGCCACGGCTGTCCCAACCACCCCGGACGCGCCAGCCGCTCCATCCCCCATAATCGTACACGGGGCTGTATGGATTTCCCGGTTCAATCGTCGCGCAGTAGGTGCTCATCCCGGAGTGATGAGGACGGACGGGGTGGTTTGCCATCGCGGGCCCGAGCAACGCAATAGACAGGACTGCGGCGGCTCCAACGAGTTTGAGATTGATCATCGCGTTTCTCCTTCTGGTTTAGAAAACGCAATTGATCAATCGTGGTGGCGAACCGACGTTCCCACCTTGGTTCCTAAAAGAAACTTTCATAACGCAATTGGAAGTAGTGTGGGACTTCGGTCCCGCGTGAACAGCACAAAGCAGTGTTTGAGTTATCGGCTCCTCATCGCCACATCACGACCTTGACGCCATTTGCGATCACGGCCTGGAAAATGTCTTTGATGGACGGGTCGCGAAGGATTTCGTCCGCGGCACTGAATTGGGAGTCGATCTGCCATTCAGCGCCGGCGACAGGCTCGGGCAAATTTTGCTTCCCGATGGCATAGGCGGCCCTTCCGGTGAGTCGGCCGCCGCTTTGCCATTCAATATACCGGGCCATCTTGTTCGGCATTTCGTAGTCCCAAGTGTCAAAAGAAACGGTCCCGGCTGTTGGCACCGGGACCGTTTGCCCGCGAGCGATGGTGGGGCGTTGGGGGACGCGAGCAACCTAGCCTAGCAACAACCGAGCGGTTGTATCCTAAGATGTTGGACAACATGCTGTGTCCCAATTCGCCTTCCCCGGCGCTACACAGACCATCAAGCGGGTCTGCAGAAAGTGCTTTATTTTCGGAGTTTTCAGTCCGTCTTCAGCACTGGCGGAGAGGGAGGGATTGCCGCAGTTCGCCAACGGCACAAGCAAAATCAATGACTTAATGCCTACCCGAACGGCGCGTGTGTACCAGTCTCGTGCCCCGAAGTCGAGCCCCTAAAGGAGGGCGGCAAGCAGACCAATGGGCAATATCGCTCGAACACCTGCGAAAGTAATTCAGCCGATTAGCACTCGACGACAAACGGTCTATCCGTTGAAAATTTGGTCGAAATCAATTGAGGTGTCCCCTCTTCAACCAGGATTAGGTCCTGTAAATGCCAGTGCAGTCGCTGCGGCTCGATCGCCAGCAACATGCCCTTTTCGAGCACGACTTCGCTATTCCGGCGAAGCACGGGTTCTTGCTGGTGGAACCAGGGGCCCATTCCATGTCCCACGAGTGATGCCGTGTAGTCGATCTTCTTCTTGCGAAATTCAAAAGCGACGAATTCATAGATTTCGCCCGCAGTTACGCCCGGACGGCATTTCTCAATCGTCTTGCGGTGGACGTCTAGCGTGAGGTCGTAACCAGCCTGCTGTTCTGCATCTGGCTTTCCCAAGATCGCAAGCCTGGATTGATGCCCCGGGCATCCGTTGAAATAGGCGAGGTAGTCATTCCGGACAAAGTCACCCTTGCGAAACGCAACGTCACTTTCCCCGCCATACATTACGTGGTTAGAACTCGAATTCAGGATGCCATGGACAAAGCCCGCGCCCTTTTGAGTAAGAGCGGCGATCATCCGGGCATGAACAGCACGTTCGGTATCGCCCGGACGAATGGTCGGGAACACTTCGGCGAGCGCTTCATCGAGAAGGTCGGCGGCTTTCCTCTGCTGCTCGACTTCGGCTTCCGTCTTGATCCAGCGAACCTCGTCCATCATACGAGAGCAATCGAACATATCGAGTTTCGGAAGGGCGATACGAATTTCGTCCCAGTGGGCGGCGGCGAGACCGTCCCGCTCGAATCCTATCCTTGCATCTGCTAAGCCGGCCTCTTCAATCAATTCTGCTACCCGACCGTACAGCGATTCTTCGTAGGCTTGGTAGACCTCGACGCGCTTAATCCAGGACTCGCGCTGAACGAGCTTCTGCGCGAACGCGTCAACCACCACGATTGGTTCTTTCGAGCGAGGCCATATCACCATGAAGCCGCGCACCGTACTCGCGATGTCCATGTGGCGCGACAATGTGCCCGGCATTGCCATGCCCGCGAGATAGGTGAAGTTGACACCCGTGCGAACGGCCACGGCAGCCAATCCGTTCCTGTCCATATAGGAATTAAGACGATCGATATTGGCAGTTACAGATCGGCTGGTGCGCGTCATCTTCGTTTCCTTCAAGCTACAGGGTTAACGGGCATATCTTACTTCAAACGTCACGACGCCATCTTCGGTACGGTAAGGACCGTGCTTCATGCCAGGCGGCCGGCAAGCGTACATGCCCTTCTTGAAAAACTGATCGCCGTCCCATTGACTGCCTTCGAGAATGTAAACCTCTTCCCAGAAATCGTGCACGAACGTCTCCGTGCTGGCGCAGCCGGGATCGACTTTCAGCATCCGCGTGACGAACATGCGCTCGGGATCCTCGGTGAGGATTTTCTGATAGTGCCCGGGAGGCGCTCCTTCCACAGGAACCCACGGAATATCGTCGGCGGGGAAGAATTCGAGTTCAGGCTTCGGCATTGTAGTCTCCTCTTTGGTCCTCAGGGTTGGAAAGTACTCTGGACGGTTGCGCGGCGACCTCGCCGTTAGATATAGTGAGAAGTGACTGAGAATGATTGCCTGAGCGTCTCGACAGGACCTTTCAAGGTGGTCTTGCCGAGATCCAGCACATATCCGTAATTGGCGACATCGAGCGCGAGCGCTGCATTTTGTTCGACCAGAAGGATCGCCGTGCCCTCGCTCTTGATCCTGACGATGATCTCGAAGATTTCCTCGACGATCTTAGGGGCAAGCCCCAAGGAAGGCTCGTCGAGCAGCAAAACGGCCGGGCGTCCCATCAGCGCCCTGGCGATCGCCAGCATCTGCTGTTCTCCGCCAGACAGACTTCGTGCCATCTGTCCGGCCCGCTTGCGCAGGATTGGAAATACGTCAAGCAGCCGCTCCATGTCGGCTCGAACTCGATCCGAGTCTCGGCGCTGATAAGCGCCGAGCCGTAGGTTGTCGCTTACACTCATGCTTTTAAAAAGCTCGCGTTGCTCGGGCACAAGCGCGACGCCAGCTTTCAGCGCCCGGTCGGGCGACGCGTTGGCGAGCGGCACGCCGTCGAGATCGATCGTGCCGGCAGTGGTCGGCAGCAAGCCGACGATTGTCTTTAGCAGTGTGGACTTGCCGGCTCCGTTTGCTCCTAGCAACGCGACGATCTGGCCGCGCGGCACCGCGACGCTGACGCCGTGCAGAACGACTTTCTTGCCGTACCCGCTCTGTAAATCACGCACCGAGAGCATGCTTCGCCCGATCTCCAAGATAGGCCTTGATAACCTCCGGCTCCCTGCGCACCTGCTCAGGCTCTCCCTCCGCAATCTTGCGGCCGAAGTTCAGCACCGAGATCCGGTCCGATATGGTCATCACCAGAGGCATGACGTGATCGATCACGAGGATCGTCAGCCCTTGCGTCCTGCACAGTCGCAACAAGATCGCATTGAGGTCGTCGATCTCCGCCTCGCGAAGACCCGCCGCGGGCTCATCCAGCAGCAGCAGCCGGGGTTGTATCGCCAGCGCACGTGCGATTTCGAGGCGCCGCTGATTGCCAAATGGCAATGCCGAAGCTGCAACGGTCATCTGACCAGACAGACCGACCAGATCGAGCAGTTTTGCCGCCGCTTCGCGAGCCTCTGCTTCCGCTCGTTTGAAAGTTCCTGCGTGGGTGATCGCGGTCAGTAGACCATAGGCATGATGACGATCGAGTCCGATCATGACATTCTCGATGGTCGTCATGTCTCCGAACAGTTCGGTATTCTGGAATGTTCGCGCGATACCCATCCGGGTAATCAGATGCGGCGCAAGTCCATCGATGCGTTTTTCCTGAAGGAAAATGGCGCCGTTGGCCGGCCGATAAAGACCGGTGATTGCGTTCAAGAGCGTGCTCTTGCCTGCGCCGTTCGGCCCGATCACCGCGTGAATCGATCCGGGCGCGACATCGAGCGAAACGCCGTCCAGCGCGACAATGCCACCGAAGCGTACCGCGACATCCCTGATGCTGAGCAGAGGTGCGCTCATGGGACTTCCCTGGCGCTTGAATCTTTCACGCGGACCAGCGTGCGGGCGATGCTTGATATGCCCTCTGGCCGAAGCACGATGAATCCGAGCAACAGAAGCGCGAAGACTAGTCCAAGATATGACTGGAACGACTGCAGCAATTCCGGAAGCAGGACGAACAAGGCGCTGGAGACCACAATGCCAACCGGCGACAGCATGCCGCCCACAACCGCGATGGCGAGGAAATAGACGGACTGGGTGATGCTGAACTGCGCCGGATCGAGATAAGTCGATAACAACGCCAGCATTCCGCCGCCGATCGCCCCCAGAAAGCCGCTGGCGGCAAAGGCTCCCGCCTTGTAGCGCAACACGTCGAGTCCCATGGCCTCAGCCGCCGTCTCGCTCTGTCGCAGCGCGGCCAAGCCCCGGCCAAAGCGCGAACTCATCGCATTGGCCGTCATCACGAACAGCGCGACAAAAACTGGCAGTATGACGTAGAACAGTTCCCCGCCGGTGCTGAAAGTGCGCCCGAACATCTCGAAGGCCGGTACCGGCATGCCGGCTGCCCCGCCCGTCAACGGGTCCCCGTGAATGAGCGCTAGTTGAACGATCGCCGTGAAGGCCATCGTGGCGAGCGCCAGATAATGACCGGAAACCCGCAACGTAGCCTGGCCAAGCACGAACCCGATAACGCCAACCGCAACCGCGGTGACAGGAAGGGTCACCCAAAACGGTTGGCCCGTGGACGTGCTCAGTATTGTGGATCCATATCCGCCCAGCGCCACAAAGGCGGATTGCGCCAGCGAGATCTGGCCAGCGAAGCCGGTGACCACTGTCTGTCCGAGCACGACCACGGCGGTCGCGGCGATCAGACATACCTGAAATAGCCTGAACTCCGGCAGCACGTGTGGCGAAATCAGGAAGAGAGCCACCCCGACAAACGCTGCAATCGTCTTAGATATTGTCATCGGTCAGACCTTCTTGGGCACGAGCACGCCGATGATGCCTTGTGGCCGCGCCAGGATGACGGCGATCAGGATGCTGTAACTGATCATGTCTTTCAGAGCGCTTGACACATATGTGCCGCCCAGTGCTTCAAGGACTCCCAACAGTACGCCGCCGACAACAGCGCCTGGCAGACTATTGAAACCGCCAAGTACAGCCGCGGTAAAGCCTTTGATACCAATCAGCCCCATATCGGGCGAAAGCGTCAGCATCGGCGCAATCAGGATGCCAGCAAGGGTGGCCAGCACAGACGAGATGATCCAGATCGCCAAAAAGACGTTCGAGACACGGACGCCCACGATCGCAGCACCGGTACGATTATCACAGGCAGCGATAATCGCCTTTCCGAAGATGGTCTTTTCAAACAGCACGAACAACATCGCGAGCACGCCAAACGAGACCCCAACGACCGCAAGGTTTGCTGGAACGACCAAAATGCCTCCGACGGAGATCGGGTTCGGCGACAACAGGAAGGGAAACGGCCATGCGTTCGGCCCCATATAGGCGCGCAGGAATTCCCGCATCACCGTTCCCAGAGCGAGGCTTGCGATGATCCGCGACAAGAGCGAGGCATTTCGTAAGGGCCACATCAGCAGGAAGTAGATCGCCAGGCCAAGCACGGTCGACAACAGAAGCGCGAGCACGATTGATGCCTTGAACGGAAGACCGATCAGCACCTGGGCCATCAACGCCAGATACGCGCCGAACGTGACCTGATCGCCGTAACCAAAATGGACGACGCCTGTGCCCTTGTGTATCAGTACGAAACCGAGCGCGATCAGCGCGTAGACGGCGCCTGCAGTCGCAGAACTGGCGAGGACCTGAGCGAGCATTCCTGTCCTAGACCGCGGCAATGCCCTTGATTTCAATCAACGCGCCTGGACGAATAAGCCCACTGACCACCACGCCGGTGGCGGCTGGCCAGGGTGGCCCCTTGAACAATTCGCGGCGGAGAGCGGCAGTCTTCTGGTAGTCTTCCAGCGACAGAAAATAATCCGTCGTCTCGACGATGTTGGCGAGGCTTGCGCCCGCACGTTCCAGAATGAGCGAGAATTTTTCGAAGATGCGCCTGGTCTGCGCGACGATATCGCCGGGCCCGACGATATTTCCAGAGTCGTCAGTCCCCGTGGTGCCGGAAAGAAAGATCAGGTTTCCGACCTTCACCGCTGGTGAAAATGTATAGCGCGGCGGCCACTTGTCGTTCGGAAAGATGGGCTCATACCTGGACATGATTACTCCCATTTCATGCGCGCGCTCGGAGAGCAAATCGCTGGATTTTTCCGGTTTCGGTTTTTGGCAGGGTATCCACGAACTCGATGATGCGGGGATATTGATGGGCGCCGACCGCATCCTTGACGAATAGCGAAAGCTGTTCGGCCAGTTCGTCATTCGCCGCAATGCCCGAGCGCAGAACCACAAAGGCCTTGACGATCTCGCCACGTAGCGCGTCGGGCTTACCCACGACGGCAGCCTCGGCGACCGCGTGATGCTTGAGCAAAGCGCTTTCGATTTCAAATGGGCCGATCCGATAGCCCGCGCTCTTGATCATGTCACCCGCGCGGCCCTCAAACCAGAAGTAGCCTTCCTGGTCCTTGCGGCCGAGATCGCCAGTTACGATCCACCCCGTGCGGACAAGATCATGGGTGCCCGTGGGGTCGTTCCAGTACTTGACCCAGTAAAGACAATTCTCATCGGTCTTCTTGCCGATCAGGCCGATGGTGTCGGCGTCGTGTTCCCTGCCCTCGTCGTCGACGATGGCTATCCGGAATCCCGGAAACACCCTCCCCATCGAGCCCGGCTTCACCGTCATCGCAATCGCGTTGAAATTTCCTACCGGGATCGCAAACTCGGTCGCGCCAAAATGATCCATCGGCGTGACGTTCCACAGCGCCTGGAAGGTATCGACCACTTTCGCGTTGAGTGGCTCGCCGCAGCTTGAGATCGCGCGTAGGGATGCCCGCTCGCTTCGAAGCCTTTCGTCGCCAAGCGCCACAAGGCTGCGAAGCAATGTCGGCGTCGTTGCGAGATTCGTCACTTGGTAGCGCTGCAGCACCGACAGGCACATGTCGGCCGTCGCATTGATTTCTACCGATATGATCGTCCCACCAGCGGCCAGCGCGCCGAGATAGCAGACGAAGCCGTACCCCCAGCCCGGATCACCCGTCGGCCAGAACACGTCGTCCGGTCGCAAGCCAAGGCCGTAAACGATATAAGGCCATATCGCGGCGAGAAAATTGACGGCGATGGCGCCGCCCTTCGGCGGACCGGTCGAACCCGACGTGTAGATTAATGTGCAGACGTCATTACGTTCGCGAAGCACGCTTGATGCCTTTGGCGATTGCTTGTCGAGTTCGCGATGGAAATCCAGCCAGCCTTCCGGCAGGACCGAGACGCCATCCGTCACGCAGATGGTGAGTAGCTCAATATCAGGAGGAAGCCGTTCCTTGACGGATTGATGCGTCACCAGCACCTCGGCCGAGCCGTGCTCCAACCGAAAGCGGATCGCGTCAACACCAAAGCCGGTAAAGACCGGAACATAGATGGCACCGGCCTTGAGCGTTCCGATGATGGCTATCAAGACTTCGGCGCCGCGCGGCATGAAGCCGCCGATCCGGTCGCCCGCCTTGACTCCCAACCGTTGGAGCAGATTGGCGAACCGATTGCTCGCTTCCGACAGCTCCCTGTAGGAATAGCTGCGCTCCTGACCATCCTTACCGACAACCAGCAGTGCAGGACGCGAACGCCCGACGTGCCGATCCACGATTGAATAGCCCAGCGACACCTTTTCCGAAGCGTTCCATTCAAGCGCCTGGAGAACGCGTTTCCAGTCAAACGACGCCACCGCCTCGGCGTAGGATTGCGAAATCATGCACTTCTTCCCGCAGCTGCCGGGCGCCGTGCACGCAGGAGGTAGACGTGGAAGCCTTCAAGGACTGTTTCATCCCGATCGTTCACGAGTGTGACGTCGAAGCGCACAAACGCGCTGGAACTTCCCGGCTTCTGCAGAACCGACGAAACTGTGAAGTGGCTCTGCAAATGGTCGTTCACAAACACAGGCTTCAGGAATCGCGTTCCCTGCTCGACGAATGCGATCATCGCATCTTCGAGACACCGCGACATCGACGTTGCACCGAGCGCGGTCATCGACGTCACGAGCAAGCCGTGCGCCAGCCGCTTGCCGAACCGCGTCTTGGCGGCATATTCGTCGTCGTAATGGATCGGATGCGCATCGCCTGTCACCTGCGCGAAGCTTGCGAATTCCGGATCGCCAACGCGACGTTTCTCGCCAGAAAATGTCTGCCCTATGCGGAAATCATCCGCAAAGATCTGCGCTGGTGCGGCTTCGCTCACTTCTGCGATGAATCCAGCGCACGCACGACGACCGGCAGTACCTTACGCGTCAGATCCGGCTGAATCTCCACCACTTTCGCCGACTGATTGCCTTCGTGGTTGGTTGCACTGAAGGAAGTCGGCAGAGTTACCCCAGTCTCGAAATCCTTCATGGCCTCGAGCGCTTCCATAAAGCCCTTTTGCGTCAATTGCGGACCGGCGCGGCGCAATCCTTCCAGGAACACCTTTGCCCCTCCATAGCCGAGCGCGTCACCCATGTCCGGTCTTGCCTGACGAGCAAGATCAGGAAATCGCTGTTCAAATATCTTGCGGAAGTTGACCGCCGCGGGGTCATTACCTTCAGGCAAGACATTCAGAGCGAGGATATTTTGCGTGCCGGCCGCGGCGTCGCCGACGATTTGCGGATAGTTTCTGCTGCCAGCCGAATTTGCACCCATGACCGTCGCCTTCAGGCCGAGCTGCTTGGCCTGCCGGGTGATGATGGCGGAAGGATTAGGATAGCCGTACACGATCAACACATCCGGACCCGACTGGTTGATGCGAGATAACTGAGCCGTGAAATCGGTGTCCGAGATATTGAACACTTCATTGCTCGATAACGTCGCCTTGCGCTCGGCCAGCCTGCTGGTGACGCTCTCCGCGCCACGTTTCCCGTATTCGTCCGACTGGCTGACGAGCGCAATTTTCTTTGCGCCGAGATGATCGATCACATAGTCCGCCATCGCGGATCCCTGCTGCCGATCGTTCATTGGACCGGTGCGAAAGAAGAACGGGATCATCGGCTCGGTCACAGCGGGCGTTGAAAACACCGTGGCAAACGTCGGAGTTTTCGATGCCTTCAGGGTGGGGACCAGAGCCTGCCCGACTGCGCTCGCGGCCGGTCCGAAAACCGCAAAGACCTTCTCCTGATCAACCAACCGCTTGTAAGCCGCAATGCCCTTTGGTGGCGAAGATTCATCATCAAGCGAGATCCACTCGATCTTGCGACCGTTGATGCCGCCGGCGGCGTTGGCCTCTTCGAAAGCGATCGTCGCTCCTGAAAG
>Ga0210397_10001208_pt1 | contig 16554 bp, 32 predicted proteins | sample IncBWH2OmetaG_FD_160126 | JGI IMG/M metagenome (GOLD analysis project Ga0210397, IMG submission 160126) | Forest soil microbial communities from Barre Woods Harvard Forest LTER site, Petersham, Massachusetts, United States - Inc-BW-H-2-O ...
GGGCTTGCCGTTGACCCACTCGACGAACCAAGGCACCGGGTAGCCGCGCTCGTCGATGGACAGCTGCTGCATGAACTTCGGCGGCGCGGGAATGTCACTGCGTAACTTGTGGCTCTGCATTTTCTAATTGCCCCTCTCGCTCTTTACATCGAGCATCCCACTTGCGTTGGGCTTCGGCCAGCGCGTCTGGCAGGAGGCTGCCGTCTTCATCGTCAAAGAACTCGCTATAGACATCGTTTATCGTGACGCCGGTCGCTTCCCCGAAGCTCTCCAGTATGAACGGAGTGCCCGATGGCCCCAATTTGCCAACGTCTGATTCAAACTTGAAATGCACCATAAAATTGCGTGCGACGAGAATCTGCACTTCAGGGTCTGTAGGATCGTCCTCCTCGTCGAGCAGCCACATGGCCGCCTCAAGGTTGGGTGCGGAGACTACCGACAGATCGTGGTTCGGCCAACGGCACAGGTATACCGGCATGGGTCAGAACTCCTTTACATCACTGGGGAATGTGCTGCGCCGAAGAGCATCCACAACACGTAAACCATGGTGGCGACATAGACCGCGCACTTGGCGAAGAACAGAGCGTTCTCCTTCAGTGTGAGGTCGAGCAATGGAACGATGATGTAGGCGACCAACAGAATCACGATGATCAAAAGCATGACACCCTCCTTGCTTTGCGATTGAAGGGGCCGCCAGTCCGGCCCCCTCGCTCGGTTGCCTTACCGCTTCGGTTGCGCCGACGGAGGCAAACCCTGATCGGGCTTTCCGTGAGCAGGCGGCAGCGAGTTGTCCGGTCGACCACCGCTACCGGGCAGCGAGTTGTCGGGGCGGCCACCCTGACCCGGCAGACCCTGATCGGGCGTCAGCGACGGATCAACCACGACCCACCTGTATCCGATCCCCACGAGCCAGCAGAACGCCAGAATCGGCCCGCCGACTTCGGGTGGCAACGGAGGCCACACGGAACCGGGCGGTAGCGCGATGGGATGCGTTGGCTTGCCGGGTGCGCTCGGCAGACCCTGATCCGGCCTCTCGCCACCGGGCGGCAATCCCTGATCGGGATGCCCCGGCGACGGCGGTAGACCTTGATCGGGATGCCCCGGCGACGGTGGCAGTCCCTGATCCGGCCTGCCCGGCGACGTGGGATAGATCGGGTGCGAGGGATAGATCGGTGCCTGCGGCGGCCAAGTGCTGACCGGAGGCTTCGGCCACACGCCGGGGCGCGACGGGAGACCGTAGCCGGGATCGACGGGGTACGTCGGCGGCACTGGGCCTGTCGAGACGTGGGGAGGACGACCGGGTAAGCCGTTGTCGATGACGGGCGGCAGTGGATAGCCGTAGCCGGGATCGACCGGGCCGCCGAAGGACGGTGGCAGTCCCTGATCGGGGTGCTCGCTGCCGACGCCGTAGTCAGGATCGACCGGGCCTTCGATGCCGGGAAGACCCTGATCGGGATGGCCGGGCTTGCGGTCGAGCACGTTGATAACTGCGAGAAATTTAGACATTGTGTTTCTCCGTGTTGCTTGTTGGTTACTCTGCTGCGTTAGGACTTGCGGGAATCGGCGTCGCCGTCCTCGTCGTCATCCTCGTCCTCGTCTTTGTCCTCGGCCTCTTTCGGCTCAGGCTCCTCGGCGGGGATCGGCTTCTCGATGGTCTCTTCTTTCGTGGTGGTCATTGGTGAATCCTTTCAGTTGGGGTTGTTACAACTCCTTCAGCGAGATCTTGCCATCTCCGCTCTTGTTGATGAGGCCCGCCCGGTTCAGGGCCATGACCGCATTGGGCACGCTCGACCGGGCGCACTGGGCATGGATGCGTAGCTGCGTCTGGTTCAGCGATCCGTGGACCAGCAGGGCGTCGATCATCTTCGCCGGGATGCCGGGCAGCTTGGTCTTCCATGCCTCCCACACTTGCCGCTTACGTGGATCGAGCCACTGCGCGGCTGGCTCGCCTCCACCCACGGCAGCTTCCGGCACGCTCATGACGTCGATCTCGCCGAAGACCTTCTGCAGCGCCGTGTAGAGCGGCAGCAGCACGCGACGCAGATCGCGTGATCCCTCGGTGACCTGAACGTGCAGTGCGTTGGCCGCCCGCAGCGCCTCTTCGGCTGACTCAAGCTGGCGGGTGCGGTTGGCCAGTTCATGCTCAAGCGCATCGATGCGTTGCTGCAGGTGATTGGGCACGACGGCGAGACTAGACATGGGCGACCTCCTCCGACGCGTGCATGGGCAACGCGCTCTTGAAAGCGCGGTCGAGGGTGCGTTCGAGGATGGCCGGGACGCCGACGCGCTCCAGCGAACGGAACGACGCGAAGGCCAGCCGCAGCGCGGCGAGGTTCAGCCGCACCTCGCTGAAGCGGTCGCAGGGCACCACGTACTCGTGGCGGGCGTCGTGGGTGCCGAGCACCCAAGCGCGGGCCGCCTTGCGGTACTCCCCCAACTTCTTGAAGATCTCAATGTCGCCGCCCTCGCGGTCGGGGTGGTGCTTCATCGCCTTGGCGCGGTAGGCTTCGTCGATCTCGTCGAGCGTGGGCGCGGGGTTGAAGATGCCGAGGCCGTCCTGCCACGACAGGTCTTCCTTCTTGAGCGAGAACCACACCGCCACGCCGGGATCGAGGCGCTCGTTGGTGGAGCGGGTGATGAGGATGGAGGTCGCGCCCATCAGCTGCAGTTCGCGGATCAGAGCTTCGCGGTATCCGAGCGCGTTCTTCTTCCACGCCGACTGCGGCTTGCGATCCTGAATGCGCGTGCGCTCCCAACCGTCGGGCCAGCGCAGCGGGTTCTCTTCGGTAACGGCGATCTTCTGTGCCATGGGTTTGCCTTCAGTAGTAGCTCTCTGGTTTGCGCTGCGCTTTGCCGCCTTCGTGCGCGACCATGAGTTTGTGCTTCGGGCAGTAGGGTGACCCGGTGTCGGGAATCTTGCCGCAGTGCGTCGCCACGCGCTCGTTGCGCTTGAGCGCGGCGTTCCAGCGCACCATGTGACCGACGACGTATACGCACCCACTGCCCTCTGCCATCACTCACCTCACGCCAGTACCGGAATCTCGTTGACGACGTCCTTGAGGTACTCGGAGACCGCCCGCATGGTGTCCGAGCGCCAGCGGTTGCCGTCGCAGTTGAAGAGCGCAATCGAAGGCACGGCGTTGCCCTGCTGCCGGAAGCGGATCAGGAACTCCGACGAGACCGGCTCGATCTCAGGGAAGGTGCGGATGGGCCGCAGCGAGATGCGCGGATTGATCTTGACCTCGGCGGTCGTAATCTCGCCGGTCTTGATGGTGAGCAGCTGCGAGAACCCATCGTCGGTCGACTGCACCGAACTGCCCGCCTTCAGGTTCGAGGCCAGCCTCGTCACATAGGCGAGTTCATCGTTCGGCGCGAACGACGTCTGCAGCGCGATCACGAAGCGGGTGAGGTCTTCGTAGTACTGGTCGAAGTTGAAAGTGGGTCCGGTGTACTCGGCCTTGAGCAGCACGTTGCGCCTGCCGTAAGCGTCGGAGTCGGCGGTCTTCACTACCACTCGAGTGGGTTCCTCAACGTGGATGATGCGCTCGTCGGAGGCCTCGCCGATCTGCCCGATGCTGCCGATGGCCTGAATGAAGCTGGTCAGAGTGGTGACCGAGAGCACGTCCGGCTGGAAGGGCTTGATGACGTCCATCAGCTGGCGGCCATACTCGGTCGGCTCGACTTTGTAGTTGTACTTTGCATCTTCGCCATCGAAGGGACTGGGCAGGGTGACGGTTTCGGTGAGGGCTTGAGTCTGGCCGTTGCGGGCGAGACCCACGAGGTATTCCAACGCTTCCTTGAGCATTGTGTTTCTCCGAGACGTGAGGTGGGTGCTACTTGGCCGTGCTGTTGAAGTTCAGAATCTTGCTCTCCTCCGGCTGCGGCGGCTGGAAGAGCAGTTCCTGTCGCGGATCGCGGTCGAGCACATAGACGTGGCCGTCTTCGTCCTTGCCGATATAAGCCGTCGATTCGTGGTCGGTGACCGAGGCGAGGCCGAGCTTGGACGTAGTGGTGACGTGGATGGTGCGCCGGTCGTGTTCCGGCTTGAAGCGGAAGGTGAGCTTGATCTCCCGCGCTGCGGTGGCATCGGTCGAGGTATCGGCGATGTTGGCAGCGACGGTGGTGATGGCTTTCTCGAAGAGTTCCACGGCGGCACCGCGTGCGATGCTGCCGAGATTGAGTGGATTGAGTTCAGACATGATGCGGAGTCCTCCGTGGAGATGGGTGCTGCGGGGCCTAACCGATGGTGTGATGGCGCAGCCATTTGGCGACCTGCGCGGGATCGAACTTGGTGGTATGGCCAAGGCGAATGGCCGGAATCAATCTGCGGCGCACGCGGCGGCGCACCGTCTCTTCGCTGTCGCCAAGCAGTTCTGCGACGTCGCGGACGGTCATCAGCGTGGTCTGCTCGGCCAGCCGGTCAATGATGGAGGGGACTTCGGCTACAGTTCCTGCCATTGCGCCACCGCCTTCGGGATCGGCAACCCCTTCATCTCGGCCAGCCGCATCAGGTGCCGGATGGTGGTCAACGAGGGAGTCGTGATGCCGTGAAAGTTGTTGGAGATTGCAGCTTGGGTGAGGCCGATTTGCTTGGCCATGGTGGTTTGCGTGACGCCTTCGGCCATCAACGACGCGATCAGCAGGCGTGCGGCAGCCTTTCTCTGATGCTGGATGTACGAGCGCCGGGTGGCGACCGACCGAAGCAGATGACGGAGTGCCGGGGTCTGGCTCATGGGGCATAGCCTATCACGAAATTATTAGCAGACTATAAGCCGCAAGAGATTTTTTTCCTCCTGTTTTCCTCAGTTCAATGGGAGTATGGTGTAGGGCACAGAGTCTTAGGAGTTTCTATGAAGGCAAAACCTCTCTCCCCGAATTCAATCAGAGCCAAAATGGCCTGCAGGACACGAATCGAAATATGTCTCGAACCCCAAGTGCAAACGGTACAAATCAAATTGCCCTGAATCTTCGTTGGCTCATGCGTCAGGCTCAGGTGACGCAGAGCGCCCTTGCTGTGGCCACCGGCGTCAAGCAGCCGACCATCAACCGAATCCTACTGGGGTATAACGTCGCCCCGAAAGAAGCGACTCTCCACCTGCTGGCAAAGTACTTCAAGATCAGCACCGAAGATCTCCGCTTCAAGAACCTTTCTGACCCGTCTGCGTTGCCACAGCACTTGAGGGGAGTGCGGATTCCAATGGTGAACTCTAAAGTCGCGGGCTTGCAACGGATAACGAACCAATGGCCAGAAACTGTTTTGGTGTATGCCGACGTTTCGCCCGAGGCCTTTGCCATGGATATTTGTGATCGAGGGATGGAGCCTCGGCTGGTGCTGCACGATACCGTGGTCATCGAACCGACCATTATCCCGGAGCCGGGCCAGTGGGTCGCGGCCCGCGTCCAAGGTATCGAATGCGCCATCATCCGGGTCTTCAAGGCCACGGAGTTCACACAGGCCAAGCGGCACTTCTCCCTGCTCCCGTTGAACGAAAACTACTCTCCCCTTACATCGCAGACCGTGGAAATCCGCATCCTCGGCGTCGCGGTGGCGCGGTGGGAGCGTTTGATATAGTAAGGGCCTTGCAGCATCAGTGGCGCACCTCGTTCAAACATAACGCGCCCCCTGAAAAATAATTCTTTTCGCCTGTTGTCAATCGGCAACCGGCGTTTTTTCAACGCTTTACACTTATAGACTGCTTATATTTGGCATATACTGGATTAGAAGTCTCGGACCATGCGTATACGACCCACAGCCCTCAAAACCGGCTCTGGCGATTGAAAGTAAAGGAGCAACACGATGGCTACAGCACCCGCAATCATTTCACCGGCCATGCCAGAGACGTTAGACCGTCGCCTGAGCGTGAACCAGATCGAAGCCCGGAGAAGTGCAATCAAGGAACTCATGAAGCGCACCATGCGCGAGGACGTTGATTACGGCACTATCCCCGGCACACCCAAACCCACCCTCTACAAGCCCGGCGCAGAAAAACTCTGCAGCCTCTTCCAGCTTGCACCCCGCGTCCACGTTCACGATCTCTCCACCCCGGACAGCGTTCGCTATCAGGTGAGGGTCGAGCTTTACACCACCAACGGCGTCTTCTGCGGTGAGGGCATCGGCACCGCGTCGAGCGCCGAGTCGAAGTACCAGTGGCGCAGGGCGGTCTGCCGCGAGGAGTACGACGCGACCGATGAAGATCGCCGCCGCGTGACTTACAAGCCCGGCAAAAACAACACCTTCTACACCGTCGCGCAGGTGCGCACCGAACCCGAGGACGCCGACAACACCGTGCTCAAGATGGCCAAGAAGCGGTCGCTGATCGATGCGGTTCTCACCGTGACCGCCGCCAGCGACATCTTCACGCAGGACGTCGAGGACTTGCCCGATCCAGCGCAGGGCGAGGATGGCGACAAGGGCGGCCAGCCCGACCAAGGCAACGGCAACGGCCAGCAACAGCAGCAGCCTTCCAACCGCCCGCCGCAACAGCAACAGCCCAACCAGCGCACACAGCCCGCGCAGCAGCGCCCGGCAGCGACCAACGCCATCTCCGACGCGCAGGTGCGGCGCTTCCACGCCCTTGGCAGCAAGGCGGGCAGGACCGCCGACGACGTGAAGGCATACCTGCATCGCCGCTTCAAGCTGGAGCACGTGCGCGACCTCTCCAAGCTGGACTACGAAGAGGCCTGCGACTGGGCGCAGGGCTTCGAGCGCCAGCAGCCCGCGCAGCAGCAGCCCCCACAGCAGGCGCGGCCACAGGCGCAGGCGCAGCCGCAGCAGCACCAGCGCGAGCCGGGCGAAGACGAGCCGCTTGAACCCGAGGACGACGGCATCACCGACGCCGATCTGCCGGAAGGGATGTTCGAGAACTAACCCATGCCACGCCCTCTCGAACTCCCCTGCACGTTTGAACCCGTCGAGCACGCCTATCTGGACGCGCACGGCAGACGCCATCGCTCGGTGACGCAGATACTCGCGGACGCCGGGCTGGTGGACTTCTCGATGGTCGACCCGCTGGTGCTGGCGCAGGCCGCCGAGCGCGGCAGGCTGGTGCATGACTACACCGCCAAGTGGGACAGGATACGCCATCGCCTGCTGCGGCTCAGTGACATGCTGCAGCAGTTCAGCGTGCCCGAGCATCTGCACGGCTACCTCTACCAGTACGAGCGCTTCCTCGCGGAGACCGGCTTCGTCGCCATCGCGGAGGAGACGGAGCGGCCCCGGCTGGTCGAGGTTCAGGGCACGCTGGTGGGCATGACGCCCGACCGGGTCGGCTACTTTCCCGGCCAGCGCCGCTTGGCAATCATCGACCTCAAGACCGGCTTGTACCTGATCCCGCATGCGCTGCAGATCGCGGGCTACTCGATGGGCCTCGAACGTGTTCTCACCTTGGCGATGCAGCACGACCGCATCGCTCTCTACTTGGAGCCGGACTACTACCGGCTCCGGCACTATCCCCACAAAAACGATTACCACGCCTTTCTCGACGCCATGCGCGGCGGCGGGAAGTACCTCGACCACTGGATTCATAACCGACAAAGGAAGCTCATCGCATGACAAACGCCATCGTTCCCAACCTCACCGAACTTCTACCCGAACGCTCGACGCAGATCGCAGCTATCGGCTACGACGCCAACATCCTCTTCGTGCAGTTTCGCCGGGGCGGCCTCTACACCTATGACAAGGTCACGCAGGCCGAGTACGACGCTCTGCTGGCCGCTCCCTCCATCGGCTCCACCTTCGCCAAGACCATCAAGGGCGTGAAGCCCTACAAGCAGATCGCAGGCAAGGCCGCGAGCGAGAAGAAGGCCGCCGCGCCCGCCAAGACCAGCAACGTTGTGCCCTTCACCCGAGGAGCCGCGACCGTGACCACCGACCTGATCACCACCAGCCCGGCCCTGCCTGCCAAGACCGGCAAGGAGACCGACGACCTCGCCTCCGCAGCCACCCAGTGGGCGATGCGGGCGACCGCCATCCAGATCACCGACGTCGCCACCCACGAGGAGGCGCAGAAGACGCTGCTCGAAATCGACACCGTGCGCAAGCGCGTCATCGCCACGTGGAAGCCTATGAAAGAGGCGGCGTTCAAAGCGCATCGCGCCGTCTGCGACAAGGAGGCTGAACTGCTCAAGCCGCTCACCGACGCCGACCGGCTGCTGCGCCAGCGCATCGGCGAGTATGCCTATGCGCAAGTGAAGGCGGCGCAGGAAGAGGACGACCGCAAGCGCCGCGAGGCCGAGGCCGAGGCCCACGCCCGCGCTATCACCGAGACCGAGGAGACGGCGCTGGCCGCCGCCGAAGAACTGATGGCGATGGGCGACCGCGAGGGCGCGGAGGCGGTGCTGGAAAATCCCATGCCCGCGCCGATCCGCTACGAGATGCCCGCGCCGGTCAAGCCTGCGGTGGCATCGGTGGCGGGCGTATCCGGGGCGCTGGCCTATGAGGTGACCATCACCAACCTCGCCGAGGTGCCCCGCGAGTATCTGGTGATCGACCTCGACAAGACCCGCACCGAGATCGCTCGGCGGGTCAAGCAGGCGGCAGGGCGGCTGCAGGTGCCCGGCGTCACCATCCGCGAGACCTTCGCAACCCGGAGGGTCGGAGGTCGCCGGTGATCCTGCGCCCCTTCTTCGAGGTGGTGTCGACCGAGATGGTCGCCATCACCGCGCCGCAGTCCGAGGAGATTGCCGCGCTCGGTTTTGGCGACGGCAACCTGATCGTCCAGTTCCACCGCCTGCCGGGCTTGTACGCCGCCCCGGCAGCGCGGTCGCAGTACGAAGCCCTGCTCCATGCCAAGCGCATCGAGACGGTCTTCACACCCCGCATCGCCGCAGTGGTCGCCGATCCGCAGATGGTCGACTGGCACCAGCTTCGGCCCTTCGGGCGCAAGAAGAAGTGAATCCGCTTTTCAACCTGTGGAGTTGCTTCATGGAAAGCATCCGCTTCACCGTTCCGCTCACGCCGCCCTCGGTCAACCACTACAAGGGAACCAACCGGGGGCGGTACTTCGTCACTCGCGAGGCCACCGCGTTCAAGGACGCGATGGCGCTGCTGGCTGCTGGCCGCACCCTCGACGCCAAGCACTACGCCGTCCAGATGGCCATCTTCCTCGGCAAGGGCGGCAAGGGCGACATCGACAACTTCCCCAAGTGCGTGCTGGACGGATTGAAGGGCACCGTCATCCGTTCCGACGCGCAAATCCGGCGACTCATCATCGACCTCGACCGGGATTGGGCCAACCCACGCACCGAAATAGAGGTCAGCCCGCTATGACACCCACTCACAGCAACCCGCGCCGCTTCCTGCGGGCCGCACGCCGCGCCTTCAGGCCCTCGGTGGGCCTGCCTTACCTCCAAAAGCTCACTGCCCCGCTACGCGCCTCCTGTCGCCGCTTTTGGCCGCCCCGCCCGCACCGCTGCCTGTTCGATACCGACGATGGCGTGCTCTACGCCTCTCGGGGTCTGGTCATCCTGCGCTGCCGCTGCGGCGTAGCTCGGCTCTTCGGCAGGTGGTAGCGGAGGTGTCACCATGGCGTTGCGTGCGGTTCTCGATCACCCGAAATTCGCCCGGCTGAAGAAGCTGACCAGCCTCTCCCGTTGCCCGACCCTCGGCTACCTCGAAGGTCTGTGGCACTTCACGGCCCGGTACACGCCGCAGGGCAACATCGGCAAGTATCGCGACACCGACATCGAGGCGTGGCTGGAGTGGGAAGGTGCCGATGGTGCGCTCATCGCCGCGTTCGCGGACGCTGGCTGGCTCGACCGCAGCGATCAGCACCGGCTCGCGGTTCACGATTGGAGCCAGTACGCCGACGAGGTCGTCCATACCGAGTTGGCCCGGAAATGCCTCCTCTTCACGGATGGTGTGTTACCTCACACGCGACGGCTAAACCAAGCAGAACGTGAGCGTTACAACGAATGGCTCAAGCAGGAAGGTTACGAAAAGAGAGTCGCTGGCAGGCCCGTGCAGCCCGAATCTGAAATGCAGACTAAATGCAGAGATAATGCAGACGGTCTGCATTGTGGCTGCGCAAAACCGACGATAAATGCAGCCGAAACGACGAAGCCAGTACCAGTACCAGTACCAGAGCCAGTACCAGAGCCAGTACCAGTACCAGAGCCAGAGGGGAAGAACAAGCAACTACCTTTCTCGGCTCCCCCTCCGGGCGAGCCTGCGCCACCCGGCGACGAGGAGCACCTCGCACCGCAGGCCGGGGTGAAGAAGCCGCAGCGTAGCGCCGACGAGCGGCGGCTGGTACGGCAGGTCTTCGACTTCTACGTCCAGAAGGTCGGCCTCGATCCGGCGCGGTGTCACCTTACGCGGGCGCGGGCCGAGAAAGCCTACACCCGGCTCGACTACTGCATGAAGCTCGCCAAGGACGATCCGCAGAAGGCGCTGCACCTGATGTGCGAAGCCGTGGCCGGTCTGGTGGCGAACGACTGGCTCATGGGTCGAGACCCGAAGACCGATGGCAAGCGTTGGATCGATTTCAACGAGAACGTCTTTCGCTCTGACGAGCAGATGGAAAAGCGGTGGGAGGACTACCGCAGAAAGGCGATGGCAAGCTGATGTTCAGCCCCGAGCAAATCCGCAAGTACGCCGAAGCGATCTTCCCCGGCCAGCGTTTGTCCTCGCGTCCGTTGCAGCGTTTGAAGTGCCCGATCCATGATGGCCGCGACCGCAACTTCGCGTTCCATCTCGACCGTGGTGTGTGGACGTGTCACTCGCGCTGCGGCTCCGGTGGCATGGTGCAGCTGGAGCAGCGCCTCCACGGCGGCACGCGAGAGGAGGCCACCGAGCGCCTGTTCAAAGCCATCGGCATGGCATCGCAGTACGCCTCGAAGCAGATCGTCTGCACTTACGATTACGTCGATGCTGCCGGCAGATTGCTCTCGCAGAAGGTGCGTCTCGACCCGAAGGATTTTCGCTGGCGCACGCCGGTCGGCGATCACGGATACACCTATGGCGCACCTGATCCGAAGCGCCCGCTCTACGGCTTGCCCGGTGTGATCACCAGCAACATCACGCTCATCACTGAAGGCGAAAAAGACGCCGATACCCTCAACGCCGTGAGGGACTGGTTCGCTGGCGCGTGGGGCCGCGTCTACGCCACCACGCCCGGTGCTGCCGACTCGTGGATGGCGCACCACGTGCCGTTCATGGCAGGCAAGCGCGTGATGGTCTTCGAGGACAACGACGAGAAGGGGCGCATGTTCCGCGAGCGCGTCTGTGCTGCCGTCTACCCGCTGGCGTACTCGGTGCGCTTCGTGCGCTTCACCGAACTTGAAGAGCATGGCGACGTCAGCGACTACGTGCAGAAGTTCGGTGAGGTTGCCCTGCTCGAAAAGGTCAAGCACGCCGAGGCGTATGTGCCGCCCAAACCCGAAGAGCGGCCCGCGACCGTCATCGAGGGCATGCAGTTCGCCATGTCCGGCAACGCCGAAACCAACTGGCTCATGGACGGCGTGATCCAGCAGGAAGGCAATGGGATCATCATGGGCGATCCCAAGGCCTCGAAGAGCCTCACGCTGGTCGACCTGATCCTGTCGCTGATCTCGGGCACCATGTGGTTCGGCTGCGCCGTGCCCAATCGCGTGCGCGTCGGTCTGGTCACACGCGAGGACGCTCCCGGCCTCACCAAGAAGCGCATCCGTCGCTTCATCGGGGGTAAGCATCTCGCCAACCTCGACCTCGAAAACTGGCTGTGGGTCAACAGCCGCGAACAGACCGCGACCTTCGACCTCATGAACGACGCCGATTTCATCCCGCTGGTCGAGGACTTCAAAACCAACAAGTGCCAGATCGTGTTCTTCGATGTCTTCAACCGCATCCACCGCCTCGACGAAAACGACAACACGGAGATGGCGCGAATCACGGCGCGGCTCACCCAGTTCTCTACCGAGGTGGGTTGTCAGGTCGGCCTCGTGCATCACCTGAACAAGGACTACGCCAACGGCAAGATCTTCAACCGGCTGCGCGGCGCTGGTGCGCTGCATGGCTGGATGGAGTGGGGCATGGCGATCACCGTCGTCAACCCACGCGAGGAATCCGCAGACAAGATCGTGCGGCGCATCGAGTTCGAGAGCAAGGAAGGCATCACCGACCCGTTGTACTTTCGCATCGTCGACGGTGAGAGCACGACCTACCTCGAACGCACCAACCGGCCCAATGAAGTTGCGAGCGAGTTTCCGCTGATTCAGGGCGGGAAAAAAGATCAGAAGACCAAGGCCAGCGATGGAGGAAACTACCATGAGCAATCCCTGTTCGTTCCCGGCGATCCAACTGCTTAGGCTCCGGCGTCGCATCGCGGAGACCACGACCATCCCGACTCACGAACAGGCGCGGCTGATCAGCGACGTCGACGAGATGCGCCACGATCACCTCGAACACACCGGCTGCCAGTGTTGGAGGAGCGCGATAGCAGCGCACCCCAACCTTGCCCAACCCCACCCGCGACGCATCGGCCCGACCGGTGTACCGTACCCTCCTCTGGTGCGCAAGGCGACGCGTTGATGGGTTTATAATCCGGGCCATGCCAAAAGCGGCCAATTTCGACTGGATTGCGATGAAGGCAGAGTACTGCCAGAACCCGCACCTGTCGAAGAACGACTTGGCGCTAAAACACAAGGTGAACATCCGCACGGTGGAGCGTCGGGCAAAGGCTGACGGGTGGAGTGAAGGTCGCCGGGAGTTTGGGGAAGACTACGCACGCCGTCTGAGCGCCGCTGCGGTATCCCATGGTGCGGTCAACGCGCTGCGCAAACTCAACGATTCGCAGCTGAAGCAAAGCGAGGAGTTGCGCTACATGCTCAACGCTCGCCTGAAGACGCGCACGCCCGATGGCAAGATCGTGCCTCGCGCCGATGTCACGATCACGGACATCTCGCGGGCCATCGCAGGCTTTGAGGCTTTGTACCGGCTCGACCGGCTGGCGCTTGGAGCGTCGACCGATAACATCCAGCCCGCGTCTACACGCGAGTCGCGCCTGATGGAGTTGAGCGACGACGAGTTGCTTTCGGAGTTGAAGCGGGTCCGCGCAGAGTCGCCTTACGTCCAGTAGAATTGAAAGTGAATCGTGGCTGCCTCGCGCATGGGATTGTCCCGACTCAGTGTTCTCCTTGGGAACGAGACACGCGCCGGTGGTTCTTCATTGAACCCCGGCGTTTTTTTCATGGGTGCAGCGTTCGATAGGCTTCGAGTGCAAGCTGCGCAGCCTGTCGCTTGGTGAGGCCCGGTGGGTCGTGACGTGATCCACCACAGCAAAAGCAATCGCCGAGGATGTGCGCTGCCGATCCTGCTACGAGACGAAACATGCACTCCTGATGGACAGGGCTTCCGTTGAGGCGCTGCTCCGTGACCTCATAGGGCAGAACCTCTTCGTCGCAGTGGCCGCAGATCGTCATTGCACCGCGCCCCGGATATACGCCTCACGAATCTCATCAAGGAATGGAACCGCGCCGGTTTCGATTTCACTGATACGCAACCACGCTTCGTGTGGGATGAAGATGACCACGCGAATATCGCTCTCGGTCTTGAGTAGAGCCTCGACGCCGCGCTTCGGCTCATAGACGTCATCGACCGACACCAACCTGATCTTGGTTCGTTTAGCTGTCATGCTCCACCTCTCCAGAACGGCTCGATCCAAAGCGTCCGGCGTAGCGTGCGACCTTCGCCGTGGGGCTGCTCGCGCCAGAAGCCGCTCACCCAGTGGCCTCGCGGCGAGGAGTGATGGCCATGCTCCACCGTCTTATCGTAGATGCGACGCAGCTTGTAGCTGCGACCTATGACGTGCGGCGTCCAGTATTCGAGAGGCCGCCCATCGCGCTTATTGTGTACCCGCTTCAGCATGGCACCCATCTCCACCATCTGAGGCTTCGAGGCCATGAAGAGCAGGATGTTGAACAGCAACTCGACGGCGCGGATCATCACCGCCGTGTCCTCGTCATCCATTCCCGGCAAGCGACCCGCGCTGGTGTGCGCTGGCATCGAGGCCAAGCCAATCGATCCCATCACGTCTCGCGGATCAACCATGCCCACACTCGGGTCGAGCATCCAGTGCAGCGTGAATCCTTCGCTCAGTCGCACGATGATCGTGAGGTTGGTGTTCATGCAGGTGAAGTCGAAGGTCTTACGATCTGGCAATGGGAGTGGGAGTTCATCTCCGGCGAAGGTGCGGCTGTAACCAATGAACGAAACCTCTCCACACGTTTTATGTGGCAGCGATCCTTTGGGCAGCATGAAGACCGCCGCCTCATGCGGCATCTTCATCTCGGCCCAGTCAACCTCGGTTCCCGCTCGCGTCTGCAGCAGGGCCTCCGTCAGATCTCTGGCGATGTAGTAAAGGGGAACGCGATGGAGCACCATGGCCGCCGTCCATAACGCCTCAGCCTGCTCCGTCTCTTTCCCGCCCTTCATGAACCTCGCGATGGAATCGAGCATGGTGTAGCTTGCAGCCTTCGGCGTGTCGTAGCTGCCCAAGACCTCATAACGGCGCGGGTAAAGTTTCATCCATAGGTCGGGGTTGCTGGCCGCGACCTCATCGAGGATGCGGAGAATGTACCGGACGGGTGGATCGGCAACGCTCACTGAATACCCTCGTTGAACTCCAGCATCGCTACCAGAATGGCAAAGCAGAACTCGCAGCACAGCGGTCGCAGCTTGGGCATCGCGTCGTGGTACGCCAGCCCCTTGGGCGAGAGACCCACCGCGTCGCCGCAGATCGAGCACATGCGCTGGATGGCGTGCTCGTGTGGATTCGGCCACGCCCCGCAGCGGATCGGGAACGCGTCGTCCGGCCCCGGCTCGTTGGCGAGGACGTTGCCCTTCTCGTCTTGGAACTTGCCGAGGTTGAGTTTCACACCTTGCTCCAAAACTGGTCTGCGTTGGTGGGGAAAAGCATCTGGCCGCGCTGCGAGTGGAACACAAGGAAGTCGCCGCCGTTGGTGATGCGAACCTCAAGCCCATCGCGCACGTGTTTCTCGACCAGCAGCTGCGCGACGCCAGCAGCGATCTGCTCGTCGGGATAGCGAATGCGCCCGCTGGTAAACCAGATTGGTCCACCGTGGAACCCGTCTTTGCCGTAGAGATACAGCTTGAAGTCCTCGCCCTTGACGGGATCGGCGAAGAGTATCTCGGTGAGGTGATGTTCGATTGTCATTGGAGCGCTCCTTTGGTCCGGCTGTCGTTTGCCAAGACGCGCTCGATTGCATCCTGCAATCGCTGCTTCGTCGCGCCGTCTTGTGCGTCGCCCTCCACAATCGCACTGGCGACTCGCGTAAGGTTGGCGGGAACCTTGTAACCCGGAGGCACGAGCACAATGATCGGTTTATCGAAGAGGATGGATGCGCCCAGTTCAAGGCATAGCTTCGGGTCGGGATCGCCCGCTATCGTGATGCTGAGGACCGACCCCTTCAGCTTCGGGAATAAGCGCTCGCGTGCGCTTTGATAGAACTCGTCATCATCTCTGCTCATTGTTTTTGCTCCCCGATCTTGCATGCGAGTGTGACGCTGCGCGGATCATCGACCCGCCCGGCAGTGGTGCAGGCTGCGGTCATACCGCAGAGCGTGCAGGCCAGCGTGTAGAGGCCGCAACGCTGCGCCGGATACGGCAGAGCGATATGGCACGACGGAAGCCTGCCGCCACTGGCGTCGAGGTCGACACCCTCGGGATACGCCGGATCGGGCGCACACTTCGGTTCGCGTTTGAAGTCTTCCCACGCGATCACGAAATGGCCATTGTCGCTCATCGCTTCATCTCGATTTCAAGTTCGGTGTTGGTGATGGTCTCAAAGGCCCGGCCCTGCTCGTCGTCAATCGTCACCAGCACCGCGCCCGACATAATACCGCCACGCACGCGCAGGACGCCCTCCATCACGAGCAGCCCGAGGCTGTTGCCGCTGGTGCTCGATACGCCAACCTGACAGATGCACCACTCGTCATTGGAGCCGAGTGGGCGCACGCGGAGGATGGCGTCGTTGGCCAGCCCGACCAGTGGATGCGCTCTATCCACGCTTCGCCCCTTCCCTGCTCGCGGCCAGAGCCTCGGCGTTGTAGAAGTTCAGCGCCTTGCTGTGCGCCCGGTTGAGTTCCTGATGGATCACCCGCAGCTGCGCGATGTAGGTCGCACGATCTATCGGCAGCGCTTCGCGCATCAAGACCATGATGCTGGCGTGGCACTTCTCGAATTGGGTGAGCAACTCGGAGACGCAGAACCAGCGCTCGTCGATAGAGACCTCGTTGGATGTTGTCATTGCGTCACCGTCTGCACTTGAAGCCGCGCCACCTCACGTCCGCACTCCGGGAGGTAGCAGTAGAGGATCAGCACCCCGGCTTCGGTTAGCTCGACGCGCAGCGGCGCGGTGGGATGGCATCTCGCCACGAAGCGTACCGGGAAATCTCCACACAGGTCGCATCCAGTCATTGCGGTTTCACCTTCGATTTTCACTTCTCTTAGTTTATTCCGGTGTCACCGAAAGCCCGTCGTCCGAGAGTAGCTCGATCCAAACGTTGTAATGGAAAGAGCGCAGTTCCTTGGCAATCTCATCTGCGTCGTAACGCAC
>Ga0210397_10001212_pt1 | contig 16517 bp, 18 predicted proteins | sample IncBWH2OmetaG_FD_160126 | JGI IMG/M metagenome (GOLD analysis project Ga0210397, IMG submission 160126) | Forest soil microbial communities from Barre Woods Harvard Forest LTER site, Petersham, Massachusetts, United States - Inc-BW-H-2-O ...
GATGAATCCGAATGCCTGGGCCGGCGGCGCCGACGTTCTGCACATGCAGGCCGAGCGGCAGTGGACCAGCCTGCGCCGGGTCCTCATCGGCCTCGGCGCCGCGGTCGAGACGATCGAGCCGCAGCCCGATTTGCCCGACCTCGTCTTCACCGCCAACGCCGCCGTCGTGCTTGACGGCAAAGCCGTGCTGGCGCGGTTCTGTCACGACGAGCGGCAGAACGAGGAGCCGGTATTCGACGCGGCATTTACGGCGCTCAAGGCACGTGGGCTGATCGACGAGATCGTGCACGTGCCGGTGGATGTGACGCTCGAAGGCGCCGGCGATTGCATCTATGACGTCCGCCGCGGCGTGCTGTGGATGGGCTGCGGCTTCCGCTCGGACGCGCGCGCGGCGGGCGTGATCGAGGAACAGCTCGGTATGCGCTGCATCGCGCTGCCGCTTGCCGATCCGCGGTTCTATCACCTCGATACCGCGTTCTGCGCGCTGCCCTGCGGCGGGGTGATCTATTATCCGCAGGCCTTCACGCCGGTGGCGCTGGCGGCCATTCACGAGCGTGTCGCGCCGGCCGACCGCATTACGCTCAACGGGGCCGATGCGGCGCGCTTTGCCGCCAATGCCGTCTGTGTCGGGCGCACCATCGTGCTGTCGAGTTGCGGCGATGCGCTGCGCGGCAAGCTCGAGCGGCGCGGCTATGCGGTCGTCGAAACGCCGCTCGATGTGTTTCAAAAGAGCGGCGGCTCGGCGTGTTGCTTGACGCTGCGGCTCGATCATCGCCCGCGCGCGGCGGCGGCCGAGACCGAAGAAGCGCCCGTGCAGGCCGCGGCAAGTTTTTAAAGACTATTCCGTCGCTTCGACGATGCGGATGTCGCGCACCGCGCCGTCGCCGAGCGCTTTCAGCGCTTCTTGGTAAGCAGGGCTCTGATAGGCGGCGATGGCTTTCTCGACGCTCGGGAATTCCGAGATGACGATGCGCTCTTTCTGTCCCGCTTCGAAGGCGGCGACGGCGGCGCTGCGCGCGATATAGCGGGCGCCGAACGGCTGTGTCGCCGGCGGCGCGAGCTTGGCGTAGGCCGCGACCTTTTGCGGATCGGAAATCGAGCGGTAAACTGTGACCCAATAAGCTTTCGGCATATTCGAGCTCCCTGGACTGAACGCAAAAACGGCTGATGGCTCACGACAACAGCCACTCACGATATCAGTTCATCGGGCAGCGCGTCGGGCGTGTAGTTCCGCGGCGTATTATGGCTTACGAGCCGCATGAATGGCCAGACGAGGAATACGCCCGTGCCCATCAGGATCAGCGCATGCGGATCGCCGGTGATGAAGGTAAGGACGAGCGGCGTGACGATGAAGAATGCGGCGGCGATGACGACCGTAATCAGCGCGCCGGTGTAGCGCGTCTGCGACATGCCGGCGGTGAAGCGGATGTTGTCGTGGCCTGTGGCGACGAGGTGGCTGTGCAGATCGCGGATGAAGTCACGATAGATCCGCGTCTGTGCGTCATTGGGCAGGCCGGTATCGGCGGCATTGGAAATGGTGATCGTGTCACCCGAATTGAACTCGATCTTGCACTGGTCGATAACATTGTTCGCATTGCCGAGCGCCGCCGTGCTCAGATGAATGGCGGCGAAATCGCTAAAGGCGGCTGTCCGCGCATTGCCGTCTGCAGTGTAGGAGATGCCGCTGTCCGAGACGGTGACACCGTGATTGGCATTCCGCCAGACGAAACGCGGGCTGCCGGGCACGATGAAATAGACATCGTAGGCTTGCGAGCTTGCGGCCTTCAGGTCCAAGTGAGGAACAAGGTCGGGCATGGTGGAGCTATGGCGATGAGCAAATGATCCCAAGCCCGTTTGTCGGCGATGGAGGTATTCAGGTTCACGGCCATTTGCCGGTCGCAGACCGCAACGGCAGAATTTGCTAGGCTCAGGTCACGCTCGCTAAAGGCGCCAGGGAGAGCTCGTCCCAAGGAGAGTGTGGCCATGTCGTTCTTCAGCTCGCTGTTTCGTCGCGGTGCGGCTGCCGATTCCGGCGCTGCCGCAAAAGCCTCAGCCCCGATCGAATACAAGGGCTATGTCATCTGCGCCGCGCCGTACAAGAACAACGGTCTATATCAGACGGCCGGCACGATTGCGCGCGAGATCGACGGCGAGCGCAAGGAGCATCGCTTCGTCCGCGCCGATGCTTATGCCTCCTATGACGACGCGGTGACTTTCACCGAGAACAAGGCGCGCCAGATCGTCGATCTGCAGGGCGATAGAATCTTCGAACAGCGCTGATCACAAAGAGCGCTTAACGCTCAGACACCTTCAACAATGCGCAAGTCGCGTTCGCAGGCATTGCCGAGCGCTTTCAGCGCCGCCTGATAGCCGGGACCGTCATGCGCGGCTTCGGCCTTTGCCACACTGTCGAACTCGATCAGAACCGTGCGCTGCTTGACGCCCTTTTCGTAGGCCTTGGCCGCGGTGCCGCGCGCCAGAAACTTTCCGCCCGCGGCTGTAATCGCTGGCCCCGCGAGCTTGGCATATTCAGCGAGCGCATCAGGATTGGACACTGAAAAATAAGTCGCGATCCAATAGGCTTTTGCCATTATTGCCTCCCTTTAATGTCGCGCAGAACACTAACGGGCGCACGCCGCGAAAGCGAGAGCGTTGCAGGGCACGGATGAACGCAGAAAGGAAGGACGCAGAAAGCGGACGACGCGGCCTGTTCGTCGCGGCAGAAGGCGCGGCCGATCTACCAGGCCGAGAACAAGCGCCCGACATCATAGATCACGGCGCCGAGCGCGCAGGCCACAAGGCCGGCGCCGATCAGGCCGACCACGAGGGCGGATTCCACCCGGTCGACCGCTCGGACCAAATGAGCCTTGTCGAAATCAAGCCCGGCAAAGTGTGCCATCGCAGTGTCACCTGTGAAAGTCGCGCGCCGTGGAACAGTCAGGAGCAGCGCCCCTCTTCGACCTATCTAACAACCGACTCGACGATTTCGCATGCTGCGCTTCGGCGGGTCAGCTTTGCAACTATTGCGTGGCTTGAAAGTGCCGTCGGGCGCTTCACAAAATCTAACAATCCATCTCATTCTGCGCTCTTATTCGCGTGGATCGATTTGCAGCGGTCGCCAAGGACATAAATTTCGCATAACTTCACTCCCGTCGCATTCAACGAAAAACCGCGGCGAAGTGAGTGCACCCGGAGGAATCAGCAATGCACGTGTTCAGCGTCGTCGAACAGGCCGAGTTCAATCCGAAGAAGCATGTCGAAAAAATCCTCGGCACCATCGAGGAGGGCGACGTCACGGTGGCCTGCTGGGAACCCGGCCAGATCAGTCCCTATCACTGCCATCCTTCAGCGACCGAAATCTATTTTTGCTTCCAGGGCGGCGGCGAGATGCGAACGCCCGGCGAAACCATCACGGTGAAGCCCGGTTCCTTCGTCGTCCATCCGCCCGGCGAAGTGCACGAATATGCCAATGGCGCTCATCGCACGCTGTTATTCCGCGTCCGCTATGGCACCGACATGTCGGCCCGCCATCTCGACTGGCGCGGGCGGGAAGGCTGGACGCAAAGCGCGCAAGACGCCGCGTACTACAAGCAGCATCCGGTCAGCGCTTCCTAGTCCGTCATGCCCGGTACAAGGCCGGGCATGACGATTTGGCTTACTGATACTGCTGATAACGCACCTGCGGGTGATTGAGCGGCGTGCCGTTCGGCTCGCAGAAATCGGCATTGCCGCGCTTGGCCGCCAAGCACTGTTCGAACGTCTCGTAAGCGCATTCGCGCGCCGGCCCGGTGAGCAGGCAGAAATTGTGGTGCGAATAGTCACCGGCTCGGCCGGACTGTGCCGACGCATTCGAGCTGCCGAAAGCGGCGAGTGCCGCACTGAGAAAAACTGCAGACATCATAAGCCGCATGATAGGGAGCATGGGAAATCTCCTGGTCGTTCAGATCAACGCCGCTTTGCCGATCAACACCGCTCGCACATCAACAAAGCACGGATCGAACCGTTCCTGAAATCACGCTCGTTCACATCGACGTCATGGCCGGACTTGTTCCGGCCATCCACGTCTTTCTGTTCTGCAAAAAGCAAGACGTGGATGCCCGCGACAAGCGCGGGCATGACGGCCTTGGACTCGCAACCGCCGAATTGCTAACAACCGTGCCGCTGCAGCACAGGGGGGAAATAAATGTTCCGTAAACCGCATTGTCCCGTCATCGCCATCGAAGAGCATTATTGGGACGAAGAGCTCGAAAAGACTTTCACCGGCTCTGAAGCCGGCCGGCCCGGCGAGCAGTTCAACCGGCTGCATGATTTCGGGCCGCTGCGCATCAAGGAAATGGACGACGCCGGCATCGACATTCAGGTGCTCTCGCACGGCGCGCCGTCGACGCAGAAATTGCCCGCCGAAACCGCGGTGGCGATGGCGACCCGCGTCAACGACCGCCTTGCCGCGATCGTCGCCAAGAACCCGACGCGCTTTGCCGGTTTTGCGGCGCTGCCGACCGCGGTGCCGGAGGCCGCTGCCGACGAGCTCGAGCGCACGGCGAAGCTCGGCTTCAAAGGCGCCATGCTGCACGGGCTGTCGAACGGCGAATTCCTCGACGACAAGAAATTCTGGCCGATCTTTGCCCGCGCCGAGAAGCTTGACCTGCCGATCTATCTGCATCCCTCGCAGCCGCATCCCGACGTGATCAAGACCTATTACGCCGGTTACGTGAAAGACTTCCCGATGCTGCCGCGCGCCACCTGGGGCTATACGGTCGAGACCGCGACGCTTGCCATCCGTCTCGTGCTGTCGGGCGTGTTCGAGCAGCACCCCAAGCTGAAAATCATCCTCGGCCATCTCGGCGAGACGCTGCCGTTTCTGGTCTGGCGCGTCGATCACACGCTGGCGCGGCCGGGCCAGAAATCGGTCAGCTTCCGCGACGTGTTCTGCAACAACTTCTATGTCACGACGAGCGGCAATTTCAGTAATCCGGCGCTCTTGTGCTGCGTCATGGAAATGGGCATCGACCGCATCTTGTTCGCCGTCGACTGGCCCTTCGTCATGAACCCGCCGGCGACCAAATGGATGGAAGGCGTGCCGCTCTGCGACGAGGACAAGGCCAAGATCCTCTCCGGCAATGCCAAGCGGCTGTTGAAGATGTGAGGTGCTCCTCCGCCCGCGTTAGAGCGGGGGCGTTCAAAGGTCACTCGCCTGATCCTCCCCCGCGTAGCGGGGGAGGGGGACCGCCGAAGGCGGTGGAGGGGGCGGCCCCTTGCTCAATCGCCAGCAAGACGAGTTCCAATCCGTCTCGCTTGAGTACATCTGCGGCGGCGATGCGAAGAACCTTAATATGTCTGCTTGCGAGCCAGGCGGTTCGTCGTTCGTCATGGCGGACTTGCTCCGCGGAGTCATGCGCGGCGCCGTCGATCTCGACGGCAAGACGCGCCGATGCGCAATAGAAGTCGAGAATGTAGGGGCCGACTGGGTGCTGCCGGCGAAATCGGAGTCCGGCTACATGCCGGCTGCGGAGAACTTGCCAAAGCAGAGTTTCCGGCAAGGTCATCTTCGTGCGCAGCTTTCGCGCTCGTTTGAAAGTCAGAATTGGTGCGCGCACTTGCCCCCTCCGCCGCGCTTCGCGTGGCACCTCCCCCGCTGTGCGGAGGAGGATCATCTCAATCACTCCGGAAACCGCCGCCGCGCCGTGGTGGCGCCGATCACGGTGCCGTCCGGCGCCAGCGCCTGGATGCTGAACTCGTAAGTGTGCACTTCGCCGGGCGGCGGCGTCGGGCCGATGAAGCCCGAGGCGAAAGCGTCGCACGGCACTTCCGGCTGGCCGCGATAGCCGACCGTGCCGCCGCCGTGATGGAAGCCCGGCTTGTCGAGATCCGTCATGGCGAAGCGCAGATTGACGGTGCCTTTGGGCACGTCGTGCAATTGAAAATTCGGCGAGCCGTCGGGCGAGCCGCCGCACCAGTCGAACGAGACGGAGAAGGCCCGCGCCGGATTTACGCCGACCGCAAGCGCGAGCGCGGTGAGCGCGAGCACCGCGAACGCAAACTTGGCGAACGACTTGGCGCTTCGCGAACCGGATGGGCTGAACATGCAAATTCCCCGTAACGCTGTCGGCAAAGTCTAGCACGGCTGCAATTTCCTGGCCCGCGATAGCGGGGAAGGGGGACCACCCGAAGGGTGGTGGAAGGGGCACGGGCCTCGAAGCAAGACGAGTCTTCGACGGTAAACTTCGCTGCATCTCAGACGCCCCCTCCACCATGCTTCGCATGGTCCCCCTCCCCCGTTTTCACGGGGGAGGATGGCCTGCCTTGATCTTGCGCAAAGTTCATCGCCACCTGTTCATCGCCACCTGCAGCGGATCGGGCGTGATCACGTCGCGGGGCATGAACTGGCGCACCGTGCGCTCGGCGCCGCCGGCATTGCGCGGCGTCGACATCAGCACCGCCTCCCGCGCCAGAAACTGCGCGTGGCGCGGAATCTCGCCGATGCGGTTTTTGAGGCATTCGCTGGTGTCGCCGCAGCAGCGCAGGTGGCGGCGGCAGTTTTTGTCGGGGCAGGCCCGCCAGAACTTGAACAGGTTGCAATAATGCCGCTGCAGCCGCGCCCGCTCGGCGGCAAAGCGCGCGATATAGACTTGCGAAGGTATGGCGCGCGCCGGGCGGATCGCGCTCGTCATCGTCATTCTCCTGTTGTCGCGCAAACTTGTTTGTTCTCGCGAGCGCATGCGCGCGCGGGTCTGCACTGAGCTGTAGCCCGGATGAAACGAAGTGAAATCCGGGAACGACGGTGAAGCTCGCACGCTGCTCCCGGATTACGCTGCGCTTCATCCGGGCTACGAACAAAGGAAAGAAGGGAAGCGGAACGCCGACAGACGCGTATCCAACCGTCCGCGCCTTACGGGCGCGGCAGCGTGCTCTTCGGAGCACGCTCGCCTGTCGGCGTTCCACCGCGGCTCTTCCTGGGAGCGTCGGAACGCTCCCGTCCAGCTTCAGGCCAGGCTTCCTGGGACGCGGCCGCCACGATTACTCTGCTAAGTGGGCGTTACCCACCCCTACCTGTCCCAGTCCAGTGGCACCCACGGCCGGCCACTTATTACCGGCGGCATGATGCCCAAAGCCGCCCGGGGGAAGTTTGCGAGACCGCCCGCGGGCACCGCACTCGCTCCGTATGTCGGATCGCATCCGGATACGTCCCGAAGTGAGCGAGATTCGGAGGGGGACCTATATCTCAGTTGACACTAGGGGCCAAATCGGCGAGACCTCAATACGGTCCCGAGACCTGGGTAATCGAGTCGGTTTCGGGGCGCTCCCGGCGCGCGCCAGCCCAAAAGCGGCTAACGACCCATTGGCCTGACAATCGTCGCATGAGCCCGGTCCATTACCGGCAACGGTCTAATTACACCCGCCGGGTCGGCGAATATTGCGACCACGCCGGATGGCGGCTTGTCGCCTTTTTTCAGCGGACTTTTCGATGCCGCGACGTGGCGTGTACGGTGCAGCGTGGTACCCAGCGGACCGGAAAGAGACCGGCATACTGGACACGTTTCTGACAGCCAGAGAGGCCATTGCAAGCGCCGAAAGCTCGGTAGAGCAAAGCGGCGGCGGGGCTTTCGCCTTCTCCTACAATGAAGGAGGGTCCTTCATCCTGCTCCGCAGGTTCGGTCATGTTTGGCCGGGGACAGAGAACTATTATCCCGGCGATGTGATCTCGGATGGTTCCATGCAGTGGAACGGCCGAAAATTCGTACTCACGACATACGACCTACCAACCCGCAAAGAACGCCGCGAAATGCGCCAGCAGAAACCCTGAGAACCCGGCCAAAGTGCCGGGTTTTTGATTCCTAATATAGAGGCCGCGCTCAGGAGACGGCTTCTAGCCCTCAAAAATTTGTCGAGGCCGCAACGGCAACTCGGTCGCCCAACGACCGAGCGCCGTCGCGTGTGCGCGTGTGTTCCCCTTCAACAGCCAAATAGGAGAACCGGCATGGTGTGGGTTGATCCCTACATCCGTGTCCGCGATGGCGTGCCCCAGCACGTTCGCGGACATTGGCGTCGCTGGCCGCGCAAGCGGTCAACGACCCTCGTTCCGCTTCCGCATTCGTCGAAGCCGTAGGCTAACGACAGGTTCGGACTCGGACTGAGCAACACCGCCGGACGGTTTGCGCTTGCGCTTACTGCCCGGCGGTTTTTTTGTTTTTGACCGCCTGATATTTTCTTCGACTTCCTTCGGATCAGTGCGAATAAACCGCTCCAAAGCTTCATCGAAGCCAAGCTTTAGCTTGAACGGTGAAGGGTGTTTCTTACCCTTTGTCATGCGATCAGCGCCTTGTATGTCAGCCGACCCTCGACGGCCGTGAACAAAGCGTTCACGCGTTGCTCTGCCGTCATGGAACGGCGATTCATACGCCATGCCATTTCGGAAACATACTGCTGTAAATGCTTCGGCGAAATCCAGTGGTGAGTGCCGACAATCTGGCGCTTCAAAAGCGCCCAAACGCTTTCAATCGAATTGGTGTGGACATCGCCTCGCACGTACTCGCCAGCATGATGGTTGATGATTTCATGGGGAGGCACGCCGTACATGGCCTGATAGGCCGGATGCGCGTCCGTCACAATGCGATCAGCATTGGGCGCAACAGTGCGGATGAATTGCTTTGCGCGCTCGGTGCTGAATCCGTTCGGCAACACTTCCGCAGCAACATTGCCGTCACGCGACACGGCACCAATCACAGGCGTCTTGTTGGCAACCCCCGCTTTGCCTTTGCGCCGCTTACGGTCGCCCTTGTGGCGGTTGTAGCCTTTGCCGCCGACATAGGTTTCGTCAATTTCAACGGTGCCGGTCAAAGGCGGCGTATTGAACGAACGAGTGCGGGCAGCGTGGCGCAACCGATGCAGAACGAACCATGCCGACTTTTGCGTGATGCCCAGATCACGAGCGAGCGTTGTCGAGGCGATGCCCTTCGGATGATTAGTCAGAAGCCAGATCGCGCCGAACCAAACGCGCAACGGCAATTTTGAGTTTTCAAAGATCGTCCCGACCAAAATTGAGAAGTTTTTTCGGCATTGAGCGCAGCGATAAATGTTCTCGCGTTTGAGGCCATAAACCTTGTCGTGGCCGCAGTGCGGGCAGAATTCGCCGTCACGCCATCGGATACTCTTAAAGTGGTTCAACGCCACCTTGTTGTCACCGAAAACGCGATTTAATTCCTCTAATGTTTTGAATGACTTAAGCATGTCCATATAGCCCCTGAAACCATCCGAATCCGTTAATAAGCATTATATATCAACGGAAAACAGTGTCAACTGCTATATAGGTCCCTTCGGAGGGGAATGTAACTGATATGGTGACAAGTGTCAATAGTGTCCCTTAAATGAGGACATTTGAACCGAGATGCTGAATGACCCATGGCATAAGGCTGCCACCAAAGGCATATTAGCTGAGCAACAACAGCGCACGGTTGTGGCATTTAGTTTGGAATAAGCACCGCGGAAATCAAGACAAGACAATCAGCGAATCCTCGGGAGGCAGCATGATTGATTTTGGAAGTTTGAAAAAGCCGGACTCGAAAACTCGTCCCGTTGATCCCCGCGAAATCTTTAAGAGGCGTCCGTCCGGAGAAGGAGCCGCAAACGACCTTTGGCAAGGTCAAGCGGAAGCCCTTGAGGCCTGGTTTAAATCAAAAGCAGAAGAAACATTGATATTGCTCAACACAGGAGCCGGGAAAACAATAATCGGACTTCTTATCGCGCAAAGCTATCTCAACCAGGGAGTTAAGAACGTAGTTTACGTATGCAGTACGATTGATCTTGTACACCAAACAGCTCGAGAGGCTGCGAAGCTAGGTATTCCCGTAACCTGTCGCTACGCCGGCGATTTTGACAACGACCTGTTCAGTCAAGGAAAAGCATTCTGCGTAACGACCTAGCCAGTTCGCTTGTTCAAAAAATAACGGCTGCGTGAGAACTCGGCAGCCAATCGTGAAGTCTTCTCGATTGTCGGGTCGTACTCGTCGGTATCTCGCAATACGCTCTCGCATTTCGGTAAGTGAGCGTGCACCATTGGCTTCTCCGAAGGCTTCCCAGGCCAGCGAGCATGGCATGGAGGTCGCGTGGGCAAAAACGCCGCCCCCGACAATGAAATTGTCAGGCGAATGAAGCTTGAAAAGAAAAAGCTCGCCTGGTTGAAGCGCGTGAAAGGTAGAATCTGAGGGAGACCAGAAGTTTACTTCGGGCAAGTGCGTCTGGACGCGAAGCTGATCGAACCGGTCGCGGTCAGTCACTATTACAATAAGCCGGATTGGCATCGCGGCCCCAGGAGTTAGTCACTCCAGGCTAATGATAGATTCCGTTTTCCTCAATCCGGGCCGCGGAGCGACTGATTATTCCACTTGGCGTCCCTTTGGCGCGCGGCCTTGTCCCACAAGGAATGCAGCGGGTCCTCACCTTCAATTCACCCCGGACGAAGCGCGCGGCTTTTGCCGCGTCGGCGCGGCGGCAGGATGGTACGACGTGTTGCGCTCGCAGAAGCCGCCGATGCCGCTGACGTCGGCCATGCATTGCTCGAAGGTGACGAAGCTGCAGCTCGTCGAGCCTTTGGTGTAGTTGGCGCACCACGGATAGTCTTGCGCATGGGCGCTGGTGCCGGTCGCGGCCCAGGCGGCGAACAGGCTTAACGCGAAGAGAAGGAGCGATCGAAGCAGTTTTGGCGAAGGTCTTGGCGTAGAGAAATAATACCTCATGACCAGTCTCCTGGTTTGCATCGGGTCTTGAATGTTAACGCCAAGTCTCCTGCTTTATTTCATCATTTCATCGGTCGGCGCACTTGCCCCCTCCGCCGCGCTGCGCGCGGCACCTCCCCCGCTGTGCGGGGGAGGATTTTAGGAGAAAACCCCTTTTCCGGGAACTTTCCGCCCCCATATCTGGCTCTGTCGGATCGCCTCTCGGGGGGTCCAGCAACCTAATTCACGTCCGGGGAACCTTGATCTTCACCACGGTTTAACCGGAAAAATCTCTAAACTACCCACCCCATGACGATGGTCCGGCTGCGCTTTCGAGGCACCGGTCTAGGCCGAGGGAAGAACCATGGATTTTGAAAAATACACCGACCGCAGCCGCGGTTTCGTGCAGTCGGCCCAGTCGCTGGCGCAGCGCGAGGGCCACCAGCAATTCGCCCCTGAACATCTGTTGAAAGTCCTGCTCGACGACCCGGAAGGGCTCGCGGCGGGGCTGATCGATCGCGCCGGCGGCGATTCGCGCGCGGCGCTCAAGGCCACCGAAGCGGCTTTGGCGAAGCGGCCGAAAGTTTCGGGCGGCGGCGCCGGCCAGGTCTATCTCGATCCGGCTCTGGCGCGGGTGTTCGACACCGCCGAGAAGGCGGGCGAGAAGGCCGGCGACAGTTTTGTCACCGTTGAGCGGCTTCTGCTCGCTCTCGCCTTGGAGAAGAACAGCGAGGCCGGCAAGATCCTGGCCGCTGCCGGCGTCACGCCGCAGACCCTCAATGCCGCGATCGAGGCTTTGCGCAAGGGCCGCACCGCCGACTCAGCGACGGCCGAGAACGCCTATGACGCGCTAAAGAAATATGCCCGGGACCTGACGCAAGCGGCGAGAGACGGCAAGCTCGATCCTGTCATCGGCCGCGACGAGGAAATCCGCCGGACAATTCAAGTGCTGTCGCGGCGGACCAAGAACAATCCGGTGCTGATCGGCGAGCCGGGCGTCGGCAAGACCGCGATCGTCGAGGGGCTGGCGCTGCGCATCGTCAATGGCGATGTGCCGGAATCGCTCGAGGACAAGAAGCTGCTCGCGCTCGACATGGGCGCGCTGATCGCGGGGGCCAAATATCGCGGCGAGTTCGAGGAGCGGCTCAAGGCGATCCTGCAGGAAGTCACGGCGTCCGCCGGCGCCTACATTCTTTTCATCGATGAGATGCACACGATTATCGGCGCCGGCAAAGCAGACGGCGCGATGGATGCGTCGAACCTGCTCAAGCCGGCTTTGGCGCGCGGTGAATTGCATTGCGTCGGCGCCACCACGCTCGACGAATACAAGAAATATATCGAGAAGGACGCAGCCCTCGCGCGGCGCTTCCAGCCGGTCTATGTCGATGAGCCGACGGTGGAGGACACGATCTCGATCCTGCGCGGCCTCAAAGAAAAATACGAGGCGCATCACAAGGTGAAGGTCACCGATGGGGCGCTGGTGGCGGCTGCGACCCTGTCGAACCGCTACATCACCAACCGCTTCCTGCCCGACAAGGCGATCGATCTTGTCGACGAGGCTGCCGCGCGCTTGCGCATGCAGATCGATTCCAAGCCCGAAGAGCTCGACAATCTCGACCGCGAAATCGTGCGCATGAAGATCGAGCACGAGGCGCTGAAGAAGGAAACCGATGCGGCCTCCAAGGATCGCCTCAAGCGGCTGGAGAAGGATCTCGCAGGCCTGCAGGAGCGGGCCGACGCGATGACGGCGAAGTGGAAATCCGAGAAGGACAAACTGTCGTCGGCGGCCGAATTGCAGAAGCAGCTCGACAAGGCGAAGAACGATCTCGCCGAGGTGATCCGCCGCGGCGATTTCCAGCGCGCCGGCGAATTGCAGTATTCAACCATTCCGCAGCTCGAGGGCAAGCTCAAGGACACCGAGGCGCAGACCGCGGGCGTGATGGTGGCGTCGGAAGCCGTCACCGCCGACAATATCGCGCAGGTGGTGTCGCGCTGGACCGGCATCCCGGTCGACCGCATGCTCGAGGGCGAGCGCGAGAAGCTCCTCAAGATGGAGGATGCGCTGAGTAAGCGCGTGGTCGGCCAGGCCGAAGCGGTGAAAGCCGTGGCGACCGCGGTGCGGCGCGCGCGTGCCGGCCTGCAGGATCCGAACCGGCCGATCGGTTCGTTCATGTTCTTAGGCCCGACCGGCGTCGGCAAGACCGAGCTGACCAAAACGCTCGCGCAATTTCTGTTCGATGACGAGCATGCGCTGATCCGCATCGACATGTCGGAATACATGGAGAAGCATTCGGTGGCGCGGCTGATCGGCGCGCCGCCGGGCTATGTCGGTTATGAGGAAGGCGGCGCGCTGACCGAAGCGGTGCGGCGGCGGCCTTATCAGGTGGTCTTGTTCGATGAGATCGAGAAAGCGCATCCGGACGTGTTCAATGTGCTGCTGCAGGTGCTCGACGACGGGCGCCTGACGGACGGGCAGGGGCGCACGGTCGACTTCCGCAATACGCTGATCGTCATGACCTCGAATCTCGGCGCCGAATATCTGGTGGCGCAGGCCGACGGCGAGGACAGCGACAAGGTGCGCGATCTGGTGATGGCGGAAGTGCGGGCGCATTTCCGGCCGGAATTCCTCAATCGCATCGACGAGATCATCCTGTTTCATCGCCTGAAGCGCGAGCAGATGGGACGCATCGTCGAGATCCAGCTCACCTCGCTGCAGAAGCTCTTGGAGGATCGCAAGATCACGCTCACGCTCGATGCCAAGGCGCGCGATTGGTTGGCGGAAAAAGGCTACGATCCGGCCTATGGCGCGCGGCCCCTGAAGCGCGTCATTCAGAAGTCGGTGCAGGATCCGCTCGCCGAGCTTATTCTCTCCGGCAAGATCAAGGACGGCGAGAAGGTCGCGGTCTCGGCCGGCAAGGACGGCCTCGTCTTCAACGGCGCCAAGGTCGCGGCGGCGGCTTAACTCTCTTCATCCTCCCCCGTGAAAACGGGGGAGGGGGACCGCACGAAGTGCGGTGGAGGGGGCGTTTGCGTTGCCGCCTCACTGTCGTTGCCGACAGCCGAATGTCACTTCCAACAATTGCTTGAAACGTTTGCCGCCGTCTCTTCTCGCGCCCCTTCCACCACGCTTCGCGTGGTCCCCCTTCCCCGCTAGCGCGGGGCAGGAAAATCAGCGCCGCGGCGCTTGCTGCTGCGGCGGGGGGCCGGCTTCGTTGAGCCGCTCGCGCACATGATCGACGAAATAGCGCGCCTGGCTTTTCGGCAGGCCGAACACGCGCAGCGGATTGAGCCCGCCCGAGCTTTCGACCGAGATCGCATCCCAGAAGAAGCCGCGGACATGCGTGACTTCGGCGACATGCGACAGCGGCAGATGCTCGTCGACGCGTTTCCACGGCGTCAGCCAGAAGCCGATGATATTGGTCGAGACGCCGATATGGTCGGCGATCATGCGGGCTGGAAACAGCCAGCGCGTCAGATTGAAGTGAAACGTCGCCCATAGTCGGCTCGACTGCACCTCGATGACGTCATCTGCAGGAGCCATCAATGCGCCTGCGCGACATGCGCCGTCGTCGGCACGTGCGACAGCACGGCGTCGAGCTGGTCGCGGTCCTTCTCGAAGCCGGCGAGTGTCGGCCCGTCGAGCACGCGGCCGCGCGGCAGTTTGATGCGCATCGGATCGACGAAGCGGTCGTTGACGATGATCTCGAAATGCACGTGCGAGCCGGTCGACATGCCGGAAGAGCCGACGAAGCCGATCACCTGGCCCTGGCGGACCTTGCTGCCGACATCGATGCCTTTGGCGAAGGCGGTCATGTGGCCGTAAGCGGTCTCATAACCGTTGGCGTGCTTGATGCGGACATATTTGCCGTAGCCGCCTTTCAGCCCGGCCTCTTCGATCTCGCCATTGCCGGCGGCAAAGATCGGCGTGCCATAGGGCGCACCCCAATCGACGCCGGAATGCAATTCGCTGACATGAAGCATCGGATGCGTGCGCCAGCCGAACGGCGAGGTCATCATGCCGACCGCGACAGGCTTGCGCACCAGGAACTTCTTCGCGCTCTTGCCGGTCTCGTCGTAATAATCGTAGACGCCGTCGTCGGCGGTCTGGAAGCGGTAATATTTCTTGGTCTCGCCGCCGACGGTGAGCGCAGCGTAGCGGACTTCGGGTCGCTCGCCGTTCTCGTCGTCGGCATAGAGCACGTCGAAACTGTCGCCGGGCTGCACTTTGCGCTCGAAATCGACGTCGTAGGAATAGATGCGGACGAGGTCCTCGATCACGGAGTCCGGCACTTTGTTGCGCAGCGCCGTTTCGTAGAGGCTCTGATAGAGCTGCACGCCGCTGGTATCGTCGTCGCTATTGGCCTGCTGGTCGTCGCCGGTGCTTTCGGCGATGCCGGTGTCGATATTGCGGATGTCGACCGGCACATATTGGCCGAGGTCGGAAAGCGCCGCGGCGGCAACGATGCCGGTGTCGCCGGCAATGATGACGCGCAGCGGCTGCATGTGGCCGAGCCCCGCGGGCGTCGTCAGCACGCGCAGTTTCTGGCCGTCTTTGAGCCCGCCGTCGAGCGCCGCCGGCCCGATCACCGCGATGATCGCCCTGATCTCCTCGGGCGTGGCGCCAAGCTCGCGCAGAATGGAGCCGACGGTCTCGCCTTTTTTGACGACGACCTGCCGCTCGCTCCAGTCGCCGCCGCCGTTGACGATGCTGGTCGTCTTCGGCAACAGCGTCACGTTTTCCGGCACGACGCGCGGCATGAAGCCGAAATAAGTGTCGGGATCGGCCTCCGGCGCGTAGTTCATTTTCAGGTTCGGCGTGCCGTCGGCATTGACCAGAAGACTTGTGGTCGTGCCGGTGGTGACGACATTGGCGGCGACGTCGCGCACCCGCGCCAGCACGTCATCGATCGGCAGCAGCGTCGAGGCCTTGACCTTGGGCAATAGCGAATTGAGATCGCAGGCGCCGGGCGTCGCCACCTTGCTCTTGGTCACCGGCGCGACGAGGTCGCATTCGACGAAGCTCACTTCGGCATCGGGCTCGGCCGCGGGCGGCGCCTGGTCGTCGCCGCCGACGCTGTCGGTCAAAAGCTTTTGCGGATTATAGGGCGGGATTTTCGCCGACAGTTCGGTCGTGGTCAGGGTCAGATTGCCGGTGACGCGCATATAGGGCCGCATGCGCACCATTTCGCGATCGCGCACGTGGCTCGAAGTCGGGATGCGCAAGGCTTGCCGCGCCACGCTCGGCTCGATCATCGCCGGCAGGCGATCGGTCTTGCGCAAGGCGCTCAGATGATCGCCGATCGAGGAAATGGCGCCGCGCAGCGCGCTCTCGACCTGTTCGGGCGCGGAGGCGAAATTGGTCTCGCCGTCGAGCGACGCAAAAACGGCGCCGCCCATGAGAGCCGCGCCGCACAGGCCGGTCAGGATCGTCCCGGAAAACCATTGTACCGAGAGCCGGCGCCGGTCGATGAGACCGCCGACGCCGCCATCCACCGAGAGCGGCGGCTCATTGCCGAGATGGATAACCTCGGCGTCGATGCGCCGATGATGATCCCTCGCGCTACGCAGCTTAGCTTGGTCCAAAGCCACGTCCCCTAATCGGTCCCCAGACCGCATTCCCTAACCAAGTCGCAGATCGCGTCGTCACGACGTACCAACCCGGCGTCATCTTCGCGCGTCCCCCCGCTGCGTGGTGCGCAGCCGCACGCGGGACGACGCAAATCCGAAACTTTGCCGCCGAGCCACGCCACCCCCGTGACCTGTCCGGCGCAAAATTTCGCGTCATCCGCCGCGTCCGCCCCGATC
>Ga0210397_10001214_pt1 | contig 16506 bp, 6 predicted proteins | sample IncBWH2OmetaG_FD_160126 | JGI IMG/M metagenome (GOLD analysis project Ga0210397, IMG submission 160126) | Forest soil microbial communities from Barre Woods Harvard Forest LTER site, Petersham, Massachusetts, United States - Inc-BW-H-2-O ...
TCGTCGCCGGCGAAACCGCCAAGCACGGCGACATGAAAGTCGATACGCCGGTTGCGACCATGGGCATCCGCGGCACGGCCGTGCTGGTCGAGATCGACTTCTCGGTGCCCGGCACCACGCCGGACGCGAAATTCCAGGTTCTGGTCGAGCCGGACGGCACGACGGGCTCCTACATCCTGTTCGACAAGACGACGCTCACGCCGCTGGCCGTGGTCGACAAGGCCGGGATGCAGATCAACGTCTCGAACGGCGTCATGAGCCAGACGCTCGCTCCGCTGTCGCCTGAGATCCAGAAGCTCATCACGGATGTGTTCTCGCTGAAATTTTCCGACAGCACGAACACCAAGTCGATCGAGCATTTTACCGATTCGATTGTCCCGAACGTGTTCGGGCAGGTCAATTTCGCGCTCGTAAACGGCAATCTGTCGACTTTCGCCGCGCTGCCGCCGCCGCCGGCTGGGTCCGGTCCGGCCGCGCCTTCTGCCGCCACCATCGGTCACATCGCGCAAGCGCCGAATTTCTTCGGTGATCAAATCGGCAAGATTACAGAAACGCCCCACGTCACCAACAGCACGGGGTTCGATACGGCGACGGGTCAATTCCAATACTTCGATATCAATACGACCGATCACGACACGGTGTCGGTGAAGTTCTCTTCGTTCACTTACCAAAATGCGAAGGGGCAGGATGTCACCGGTTCGTTGAACAGCCTGCAGCTTGCGGACATTGCGAAAGTCGAAGCTGCCATCACCGTGTCCGAGAATACCGGTCCGAACGGGATCGGGAGCGGGACCGCGAACTGGACGTACAACGTTGCAGACAAGGCCTTTGATTTCCTTGCCGCCGGCGAGACGCTGACGCTGACCTATACGGCAACCGTCGATAATAATTATCAGCCGCTCGACCAGACCGGAACGCAGACGATCACGATCACGATCACCGGCACCAACGACGCGCCGATGATTACCAGCCCGCAGCAAAACGTCAGCTTCGTCTCGGCCGGCACGGATACCAAAGGCGGCGAACTGATCCCGAACACCGCGACCCAGGGCACGCTGAACTTCGCCGATGCCGATCTCACCGATACCCATACGGTCGCCGTCAAGATGGCGAGCGCGTTGCTGAACGGACAGCCTCTCTCGAACACGGTTGGCCAAAGCGTCATCAACGAACTTGCGGCTGCAGTGACAGCCAGCATCTCGTCGAATGGCGGCCACGATAGCACCTTGACCGGCGCCGGGACGATTGAGTGGACGCTGGCGAATCTTCAGGTCTATCTGGCGGATCTTATTCCCAACGGCGAGTCGCTGGTCCTCACTTACGTCGTCACCGTCACGGACTCGGCAACGCCACCCGCGACCTCCACCCAGGACATCGTGGTGACGATTGGCGGCAACCAAGGGGCCGCCGTGGTCTGGGTCAACACCACCCCGATCCCTGAGGGCGGAGTGGCGCTGTGGAGCACGGCTTCGAATTGGGAGGGCGACCGGGCACCGAGCACTCTGGGCACCGATGACGTGATCATTGGCACGGACCAGGTGCTGCCGGGGACGCCGGTGTTTCCGGCAACGGTCAACGACGCGGAAGCCGCCAAGTCGCTGACCATGGATTATTTCACCGACTTCGGGAGTTCGATCCCAGAGCTGGATATCCTGTCGACCGGTTCGCTGACGATCGTCGACGCGCTTAACATGGATACCAGTACAGATTCTGGCTCTCCTCTGACCGCCGAATCGATCATCAAGAATTTTGGAACTCTTAGCGTCGGTGGCATTGCGACGCTCTTGAAGCATAGCGTCCTGGACAATTTCGGCACGATTACTCTCGCCGAGGGTGGCGTTTTTGGCGATCAGAGCAGCGTTACGAATTCCGGCACGATCACGTTCACCGAAGCGGGCAATTTTGAAGATCTGAGCACCGTTGCGAATTCCAACACCATCATTTTCGACAATGGCGGCAATTTTGTCGAACAGAGCGTCGTCTCGAACACCGGATCCATTCTGAACAGCGTCACAAACTCCGGAACGATCGAGGTCGCCGGCGGCACGCTTGATGTGGCGGCCGGCATCGACAATTCCGGCGGCACTCTTCAGGTTGATAATGGAGCGGTGCTGGAAATCACCGACGGCTTCATCGTGAACTCGGATGGATCGACGAGTTCCATCGGCACGACCATTTCCAGCGGCACGCTGACGATTGCGGGTGGTGGCACGCTCGATATCGAAAGTAGCCACGGCGCAACGCTGGATGGCGTGCAAGTCATCGGCACGAATAAAACGAATTCGGTTGCCGCCAGCCTTATTGAGGTCGGCGCGACAGCTGCCGCGATCCTCCTGCTGGATGACGGCACAAGCATCGAGAACGGCAATCTGACGATCTCCGGCGGCAGCGCCGTGGACATCACGACCAGCGGCGCCACGCTGGATGGCGTCAACGTCACGGGCGCCAATGCGACGCTCTCGGTTGCGGCCAGCACGATCGAAGTCGGGACCACGACGACGACCGGAACGGTGCTCACGCTGGATGACGGCACCACGATCACCAATGGCAACCTGATCGTCGACAGCGGCAATACGCTCGACATCGAGAGCAGCCAAGGCGCGAGGCTCGACGGCGTCAATGTGACGAATTCCGGGACCATTCAGGTGGACGGCGCGGCTGCGCCCGCGACGGTCACGCTCGTGCTCGACGGCGGCACGACCATAACCGATGGCACCTTGCTGATTCACGATCCCCACAGCACCGCCGAGGGTATCGTCGAGATCGGGGCGGGTGGAGCGACGTTCGATGATGTCACGGTTACAAACAACAATCTTCTGAAGGTCGACGGCGGTGCGACGCTGACGCTGGAGGGTGGCACGACGATCTCCGGCGGCACCATTGACGACGCCGGCACGCTCTCGGTCAGTGCCTCGAGCGAGATCGAGAACGCTACGGTCAACGGCGGCGGCGATCTCACGGTCACCAGCGGCACGCTGACGCTCTCGGAAGTGACGCTGGACGACGTGACGCTGGCGGGCAGCTTCACCAATTCTGACAAGCTGACGATCGACGATACCGTGACGCTCAACGGCGCCACGATCTCCGGCGGTACGATCGACGACCTAGGCACGCTGTTGGTCACGGCGTCGAGCGAGATCGAGAACGCCACGGTCAACGGTGGCGGCGACCTGACGGTCACCGGCGGTACGCTGACGCTCTCAAAGGTGACGCTGGACGATGTGACGCTGGCCGGCAGCTTCACCAACGCGGACAAGCTGACGATCGACGACACGGTGACGCTCAACGGCGCCACGATCTCCGGCGGTACGATCCACGACCTGGGCACGCTGTTGGTCACGGCGTCGAGCGAGATCGAGAACGCCACGGTCAATGGCGGCGGCGATCTCACGGTCACCAGCGGCACGCTGACGCTCTCGGAAGTGACGCTGGACGATGTCACGCTGGCGGGTAGCTTCACGAATTCGGACACGCTGACGATCGACGACACGGTGACGCTCAACGGCGCCACGATCTCCGGCGGTACGATCGACGACCTGGGCACGCTGTTGGTCACTGCGTCGAGCGAGATCGAGAACGCCACGGTCAACGGCGGCGGCGACCTCACGGTCACCAGCGGTACGCTGACGCTCTCCAAGGTCACGCTGGACGGTGTCACGCTGGCGGGCAGCTTCACCAACGCGGACAAGCTGACGATCGACGACACGGTCACGCTCAATGGCGCTACCCTCAACGGCGGCACGATTGACGATACCGGCACGCTCTCGGTCAGTGCCTCAAGCGAGATCGAGAACGCCACGGTCAATGGCGGCGGCGACCTCACGGTCACCAGCGGTACGCTGACGCTCTCCAAGGTCACGCTGGACGGTGTCACGCTGGCGGGCAGCTTCACGAATTCGGACGCGCTGACGATTGATGACACGGTGACGCTCAACGGCGCCACCCTCAACGGCGGCACGATTGACGATACCGGTACGCTGTCGGTCAGCGCCTCGAGCGAGATCGAGAACGCGACGGTCAACGGCGGCGGCGACCTCACGGTCACCGGCGGGACGCTGACGCTCTCCAAGGTCACGCTGGACGGTGTGACGCTGGCCGGCAGCTTCACGAATGCTGACAAGCTGACGATTGATGACACCGTGACGCTCAATGGCGCCACCCTCAACGGCGGCACGATTGACGATACCGGCACGCTCTCGGTCAGCGCCTCGAGCGAGATCGAGAACGCCACGATCAATGGCGGCGGCGACCTCACGGTCACCGGCGGCACGCTGACGCTCTCCAAGGTGACGCTGGACGGCGTCACGCTGGCCGGGAGCTTCGCGAACGCTGACAAGCTGACGATCGACAACACGGTGACGCTCAACGGCGCCACCCTCAACGGCGGCACGATTGACGATACCGGTACGCTCTCGGTCAGCGCCTCGAGCGAGATCGAGAACGCCACGGTCAATGGTGGCGGCAATATTACGGTTGTCGGTGGTACTCTGACCTTGGCGACCGTGACGCTGGACGGCGTGACGGTGTCGGGCACCGTGACCAACGCCGGTACGCTGACGATCGACGATACGGTGACGCTCAACAGCGCGGCCATCACTGGCGGCTCGATCGACGTCGTCGGCGATCTCGATACCAACGGCACCAGCTCGATCAGCGGCGCCTCGATCACCAACTTCGGCAATATTCATATTGTCAGCGGTACACTCGCCATCGATCCGACGCCGTTCACGAATCTCGGCCTGTTCGATGTCCAGAGTTCCGTGACGTTCAGTGAAGAACTCTTCACCAACAGCGGCACTGTCAACAACGTCCCGACCAACGGCACGCTTCAGATCGACCAGAACGGTACGCTGACGCTCGAAAGCTCCAGCATTACCGGCGGTATCGTCAGCAATAGCGGCGCCATTGACGTTACCGCTGCCAGCTCGATCAATAATACCTTCAGCTTCGTCAATAGCGGCACCGTGAAGGCCGATGGCGCCGCGCTGACGCTTTCCGGCGCCACGGTCACCAATACCAACGGTACGTTCAAGACGATCGGCAACGGCGTGCTTGATCTGGTGAACAGCACCATCAATAAGGGTACGCTGAGCGGAAAGATTGCGACCGCCACCGGCAACACCTCTAGTACACTGAACGGTCTTACCCTGGCGTTCGGCAGCCTGGTGACGGCCGCCGTCGGTGTGCTGGAATTGACCGGCACCATCTTCAACAACGGTGAGATCGACGCCACCGCCGGCGCGGTCGATCTCGATAACGCGACGGTTAATGGCGGCACATTCGGCGGGCACGGGACGATCGCCACGGCGAGCGGTAACTCCGACAGCGTTCTAAGCGGCGTCACCATTGCCAGCGGCAGCACGATGACGGCGGCCGTCGGCACGCTGGACCTGACCGGGATTACCACCAATAACGGCGAAATCGACGCCACCACCGGCACGCTTCACCTGCATAATGCCGATGTTACCGGCGGCACGCTGGGCGGTACCGGCATCATCGCGACCGACAGCTTGAATGTCTTCAGCTTCTTGAAGAATGTCACGATTGCGACCCACACCAAGATCGCCGCTTCGGCCGGTACACTGGAACTGACCGGAACGATCAACGATCACGGCGAGATCGACGCCACGACCGGCACGATCGAACTGATTAACGCCACGATCGATGGCGGTACGCTTGGCGGCGATGGGACGATCGTCACCGCAAGCGCCCTCAACAGACTCGACGGCGTCACCATCGCCAGCGGCACGACGGTCGATGTGGCCGACGGCACCGCGCTGGACCTCGTGGGCACCATCACCGATGCTGGCACGATCGCACTGGGAGCCTCGGGCCATCTCACAGCGCTCGAGATTTCCGGCAATGTCTCGCTGATCGGCGGCGGCGCCGTGACGATGAGCAGCGACTTTTTTAGCACCATTGTTAGCGACGGGTCGGCAGCCACACTCTCCAACTCCGATACGATCTCCGGTTCGGGCGTAATCGGCGACAGTCACCTGACGCTGTCAAACAGCGGCACGATCGACGCCACGGGGTCGCATGCGTTGACCATCGATACCGGCGCCAACTCCTTCACCTCCGGCGGCCTTGTCGGCAATCTTCAGGTGACGAACAATGTTGGCGGCGTGCTCGAAGCTTCCGCCGGCCACACTCTGCTGATCGACGACAACGTTCTCAACAACGGGTTGATCGAATCCGGCACCCCGGGCGCTCAGTCGAGCGCTTATGTGGATGTCACCGGAAATATCTCGGGCACGGGATCGATCGAGATTTTCAACAACTCGACGGTCGAGATCGGCGGCTCGGTTACCTCGGGCCAGACCGTGACTTTCGGTGCGCCCGGCGGATCGGTGGCGACCAACGGCCTGCTTATCCTCGACGATTCTCACGACTTCCATGGCACGATTTCCGGTCTCGTGGAAAATAACAACGAGAGCTTGGAGAATCAGGTCGACCTCAGGGATCTGAATTATATCCCGGGGCTGGAACGTCTATCCGTTCATGCCAGTGGCAGTAATGGGCCTGGCGAAAAAGTGACGGTTACCGTCAGTGACTTCTTTGGTCACCCGGTTGATTCCGTCACACTCAACCTTTCCGGAAGCTCGTCGGGCTCGTTTGAGGTTTCCTCGGACGGACATGGCGGGGTACTGCTCAGCGACCCGCCGACGAGCGGTGACGTAGCGGTCGACAGCAACCAGACACTGGAAATCGGGGCCGCGAGTTCGGCGACGGTGAACTTCACCAACAGCAGCGGCAACACCGGCGAACTCGTGCTGGATGACTCCAAGGACTTCAGCGGAGCCATCAACGGCTTCACCGGTGACGGCACGACGGCGAATTCGGATCTGATCGACGTCACCGACGTCAACATCGCGGATGTCGCGATGAACAAGACGACCTATACGGATCACGGCAACGGCACGGGAACGCTGACGCTGTACAATGCGAGCGGCCAGGCGCTCGACAGCATCAACTTCGACGGCAATTATCAGTTGGCGAATTTCACCATCGAGAATGACGGTGATGGCGGTACGCTGATTGTCGATCCGCCGGTGAACAACAACGCTCAAACACCGGCCAATACGACGGTGGCGTCGAACCAGAATTCGACCGGCAGCGCCGGTACCGACGGCTTTGTGTTCAATTTTGCCGGGCACAACCATCCCCCGACGGTGGATTACCATCCGGACGTGGAGACGCTCCCGCCTGGTGGTTCGATGTTGACCAATCTGCACACCGGCTCGAACGGCGCTCCCGACCAGGGTCACTCCAATATGCCCTTGGGGGCCGACGGCCAGGATCATGTCGGTCTGAGCGCTTTCGCCAAGGCGCATCTGCACGCCGCTGACTTCCATTTCGTGTAAGCCTCGCACGGCGGCGACGCGGTCTCCTCGCCGTTCTCGGGAGGCCGATGTCCCGGCGTCAAGCCGGTGCGCGGGCGAGGGATTGGCTACGGCATCCACCCGTTCGGAGCCTTGCGGACTTGTCGTGTCAGGATTTTTCGTGTTTGAAATGCGCCTGCCACGATCGCCAGCGGACCTGACGACATTGCTCCAACCCTATTTGCAGGCATGATCCGTCTCAAAATCATCCGTCGCTGGTTCGGGCGGAGGTTCGGCTTTTCGCGGCTGGTGTGCGTTTTCCTGCTCGTCGGCATCGCGGCGCTGCGCATCGCCGATTTTGCGCCGATCGAAGAACTTCGGGTCAGGACTTTCGATTTCTACCAGCGCTTTGTTCCTCGCGTGAAGACCGCGCGCCCTGTCACCATCGTTGATATCGACGAAGCTAGCCTGAAGAAATTCGGCCAGTGGCCATGGCCGCGCACGCGCCTGGCGGACATGGTCATCAACCTTGCCAATCTCGGCGCGGTTGTCATTGCGTTCGACGTGGTATTTTCCGAGCCCGACCGGCTCAACCCGGACGTCCTCGCCGACAACATGCGCTATCTGGATGAACTGACCCGAAGCCGGTTGCGCGGACTGCCGAGTAACGACCAAACCCTGGCCGATGCCGTCAGGCGTGCGCGCGTGGTGCTCGGCGAGACCGGCCTCGACAAGGTAATTTCGGAAATCGACAACGACCTTCCCTTCACGGGCTTTGCGACGCTTGGCGACAAAGCGGGAGCGGAGCCGAGCTTCTTTGAGTTTCCCGGCCTGTTGCGCAACGTCCCGGTTCTCGAAAAGGTTGCCGCGGGCCGCGGACTGGTGACGATCGTTCCCGAGCGTGACGGCATCATCCGCCGGGTGCCGATGATATTGCAGGCGCAGGGTCACATGATGCCTGCGTTAAGTCTGGAAATGCTTCGGGTCGTCTCGGGGACCTCGACAATTCTTGCCAAATACGACCAGAACGGCGTCAAAAGCGTCGCTGTCAGGGGGCTCGATATTCCAACCGACCAAGTTGGCGAGCTTTGGGTTCATTTTGCGCGCCAGGACCCCTCGATCTACGTCTCGGCGACCAATGTTCTCGACGGCACCGCGCCGGTCGAGAAGATCAGAGGCAAGCTGGTCCTGATCGGCACCTCGGCGGCTACTTTGAACGATATCAAGACCACGCCGGTATCCTCTGTGATGCCAGGTGTCGAGATCCATGCCCAGGTCCTGGAAGCCGCGCTCACCCACGCGGTGCTGTCACAACCAAACTACGCGCTCGGCGTCGAACTCCTTGCGGCGCTTCTCCTGGGCGTCTTGGTCATCATGTTCACGGCGAACCTGGGTCCTGTCACACTCGTCGTTGTCGGCGCCTTGTTCGCCACGCTGCTGATCGGCACATCTTGGTATTTCTATCAAGAACAGCGGTTATTGATCGATTTCACCTACCCTCTGCTGTCAACGACCGCGATCTACCTCACCCTGATTTTCGCAAGTTTCGTCCGCGAGCAGGCGCAGCGCCGGCAGATCCGCTCGGCATTCGGTCAGTACATTTCGCCGGCGCTGGTCGAGCAGCTCGCGCACTCGCCTGAAAAGCTCAAGCTCGGCGGCGAAGAGCGCGAGATGACGATCATGTTCTCCGACGTCCGCGGCTTCACCACGATTTCGGAGTCCTACAAGCACGACCCGCAAGGCCTCACCGCGCTGATGAACCGGTTCCTGACGCCGCTGACCGACGCGATCCTGGCGCGCAAGGGCACCATCGACAAATATATGGGCGATGCGATCATGGCGTTCTGGAACGCTCCGCTGGACGACAACGAGCATCAGATCAATGCCTGCAACGCCGCGCTCGACATGCTGGAGAAGATCGACGCGCTGAACAAGGAACGCGAGGCCGAGGCGAAGCACGGCGGCCACGTTTACATTCCGATCAACGTCGGCGTCGGTCTGAACACCGGCGTGTGTGTCGTCGGCAATATGGGATCGAATTTGCGCTTCGACTACTCGGTGCTGGGCGACAGCGTCAATCTGGCCTCACGGCTGGAAGGGCAATCCAAGGAGTATGGCTTTCCGATCATCGCGGGCTCCAGGACGGCGCTTGCGGCAAAGGATAAATTCGCCATTCTCGAACTCGATTTCATCATGGTCAAAGGCAAGAAGGAGCCGGAGGTCATCTACGCCATCGCCGGGCGCGAAGATGTCGCCCATTCCGGCCGATTCCAGAACCTGCGCAACCTCACCATCGAGATGCTCGCCTGTTATCGCAACCGCGATTGGGAAGGGGCGCTGATGTCGATCGAACGCGGCCGACGCACCGACGAGGCTGGCAGGCTCGGCTATCTGTACCAGCTCTACGAGGCGCGCATCCTCGATTATCAGAAGAATCCGCCGCCCGAGGACTGGAACGGCGCCTTCGCGCTGTTGACGAAGTAGCCGAGTCGGTCGCAGCCGCGCGAGGCGTTTTACTCCACGCCGATCGTCGTCAGGTCCTGAAACCAGTGCTGCGCCTGCACGAATTTCTTGATCCTCGGTGACAGCGCGTGCGGATTGGTGTCATGCACCACCCACACCAGCGCGGCGTCATCGACGATCAGGGCATGGGCCTGCGCGATCAGCTCGTCCTGCTTCTTGGTGTCGAAGGTCTGCTTGGCCTCACCGATCAGCGCATCGACCTTCGGGTTCTTGTAGCCGCCCCAGTTGACGCCGACCGGTGCTACCTGATCGGAGGCAAAGAACCGCACGATCGCATAGAGCGGGTCGGAGGTCACATAGGCGATGTTGTTGGCGGTGATGCCGGCATTCAACTCATCGGCCGCACCTTTCCGCCAATGCGTATAGAGCGTCTCGAGTTCGACCACCTTGAAGTCGATGTCGATGCCGATTTCCTTGAAGCTTTGCTGCAGGAATTCGTTCATCGGCAGCGAAAGCATCTGACCGGTGCCGCCTTGCGCGATGATGAACGTCGCCTTCAGCGGCTTGTCCTTCGAGTAACCGGCTTCCTCGACGAGCTTCTTCGCGGCGGCCGGATCGTATTTGATTTCGAATTCAGGTTTGCCGAACCATGGGCTCGACGGATCGACCTGCCCCTTGGCGGGCTTCGCCAAGCCGTTCATCAGCCCGACCACGCCGTCGCGATCGATCGCGAGATTGAGCGCCTTGCGCAGGCGGATGTCGGTCCATGGCGAGCCGGGCAGCACGCTCAAGTGATAGTTCCAGACATGCGGGGTAATGTTGTCGACAATCCGCATGCCGGCGGCCTTGAGTTGCGGCACCGCGTCGGGCGCCGGCGTCTCGATCAGATCGACCTGACCGGCGAGCAACGCATTGGTGCGCGTCAACGCTTCCGGCATCGGGATCAGAACCAGCTTGTCGACCTTCGGAATGCGCTTCTTGTCCCAATAATCAGGATTCCTCGAAAGCTCCGCGAGTTCGCGCGGCACCAGCTTGGTCAGCTTGAACGGACCAGTGCCGGAAGGCTGGCTGGCGAATTTGTCCCAATCCTTTCCGAGCTTTTCATACTGGACAGGACTTGAAACCAGGAACCAGAGCATCTGGTAGGGGAAGAACGAGTCGACCGTCTTGGTGGTGATCTCGACCGTGTCGTCGTCGATCTTGGCGTAGCTCGCAACCGAGGGCAGGCGGGTCTTCACTTGCGCGCTTTGGCGTTTGTCGAATTGCGGCGCCTTGTCGTTGAGGACCTTGTCGAGATTCCAGATCACCGCATCCGCGTTGAAGTCGCTGCCGTCATGAAATTTGACGCCCTTGCGCAGACTGAACCGCCATTTGGTTTTGTCCTTGTCGTCGACCTTCCATTCGGTGGCGAGGCCGGGCACGAGTTTGCCGGGCCGGTCCGCAACATCCATTTCCCAGGCGATCAGCGGATCGTAAATGGTGTAGGCGGTGAACTGATACGCGCCGGCGCCGCGATCCGGCTGGCCGGTCGTTAAAGGGATGTCGGCAAGCGAAATTCCGTAGCGCACCACGGTCTCGGCTTCCGCAGAATTGGCCTTCATGCCGAGACAAACGGCAAGGGCCACCGACAGGGCCAAGATCAGATTTCGGATGCGCATGAACCACAAGCTCCATTGAACAAATAACGAGCCTGTGGCGTGCAAGGTTGATGCCAAAAAAAGCACCTGCGACAATGCGTTCCGGGGAGCTCAAGCGAAGCTGCGACACCATCACATTCGAGGGAGCTATTGCTCTTGCTGGCACAGCCGTTGCATAAAACTGCATTAAAAATAGTCATCGGAAAATCGAGGGGATTGATGACCAGATCGAATGAGATCGTGGGAAAGCGCCAAATCGCAGCGCTTGTCTTTGCGGCTGCGTTAAGCGTGTGTTTGCCGCAATTGGCCCGCGCTGAAACAGTGGTCCGCATCGGTATGACAGCGGCGGATATTCCGCGCACGCTGGGCCAGCCCGATCAGGGTTTTGAAGGCAACCGTTTCACCGGCCTCACCATGTATGACGGTTTGACGATGTGGGACCTGTCGTCGGCCGACAAGGCCAGCGTGATGATTCCGGGCCTTGCGACCGAATGGAAGGTCGATGACGCCGACAAGAAGAAGTGGGTCTTCAAGCTTCGTCCAGGTGTCACGTTCCATGACGGTTCGCCGTTCAACGCCGACGCGGTGGTCTGGAACGTCGAAAAGGTCCTCAAGCAGGACGCCATTCAGTTCGATCCCAGCCAGGTCGGCGTGACCGCATCGCGGATGCCGACACTGGCTTCCGCGCGCAAGATCGACGACATGACGGTGGAATTGACCACCAAGGAGCCGGACAGTTTCCTGCCGATCAATCTCACCAATCTGTTCATGGCGAGCCCCGCGAAATGGCAGAAGCTGTTCGATGCGGCGTCCGGCGCGGATGCGAAAGCTAAGTCGCAGGCCGCCTGGGAAGCCTTTGCGAAAGATGCCTCAGGCACGGGCCCTTGGAAGATGTCGGGCTTTACGCCGCGTGAGCGGCTGGAGCTTGTGAAGAATGCGAGTTATTGGGACAAGGCCCGCGTTCCCAAGGTCGACAAGATCATCCTGCTGCCGATGCCCGAGGCGAACGCCCGCACGGCGGCGTTGCTCTCCGGTCAGGTCGACTGGATCGAAGCGCCGGCGCCGGATGCGCTTCCCGAAATCAAGCAGCGCGGTTTTGTCCTTTACGCAAACGAGGAGCCGCATGTCTGGCCGTGGCAGTTCTCGCGCGCCGAAGGCTCGCCGTGGAACGACATCCGCGTGCGCAAGGCGGCCAATCTCTGCGTCGACCGCGAAGGCCTGAGAGACGGGCTGCTGGCAGGCTTGATGGTGCCGGCGACCGGTACCTTCGAGCCCGGTCATCCCTGGCGGGGAAAGCCGGCCTTTGAGATCAAGTACGACAAGCCGGCCGCGCAAAAGCTGATGCAGGAAGCGGGCTTCGGTCCCAACAAGAAATTGACAGTCAAGATTCAGACCTCGGCTTCCGGCTCGGGCCAGATGCTGCCGCTGCCGATGAACGAATATCTGCAGCAGGCGCTCGCCGAATGCTATTTCGACGTTCAGCTCGACGTCATCGAATGGAATACGCTGTTCACGAACTGGCGGCGCGGTGCCAAGGATCCTTCCGCCAACGGCGCCAACGCCACCAACGTTACGTATGCGGCGATGGACCCGTTCTTCGCGATGGTACGCTTCCTGCAATCCGGAATGGCGCCGCCGGTATCGAACAATTGGGGTTACATCAACAACCCGAAATTCGACGAACTGGTGATGAAAGCGCGCCAGAGTTTCGATCCGGCCGAGCGTGACAAGGCGCTGGCCGAATTGCACGCGGCTTCGGTCGACGATGCGGCGTTCCTCTATGTCGCTCACGACGTGGCGCCGCGCGCCCTGAGCCCGAAGATCAAGAACTTCGTGCAGCCGAAGAGCTGGTTCGTCGATCTGTCGCCGATAACGATTGCGCCGTGATACGGCCGCTTTGACTTCTTCGTCATGCCCGGCTTTATGCCGGGCATCCACGTCTTCTTACGGCCAAGACGTGGATGGCCGGGACAAGCCCGGCCATGACAAGTGGCGAAGCCGATACCTCGTTCCGAAATTCCGCGAGAGCGGACCAAGTGAGTGACCCGTGCTCATCTACATCGTCCGCCGTATCGTCTACGTGATCCCGATTCTCCTCAGCGTGGCGCTGGTGTGCTTCATGCTGGTGCATATTACGCCGGGCGATCCGCTTGTCGCCGTGCTGCCGGCCGACGCCTCGCAAGAACTCGCCGATCAGATGCGTGCGGCCTACGGTTTCGATCGTCCCTTGCCGGTGCAGTTCGGGCTGTGGCTGTGGCGAGCCGTCAACGGCGATCTCGGCAATTCGATCGCAACCGGCCGTCCGGTGCTGAGCGAAGTCCTGCGCGCGGTCAGCAACACCGTGATGCTGGCGATCGCGGCAGCCCTGATCGGATTTACGCTTGGTCTGTTCTTCGGCCTGATCGCCGGCTATTTCCGCGACACCTGGATCGACAAGGTCGCGACTTCGATTGCGATTGCCGGCGTCTCGGTGCCGCATTACTGGCTCGGCATGGTGCTGGTCATCATTTTCTCGGTGCAGCTGAGCTGGCTGCCCGCGGTCGGCGCCGGTCCGGGCGGCTCTGGAGCCTGGGCATGGGACTGGGAGCACATCCGCTATCTGATCCTGCCCGCGGTCACCACGTCGGTGATTCCGATGGGCATCGTTACCCGAACCGTGCGCGCGCTCACCGGCGACATCCTGAGCCAGGACTTTGTCGAAGCGCTGCGTGCCAAGGGCCTGCATGAAACCGATGTCTTCCGCCACGTCATCAAGAATGCGGCGCCGACCGCGATGGCTGTCATGGGCCTTCAGCTGGGTTACATGCTGGGCGGTTCGATCCTGATCGAGACGGTTTTCTCCTGGCCGGGCTCGGGACTATTGCTCAACTCGGCAATCTTCCAGCGCGATCTGCCGCTGCTCCAGGGCACCATCCTGGTGCTGGCCATGTTCTTCGTCATCCTCAATCTGCTGGTCGATATCGCACAAGCTGCGATCGACCCGCGGATCAAGCGGAGCTAGGTGGCCGATGAGCGCGATCGAAGTAGCCCTTCAGGCGCCGCCTATGAGCAGGTCGCGCGGCTATTGGGCAACCGTTGGACGGCGCATCGTCCGCGACAAGGTCAGCATGGCCTGCGCCATCATCCTGATCGCGATTTTCCTCTCCGCGATTTGCGCGCCATGGCTTGGATTGGCCGATCCCTATCAGGGCTCGATGATCCGCCGGCTGCGCCATATCGGAACAGTGGGCTATCCGCTCGGCACCGACGAACTCGGCCGCGACATGCTGGCCCGTTTGATCTATGGCGGCCGGCTGTCGCTGATTATCGGCATTCTTCCGGTGATCCTCGCCTTCGTGATCGGAACCTCGCTCGGTCTTGTCGCCGGCTATGTCGGCGGCAAGATCAACACCGCCATCATGCGTACGGTCGACGTGTTCTACGCCTTTCCCTCGGTGCTGCTGGCGATCGCGATTTCGGGCGCCTTGGGCGCCGGCATCGTCAATTCGATCGTGTCATTGACGATTGTTTTTGTCCCACAAATCACCCGCGTGGCCGAAAGCGTCACCACCAGCGTGCGCAACATGGATTTTGTCGAAGCCGCGCGCGCTTCGGGCGCCGGTCCTTTCACCATCATGCGCGTGCATATGCTTGGCAACGTGCTGGGGCCGATTTTCGTCTACGCCACCGGCCTGATCTCGGTGTCGATGATTTTGGCCGCCGGGCTTTCATTTCTCGGCCTCGGCACCAAGCCGCCGGAGCCGGAATGGGGACTTATGCTCAACACCTTGCGCACGGCAATCTACGTCAACCCGTGGGTGGCAGCGTTACCGGGCGCGATGATCTTTGCGGTCTCAATCTGCTTCAACCTGCTCAGCGACGGCATGCGCTCGGCCATGGACATCAGGAATTAGGTGATGACCCTGCTCGAACCGATCGAGGACGTCGGCGGTGCTGCGCAGCCACTGCTGCAAGTCAACGGGCTGACGAAACATTTTCCAGTGCGCGGCGACTGGTTCAGCGCGCGCAAGACCGTGCGCGCCGTCGACGACGTGTCGTTCTCGATCGCCAAAGGTGAAACCGTCGGCATTGTCGGTGAATCCGGCTGCGGCAAGTCGACCACGGCGCGGCTGTTGATGCATTTGATGGCGCGCGATGCCGGCGAGATCATCTACGACGGCATGCAGGTCGGGCGCGCATTGTCGCTGCGCGAACTGCGCCGCGGCATGCAGATGGTGTTTCAGGACAGCTACGCCTCGCTCAACCCGCGCCTGACGATCGAGGAATCGATCGCGTTCGGCCCCAAGGTGCACGGCATGGCAGATGGCGCATCGCGGGCGCTGGCGCGCGAACTGTTGGGCAAGGTCGGCCTGCGGCCGGAGAATTTTGCTGGCCGCTACCCGCACGAAATTTCAGGCGGGCAGCGTCAACGCGTCAACATTGCGCGCGCTTTGGCGCTGTCGCCGCGTCTGGTCATCCTGGACGAGGCGGTTTCCGCACTCGACAAATCGGTCGAGGCGCAGGTGCTGAATCTATTGGCCGATCTCAAACGCGAATTCGGCCTGACCTATCTCTTCATCAGCCACGACCTCAACGTCGTTCGCTATATCTCGGACCGCGTGCTGGTGATGTATCTCGGTGAAGTCGTCGAACTCGGTCCGGTCGATCAGGTGTGGGACGCGCCCGCCCATCCCTATACGCGGGCGCTGCTCGCGGCGATGCCCTCGTCCGATCCCGATCGGAGGACCGAGACGCCGCCGATTTCCGGCGACCCGCCCAATCCAATCGATCCGCCATCGGGCTGCCGCTTCCATACCCGTTGCCCGTTTGCGGAGCCGCTCTGCGCCGGCGCGACACCTAAACTCACCGCGCTTGATAAAATGGGTCACCAAGCGGCCTGTTACATGGCCATTCCGGGTTCCGGCCACAGCCGAGCGCCACAACAAGAAGGGGTAAAAAATACATGACAAGACCCACGGAGAAAGAGATCAGCGCGATCGCCAGCGCCGCCGGCGTGCCGGTCGATATTGAAGTCGCCGCGCGCATTACCAATTCCATCGGGCCCGCGTTCGATGGCTTTGCGGCCGTTGCCGGTACACTGCCCT
>Ga0210397_10001219_pt1 | contig 16466 bp, 15 predicted proteins | sample IncBWH2OmetaG_FD_160126 | JGI IMG/M metagenome (GOLD analysis project Ga0210397, IMG submission 160126) | Forest soil microbial communities from Barre Woods Harvard Forest LTER site, Petersham, Massachusetts, United States - Inc-BW-H-2-O ...
ACCAACTGCCGAAGAGCGTAGTGCGGGAAATCCGCACGCTACGTTCTGTGGGAACGGGAGGCGGGCGACTGCCTCCCGTGACCCGGTGGCGCGAGGCAACTCGCGTCCCTACTGCGACCTGCGCCCTCTTTGATTTCGGAGGGTCTCGTTTCGCAACACTCGGGCGCGATCGCGCCGCGAGAGTGCGAAGTCGTATCCCTCTCAGAGCTGTTTGACAGGTCAAATCTGCATGAGTCGTCATTGCGAGGCGCGTTTGCGCCGAAGCAATCCAGAATCCCGGCTTGGCTCTGGATTGCTTCGCTGCGCTCGCAATGAGGCGGCATTCGGCGAGTGAATGCCCGCCTTTCCCTTCGAGACCGGCGACCTATTTCTTCTTTACGCCGACCCGGCTGAGACTCTTGATGGCGAGGGTCGGGCGGCCGGATTTTTCGGCGATCTCGCGATCCTGCTCCATGATGTAGCCGCGGGCCGGTTCGTCGCCCTCGAGGCCGCCGAGCAGTTCCGCCGGCACCCGTCGGTTGGAGCGCTGTGTATCGTCTTCATAGACGACGTTGAAAAAGGCGAACTCGCCCTTGGGATTGGTTCCAGGCTTTTTCGGCATGGGCGGCTTGTCCTCGATATGCGTGCCGCTGTCAAAGAAAAAAGCTAGTCAAATGGGCGCCTGCGCCAAGCCTGTCGGCTCGGAAACGATCCGACGATTGGCAAGCGCTGCAAGCCGCCGCGTGGTCAGGAACAGGAATTTGTCGATGCCCTCTGCCGATCAGCCTGCGACCCGGCTCGCGACGCGGCTTGCGTTTCTGGTGGCCGGTTTTGGCATGGCATGCTGGGCGCCGCTGGTGCCGTTCGCAAAGGCGCGGCTGGTGGTCGATGACGGCACGCTTGGCCTGCTGCTGCTTTGCCTCGGCATCGGGTCGGTGGCTGCGATGCTGGTGACCGGGAGCTTGAGCGCGCGCTACGGCGGCAAGCCGTTCATCATCGCCGGCGGGCTTGGCCTTGCCGTCCTGCTGCCGCCGCTCGCGGTCGCTAACTCCCCCCTGACGCTGGCCTTGGCGCTGCTCGCCTTCGGCGCCGCGCTTGGCTCCATCGATGTCGCCATGAACATCCACGCGGTCGAGGTGGAGCGCGCGGCATCCCGCCCGCTGATGTCCGGCTTTCACGCGCTGTTCTCGATCGGCGGGTTCGCCGGATCGGCCGTGATGACCGCGTTGCTTTCGCTGAATTTCGGAACGCTCGCGAGCACGTTGGTCGCATCGGCGTTGATACTGATCGCGATGTTTTTGGCGTGGCCGCGCCTGCTCCGATCCGCGCGGGCCGAGGGCGGGCCGCTGTTCGTGCGGCCGCACGGCATCGTGGTGCTGCTCGCGCTGCTCGCCGCCATCACCTTCCTCGTCGAAGGCGCGGTGCTGGACTGGGGCGCGTTGCTCGTGATCGGCGCCGGCCTGGTCCCCGCGGCGCAGGGCGGGCTCGGCTACATGCTGTTCTCGATTGCGATGACAACAGGCCGGCTTTGCGGCGATGCCGTCGTGGCGCGGGTCGGGGATCGCGCCACGCTGGTCTGGGGGAGCCTTCTGACTGTTACGGGTTTTGCGGTCCTGCTGCTCGCGCCGGCAGCAGTCGTCGCCATGGCCGGCTTCCTGCTCATTGGCTTCGGGGCATCGAACCTGGTGCCGATCCTGTTCCGCCGCGCCGGCGCGCAGACGGTGATGCCGGTCGGGCTCGCGGTCGCGGCGATCACCACGACCGGCTATGCCGGCGTCCTGGCCGGTCCCGCCGCCGTCGGCTTCGTCGCCAAGCTCGCCGGGCTTGCGACCGCATTCTGGATGCTGGCCGCGCTGATGCTGCTCGTCACGCTCTCGGCGCGCGCCGTGACGAGAGAGGGTCGGTAGGGTGGGCCAGGGCGCGTTTGCGCCGTCCCAACCGACGCGCCTCATGCGCTATACTGAGTGGTGGGCACGCTGCGCTTTGCCCACCCTACAACAAGCCAAGGGATTCTTCGAATGACCAAGGGCAAAGCACTTTTGAGTTTCGCCAGTTTGCTATTCCTCGCCTCTCTCAGCTCCGCCGCGCACGCCGCGACCTGCGGCAATGGGCCCGGCGGCTTCGAGGCCTGGAAGCAGCAATTCGCGGGCGAAGCGCGCGCCAAGGGTGTCGGCGCCACCGGCATCCAGGCCCTGATGGGGACGAACTACGCCAGTGCGACGATTGCTGCCGACCGCAGTCTGCGAAGTTTTTCCCTGTCGCTCGACGCGTTCCTCGCCAAGCGCGGCGCCGCCGCGATCGTTTCGCGCGGCCGCTCGCTCAGGCAGTCGCAGGCGGCGATGTTTTCGTCGATCCAGCAGCGCTATGGCGTGCCGCCGGGGCCGCTGCTCGCGATCTGGGGTATGGAGACCGGCTTTGGCAGCCAGCGCGGCAACCAGAACATGCTCTCGTCCATTGCGTCGCTTGCCTATGACTGCCGGCGGCCGGAGTATTTTACGGACCAGCTCTACGCGGCGCTGCAGCTGATCGATCGCGGCGCGCTGTCACCCTCGCAGCGCGGCTCCATGCATGGCGAGGTCGGCCAGACGCAATTTCTGCCGAAAAACATTCTCGCCTATGGCACCGGCAATCTCGACGTCGCCGCCAACGCGCTGTCCTCGACGGCGAATTTCCTGAAGGCCCATGGCTGGCGCGCCGGCGCCGGCTACCAGCCGGGCGAACCGAATTTCGCGGCGATCCAGGAATGGAATGCCGCGCAGGTCTACCAGAAGGCGATCGCGCTGATGGGCCGCCAGATCGACGGCGGCGAGTGATCTCGAGATCGTCCTTGCGAGGCGCAAAGCGCCGAAGCCATCCAGGCCGTCACCGCGGGTGGTCTGTTGGATTGCTTCGCGTCGCTCGCAATGACGGAGATGAACTCACCCCGCGCCCGATCCGCCGTCGGAGATGAGCGATGCACCGGTCATATAGGTCAGCTCGGGCGACGCCATCGCGACCGCGAACTCCGCGATCTCCTCTGGCTTCGCCATCCGCTTCAGGCCGAGCACGTTCGAGCGGCCCCATTGCGCGGCGCCGATCTCCCAGGCGGCGTCGGGGACATTCTCCATGCCGGCGACGCGACGGACCAGAGCGGTGTCGGTGGTTCCCGGCACGATCGCGTTGATGCGGATGCCCTGCTCGCCATAATCCAGCGCCGCCGCACGGACCAGGCCGATCAGCCCCGACTTGGTCGCCGTGTAGACGCTGCGTCGCGGGCTCGTCCGGTGCTCGTTGGACGACGAGGTGACCAGGATGGTGCCACCGCCGCGTTTGAGCAGCTCCGGAATCTCGTACTTCATCGCGAAAAACACCCCTCGCAGATTGGTGTCGACCACGTCGCCCCATTCCGCGGCCGAGAATTCGTGCAAGGGTTTCTCGATGGTGATGCCGGCATTGTTGAGCGCGATGTCGAGGCCGCCAAACGTCTCGACCGTTTTGGCGACGAACGCCCTGACCTGCGCCTCGTCGCGCACGTCGGCCTTGACATAGAGCGCGCGACCGCCGCTCTCCTTGATCTGACCCTCGACCTCGGCGCCCAACGCCTCGCGGCGGCCACAGAACGCCACGGACGCGCCTTGCCGCGCGAAGGCGATCGCCGCGGCGCGGCCGATCCCCGAGGTGGCACCGGTGATCAGCACGACCTTTGCTGCAAAGCGTGTCGCGGCTTCGACGATGGTCGGCGCTGGCGCGCGGCCGGCGCGCCCCATCGCGATGCCGCCGAGCAAGCCGGCAGCGGCGCCGAGCGTCGCTCCGCCGGCGGCGCGAAGCCAGTGTCGTCGCGGTGGATTGTCGAGGTTTTTCGGCTCACTCATGATCGTCAGCCCTATGGAATATCCAGGTCGTATGATATTAACGGTGACAACATCAATCTAGACGATGATATTAACACTGTCAACATGAGTGCGAAGAAAACGGCCGGCAAGCCCGGCAACGCGGCGGCGCGAAAGGCGGCGCCCTCGCGCGGCTATCATCATGGCGATCTCAGGAGCGCGCTGGTCGCGGCCGCGGCATCGCTTCTGGAGCGCGATGGCGCTGAGGCGTTGTCGTTCCGCGCGGTGGCGCGCGCCGCCGGGGTCTCGCAGGCTGCCCCCTACAATCACTTCTCCGGGCGGGAGGAGTTGCTTGCGACCGTCGCCGAACGAGGGTTTCGCGCGCTGCAGGCCGCACAGGTCGCGGCGGCGGAGCGTGCGCCGGCGGGCGCGGAGCGGGTGATCAGCCTCGGCATGGACTACATCGCCTTTGCGCTCGCGCATCCGCAGCTCTACCGGCTGATGTTCGGGGTCGGCGTCGCCAGCTGGTGCGCCTATCCGTCTGTCGCCGAGGCCAAGCACAGCGCGTTCGAGCCGACCCGCACGGTGCTCGCAGATTATCTCGGTGCCGAGACGCCACCGGCGACGCGCGAGGCCGCCGCGCATGCGGGGTGGGGTCTGGTTCATGGCCTTGCAATGCTGCGGCTGGATGGATCGGTTGCAGCCGGCGGCAAGCTGGACGAGTTGCAGCGCGAATCCGCCGCGCTCGAGCTGTTCGCGACGGGCCTTGCCGGCGTCGCGTCCATCGCAAAAATGCCCCATGCCTGACGAAGATCGACGCCATCCCTTTCGTATGATCGCGGCCATGTCATCGCCCGCACACGAGGCAAGCCATGAGCGCACCCGAGCTCACCGTCTGGTACAACACGCGCTGTCCGGTCTGCGACAACGGCATCGACTGGCAGCGGCGCAAGCTGATCGAGCTGGCCAAGGCCGGCCGCGTCGCGTTCTGCGACATCAACGACCAGCCTGACGCGCTCGCTGGCCATGGCGCCTCGCTCGACGACGTGCGCCGCCGCCTGCACGCGACCGACGCCGACGGCAAGCTGATCGTCGGTGTCGACGTCGCGATCGCGCTGTGGAAAATGACGCCGGGCGAAGGCTGGCTCGCCTCGCTGCTCGGCAATCCAGTGCTGCTGCCGGTTACGCGCTTCGCCTATGATCGCTTTGCCGACGCACTGTTTTCCTGGAACCAGCGCAAGGGCCATTGGTGAGCTTCCGCGCCACGACCTCCTGTTTCTCGGCATGCTCGCGGTGCAGGCGATCCTGCTCGCGACGGGGCTCGAAACCTTTGACGAGCCAAGGTCATCCTGATCTATCGCCTGGTCGGCACCGTCATGGATCTTCAAGACCGCGGTCGGCTCCTGGATCGATCCCGAGCCCAATTTTTTCCGCACGATCGGCGGCGCTGGCGCATCAGGGCGGATTGAACGATAATCGGCTGCTGCTGCGGGGCCACAGATGAAGCGCGCGGCCCGATCGTGACATCCCCTTTTTGAAGGATCGACCAGAGATGAACGGCTTTCGCCTGCTGATGCTGCCTTGTGTCCTGGCCTTCGCAAGCCCGGCGCTCGCCGCCCGCTGCGGCGGCGATTTCAATACCTTCATCGCCAGCGTCTCGGCGGAGGCGCAGGCCAGCGGCGTTTCGGGTGGCGCGATCTCGCAGGCTTTCGCCGGCATCACGGAAGACCCAGCCACGCTCGCCTTTGATCGTCGCCAGCGCTACACCTTCAACAAGAGCTTTGAGCAATATGTCGCGACCCGCGTCGGCGCCGCGCGCATCAATGGCGGGCGCGCCATGCTGCAGCGTCACGCCGCGCTGCTGGCGCGCATCGAGCAGAAATTTGGCGTGCCGCGCCAGATCCTGGTCGCGATCTGGGGCCTGGAGACTGATTTCGGCAGGGGCGACATGGGCAAGCAGCCGGTGATCCGGACGCTGGCGACGCTGGCGCATGACTGCCGCCGCTCAGAACTGTTCCAGGGCGAGCTGCTCGCGGCCCTGAAGATCGTGCAGCGCGGCGACCTGCCGTTGCACGACCTGATCGGCGCCGGCGCCGGCGAGATCGGCCAGACCCAGTTCCTGCCCTCATCGTACATCAAATACGGCGTCGATTTCGACGGCGATGGCCGGGTCGACCTGCGCCACAGCGTGCCCGACGTGCTCGCCTCCACTGCCAATCTCCTGCACACCAACGGCTTCCAGATGGGCGACGATTACGGCGAAGGCAGCGCCAATTTCGATGCCATGCGCGAATGGAATCACGCCGTCATCTACCGCAAGACGATCGGCTATTTCGCCGATCAGCTGGTCGGGCGGTGAGACAGACGCCGCGACGATGACGGAGAGAGAGCTATTTCCCCGCCTGCTGCCTGCGGCGCGCCAGCACGCTCCAGTAGCTCGCGGGAAACAGCCGCTGCACGATGTCGAGGATGCGGGCATCGTTGCCGATCAGGATGCGCGGCTTGTTCTTCTCGATGCCGTCGATGATGCGCAGCGCAGCGGCGGCCGGCGTGGTCCTGGCGTTCTTTTCGAACCACTCGATCGACTCGGTGCGGCGGACATTGTCGGTCACGCCGATCCCGATCCGGGCGTTGCGCGCGATCGCGGTGGCCACACCGCCGGGATGCACCACGGACAGCCGCACCGGGCTTTTCGCCATGGCGAGCTCGTGGCGCAGGCTTTCGGAGAAGCCGCGCACGGCGAACTTCGCTGCCGCATAGGCGCTCTGGCCGGGTGGGGCGATGAGGCCGAAGACCGAGGAAAGGTTAACGATATGCGCCTCCGCCCGCGCGGACAGTTCTGGCAGGAAGGCGCGGCAGGCGTGCACCACGCCCCGGAAGTTGATGTTGATCAGCCAGTCCATCTCCGCCTGGTCGATCTCGGCGAAATTGCCGAACAGCGCGACGCCGGCATTGTTGATCAGGATGTTCAGGGCGGGATGGGCAGCGACGGCCTCGTGTGCAAACGCCGCGATCTCCGTCGGCGCGCCGACATCGACGCGGTGCACGCTGACCTTTCGCCCGCCCGCGCGACCGATCTCGGCGGCCACCGCCGCGAGCCCGGCCTCATCGCGGTCGGCAAGCGCGAGGTCGCAGCCGCGCGCGGCGAGCTCGATGGCAAGCGCGCGTCCGATACCGCTGGCCGCACCGGTCACGGCCGCGGCGGCTCCGCCGATGGCGGTCATGCGGGATACTCCAAGGCTGTGGCGGCCTGATGCGTATCGCGTCCCTTACCCTGCGCCGGTGCGCGCCGCAACCGGGCGCCATCGGCCGTCGAGGAAGCGGGTGGTGCCGCGCGGGCAATTGACGCATCATGCGGCATGGACTGATCGGAGGGAATGATGTCGCTGGCCTTTCTCATCACCTCGCTCGTCGTGGTCGCTTCCCCCGGCACCGGCGTGCTGTACACGCTGGCCGCGGCACTGACGCGGGGCGCGCGGGCGTCGATCGCCGCGGCCTTCGGCTGCACGCTCGGCATCGTGCCGCATATGCTGGCGGCGATGCTGGGCTTGGCCGCCATCCTGCACACCAGCGCGCTGGCGTTTTCGATGCTGAAATGGCTGGGTGTGCTCTATCTGCTCTACATGGCCTGGCAGACTCTGCGCGAGACGGGCGCACTCGCGATCGATGAGCGCCAAAGCCCGCGCTCGCTTATGAGCGTGATCGTGCGGGCAATCCTGATCAACATCCTCAATCCAAAGCTGTCGATCTTCTTCTTCGCATTTCTGCCGCAATTCATCGACGCCGGCGAAAGCCACGTGCTGGCGCGGATGCTGGAGTTGAGCGGCACCTTCATGGCGATGACGTTCGCCGTGTTCGTCCTCTACGGCCTGTTTGCGGCCGCGGTGCGCGAGAAGGTCGTGTCGCGGCCTGTCGTGATGGCCTGGATCCGGCGGGCTTTCGCCTGCGGTTTTGCCGGGCTCGGCGCCCGACTGGCTTTTGCAGATCGGTAAACGACGTCAGCAGGGACGAATGCCCCCACATGAAAAAGGCGGGCCTTTGGGAGCCCGCCATTTCTGAGAGAGGTCGCCGTCCTCGTTGGACGGTCCGGGCGGAGCCTGGCCCCACCCGGACCAGAAGAATTACTTCATCTTCTTGGCTTTCTTGGCCTTCTTCGCCTTCTTCGCCTTCTTCGCTTTCTTAGCCATAGTATCCTCTCAAGGTTTAATGGATTGAAACGCGACACGAGAGGCATGCTCGGCAGAGGGCCAGCCTCGCAACATCCTCGACTACAATCGAAAGCAGATTCGCAGGCGCCTGCCGTGGGCTGTCACGCCGCTGTCATTGCGTTATCCACAACTGTTATGCATTTTTGATGTGTTTTCCGGAAAAATCGGAGTTGTCGCGCTGCGATGGCGGGTCCCCTTCAAAGTTAATCCGCCGCCAAATCCCTCTTTATGATTTTAAAACCAAGCCGTGATCCGGCGGGTTCGCCTTGAGATTCCATTAAGCGCCATGCTCGCATTGTGCGGCTCCAAGACTGGGATGGCCGGCGACACGGGTCTGGCCGCACGAAGGGCAGGACAATGCGTATCCCGGGGTCGCGATGCTGAGCGTTCCGACGCTATGGACGGTGTTCGTCGTCAATTTTTTCGCGCTCGGCCTGATCTGGGCGTATGTCATCCATGCCTATCCCAAGCTGGTCGCCGCTCGCTTCTGGGCCGGAACGGCGCTCGCCGCCATCGTGGGCGCGGTGCTTGCGCTGCTGCGTAACGAGTCCTCTTCGCTGTTGCCGCTGTTGGTCGCCGGTGGCGTGATGGTGTTCGCCGCCTGCCTCGCCTGGATGGGTACGCAACGCTTCTATGGTCGCGCGGCGTCCTGGCGCGCCAGCCTCGCGCTCGTCGCCGGCACCGCGGGCGTGCTGCTGGTCTACATCTATGGCTATGACAGCCGGCTGATGCGGGTCATCGTCTATTCGATCGGACAGTCGCTGCCGATGCTGCTGATGCTGAAATTGCTGCTTGCGCCGGAGCTCGGACGCGCCAGCCCCGGCGCCAGGCTCGCCGCGGTTCTCATCATCCTGTTCGTCGCCGTCTATCTGCTGCGGATCGTCGGCAGCCTGTTGGGTGTCGACTTCACGGTCGGTGTGTCCAGCCCGGCAGCTACCGCGACGGTGCTGATGGTGATGTTCCTGTCGATGTCGATCAATTTCGGGCTGCTGCTGATGGCGGTCGAACGGCTGCGCAGCGAGGTCGCAGACCTCGCTCTGCTGGACGACCTGACCGGCGTCGCCAACCGGCGGCACCTGATGCAGCGGCTTACCGAGGAGTGCGCGCGGTCGGAACGCAGCCGGGTACCGTTCTCGCTGCTGGTGATCGATCTCGACGGTTTCAAGACCATCAACGACACCCACGGCCATGCCGCCGGCGACGCCTGCCTGCAGCATTTCACCCTGATGGCGCAAACCCGGTTGCGGCCGGGCGACATGCTGGCGCGCTCGGGCGGCGACGAATTCTGCATCGTGCTGCCGGCCTCGACGCTGCGCGAGGCCGCGATCATAGCGCGCCGGGTGCTGCAGGTCTGCCGCGAGGACGCCGAGGCCTCGGGTGGCCTGGATCTTCCGATCGCGGTGTCGATCGGGATCGCGCAATGGATCGAGGAGATCGGCCTGTCGCCGGAACTCCTGCTCCTGCACGCCGACGAGGCGCTCTATGTCGCCAAGAAGGAAGGCAAGAACCGCTACGCCGCCTATAGTTCCGCACCTCCGGTGTCACCGGACGCGGATGGCGAGGCGACGGCGCGCGCCGAGCTCAAGCGCGTCTGACGTGTTATCTTGGCCCTTCACGAGGGTCCTCAGTCCATGAATTTGCGTCTGCTTGCGGCGGCGTTGAGTGCCAGTGCCTTGTCCGTGTCCGCTTTGGCCGAGCCGCCCGATCTCGCAGTCATCGCGCGCGCCTCCGGCACGCCCGAGATTCCGGGGCTGAAGATGGTCTGGCTCGCGCCCTGGGGCGACGTGGCGAAGTCGCATCCGTGGCGCAACATCATCGTGCACCAGACCGAGGGGCCGGCGGGCTCGGCGCGCGGCGGCGCGCAGGAGCAGGCCAAGAACCCGACGCGGCGCGGCGTCATGGTCTGGGTCGAGACCGACGGCTCCGTGTACTGGGCGGTGAGCGAGACGCTCGTCCCAACCCACACCGACGGCGCCAACCGCAACGACAACAAATATGTCGACAACAGCAAGACCTATCACCAGGTCAACAAGGACACGTCGATCGGCGTGGAATTTGCCGGCAACTATCCCGACGTGACGCGCGGCCCGACCGACGCGCAGGTCTCCGCCTGGCGCGTCCTGGTCCGCGTGCTGCGCGCGCGCTACCAGATCCCGCTCGATCGCGTCTATGCCCACAACTGGATCGACTTCAAGGACGCCCGCTATTGCGAAGGCTGTGCGCTCGCGACCATGGCGCGGGAGTGGGGGGAGTAGGGCACAGCGTCCCATTCTGGGCTCGCCGTCCGCGCGAATCCCGCGAATGAAATGCGATCCTTCGATCCCAGAGAGGCCAAAACAAAAGGGCCGGCGTCGCCGCCGGCCCTTCATCGTCAGTTTGATCCGCCTCAAGACATCATCAGTGGGCCGCTTCCAAAGCCGCGGCTTCCAGAGCCGCCGCCTCTTGCCTCGCAATCGCGCCCTTGACCGCCGACTGCACCTTCTCGAAGGCGCGTACCTCGATCTGACGGACGCGCTCGCGCGACACGCCGAACTCGGCCGCCAGATCTTCCAGCGTCATCGGCTCGTCGGCCAGGCGCCGCGCCTCGAAGATGCGGCGTTCCCTGGGGTTCAGCACACCCATCGCGCCCGTCAAGGCGTCGCGGCGATGATCGTACTCCTCGCTCTCCGCCATCAGGACTTCCTGGTTGGGCGCGGTGTCGACCAGCCAGTCCTGCCATTCGCCGGCCTCGCCGTCGTCGCGGATCGGGGCGTTCAGCGACGCGTCGCCACCGAGGCGGCGGTTCATGTCGACGACGTCCTGATCGGTCACGCCCAGGCGCTTGGCGATCACCTTCACCTGGTCGGGGTGCAGGTCGCCCTCGTCCAGCGCATTGATCCGGCTCTTGGCCTTGCGCAGGTTGAAGAACAGTTTTTTCTGATTCGCCGTGGTGCCCATTTTCACGAGCGACCAGGATCTCAGGATGTACTCTTGTATTGACGCCTTGATCCACCACATGGCGTAAGTGGCGAGACGGAAGCCCTTGTCGGGCTCGAACCGTTTCACCGCCTGCATCAGGCCGACGTTACCCTCCGAGACGACCTCGGAAATCGGCAGTCCGTAGCCACGATAGCCCATGGCAATCTTGGCCACGAGCCTGAGGTGGCTGGTGACAAGTCTATGCGCCGCGTCGCGATCGTCATGCTCGCGCCAACGCTTGGCGAGCATGTACTCCTCCTGCGGTTCCAGCATCGGGAACTTGCGGATCTCGGCGAGGTATCTTGATAGGCCGGATTCTCCATTGAGAACCGGCAATGTAGCTGTGCGGGCCATTCAGCGCCCTCCAGTTGGTTCAGGTCCCCGATAGCGGCGGGCCTGGCAGGCGGCCGCTGTGTTAAAGCCAGCCGCTCTGCGATGTTCCGCGTTGGATATTCAACGCACCCGCAACATTACACCAAATGACCGCCAATAGGGAAGGATTGCTGACGTCACGTCCCCGTGTGGCTGCTATAACAGGCTGGTATGACTAAGCTTTTCTAAGCACCCTGCGTCATAGCGCCGCTTCCAGAGCGCGCTTCAGGAGGAGCAAATCCTCCGGCAGCACTGATTCCCAGTGCTGGATTTGTCCCGTTCGGGGGTGCTCTATTACCAATAGATAGGCATGGAGGGCCTGGCGCCCGAGTGCTGTGAGCGCCGCCTGGGACTTTGGACCCAGATGAACTGCCTTGGTCTTGAAGTGCGGCCCGTAGACGGCGTCGCCGAGCAAGGGGTGACCGGCATGAGCGAGATGGACCCTGATCTGGTGGGTGCGCCCGGTCTCCAGCCGCAGGGCGAGCAGGGAGGCGACCGGCTTGCCGTCGCGCCCGTCAAAGGTGGCGCTGGTCTCCCAATGTGTGATCGCCTCGCGGCCGCCCTCGCGCACCGCCATCTTCTCCCGCGCGTGAGGGTGGCGATCGATCGGCGCGATGATGGTGCCGTGCGGCCGGTTCGGGACGCCCCAGGCGAAGGCGAGATAGCCGCGCTCCATCGCACCGGTGCGGCCATGGTCGGCGAATTGCGCCGTCAGCGAGCGGTGAGCCAGATCGTTCTTGGCGACCACCATCAGCCCCGACGTGTCCTTGTCCAGCCGGTGCACGATGCCGGGCCGCTTGACCCCGCCGATGCCGGACAGGCTCGTCCCGCAATGGGCGATCAGCGCATTCACCAGCGTTCCCGTCTCGTGCCCCGCGGCCGGGTGCACCACCAGGCCGGCCGGCTTGTCGATGACGATGATATCGTCGTCCTCGTAGACGATCTGGAGCGCGATCGCTTCGGCCCGGGGCTCGGCGGGGGTAGCCTCCGGCACATCGATTGTGATCGTATCGCCGCGCCCGACATGATAAGCGGGGTCGCGGACGGCGGCGGGTCCGATCTGCACGCGGCCGGCCAGGATCAGCGCCTTCAGCCGCGAGCGCGACAATTCCGGCAGGCGCGCGGCCAGCACACGGTCGAGCCGCGCCGATCCCTCGTCGCCGGCGACGATGACCGAAAGCTTCTCCGCGTGCCCTTGAGATGAGACCTGCATGACCGATACTGTTTTGCCCGAACCGACCCCCGAACAGGCCCAGCTGTTTGCGCGGGTGCGGCGGTTAATGCTGATTGCGGGCCTGACCACGGCGTTGGCGATTTCGGCCGTGCTGATCGCCATCGGCTATCGCCTTTTCCACGAGCAGGGAAGTGCGGCGGCGACCGATTTCACCGCGGTGCTGCCGAAGAGCGCCAAGATCGTGGCCACGGCGGCCACCGGCGATCGACTGGTGGTGACGCTGGATGTCGGCGGGATGACCGAAATCCACACTTTCGATGCCCGCACCTTGAAGCCGGTCGGCCGGCTGCGCTTCAGCTCGGAACCCTGACGCCGGCCGCCGCGCACCAGGACCCAGGCTTGTCGGTCCGGGGTCACCGAACGGCAACATCGGCGGGCCTGCGCGCGCCGCCCTGCTTGCGGCAAACCGATTTCAAGGCTATGTCGTGGAGCCTCGCGACGCTCCCTTCGTCTAGCGGTTAGGACGCGGCCCTCTCAAGGCTGAAACAGGGGTTCGATTCCCCTAGGGAGCGCCAGAGATTTCAATGACTTAGATTCCTTCCGGAAGAGTCGTCGAATATCCGTTGAATATGCGTCAGCGAACGGCGGCTAACTTCGCCACGCAACACGCGGCCCCGCCGCAGTTTCTTCTCGCTACCATCGCCGGCTAGAGTTCAGTGCCTCCGAGGCGCAGCCAGTCGCGCATGCGGGGACTCTTCGATGAATTGTCCGCTCGACACTCGGCCCTCGCTCAACCCCGATCTTCCTCCTACTCGTCGCGGCTTGATACGGTCCGCTATCGGCATTCACCAATGCAAAGGCCGGCAGAATTCTGCCGGCCTTTTGCGCAGGAGAGGTCACGGTCCGCCGACTGGCCACGCGAGTAGATTTGGAAGGTGCCGTATAGTTGGCCTGTCAACGGCCGACTCACGTTCAGCTCGACGTGGCAATCAGTTTCACTCGCAAGTCGTCCGGGTAGCTTCCGGGACTTCTAGCCGTCGTTGTGTCCCTGCTACAAAACTCGGCGGCCCAAGTTACCACAGCTGCCTGACGGCGCCCGACACTGCTGCGAGGAGATGCACGTCGCATCCCCGCATACCGGAAGAGTCCCTTCGGCAATAGTCAGGCGCCGCCTGGATTGCGCTGATTGCAGTCGGCTTTACCGTGGTCACGAACGCCACAAAGCAAAGCACTCCGAGGGCGAACGTCGCGAGACTCAAAACGTCTTTCATAAAAACTCCTATGCATTTTCCATCTCGCGCCGATATGGCGCATCAGCCGGCGGATAAATTTGCGATGTGCTCGCAATCGGATCTTGATGGTGGTCATTCGTCCCAGGCTCCGGCTCCTTGATCCGAAACCACGCCACGTAGAGCGCTGGCAGGAACAACAGTGTCAGCACGGTCCCAACGATGATGCCGCCCATCATCGCGTAAGCCATCGGCCCCCAGAAAATCTCGCGCGCGATCGGGATGAGGGCGAGACTTGCGGCAGCCGCAGTCAGCATGATCGGCCGCATGCGATGCTCGGTCGCTTCCAGCACCGCGTCCCACGCAGGGCGTCCCGCCTTCCTCAGGTCCTCGATTTGCACGATCAGGATGACTGAGTTGCGGATCAGGATGCCGATCAACGCCAGCACGCCGAGGATCGCGACGAATCCGAGTGGCGCTCCGCTTGGAAGCAACGCCATGACAACGCCGATCAAGGCAAGGGGGGCCACAGCGAACACTAAGAACAGCCGCTGGAAACTTTGCAGCTGTATCATCAGGATCGTCGCCATGATGAAGAGCATCAGCGGAACGACCGCTTCGATCGGGGCCTGGCTCTTCGCGCTTTCCTCGACCGAGCCCCCGATCGCGACCGAGTATCCGGCCGGCAGTCCTTTTGCGAACTCGGTCACCTTCGGCGCGAGTTGATCCACGATCGTCTTCGGCTGCACGGCGTCGAGGATGCTTGCCTTGAGCGTGATCGTGGGAAGCCGCGATCGCCGCCAGATTGTCGGTTGCTCGATTTCGTAACGGAGCGTTGCGACCGCACCGAGCGGCACCGATTGACCGCCCAGGCCGGTCAATTGCAGGTCGCGCAGCGTATCGATCGAAGCTCGCTCGGGCGCGGTGGCGCGGCCCATCACATTCACGAGGTAGATGTTGTCTCGCACCTGAGTGATCGAGGATCCGGCAAGGACGCCGTTCAACGTCGTCGCGATGTCCTCTGAACTCACGCCAAGCTGACGCGCCTTGTCCTGCAGGACATCGACCTTGACGACGCGCGCCGGCTCCATCCAGTCGAACACGACATGATCGAGGTGCGGATTGACGCGCACGATGCCGGCGAGCTTTTGGGAAAACTCCCTCACCTTGGCGATATCGGGTCCGCTCAGCCGGTATTGCACGGGACGCCCGACCGGTGGTCCGACCTCGAGCAGTTTGACAAAGGTATCGGTGCCCGGAAAGGTCTTTCTCAGATAGGTTTCGAATTGCGCCTTGACGCGATCGCGCGCGGCAACGCCTCCCTTGGTGACGACGACCATCTGGCCAAACCAGGCGTTCGCCGTCTGCACGTCGAATGAGAGCACAAATCGCGGAGCACCGGTTCCCACATAAGTCGACCAATGGTCGACACTGGGATTGCCCTCAAGCTGTTCACGCTCGAAGCGGGCGATCTGCGCATTGGTCTCGGTAATCGAGGCATTTTGAGACAGATTCCAGTCAATGACCAATTCGGCACGGTCCGACGACGGAAAGAACTGCTGCTGCACGAACTGCATGCCGAACAGAGCGAGCGCAAACGCCGCAACCGTCACGGCGACGGTGATCCAGCGATGACGCATGCAAACCAGAAGCAGGCGGGCGAACGTCTGCCCAACCCGACCTTTGGATTCATGATGACCTCTGATCCTGGCGGGCAGGATCGTGACGCCAAGCATGGGCGTGAACAGGACTGCAACAATCCATGACACGAGCAACGAGACGGCAATGACCACGAACAAGGTGTAGGTGAATTCGCCGGCATTGCTGGTGTTGAGGCCAATCGGGATGAAGCCCGCTACGGTGACCAGGGTTCCCGTCAGCATCGGAAACGCCGTGGAGGTGTAAACGTGTGTCGCGGCCTTCTTGAGAGGATCGCCCGCTTCCAGTCGTGCCACCATCATTTCAACGGCGATCATGGCGTCGTCGACCAGAAGCCCGAGCGCAATGATCAGTGCGCCGAGCGAAATGCGCTGCAGCGATATTCCGGCGTATTCCATCACCACGAACGTGATCGCCAGAACCAGGGGGATCGCGATCGCAACGACGAGGCCGGCGCGAAGTCCGAGGCTCAGGAAACTGATCCCAAGCACGATGATTACCGCTTCGAACAGAGCCTCCGTGAAGCCGGACACGGCGTGCTCGACGATAACCGGCTGGTCGGCGACGAGATGAACTCCGAGGCCCATCGGCTGCTCGGCCAGGATCTTCGACATTTCCTCTTTCAGCGCCTCGCCGAATTTCAGCAAGTTCGCGCCCGACTTCATCCCGATCGCGAGTGCGATGGCAGGCTCGCCGTTGAAGCGGAACAGCGTCGTCGGCGGATCGGCGTAGCCGCGCGTGATGGTTGCCACATCTGTCAGCGGGAAGAAACGATCGTTGACCCTGAGATTGATCGCCTTGAGGCTTTCCTCGGATGCGAATTGACCGTTGACCCGCACGCTGATGCGCTCCGGTCCCTCCTGGAATACGCCGGAGGGCGCGACAGCATTCTGCGCCTGCAGCGAGGACACGATTGTACGGGTGTCGAGGCCGAGCGCCGCGATTTTCCGGGTCGAAATTTCCAGGAAGATCATTTCATCCTGCGCGCCGAGAATGTCGACCTTGCCGACATTCGGGACGGTCAGGACTTTTGCACGAATGTCCTCGACGCGGTCGCGCAACTGGCGCTGGGTCAGGC
>Ga0210397_10001220_pt1 | contig 16444 bp, 15 predicted proteins | sample IncBWH2OmetaG_FD_160126 | JGI IMG/M metagenome (GOLD analysis project Ga0210397, IMG submission 160126) | Forest soil microbial communities from Barre Woods Harvard Forest LTER site, Petersham, Massachusetts, United States - Inc-BW-H-2-O ...
GCTCGATGAAATCTGGCCCGAAGACGAGCGGATCAGCCACAAGGAATCGCTGCTGCATATCGGTGAGGCCTATCAGTCCACCCGTAACTGGCGGCACATCAAGGCCGACGGCAGCGAAATCCACGTCCTGACCTTCGGGCGGCGGGTGACGTTCGAGGGGTGTGACGGCTACCTTGTCGCCGTCGTCGATATCACCGAGCGGCGTCAGGCCGAGGCCCGCATTGCCTACATGGCCCATCACGACGGACTGACTGACCTGCCCAACCGCGAATTCTACCAGGAGCGGCTGCGCGAGGCGCTGGTGGAAGCGCAAACCGGCAACAAACGCGTTGCGGTATTGTACGTCGATCTCGACCTGTTCAAGAACGTCAATGATTCCTTCGGTCATCCGATGGGAGATCGCCTGCTCAGGCTGGTCGCCGATCGGCTGCGGTCGCAGGTTCGCGGCAATCATCTCGCCGCGCGGCTTGGCGGCGACGAATTTGCGCTGATCCTGACGTCCGATATTTCGCCGAACGAGGCCAGTGATCTCTCCACCCGCCTGATCGAGGTGTTGAGCGACAGCTACGATATCGACGGCGTCGAGGTCGTGATCGGCGCCAGCGTCGGCATCGCGTTGTCGCCAAGCGACGGTACGACCAGCGAGGAGTTGATGCGCAACGCCGACATGGCGCTCTACCGGGCGAAATCCGACGGCGGCGGCGTGCATCGCTTCTTCGAACGCGAGATGGATCGCATTGCCCAGAAGCGCCGCGACATGGAGGTCGACCTGCGCCGTGCGTTTGCCAATGGCGAGTTCGAGCTGCATTACCAGCCGCTGGTCGATATCGGCACCGACCGCATCAGCGGTTTTGAATCGCTGCTGCGCTGGCACCATCCCGACAAGGGCATGATCTCGCCGGCTGAGTTCATTCCGATCGCCGAAGACATCGGACTGATCGTATCACTCGGGGAGTGGGTGTTACGCGAGGCCTGCGCCGAAGCGGCCAAGTGGCCTGATGAGGTCAAGGTTGCGGTCAACCTGTCGCCGGTACAGTTCCGCAGCCGCAATCTGGTTCAGGCCGTGATCTCGGCGCTGGCGCATTCGGGCCTGTCGCCGCGACGGCTCGAGCTTGAGATCACCGAATCGGTTTTCCTCGCGGAGACCGAAGCCAATCTCGCCATCCTGCATCAGTTGCGCGAACTCGGCGTGCGCATCTCGATGGACGATTTCGGAACCGGCTATTCGAGCCTCAGTTACTTGCGAAGCTTTCCGTTCGACAAGATCAAGATCGACCGTTCCTTCGTCAAGGATCTCGCCGAACGGCCGGATTGCGTGGCGATCGTGCGGGCGATCTCCGGCCTTGGCCGCAGCCTCAACATCACCACGACGGCCGAAGGCGTGGAGACGGTCGATCAGCTCGACTGGTTGCGCAACGAAGGCTGCAACGAGGTGCAGGGATTCCTGTTCAGCGCGGCGAAGCCGGCTGCCGAGGTCGCGGCGCTGTTGTCGAGGTTCGGCCGCCGCGCATCGCAGGCGGCGTAACTTAGGGTTATACGGCCATCAGCTCGGGAAAATCAGACAGGTCGTCGTGCCGTGGGCAAGCAGGCGGCCAGCCGCATCGGTGAGGCGTCCCTCGGCCGTGCCGATCCGGCGGCCACGGCTCAAGACCATGCCTTCCGCCCTGATCTGCCCGGTCTCGGGCGTAATGGGTCGCAGCAGCGAAATCTTGAATTCAAGCGTCGTCTGGTTCATGTCCTTTTCCAGCGTCGATTGGACGGCGAGCCCCATGCAGCTATCGAGCAGCGTCGCTGTGAGGCCGCCGTGCACCGTGCCGGCCGGATTGAGATGATCGGCGGTCGGCACGATCGTAACAACGACGCGTCCGGCCTCGGCCTCGGTCACGTCATAGCCAAGCGTTTTGGCGATCGTGTTCAGAGGCAACGTTCGGTTGGCAAGGCCTTGCACGAACTCCAGCCCCGTCATCTCTTTTCGCGCCTCCGCGCTGACCGTTCCATAGGTCCTGGCTACGATCTCGCTTCGCATGTGTGCCCCCGTTCTTTGTTCGTTTGGTATCTCGACGTCCGCGCCTGCCGCAAAGCCGAAGGTGGCCGACCATAGAGCTGCAGGAAGGCCGCACGCATGCGTCTTGGATGAGAAAATCCCGCACGTCGTGCAATCTCGTTGATCGACAGATGGGTGTCGTCGAGTAACCGTTTGGCGCGCTGGATACGAAGCGAAAGCGCGACCTGCAGCGGCGAGGCGTCGAGGTGGTTCGCAAACAGCCGAGACAGATGACGCGAACCCATTCCGAGTCTTGAAGCCAGCGTAGCCACGTTGTTGTGGTCGAGCGCGCCTCGCTCGATCAGGTTCAGCGCGCGCTCAACCGTTGTCCGCGTGCCTCTCCAGGCCGGACAGAACGGCGCGGTCTCGGGGCGGCAACGCAGACAGGGTCGAAAGCCGCCGCGCTCGGCGGCCGCGGCACTCGGATAAAAGCGGACATTGCGGGCAAAGGGCGTCCGCGCCGGGCAAACCGGCCGGCAATAGACACCGGTAGTCTTGACCGCGACGAAAACAACGCCGTCAAAGTTGGGGTCACGGCGCTGAAACGCTTCGTATTGGCTGGCAAAGTCGAGCATCGCCGACGCTATACAAGCGACCGAGTGGTCGGACCACCCGCTTGCCGTTGACCATGTCCGAAAACGACCGCTCGCCGAGGCGTGGAGGACAATAACCTCATCCTTCGAGACGCGCGTCCGCGCTCCTCAGGATGAGGTGCAACTAAAACCGCGTCACAATATCCGACAGCACCGGCCGCGGCCGGTCCTCACTCGGCTTGGATACCGAGCCGATATGGATGAAGCCGGCGAGCTTTTCGTCCGTCTTCAATCCGAGCCCGGTGAGCACATCGCGGTCGAAGGAAAACCACCCCGAAAGCCAGCACGCGCCATAGCCAAGCGCGGTCGCCGCGGTGACGATGTTCATGGCGCTCGCGCCCGCGGACATCTCTTGCTCCCACGGCGGCACCTTGGGATGCGGTTTTGTAAAGCTGACGACGCCGATTACGAGCGGCGCGTCGGTCAGGCGCCGCTCCTCGACCTCGATATCGGCCGGCGACGCATTTGGATTTTTTTGCGCAAACACGCCTGCGATGACCTCGCCGGCGCGAACACGGGCATCGCCCTCGAAAACAATAAAGCGCCATGGCGCGAGCTTGCCGTGATCGGGCACCCGCGCGCCGATCGTCAAAATGGTTTCAAGCTCGGCGGGCGAGGGGCCGGGGCCGCTCATCTCGCGCGGCTTGACGGAGCGGCGGGTTTTTAAAAATTCCAGGACGTCGGGCACGAAAGATCCTCAATTGATGGCGGTCGCACCGGGAGAGATAGGCGCGCCGCTACGCCGGCGGAAGCGCCTTTAGAGCGATTATGAAAATCAGGCGAGGAGCCGCGCCCGCTTCACGTCCGGCGGCGTGGCTTCGTCGACCAGCGCAGCAATGGCCTCATCGGTGGCCATCACCTTCTGCCCGTCGCTGCCCAACCGTCGCACCGAGACTGAATGGGTCTCGGCTTCCTTCTTACCGACCACGAGCAGCGCAGGAATCTTCGCCAGCGAATGTTCGCGGACCTTGTAGTTGATCTTCTCGTTGCGCAGATCGATCTCGACGCGCAGGCCCGCGCGCCGCGCCGCTGCTGCGACCACCTTGGCGTATTCGTCGCCTTCGGAGGTGATAGTGGTGACGACGGCCTGGACCGGCGCCAGCCAGAGCGGGAAGTTGCCGGCATAGTGCTCGATCAGGATGCCGATGAAACGCTCCATCGAGCCGCAGATCGCCCGGTGCACCATCACCGGCGCCTTTTTCGAACCGTCGGCATCGATATAGAACGCGCCGAAGCGCTCCGGCAGATTGAAGTCCACCTGCGTGGTGCCGCATTGCCAGTCGCGGCCGATGGCATCGCGCAGTACATATTCGAACTTCGGCCCGTAGAATGCACCTTCGCCCGGATTGATCTCGGTCCTGATGTGGTTGCTCTGGGCCTTGATCTCCTGCAGCACGGTCGCCATCACGCGCTCGGCGTGATCCCACATCTCGTCAGTACCGACGCGCTTTTCGGGACGGGTCGAGAGCTTGACCGTCAGCTCACCCTCAAAACCGAAATCGGCATAGGTCGAAAGGATCAGCTCATTGATCTTGAGGCATTCTTCCGCGAGCTGCGCTTCGGTGCAGAACACATGCGCGTCGTCCTGGGTGAAGCCGCGCACCCGCATCAAGCCGTGCATGGCGCCCGACGCCTCGTAGCGATGCACGACACCGAATTCCGCCAGACGTAGCGGCAGGTCGCGATAGCTCTTCAGGCCGTGCTTGAAGATCTGCACATGACCGGGACAGTTCATCGGCTTGAGTGCAAACCAGCGTTTGTCTTCGGCCTCGTCGCCGGCGGATTGCGCGGCGAACATGTTTTCACGGTACCAGTCCCAGTGGCCGGAGGTCTCCCACAGCGACTTGTCGAGGATCTGCGGCGCGTTGACCTCGTTGTAGTCGCCGGTGAGGCGCCGGCGCATATAGGCGATCAGCGCCTGGAAGATGGTCCATCCCTTTGCGTGCCAGAACACCACGCCGGGGCCTTCTTCCTGGAAGTGGAATAGGTCGAGCTCGCGGCCCAGTTTGCGGTGGTCGCGCTTTTCGGCTTCCTCGATTTGCTTCAGATAAGCATCGAGGTCTTCCTGCTTGGCGAAGGCCGTGCCGTAGATGCGCGTCAGCATCGGATTGTTGGAATCGCCGCGCCAATAGGCCCCCGCCACCTTCATTAACTTGAAGGCGTTGCCGATCTTGCCGGTGGAAGTCATGTGCGGGCCGCGGCACAGGTCGAACCAGTCGCCCTGGAAATAGATCTTGATTGGCTCATTGCCGGGAATGGCGTCGACCAGTTCGACCTTGAAGTTCTCGCCCTTGTCGCGAAAAACCTGCTTGGTCTTTTCGCGGTTCCAGACTTCCTTCGTGAAAGGCTTGTCGCGCGCGATGATCTCGCGCATTTTTTTCTCAATTGCCGCGAAATCCTCCGGCGTGAACGGCTCGTTGCGGAAGAAGTCGTAGTAAAAACCGTTTTCGATCACCGGGCCGATCGTGACCTGCGTGCCCGGCCATAGCGACTGCACCGCCTCGGCGAGCACGTGGGCGGCATCGTGGCGGATCAGCTCCAACGCGCGGGGATCGTCGCGGTTGACCAGCTCGATCTTCGCGTCGCTCTCGATTGCGTCGTTGAGGTCGGCCAGTTCGCCGTCCAGCGCCATCGCCACCGTGCGTTTGGCAAGCGAAGGCGAGATGCCCTTGGCGATTTCCAGTCCAGTGGTGCTTTTGGGATACTCGCGCCTGGCGCCGTCCGGGAAGGTGAGGGTGACCTTATGCACGGGTTCGGCCGGTTTCAAATTCGTGAGACTGTATTGGAATCCCGATGCGGGCGGGTTCTTGTCGGACATGATCGTCTCCTCAAGGCTCACTCCTGCGAACGAGCGCAGGTAAGCGGGATGGAAAGCGGTATAGCAGGGGAATCGGCCGATGCAATCGGTATGGGCTGACAAAATTGGTGGAATCTCCGCAGGGTTTGAGCGCACCCTTTGGTTGTTGAACATGGACTTAAGGAGGCGGACTTGTTAAAGTTTAAACGCTCTCCCGTTTGTTCGACCGGCCTTCATTCATCCCCATGATCGTGCGCGCCGTCTTCGCCCTCGTGCTGACCTGTGTGCTGACTTGTGCCGGGGCGTCCGCAGTCTCATTAAGGCAACGGCCACAGGTTCCCAAGTCGCCGGAAGAGCCCATGACATTCTATGTCGTCAAGGGCGCGCCCGACGCCTGCGGTCGCGATTGTGACACCTGGATCGGGGCCGAAGGAAAGGTCGAGTCCGACACGGCGGCGCGTCTCAAGACATTTTTGGATCGCCTTCGTGATCGCAACCTGCCGATCTATTTCGCTTCTCCCGGCGGCAACCTCGATCAGGCCATCGCGATGGGGAGCGTGCTTCACGGCAGGGCCACCGTTGCTAGGGTGGGACGAACCATGGTGCAGGAATGTGGCTTTGAGGCGCAAGACAGCGACGTCTGCGTCAAACTCAAGCGCTCGGGCCGCGAACTCCACGGCGATCTCTTCACAAGCGGTGCGATCTGCGCCTCGGCCTGTCCTTATGCTTTGATGGGCGCCACCGTCCATGAAGTTGCGCCGGATGCGATACTGGCCATCCACTCGCCAAAGGTCGTGCTTAATTTCCGTGGCGGTCAGCCGGAGGCCTTTGTAATCGCGGCTGCGAACCAGCGCGGTCGCGAGCGTGCCGATCGCGTCGCCTCGGCGTATCTCGCCAAAATGGGAATTGACGCCGGATTGCTCGCCCTCACCAGGACCGTCAAGTTCGAAGACATTCGCGTTCTGACGCGCGACGAGATCGCGCGCTTCGGAATCGATCGCCGCGAGTTCGTCGAGACCGCATGGCGGTTTGAGCACGGTACGTTCGACATGGTGCGCAAGATCGCCACGGTGAGGTCGCCGGGTGAATCGTCCTTCCGACTGATGCAATGGCGCGTTACCTGCTTCAATGCGGATCGCTTCGCTCTCGACTTTCAGCGCCCGGTGCGCGCGGGTGCCTTGGTGGCGATCACCCATGGCGGTGCGAGCCCGGTCTATTTCAATGGTCCATCGATTGTGGGAAGTGCGTCTAACTTCGAGCAATGGGGCATGCGATTGATACGATCGCGATTGGATTCGCTTGTGGGGCAGCCCCAAATTGAAGTCACGGAGACGGCGGTTGCTTCGGACGGGCGTATGGTTCCGCAAACCACCAAATTGTCCAACGAGGGTTGGGCCGGCGCGCTGGAGAGCTTGCTCGCGACCTGTCCACCGGGGAAAGAGGCTGCGGCCGTCCGGTCAAGTGAGGCGGCTGCGAAGTAGCGCGTTTGTTGTCCCAAGCCGGCAAACGGACGACGTTCTCTCATGCGGCGCGCGACTTTCTTTCATGGATGACCAACTAATCCTTTGATGCCCTTTCCATCTGAATGCATGCAGTCTAGATGCGTAAGCATGCAAAAGCCGTCGTCTGACAGTCCGGTCCATCGCCGCTTTGCGCCGACGGCGCTGATGTTTGGAAATCTCGTCACCGGCTCGTCGATATTGGCGCCGGCGGGCATGCTGATCGAGTTGTCGTCCGACCTCGGTATCACCGTTCACACCGCCGGTCTTTTGGTGACGTTCGGCGCGATGGTGCTTTGTATCGGCTCGCCGCTGACGGCGTGGCTGACCAGCCGGATCGAGCGCCGCACCTTGCTGACGGTTACGCTCGCCGTGCTCGCGCTCGGCAATGCGCTTTCCGCATTCGCGCCCGGCTATACGACGCTTTTGCTCATCCGTCTGGTGATGCTGGCGATCGGCGCGCTCTATACGCCGCAGGCCGCGGGCACCGCCGCGCTGATCGTGCCGGCGGAAAAACGCGGCGGCACCATTGCCTACGTGTTTCTCGGCTGGTCGCTGGCGGCTGCCGTCGGACTGCCGCTGATCACCTTCATGGCCAGCCGCTACGGCTGGCGGGCTGCTTTTGGCGGCATCAGCCTCATCGGGGCGTTGAGCTTTCTGCTCTTGATGTGGCGTTTGCCCGCAGGCCTTGTCGGCGCGCCGGTCGATCTCAAGACGTGGGCCGATCTGGCGCGTAACCGCGTGATCATCGTGCTGCTCGCGATCACCACGCTCTTGATGTCGGGCCAGTTCGCGGTGTTCACCTATATGGGGCCGTTATTGTCGAGGTTGACGCAGGTCGGCCCCGACGCGGTCGGACTGGTATTTGCGATCTACGGCGTGTGCGGCTTTATCGGAATCGTCATCGTCAGCAATGTCGTCGATTCCTGGGGCCCCTTGAAGACGTCGATGCTGTGCATCTCGTTCGTGCTGGCCGGCATCAGCGGATGGGCGCTATCGGCAGGCTTCTATCCGTTGATGGCGTGTTCGGCGGCGATCTGGGGGCTCGGTTTTGCCTCGAGCAATTCGATGCAGCAAGTTCGCCTCGTTGCCGCGGCGCCCACGCTTGCCTCCGCCTCGGTGTCGCTCAACACGTCGTTTCTCTATGTAGGGCAGGCGATCGGTTCGGGACTCGGCGGATTGCTGTACGCGCATGATCTTCTGTACGGGATCGGTTATGCCGGAACAGCCTTTGTGGCGCTGGCGCTGATCACGGTGATTTTGACGCGACGCCTTTCGATAACGAAAAGCTGATTTATCGGCTGATCGGGCTATCGGCGCCGGAGGCCGCAAACCGCGTCAGCGCAGGCGTCAAGGCCATCTTGGCCAGCACTTCGCGCACCGGTCTGTCGGTCCAGGCATGGGTGACGTAATCGCGATGCGTCACGCCTTCGGGAGTTTTGACAAAGATAACGCTGCCGGGGCGCAACGGGCCATCCATATCATCGGAGACGGAGATGCCCTTGTCGCGGATCATCTGCATCAGTTCCTGATCGTGCCGCTGGGTGTACTGGGTATAGGCGCTGATGAAGAATCCGGAGCGGTTATTGGCGACCCAGGAAGCGAACTTGTCGAGCTCGCCATAGACCGCATCGAGCAGCACGACGCCGCGGACACGGCTGCCGAGCCCGCCGACTTCGAGGCTCCATGCGGCCGGAACGAAGCCGCCGCTATAGCCGACGATGACGATCGGCATATTGGCAAATGTCTTGGCCGCGTTCGGATCGCCGTAAAGCTTGGCGAGATGGTCGGCCGATTCATTGATGAAACGCTTGAGCCCGCCGGGCTGCCAGAATTTGCCAGCGCTGGAATCGGCCGCATCGAAGGCGAGCTGCGGTGCGAGCAGCACGGCGTTGGCGCCTGAATCCGAAATCTGCTGCGGCAGGAGCTGACGGTCGCGCACGTCACGTTCCAGCGTCGCACCGTGGCCATGGAAGAACACGACGATGACGCCGGGCTTGTTGGCGTCGAAATGTTCGGGGACGTGCATCAGTACGCGGTTGTCGTTGAAGGTCTCGTCCTGCCAGTAGACGCGGCCTGAATAGCTGCGGTGGCCGTGACGTTCGCCGTTGGCGACGTTGAGGAACGGCGTCTCGGTGCGCGGATTGTTGCCGTAATAGGGGAAGGCGGACGACTTCAATCCGATCAGGGCTGTTTGGTCCTCATGCTGCGAACGTTCATACGGCGCGGTCGGCGCCAGCGAGGCGACGCGATAGGGTTGCGTCTGAACCGTCCGTCGGGTTTGTGCGTCCGCCACGTTCGCCGGCCGCTGCTGCAGGCTTTCGGCGGCGGTGGGAAAGCGGTCCTTGAATTGCGGTTGGGGGAAACGGTCGTCGAACGTATCGCTGGAGTCTTGCACGTTGGCTGCGAGCGAGCCCGCGCTCGGCGCCTTGCCGCACTGGGCGAGCGTGAGTGAGAGCGGGACGAGGATCGAGAGGAGAGGGAGCCAGTGGCACGATGGGGTGGCGGCGCGCAAACGCGCATGACGCGACGATCCGGGCTTTTTAGCCGGCGTCACGCGAACATAAGCTTCAGATTTCGGATTGGCCCCGACCATCCACCCCTTTGCCCCAACCGCCGTAAGTCGCTAGCGCGGTTTCGGATTTGGCATTCGCTATGAGAACTCGCAGCAATACCGAAGTGAATGCCAACTCCACCGCACTAGTGTTGCGGTGACGTTAATCTTCCGGAAATTTCTCCCCATTCCCGGAACGGTTTAGGCAACACGGAATCATGTCCTGAATGTGGGCCAGCCCTGGGAAATCCACCGATAAAGCCCAAAAAAGGTATTTAAGCACCAAAATCGAGGTGCATCTAAATTATCATCGAGTCTCCTTGAATTGGCCGAAGCCGCCCCGCACGATACCGGGGTAGGGCATGGCGCCCGACGTGCGGGCGAACATGGCGGCATCGGATACCTCTGCGTTGGGAGGCCGGCTCTCGGGCGGAACGACGGTTTCGGTCGCGGTTGCGACCGCCATCGTCGTCGCCGACATGGTCGGCGTCGGCGTCTTCACCAGCCTCGGTTTTCAGGTCAAGGACATCCCCTCCGGCTTTGCGATCCTCGTGCTCTGGACCGTGGGCGGCATCGTCGCGCTGTGCGGCGTGTTTTCCTACAGCGAGCTTGGCGCGATGTTTCCCCGCTCGAGCGGGGAGTACAACTTCCTCAGCCGCGCCTACCATCCCGCCTTCGGTTTCGTGGCAGGCTTCGTATCTGCCACCGTCGGCTTCGCAGCTCCCGTGGCGCTCGCGGCGATGGCGCTCGAGCAATATGGCCGGGCGATATTTCCCGGCGCGCCGCCATTGCTGCTGGCGGTGGGAACGGTCTGGGCGGTGTCGCTGATCCAGCTCACCGGCGTCAAACATTCCTCGACCTTCCAGTTGATCTCGACCATCCTGAAAGTGGTGCTGATCACGGCTTTCCTGATCGCGGGCTTTGCGATCGGCACGCCGCAAGCCGTGTCATTCACGCCGCAAGCGAACGATCTCGGTTATGTCGCCAGTGCGCCGTTCGCGATCGGACTTGTTTTCGTGATGTATTCGTTTTCCGGCTGGAATGCCGCGACCTACATCATCGGGGAGTTGCGCGACGCCAGCCAGAACCTTCCGCGCGCCTTGTTTTCAGGCACGCTGATCGTTCTTGTGCTCTACGTGGCGCTCAACGCCGTGTTCCTCCACACCGCGCCGATCGACAAGCTGGCCGGCCAGCTCGACGTTGCCCGCATTGCCGGCACTTACATGTTCGGCGAGATCGGCGGGCGCATCGTCGGCGCGATGATCTGCATCGGACTTGTATCGTCGATCAGCGCGATGATGTGGATCGGCCCGCGCGTGATGATGACGATGGGCGAGGATATCCCGGCGCTGCGGGTTTTTGCCCGTAAATCGGCGCAAGGCGCGCCGGCCTATGCCATTCTGTTTCAGCTCGCGGTCGCGACCTTGATGCTGTTTACCCGCAGCTTCGAGTCGGTGCTCGACTTCATCCAGTTCTCGCTTCTGTTCTGTTCGTTCTTCACCGTGCTCGGCGTGATCAAGCTGCGCATCATGCGGCCTGATTTGCCGCGGCCCTACCGCGCCTGGGGGTACCCGGTCACGCCGATTATTTTCCTGCTCGTGACCCTTTTCATGATGTACTATCTCGTCGTCGAACGGCCGTTGCAGTCCTTTTTTGGTGCTCTGATTATGGTGTCAGGCCTTCTGATCTACCTCGTCTTCCGCAAAAAGGACGATTCCGGCTCCGCGACCTCGTCGCCCACCCGCTCCGCAGGTCGCCAATAGGATGTTCCGCACCTTCAAAATTCTGGCTGCCGCCGCGGCCATGTTGCTAGCGAGCGCACTTGGCGCAGCTGCCGCCGCTGACGTTACGCCCAACGATACCGCGCGTTTTCTCGCGGGCATGATGCCGTCGGTCGACTCGCCGCTGATGGCCTTGACCAAGGATCCGTCCTGGCAGCGCCATGCCAAGTTTTTCGATTCCGCGTTCGGACAACTCGACCAGCGGCAGATGTCGAAAGTCCGCGCCTGGTCGGATGCCAATCTCACCACGCCGAAGCCGACCATGTTCTACATGTTCTCCGGTCCCGACTTTCTTTACGCCGACGCGTTTTATCCGAAGGCCACCACCTATGTGTTGAGCGCGCTCGAACCACCGGGCTCGGTGCCGGACCTGACAAGAGTGCCGCGCGGAGGCGTCGATGCGGCGCTCGCCAATGTCGAACATTCGCTCGGCTCGATCCTGAGCTTTTCGTTCTTCATCACCAAGAAGATGAAGGTCGATCTGCACGAAGGGCAGATCAACGGCGCGATGCCTTTGCTCTATGTGTTCCTGGCGCGCTCCGGCAAGACCATCAAGAACGTCTCGACGGTGGCGCTCGACAGCAAGGGAACGGCCTATTTTGCCAACGAAAATCCCGGCGGCAACGCCGTGCGGGGCTTGCGGATCGTGTTTGCGGGAAGCGATGGCGTAGAAAAGACGCTGTATTATTTCTCGACCGATCTGTCGGACTCCGGTGTCAGGTCGAGCGGCTTCCTGAAATTCTGTGCCACGCTCGCGCCCGGTAACAGCCTGCTCAAGAGTGCCTCATATCTTCTGCATTCCGGCAGCTTCTCGACGGTGCGCGACTTCATCCTCGCCAACAGCGCAACCGTCATTCAGGACGATTCCGGAATTCCGCTCGGCTATTACAGTCCGAAGAAGTGGCGCTTCTTTCCGTTCGGCCGTTATGCCGGTCCAATCGATAAATTTCCCGGACGATATCAGCTGTCCTATGCCGAGCTGTTTCGACGCGCCCAGCCGATGGATTTCGGTATCGGCTATCGCTGGCATTCGTATGAATCGAACCTGCTGTTGTCCGTGCGCTTGCCGGACGATGGCTCAGTGACGGCGGAAACGACCTCGTCGACCGAGCCGGTAGCGGAGCTCGCGCCCAAGCCGCGACCGCGCAAGCCTCGACCCCCGCCGGCACCGTCACCGCCGCCGCCCGAACCGGCCCACAAATTTCTCTGGTTCTAGTGAGGTTGACGGCTACCAGCGCACGGTCTGGCTCGGCTCAACAAAGCTGCTGGTTAGGTGGGCTCTGGAATGCTGGATCAGAAAGTGGCCGACCGCAATAATGACGAGCAGGATCGCGACAACTGCCAACAAATCGATCTGCCGGGGGTCGTGGCCGCTCGGTTGGAATTTCGGGCGCATCGATGATGTCCCCATGAAGAAGACATCGAGCCAACCCGTGAGGAAGCTTCAGGTTCCCGCGTAACTGCACCATTTCGAATGATGCAACGCAGCGTAGCGTCACGCCGCATTGACGCCGCGCCAGCGTCCGAACCGCCACGGCAGATACCAGCGCGCCCCATCGGGTTTCGTCGCCGGCACGTTGTCGATCCCGGAGGTGCCGAACGGCTGACAGCGCAATAGCCGCGCCAGCGTCATCCATCCGCCGGCCCACAATCCAAAACGCCCGATCGCTTCATCGGCATAGACCGAGCAGGTCGGCAGATGCCGGCAGTTGTAGCCGACCAGCGGCGAGAGCGTGTGCCGATAGAGCCAGATCATCGCGCGGCCTGCCTGTCGCGGAAGTCGTTCGACGTGATGCGAACAATCCTCGCAACGCGCGGACAGCGATGGCAGCTTGAACGGCGAATGCTTCATAGTCGGCTTGCTGTGTGTTTGGGCGGCAATTGCTTGGTTCCAAAGCAGGGAACCCGCTTGCCTCAATAATTGTGCCACAGTTTTAGAAATATCAACGGTTTACGCGGCGGCGCAACAAAGGTTCTCTGGACGATTCAGTCAACTCCGTTTACGTTTCATAACGAGGGGATGACAGACTCATTTTGAACCAGTGCGACCGTCTGTTGGCGATTGCGGGGAAGGAACCAAATTGAAACTCGTCAGACTTCGCTTCCGCGGCTGGGCGGTATTGATCGCGACAGCTGCCTGTCTTGCCGTGCCGGGGGCACTCGTCGTGCTCGGTGGTTTGGCCCACGCGGGCGGAACCCTCGAAGAGCGCAAGCTGCCGATGCAGTTTGGCTGGGTGGCCTGTCAGCCGCATTGCGGCGGCTGGATCAGCGCGGTCGGCATCGTGACGGCGGAGAGCCCCAAGGATTTTGAGGATTTCGCGCAAGGACGCGATCTTCGCGGCGCCACCATCGTTCTGGATTCCAGCGGCGGTTCGGTCAACGACTCCATCACGCTCGGGCGGCGCTTCCGCAATCTCGGCCTGATGACGACGGTCGGCATCAGCGTTCGCACCCATGCCACGCAGGGCGACCACGGCGCCATCGATCCCCAAGCCTATTGCGAGTCGATGTGCGTGTTCCTGCTGCTGTCCGGCAAGACGCGCTATGTGCCGGAGGCGGCGCATGTGCGGGTGCATCAGATCTGGATGGGCGATCGCGCCGAGGATGCGCGCGCCGCAAGCTATTCCGCCGACGATCTGATGATCGTGGAACGCGATATCGGGCGGCTTGCGAAATACACCTTCGATATGGGTGGCGGTGGCGATCTGCTCGCGTTGTCGCTCAACGTTCCGCCCTGGGAAGAACTGCATGAAATGTCGCGCGATGAACTGCGGCTGACCAATCTCGTGACGACAGACGCGGTCGCCGAAGTGCTGCCGCCGATGGGTGGCTCGGTCGTGCAGGGCGTGGCGATGGCCGCCAAGCCAGTGCAGGACCGTTTCACGAGTTCGGCGGTGAACGATGCCGCCACGCCGGCTGCGAAATCGACCCGGACCGCCGAGGCTCTTGCGCCGAAAGCCAGTATCGCGGCAGCGCCGGCGCAGTAGCGTTAATCCGCATTACGAAGAGCGTGCTTTAAGCCGAAGCCGGCTGAGCCGTTTTTCGGACGCGCTTTTCGCCTCGATCTGGCCGATCGCGTCCACTACGGCATCGAAGGTCAGCATCGTCGAGGCGTGCCGCGCCTTGTAGTCGCGGACCGGCTCAAGCAGGGCGATATCGGCCCATTTGCCACCCTCGGGCGGCTTGCCGTTTTCCTTCAGCATCTTGCGAACGGTCTCGCGCAACTCACGCAATTCGCTGGCGGTCGAGCCGATGACATGGGAGGCCATGATCGAGGACGAGGCCTGGCCGAGAGCGCAGGCTTTCACGTCGTGGCCGAAATCAGTGACGACGCCACCGTCCATCTTGAGGTCGATCTTTACCGTCGATCCGCAAAGCTTTGAATGCGCGGTCGCGGTCGCATCAGGGGAGGGCAGCCGGCCGAGCCGGGGTATATTTCCCGCGAGTTCGATGATCCGCTTGTTGTAGATATCGTTTAGCATAGGTCGGTACTTTCACCCGCCGCTCGGTGCCCGCCCTTGGCGGCTACGACGCCTGACCCTATATATGGCTGGAATTGGTGGAAATACACCCCGCCATTCCCATAAGGTGGTCCGAAACCGGTACCCGTTGGCCACCGTAAACGATATCTGTGGGGGACTCAGGCGCCAGGCGATATACCGCCCCGTCTGCCGGTGACACTCCGGTCTTGTTGACCGGTCGAACGGAGCTGACATGGACGCATTGATTAAATCCCTCCGCCCAGCGAATACTTCCGAGCTCAAGCCTTCCGAAACGAAGCCTTCCGAAACAAAACCATCGGACGTCAGGCCTGCCGAGCTTGACCCTTCGGAATTTCTGGCGGCCGCCGTCCGCGCGGATCAGCCCCGGCCGTCGCGCTCTGAGGCCGAATCCGCCGTGCAGACTTTGCTCAGCTATATCGGGGAGAACCCCGGACGCGAGGGGCTGCTCGACACGCCGCGGCGCGTCGTCGAGGCCTTCGACGAACTGTACCAGGGTTACCACCAGTGCCCGGCCGAAGTGCTCGATCGCACCTTTGGCGAAACCGCGGGCTACGATGACTTCGTGCTGGTCCGCGACATCGAATTCACCTCGCAATGCGAGCATCACATGATGCCGTTCTACGGCCGGGCGCACATCGCCTATACGCCGGTCGAACGCGTGGTCGGCCTGTCGAAGCTGGCGCGGCTCACCGATATCTTCGCGCGCCGCCTGCAAACCCAGGAACATCTGACGGCGCAGATTGCCGCAGCCATCGATGAAGTTCTCAAGCCCCGCGGCGTCGCCGTCCTGATCGAGGCCGAGCATACCTGCATGTCGGTCCGCGGCGTCGCCAAGCACGGCGCGACGACCTTCACCAGCCGCTACACCGGCATGTTCCGCGACAATCCGGCGGAACAGGCGCGTTTCATGTCCCTGGTGCGATCACCGCAGCGTTAAATCCAATGCGGCCAAAGTTCGCATCAAGGCCCCCACCAGCTTGCGAACTTTGGAATCGGAGCTCCCGTGTCCACCTCATCTGATAGCAACGACATCGAAGAAGGGCTGTCGTTCCGGCCCAAATTCGATGCCAGCGGTCTAGTCACCTGTGTTGCCACCGATGTCTCCACATCGGAGGTGCTGATGGTCGCCCATATGAACGAGGAGGCGCTCCGCAAGACCGTTGCGACCGGCGAAGCCTGGTACTACAGCCGGTCGCGCCAGGCGTTGTGGCGCAAGGGCGAAACCTCCGGCCACGTCCAGCGCGTGGTCGAGATGCGCACCGATTGCGACCAGGACGCGATCTGGATCCGCGTCGAACAGACCGGCGCAGCCTGTCACACCGGACGGCATTCCTGCTTCTATCGCAAGGTCGAGGCGGCCAATGGCGGGGCGCGACTGTCGTTCGTGGACGCTGATCGCCAATTCGACCCGAAGGCGGTCTATCGCAAGTGATGCGTGGCCCTCGCATTCCCCTTGGGGGCGCTGCGGCAACCCTCTTAACCCGCTCTTAACCATGTCAGCCGCACTGTTGAGTCCAACTGAAGCGCTGGTGGGAGCCTTCGCGTCGGTTACGTGAACTCAAGGTCGTTTCGCGGGGAGCGGAGACCAGACAATGTCGGTCGACACATCGAATGCCACGGCAGGTGTCGATTCCGCGCGCGTGCGCGTTGCCGGCGCGATCAAGCAGGCCGCC
>Ga0210397_10001221_pt1 | contig 16436 bp, 12 predicted proteins | sample IncBWH2OmetaG_FD_160126 | JGI IMG/M metagenome (GOLD analysis project Ga0210397, IMG submission 160126) | Forest soil microbial communities from Barre Woods Harvard Forest LTER site, Petersham, Massachusetts, United States - Inc-BW-H-2-O ...
GGATCTTCGTCGTGGTCTGCGTGCTGCTCGGCTATCTCGGGGCGCAGCCGCCGGAAGGCATCTACGTCATTGCCGGACGTATCCTCACCGTCTGCTATTTCGCTTATTTCCTGATCCTGCTGCCGCTGCTCTCCCGGATCGAAACGCCGCGGCCGCTCCCCAATTCGATCGCCGATGACGTGCTCGCCAAGTACGGCAAGAAGGTTGCCTCGATCGTGGTCGCGTTTGTGGTCGCCGGTGGCCTCGTTGCCGGCAGCGCGCAGAACGCACGAGCCGACGAAGAGGTAACGCCGCCCTCGCAAAGCTGGTCGTTTTCCGGTCCGTTCGGGAAATACGATCGTGGCTCGCTGCAGCGTGGCCTGAAGATCTACAAGGAAGTCTGCTCCAACTGTCACTCGCTGAACTATATCGCCTTCCGCAATCTCGCCGATCCCGGCGGCCCCGGCTACTCGGTGGCACAGGCGGCGGCGTTCGCGTCCGACTACAAGATCAAGGACGGCCCGAACGATGCCGGTGACATGTTCGACCGGCCCGGACGGCCTGCCGACTATTTCCCGCCGCCGTTCCCGAACGAGCAGGCGGCGCGCGCAGCCAATGGCGGCGGCTTGCCTCCGGACCTCTCGCTGATCACGAAGGCGCGTTCCTATGAACGCGGTTTCCCCAAGTTCATCTTCGATTTCTTCACCCAATTCCAGGAACAGGGACCGAACTACGTGTCCGCGATCCTGCAGGGTTATGAGAAGAAGCCGGCCGACGTCACGCTGCCCGAGGGGACCTACTACAACAAGTATTTCCCGGGCCACGCCATCAAGATGCCGCAGCCTCTGACCAATGGTCAGGTGACGTTCGACGATGGCTCGCCGGCGACGCTGCCACAATATGCGCACGACATCGCAACCTTCCTGATGTGGGCGGCGGAACCGCAGATGGAGGCCCGCAAACATCTTGGCCTTCAGGTCTTCGTGTTCCTGATCATCTTCGCCGGACTGATGTACTTCACCAAGAAGAAGGTCTGGGCCGACGCGCACTGATCTGGCGTGACCGATTGAAAAAGCCCCCTTTCGGGGGCTTTTTTGTTTCAACCGTCATTGCCGGGCGATACGGGGCATCGAACCCGCAAATGACGGGAGTGTGATTGCGCCTCCGCGCTTCAGCGGACAGAATGCTCCCAACGATTGCACACGACCATAGGAGGAAACATGGGCACCAGCATCTCCTTCAAACGTCCCGACGGCAAGGAAGCGCACGGCTATCTCGCCAATGCGGCCAAAGGCGACGCGGCGGGCGTCGTCGTGATCCAGGAATGGTGGGGGCTTCAGGACCAGATCAAGGGTCTGTGCGATCGCTTCGCGGCGGCCGGTTTCGATGCGCTGGCGCCCGATCTCTACAAGGGCAAGGTGGTGCCGTATCACGACACGGATGCTGCCGGCAAAGAGATGAATTCGCTCGATTTCATGGATGCGACGACGCAGACGGTGCGTGGCGCTGCGCAGTTTCTCGCGCGCAACGGCGCCAAAGTGGGCCTGACCGGGTTCTGCCTCGGCGGGGCGGTGACGATCATCGGCGCCACCAAGATTCCGGAACTGACCGCGGGTGTGGTGTTTTACGGCATTCCGCCAGAGGCTGCGGCCAAGCCTGCGGACGTGAAGATTCCCTTGCAGGCGCATTTCGCCAGCAAGGACGACTGGTGCACCCCGCAACTGGTCGATGGCTTCGAGAAGGCGATGAAAGAGGCCGGCAAATCGCTCGAACTGTTCCGCTACGAGGCCGACCATGCCTTCGTTAACGAACAGCGCATGTCGGTGCACGACCGCAAGGCGGCAGAGTTGGCGTGGGATCGCGCCACCAGCTTTTTCCGGAAGCATCTGGGGTGAGGTTTTCGGCCCCCTCCGTCGAGGGCGGGATCGAACATCGCGCCCGTTAACCCTTGACGTGCCCGCCCGGCCATGGTGAGTGACTGCCCATGAGCATCGCCGTTCACGCCTGTCGTCTCTGGTGGCGCACCTCCTGAAGAGGTGGCCGGTGCGATTGTATTAACTTTCATCGTTCAAGGGCCGCCATCGCAGGCGGCCTTCGTTTGTCCTGTGTGGCGTTCCCTCGGCGAGTTTCGTAAGAGGATCACATGAACAGGACCGTGTTTTCTTTGCCCGACCATAGCGAGTACCGCACCCGCGGTGGGCTCTTGGTCACGCGTTCGGTTGAGCATTTTTCCGGCGGGGCCAGCAGGCTCGACGACCTGATCGAACTGCTCGATCGTCGCCGCGGCGTGGTGCTTTCGTCGGGCACGACGGTGCCGGGCCGCTATGAGAGCTTCGACCTCGGCTTTGCCGATCCGCCGCTTCAATTGCAGACAACGGGCGTGAATTTCTCGCTTTCCGCGCTCAACGCGCGTGGCGAGGTTCTGATCGCGTTTCTAGGCGACGTGCTCCGCGAACCCTGCGTGGTCATCACCGAGCGCAGCGCCGGCCGTCTTGCCGGTCATGTCTTGCGTGGCGAAGCGCCGGTCGATGAAGATCAGCGTACCCGTCGCGCCAGTGTGATGTCGCTGGTGCGCGATCTCGTTGCAGCCTTCGGCGCTAACGACGATGCGCTGCTCGGCCTGTTCGGCGCCTTTGCCTATGATCTCGTGTTCCAGATCGAGGATCTGGTGCAGAAGCGACCGCGCGAGAGCGACCAGCGCGACATCGTATTGTTCGTGCCGGATCGGCTGCTTGCCTATGACCGCGCCACCGCGCAGGGCGTGGTCCTGAGCTACGACTTTGCCTGGAATGGAAAGTCGTCAAAGGGGCTGTCGCGCGATACCTCCGAGAGCGTCTACGCGCGGACGCCGCGGCAGGGGTTCGCCGATCACGCAGCCGGCGAATACCAGGCCACGGTGGAAACCGCGCGCGCGGCCTTTGCGCGCGGCGACCTGTTCGAAGCGGTGCCGGGACAACTGTTTGGCGAGCCTTGCGAACGTTCACCCGCGGAAGTGTTTCAACGGCTGTGCCGGATCAACCCGTCGCCTTATGGGGCGCTGATGAATCTTGGCGAAGGCGAATTTCTGGTCGCGGCCTCGCCCGAGATGTTTGTTCGCTCCGACGGCCGGCGGATCGAGACCTGTCCGATTTCCGGGACCATCGCGCGCGGGGTCGATGCGATCGGCGATGCCGAACAGATACGGCAGCTGTTGAATTCGCAGAAGGACGAATTCGAACTCAACATGTGCACCGACGTCGACCGCAACGACAAGGCGCGGGTCTGCGTGCCCGGCACCATCAAGGTTCTGGCGCGGCGTCAGATCGAGACCTATTCCAAGCTGTTTCATACCGTCGATCACGTCGAGGGCATGCTGCGGCCGGGCTTCGATTCGCTCGACGCCTTCCTGACGCACGCCTGGGCGGTCACAGTGACGGGCGCGCCGAAGTTGTGGGCGATGCAATTCGTCGAAGACCACGAACGTTCGCCGCGGCGCTGGTATGCCGGCGCGATCGGCGTGGTGAATTTCGACGGCAGTATCAACACCGGCCTCACCATCCGCACCATCCGCATGAAAGATGGCATCGCGGAGGTACGCGTCGGCGCGACCTGCCTGTTCGATTCAGATCCAGCCGCCGAGGATCGCGAATGCCAGGTCAAGGCGGCCGCGCTGTTCCAGGCCTTGCGCGGCGATCCGCCAAAGCGGCTCTCGACGTTTGCGCCTGACGCCACCGGCTCGGGCAAGCGTGTCCTGCTGATCGACCACGACGACAGTTTCGTGCATATGCTGGCGGATTATTTCCGTCAGGTCGGCGCCAGCGTAACCGTCGTCAGATATGTCCACGCCCGCCACATGCTTGAAAGCGCAAGTTACGACCTGCTTGTGCTCTCGCCCGGTCCCGGGCGGCCCGAGGATTTTGCCATCGCGTCCACGATCGACGCGGCGCTGGCCAGGAAGTTGCCGATCTTTGGCGTTTGCCTCGGCGTACAGGCAATCGGCGAATATTTTGGCGGCCGGTTGGGGCAGTTGCAGCAACCGGCGCATGGGCGGCCCTCACGGGTACAGGTCAGGGGCGGGCGGCTGATGCAGAATCTGCCCAATGAAATCGTGATCGGGCGGTATCATTCTCTTTATGTCGAGCGCGACAGCATGCCGGACGTGCTACAGGTAACCGCGAGCACAGAGGACGGGGTGGCGATGGCGCTCGAGCACAAGACCCTGCCGGTTGCCGGCGTGCAGTTTCACCCGGAATCGCTGATGTCGCTCGGCGGCGAGGTGGGCTTGCGGATTGTCGAGAACGCGTTCCGGTTGGGCGCGCTGACGAATTGAAGATGACGAACAGGATTTGAGAGGCAACGATGACTCCCGAATATGATTTGAAGGCCACGGTTCGCACCATTCCGGACTACCCGAAACCCGGGGTCATGTTCCGCGATATCACCACGCTGCTGGGCGATGCGCGCGCCTTCCGCCGTGCGGTCGATGAACTGGTTCAACCCTGGGCCGGATCGAAGATCGACAAGATCGCCGGCATCGAGGCGCGCGGCTTCATTCTTGGCGGTGCGCTGGCGCATCAGGTTTCGGCGGGCTTCGTGCCGATCCGCAAACGGGGCAAGCTCCCGCACACCACGGTGCGCATCGCTTACTCCCTGGAATACGGCCTCGATGAAATGGAGATGCACGTCGATGCCATCCATCCGGGCGAGCGCGTGATCCTGATCGACGACCTGATCGCCACCGGCGGCACTGCCGAAGGTGCGGTCAAGCTGTTGCGTCAGATCGGCGCCAATGTGGTGGCAGCCTGCTTCGTCGTCGATCTGCCCGAACTCGGGGGGGCGGCAAAACTGCGCGCGATGGATGTGCCGGTCCGCACCCTGATGACGTTCGACGGGCACTAGAGCCGTTGCCGCGACGCGTTTTCGCGTCAACTTTCAAGCGGTGTTTTACTGAACACAAAGTTGTTGCGATAATTCTTCGCCTTCCAGAACCACTCGCTGTCTTGCTTCTGGTGGACGGCCGGGTCGAACTGGGAGACCGGAAGCAGGCGGCTGCCGTCGACGAAGCTGCCGGTGTAGCCGAGCGCATTCAGATAGGCGAATACGTCGGCCATGCTTACGCCCTGCAAGTGGCGGCCTTCGCACTCGAAGATGAGTAACGGCGATTGCTCCCGCAGGATTCTCTCGGCCCCCTTGAAAACCTCGAACTCGGCGCCTTCGACATCCACTTTCATCAGCGCGATGCGTTGGACCCGATCAAAGTAGTCGTCGAGCCGCACCATCGGCACCGAGATCGTGTCAAAGCGGCCTGAGCCTGCGACCTTCGCTACCAGCGATGCACTCGGCAATTGGCCCTCGGGCACGAATAGATCGGCGTGGCCGTCTCGCGAAAACACCGCCTTCTGCTCGACTTTCACATTGTTCAGTCCGAGACTGTGCGTGAGCCGGCGGAGCAAATTCGCGAAGGTGGGCTGCGGCTCGAAGGCGATGACCTGGCCCTTGGGGCACCAGCGCGACAGCCAGAAAACGAAGCTGCCTTTGTTCGCGCCGATGTCGCACACCGTATCGGCCGGCTTGACGTGCCGCCGGATCAGGGCGAGCTCGATTTTCTCGTCGAGGAGACGGGCTCGGAGGGCGCGGAAGACGAGGTGTTGGCTATCGCGCGACAGCCAGGCGAGGGGGTTGGGCAAAATCGACAAGTCTATGACTGTTGCAGGATGAGGCTTAGTTCGAGTTCGCGGAAGCTGAAGTAATTCCGCCGAATCCATTGATGCAGTTCGGTGGAGGAATCTTTCTCACCTCGCAAATAGTCAGTGAACGAGAAAGAGAGCCGGTCGATATAGGTCTTCAGAAACGTCGGCAGCGCGGCGATGCGCAGGATTTTTCCCGCCGAGAACGCCGGTGGCAGCTCGCCGCGCACGATATATTCGTTGTCGACGGTTATGAGTGAGCTCGGCGGGATCTGACGCTGCAGCGTCGGATAGCTTCGTGCCGAGACGCGGTCGGTATCTCCGACGAACAGCACGACCGGCACGACGCCGCGGCGAAGGGCCTCCTTCACAAACCCGATTTCTTCCGTCATCCGGAAGAATTCGTCGAAGGCATGGAAACCGAGGTCGATCACCTTGGCGACGCCGTCATTGACGATCACGCGGTCCATCAGCGCCATCTTGCCGAAGGTATCGTCGACCTCGGCCGTCTCGGTGATGTCGGGCAGATATTCCAGGAGCGACGGCTCCTTCAGATTGACGTCGAAGGCGATCACCTCGCCGCTCTTCAACAGCAGGAATTCGCTCAACAGACGCGCAACCAGCGTTTTGCCGACCAGCGGGCGGGGCGAACAAACGATGTAAACCGGCGTGTGGCGCATGACGCGCTATATATAGTGGAGTGGATTTGACATTCGCTACCCCCATTACCGTGAGTCTGCGAGGCGAATGTCAAATTCAAAAGCCGCACTGGCGAAATTGAGCCCCATTCCAGTCCAATCGGGCTGGCTGAGCAATTATTTTTCGCCGCCGCGTGCGCTTGGTTTGGTCGACCCGACGATGTCGGTCAGCTTGATGCGATCGTACTCGCTCCAGACATTGGCGAGCCAGTGCCGGACATATCCGCGCAGCACGAAAGAATAGTTCGCCGCTTCGTCGCTGATGCCCTTGTTGGCCACGAATTTCAGGAATGGAACTGAGGCGACTTCCACCTGCTCGTAGGCCATTTCGTTCAATTTGGGGATGACGAGGTCGGTCGCATCCTTGATGCGATGAAAATACGAATTGTAGGTGGCCTGGTCCCATTGGAAGAACTGGGTGTCGTTGATGAAGTTCTTCACCAGGAAATACCTGGCGCCTGCCATGAAATTCGAGGTTTCCGCGATTTCGTCGAGGGAGGCGATCGAGGGCCCGAGAATGTGGAACACGGCAAAGGTGATCTGCCCGGACTTGGCGGCGTCGAGGAAGCCGATGTCGCGCAAGGAGGCCAGCGCCGGCGACAGCAGTCCGGCGCGGACGTCGATCACGGTAACCGAAGGTGAGACCGCGTTCAGCGTATCGAAGATCTTCATCTGGTCCGAGGTCGTCGTCATGTCGACGATTTCGGTGATGTCGGGATGGAAGCGCTTGAGCGTACCGCGCGGAGATTCGGTGTCGAAAGCGCGGGTCAAGACATTGTTGGCGCTGAAATAATCCAAAAGCGTTCGCGAGACGGTGGTCTTGCCGACCCCGCCTTTGTCCGCGCCTACCACGATAACTGCCGGCTTCGCCATGAACCTACCTGTGTCATCTCTGTTGGGAACATTGCTCCGCACCGAACCAGACATCTGGTTCAGGAGAGACCGGAACGGACCCGGGTCATGTTCCTAAAACCCCCAAGCGACCGGGTGTCCCCGATCCCATCGAAGCTCCCTGCATGCTTTGGGTGGGAAGATGGCAGAAACAAGGGAGAATTCAATTCATTAGAAGCGGAACGGCCCAATCATACCGCGTCGTTAACGGCAGCAGGCGGCTTCAAGCTAGCCGCTTGCGACTTTTCTCAAGCGCTGCCGGCTCTTAGTGGCGTCCCCAAGGTCCCGTTGGAGGTCCAGCGGAAGGTCCGGTCGCGCTGCCCCATGGACCCGATGGGCCGGACGGTGCGCCCGGCGAGGCGTCGGCCGGTTCCGTGGCGTCGCTCCAGGGACCCTTCGGCGGGGGCGGCGGCGTTTGACCATCCGGGCCCTCCGTCGGCGCGGCAGGCAAGGCAAGCGGCCCGGGATCGCGTCCACCGGCGAACCTGACCAGCGCCTGGACGCGGGCGTCGACGGAAGGGTGGGTGGCAAACAGGTCGGAAAAGCCCTGGCGCGGGTTGTCGAGGCACAATTCCATCACGGCGGAGGTTGCGCCCGGCAGTTCGCCGCGGTTTTCGATCTTGCGCAGCGCTGAAATCATGGCGTCCGGATTCTTGGTCAGTTCGACCGAACCGGCGTCGGCGAGAAATTCGCGCGAGCGCGACAGCGCCAGCCGCACCATCTGCGACAACAGCCATGCCAGCGCGATCAACGCGACGGCGATGATGATGACGATGACAGCACCGCCGCTTGAGCTCTTCTTGTTGTCCGACGAGGAGGAGCCGTCCGAGGATGAAGATGACCATGAGCCGCGGCCATAACCGCCGTAATAGCCGAAATTGGTGAAGCTGCGGAAAAACAGCTCGGCGAAGAAACCGACCACACCCGCAATGATGACCGCGATCACCATCATCTGCACGTCGCCGTTGCGGATGTGGGTGAGTTCGTGGCCAAGCACGGCCTCGACCTCCTGATCGCTCAGTGCGTTCAGAAGGCCCGTCGTGACGGTGACGGCGTATTGGCGCTGGTTGAGGCCGGTCGCGTAGGCGTTCAGCGCGTCGCTTTCGACGATTTTCAGCTTCGGCATCGGAATGCCGCGCGAGATGCAGAGGTTTTCGAGCAGATTATAGAGCCGCGGCTGCTGCTGCCGCGTCACATCCTCGCCGCCGGTCACCGCATCCACGATCTTCTGATGGAAGAAATAGGCGATCGCGATCCACAATAGCGCGCCGCCGGTTGCAAAGGGAAAGGCCTTGATCAGGTCATGCGCGGCGGCCGTAAGGTAATAGTCAGCCGGCGCGCCCGCGCCATAGGTCAAGACCTCCGCGATCAACGCGCCGGCATAGACCATCACGTAGACGAGCACGAACAGGCCACCGAGCAGCAGCATCGAGCGGGTCTTGTTGGCCGCAATATGCGTGTAAAGACCGTAGGCCGCCATGGCGCGGAACCCCGTCAGTCATTCACAAGTGTAGCGATCAGAATTTCACCTGCGGCGCGGCCTCGACTTCGGTCCGGCTGGCGCCAAGATCGAAGAAATCCTTGCGGGTAAAACCGAACATGCCGGCGAACAACGCAGCCGGCATCTGCTGGATGCCGGTGTTGTATTCCTGGACCGCGTTGTTGAAGAAACGGCGGCTGGCCGCGATCTTGTTTTCGAGGTCCGACAACTCGGTTGCGAGCTGCTGGAAATTGGCGTTGGCCTTGAGGTCCGGATAGGCCTCCGACAACGCGATCAGCCGGCCGAGCGCGCCGCTCAGCTGGTTTTCCGCCGCTGACACCTGTGCCGGGCCTTGCGCCGACATGGCGGAGTTGCGCGCCTTGATGACGTCGTCGAGCGTGCCGCGCTCGTGCGACGCATACCCCTTCACCGTTTCGACCAGGTTCGGGATCAGGTCGTGGCGCTGCTTGAGCTGCACGTCGATATCGGCAAAAGCCTGGTTGACCCGCTGGCCGAGCGCGACCAGCCGGTTATAGGCACCGAAGGCAAACAGGACGAGAACGACAATGACGCCGAGGACGATCCAGCCGGACATGGAAATAAGCTCCTGATGCAACAACAAATGCCGGGCGAACTGACCCCGCAGCCGCCCGGAGGTGGGTATCTCTTTAGTCGGCCGCAAGGCCGGGATCGTTCAACCGCAACGTTGTCGGACCGGGTTAACTTTAATCCATCAAGGTCTTAATCGAAAAGGGCTTCGCCCCAGCTCCAGCGCCGGGCTTTGGCATAGGCGGCCTTGTCGCGGCGCGGCACTTTCGTGAAGCTCACGCCGTCGGCCGTGCAAAGTTTGGCCGACACCTCGACTTTGCTGAGCACGGGCGGTGCCAGTACGCGAGAGAAACTCGTAACTGCGGGGGCGCGCGTCAGCACGACATAGCTGAACTTTTCATCCTCGAAAGGAAGCTCTGCTCCCTTGACTTGAATGTGTGCGCGCAGCCGTGGCAATCGCTGGGCGAAGTGGCACCAGTCGGGCGCCGAGAGCGGGCAGCGTCCGTCGTGGGGGCAGGGCGCGACGACATGGGCGCCGGCGGCGATCAGTTGCGCGCGAAGCTCGATGATCCGCCCATAACCGGCCGGCGTGCCCGGCTCGACGACGAGCAACGTCTCGCGAGTTTTGGCCCACAAGCGCTCGGCCAGTGCGCGCCGCTCGACCTCACCGACTTCGCCGATCAGGTAACTCGCGATCACGAGATCGGCGGGCTCCGCCTCGTCGAGCGCATTTGGGTCACGGCGGCAGGTCATCGCGGCGAGCCGCGCATGTTCGCGGCCAAGCTCCAGCGCCAGCGTCTGCAAGGCGGCGTTGATATCGAGCAGCATGAAGTTTCGCAGCGAGGAGAATGTCTCGGCCGCAGCCCAGCTCGCCGTGCCGGGGCCCGCGCCAACGTCGAGCAGGCTGATCGGCGCGAAGTCGTCTTTCACCTCGACAAGCGCGTTCAGGCAGGCGGTGATTGCGGCATAGGTTGCGGGCATCCGCACCAGTGCGTAGGCCAGTGCATCGGCTTCCGATGCGATGACGCGGGAATTTCCGCCGTCACGATAGGTTTTTGAAATTTGCGCGGCGCGCGCGACGATTTTTTCGCGCGCACGACTCTCAAGCTTGGCGTCGAGAGCGGCTCGGAGGTCCGCGGGGAGGGTGGGAGAGATCATCGCTTACCTTACTATAGTTCGCTTCCGCAAATCGTTGATGCCGCTGCGGTAAAGGCCAAATTCGAGTGTCGGAGCGGCATGATCCAGATCAATGCCGCTGCTCGACTGCCGACCAAGAACTTCGCGGAGTAAACCCTCTTTCTGGGCTGGACGCTTCGCGGCAGGGGCGTCGCGCTGGTGTGCGCGGCCCGGCTACCCGACCCCAATCCCGCCGCTGCTTGCTGTTCGGCGATCTGGAGTATGGCACCTATGAGACGCTGTCTCGCTGCTTTCGCAATCGCCGCCAGCCTGTTCGTACCCACTGCGCGCGCCGACGACGCCTTGGAAGCCAAGGTCCGGGCCTACGTTCCGGTCGCCTCCCTCGCGAAAGTATGTGACTTCAGGATCAACGAGGCCGCCTCGGCTGACCACTTGGCCATACTCGAAGCGGTGAAATCCGACCCGAACGCCGACAAACTCGCCTACCGCCTCCATTACGAAGCGCAGACGGCCTACATCAAGGCCCGCGACGGAGGTCGGCGGGTCGCCTTCTGCAAGGACTTCATCGCAGCCAACAGCCAATACGCTAAGGCGCGCGTCACCGCCGTGATCGAGGACCACATGGGCCACGTCAGCACTAGTGTGCAGAAAGCGATTGCCTACAACATCTGTGGAGCGAACACCTCCGCCAAGCTGTCCAAGGCCGACTGGAAGCCGTACGCGCTCACCAAAACGATGCTTCAGATCGAGCAAAAGTCAGCCAAGGAAAACGCCGACAAGAACGGCTGGAACGTCACCGAGGAAACGACGGCGATCACGGAACAGTTCTGCGCGGCGGTAAAAGCCCGATGAGCATCATCGCCGGACCATGGGCCGGCAGCCGTCGTGCTTGATCTCGTGAACCCAGAGCGCGCCGGTCGGTGGTCGCCGTCACCTTCGACGGCTGACACGGTTGGATGAAGCCGGAGAGACGCCGCCGCTGCAAGACCATGCCGCAGGATAGGTCGGCGGGCGCGAGAAGCAAACGCCGCCCTCGCGTTAACCCTCAACCTGCGGCAGCGTGGTAGACGCGGTTGGGAATACCCAGCGCGTGAGACGCACCAGCGGGCTTCCTAGGCACGCTGGGGGCTGCCCAAAAAATCTCCTTGTCAGTCAAAGGAGTTTAACAGGGTCCTCAAAAACGTCTTCTCCCACAAGGCGAGAGGGAAGCAGCTCACGCCACGTGCTGATCGAGAATTTTCACGGCATCATCCAGCGCGACCGAAACGAGTTGCGACACGCCGCGTTCCGCCATGGTGACGCCAAACAGGCGATTCATCCGCGCCATGGTGATCGGATTGTGCGTGATGATGATGAACCGCGTATCGGTGGTCGAGGTCATTTCATGCAGCAGGTTGCAGAAGCGTTCGACATTGTGGTCGTCGAGCGGCGCATCGACTTCGTCCAGCACGCAGATCGGCGAAGGATTGGTGAGGAACACTGCGAAGATCAGGGCCAGCGCCGTCAGCGCCTGCTCGCCGCCCGATAGCAGCGAGAGCGTCTGCGGCTTCTTGCCGGGCGGTTTCGCGATGATCTCGAGGCCGGCTTCCAGCGGATCGTCGCTTTCGATCAGGTGCAGGGCTGCTTCGCCGCCGCCGAACAGTTCGACGAACAGGCGCTTGAAATGGCTGTTGACCGTTTCGAACGAGGCGAGCAGCCGCTCCCGCGCCTCACGGTTGAGGCTCTGGATACCCTGACGCAGCCGCTTGATCGCCTCTACCAGATCGTCGCGCTCGGTGGCGAGCGTCGTGTGCTGGGTCTCGACCTCGCGCAGTTCTTCCTCGGCGCGCAGATTGACCGCACCGAGCCGGTCGCGGTCACGCCGCAGCTTTTCGAGATTTTCCTCGATCTCGGTCAACGGCGGCAGTTCCGCACCGGGCTCGATTTCGGCGAGGGCAGCGACGGCCTGCGGCTCGGTCTCCAGCATGTCGTGGATTTCGCGCTCGACATCGACCAGACGGCGTTTGGCGCTGTCCATGCGTTCCTCGGCACGGGCGCAGGCTTCGCGGGCGCTCGAAAGCGCTTCAAGCGAGACCTTGGCGGCGCGGTCGGTCTCGGCCATGGCATTCTCGGCGGTAGCCAGCGCATCGGCGGCGATGCGGCGGCCGCTCTCAGCCGCCTCGATTTCGCTGATCAGAGCGCGGCGCTTTTCCGCAAAGATCGCCGGCGCATTCTCCAGTTCGGCGCGCTCGACCTTGACCTCATTGACACGGGTCTCGATCGTTTCCACCTGCGAGGTGGCGCTGGCCTTGCGGCTTTGCCAATCGTTGCGCTCGGCGATGATGGCCTGAAGCCGGCGGTCGGCGAGTTCGGCTTCACGCGCCAGCGCCTGCGCCTCGGCGCGCACCTGGGCTGCCACGCGGCGGCAGCCTTCGATGCCGGTTTTGACTTCCGCCAGCCGTGCTTCGGTGGGCGCGCTTGGCGGCAATTCGGCGAGCGCTTCGTTCGCGCTCTCATGGGCGCCGTGCGCCTCGTCGCGGTCGGCGGCCAAGCGGGTGCGGGCTTCGGTCAGCGCGGACTTGCGGGCGGCGTGCCGGTTGATTTCGCGTTCGGTTGTCGCATGACGTTCGCGGGCGCTATCTGCTTCGCGCTGCGCGGCACGCCCGGCTTCGCGCGCCGAGGTTTCGGCCGCGGCGGCAGACTTCAGTTCGACTTCGGCGGTCTCGAGCGCCTGCCGCTTGGCGGTGGCGTCGGTGCGTGCCTGCTCCAGTTCGTTTTCGATATCGACCAGGCGCGCGCGCTCGGCGAGCCGCCGCGCCGCGCCGGTCGGCGCATGGGCTGCCGCGACGAAACCGTCCCAGCGCCAGACATCGCCCTCCAGCGACACCAGCCGCTGGCCGGTCTTGAGTTGCGAGACCAGTTCAGCGCCGCGTTCGCGCGCCACCACGCCGATCTGGGCGAGGCGACGCTTGAGTTCGACCGGTGCCTGAACGTGGGCGGCGAGGGCCTCAATGCCGTCGGGCAAAGCGGGATCGCTTTCCGTGGCCTCGACGTGGGTCCAGCGCATCGGCGCGGACGGATCGACCGGGGCATCGAGATCGTCGCTGAGCGCAGCACCGATCGCTTTTTCATAGCCCTTGGCCACCGTGATGCCGTCGATGATCGGCGGCCACAGGTTTTTGGTTTCGCCATTGACGATCTTTGAAATCGTGCGGGCTTCGGTCTCGAGCCGTTGCACGCGCTTGTCGGCTTCATTGAGCGGCGCACGCGCCGCTTCCAGCTTCGCGCGGGTGGCGGCGTGGCCGGATTCAGCGGTTTGCACGGCGCTCTCTGCGCTTTCGCGATTTTGCTGGCTGGCCTCTACGACCGCGGCGAGCGCGGCAAGGTCGCCGAGCCCGCTCGTCTCCTGCGCAAGCTTCTGCTCATCGCGTTCGACATTGGCAATGTCCTGATCGAGCCGCGCCAGGCGGTCGCGATGGGTGCGTACATTGCCTTCGAACTGACCGCGCTTGGCGGTGAGGTCGGCGAGCGCCGTGGTGAGTTCGCCGAACAGACGTTCGGCAGCGGCGAGCGTTGCTTCCGCCTCCGACACGCGTTCGTCGACGCCGCTGCGCTTCTCGACGCGCGATTTGATTTCCTCCTTCAGCTCGGCATCTTCGGTGTCGAGCCTAAGGAGCGCGGCGTCGGCGTCGGCGGTCTGCTGTTGCTCGCGCGCGATGTCGGCCGAAAACTGCGTCAGCCGGCGATCGAGTTCGGCGACGCGTTCCTGCGCACGGGTCTCCTCGCGATCGAGCGTCTCGCGGGCATTGGTCAGGCGCTGCAGGCCGGCGGCGGCGCGGGCCTCGGCCTCGCGGAGTGCGGGCAGTTCGGACGCGCGTATCGCCTGGATGCGGGCGGCTTCGGCCTGTTCACGGGTTCGTTCCGCCATCTCGCGGACCGCGAGATCGTGGATATGCGTGGTCTCCGATACGCCGGCCTGAGCTTCGATCCACCGCAGGTGATACAGCAGCGCCTCGGCCTTTCGCACCTTGGCGGCGACCTCGCGGTAACGGATCGCCTGGCGGGCCTGTTTCTTCAGGCCGTCGATCTGTCCCGACAGTTGTCCGATCACGTCCTCGACACGGGTGAGGTTGGTCTCGGCCGCCTTCAGCCGCAGCTCGGCCTCGTGACGGCGGGCGTGGAGCCCGGCGACGCCGGCGGCATCTTCGAGCACGCGACGGCGCTGCTCAGGTTTGGCCTGAATGATCTCGCCGATCTTGCCCTGGTGGACCAGCGCCGGCGAACGCGCGCCGGTCGCGGCATCGGCGAACAACAGTTGCACGTCGCGGGCGCGCACGTCGCGGCCATTGATGCGGTAGGCCGATCCGGCCTCGCGTTCGATGCGGCGGGAAATTTCAAGGAACTGGCTGTCGTTGACGGCCGCGGGCGCCGTGCGCTCCGAATTGTCGATCGTCATCACCACTTCGGCGTGGTTGCGCGCCGGCCGGTTGCCGGAGCCCGCGAAAATCACCGCATCCATATCGGCGGCGCGTAAGGATTTGTGCGAGGTCTCGCCCATCGCCCAGCGCAAGGCTTCCACCAGATTGGATTTGCCGCAGCCGTTCGGGCCGACGACGCCGGTCAGGCCGGGCTCGATCACGAAGTCGGTGGGCTCGACGAACGACTTGAAACCGTGAAGGCGAAGGCGGGTCAGCTTCATAGGTACAGATTCTCTGTTGGCAGGGCGCGAATCTCCCTGCCTGGACAATACCATAGAAGGCAATGTCGGTGTGTGGGATGAGTCGCTTGGTGCGGCTCCTGAGGAGCCGACAATGGCGAGGCCGGTGCCACAGGGCAACCGGCGCGGCGGGCTTTTCCCAAGAGAATTAGGAGGGAATTAAACGGGAATACGAGGGAATTATCCCAAGATTTATCGTGAGTTGGGGCCTGGTTCCAGTTCCCGTTTAACCGCTCAAATCTTGAGCAGGGCTTTGAACCGCCTGTCGAATTCCTCAAACGGGGTCATGCCGACGATTTTCTCGCCATTGACGAGGAAAGTGGGCGTCGCATTGACCCCGAGTTTGGCGGCGTTGATCCGCGATGCCACGATCCCGTTGAACAGCGTATCGTCTTTCAGGCAGGTTTCGACCTGCCGCTCGTCGAGGCCGGCTTGCTTGCCGATCGAATTGAGCGTTTCGCGAGGTTTCGTCACCTTCGACCAATCCTGTTTGAACAGCATATCGGTGACGGCAAAGAATTTTGCGGAATCTCCGTCAGCGATGCAGCGCGACAACACGCTTGAAGCCGCGGCAATCGGGTCGAGCGGAAATTCGTGGAACACGTAACGGATCTTGCCGGTGTCGATATAGGCGGCCTTGATCTTCGGGAATACGTTTTCGTTGAACGCCGCACAATGCGGGCAGGTGATCGATGCATATTCGGCCATCGTGATCGCCGCATCGGCTGGCCCGAGCGCCATGTCCGGCAATAACGTCGGCTCGGTGACGTTGTCGGTCGTACTCGTAGCCAGGACATCGCTGATCAGGCGAAATGGCGAGAGTCCGATCAACGCGGCGACGCCGGTCCATGACAGGGCGGTGGTGACGGCGCGACGTGTGATGACCAAGATCGGCTCCCGAGTTGGCGCTTTGGCAAGGCGGCCAGTGGCGATGTTAGCCGCACTCTTTCAAATCGGGAACCGCTTCGACAGCTTAACTCTTGAGCAGAGCCTTGATCCGCTTGTCGAATTCCTCAAACGAGGTCTCGCCTTTGATCATCTCGCCATTGAGGAAGAAAGTCGGCGTCGAATTCACTTTAAGTGTTTCCGAGGCGTATTTCTGGTCGGCGACGATCTTGTCGAGCAGGGCCTGATCCTTCAGGCAGGTTTCGACCTGCTGCTGGCTTAGGCCTGCCTGCTTGCCGATCCGCGTCAGTGTCTCGGTGGTGTTCTTCAGCACCCAGTCACCCTGCTGTTTGAACAGGAGGTCGGTGACCGCGAAGTATTTGGCGGCATCGTCCTTGGCGATGCAGCGCGACAGCATCGAGCCCGCAGCCGCCTTGATGTCGAGCGGGAACTCG
>Ga0210397_10001222_pt1 | contig 16436 bp, 13 predicted proteins | sample IncBWH2OmetaG_FD_160126 | JGI IMG/M metagenome (GOLD analysis project Ga0210397, IMG submission 160126) | Forest soil microbial communities from Barre Woods Harvard Forest LTER site, Petersham, Massachusetts, United States - Inc-BW-H-2-O ...
TGACGGCAAAGCCGACGCCGGCCTCCGTCGACGCATAGGCGTGGCCGACCGAAGCATCCGGAAATGCCTGCGCCAAGCCATCGAGCACAGCCTGGTCGGCGATCTCGCCGGAGAGGCGCACGTAACGCGGCGTAAAGCCCGCGGCCGAGCCGCTCATCAGGAGTTTGCGCCAATGCGAGGGCGTGCCGGAAATGTGCGTGACGCCGCGCGCAGCGAGCCGCGCGACGTGGTCGGCGAGCGCCTCGCCCGACTGCGACAGCACCATCGAGCCGCCGCCGATGATGGCGCGGAGAAAAATCTGCAGGCCGCCATAGCGGCGAATGTCGTAGAAGGTCGCCCATACCGGCGGCGTGCCGCGCGCCGGACCATCTGCAACGATCGCGCCGCTCAGGCCTTCCAGCGTGTGGCCGACGATCTTGGGAACACCCGACGTGCCCGAGGTCAGCATCAGCCATTCGGTGGCGCGCTCGGTTTTGGGAACCTTGATCAACCGCTCCGGCAACCGGGCGCCAAGGATCAGATAGATGCCGGCATCGCTCCATCGAAGCGGTTCATCGGTGACGATGGCATCGATTTCGGCATCGTCGATCAGAGCGGAAAGGTGATCTGGATTAAGATCGGGCGGACACAGCAGCATACGCCGGGCGATGCCGTCGAGCTCGATCATGGCGAGCGCGGCCATCAACTGGCCGCTCATCGACACCAGCACGGATCGCCCCGAAAGCTCGCCGATGCGGCCGTCAAGGCAGGTCTGCGACAGGATATCGGTCAGCGACACGACGTGCCGCGCGTCGGAAATCGTGCGGCCCTTTAGCTGCGGGCCGAGATAGTCGCGAAGCGCAAAGATCTCACGCGGGGACATTTTCGTAGGCCCGGACGAAATCGCCGACCGTCAGCGGGAACGCCGCGTCCTCCGATATGGTAAACGGGTCGATGCCGAGGTCATCCTCCAGCCGCGCGACCAGGATCGCGAAGGCCAGCGAGTCAAAGCCGGTCTCGTGCAGGGACAGTTCGTCGGTGAGCGGCGGCAGCTTGACCTGCTGCTCCTCGGCCACCTGCTTCATCGCCGCAATGATCCTTAACCTGACCGACATGAAACGCCTCGTTTTTTCGTTAAATGCTTCGATCGCATCCTAATGCGGAAGTATGAATTTACTCAGCCGCAGTGCAGCGCTTTTGCAGCGCTTGGTAAACACCCTGCTTTCCGAACCCTCGAAAATTCGGGGATCGCGGAAAGTTTTTGTAAAACTTTAGAAACGGATCGCACCGTTTGCGATGTGCGCGTGAACCTCCGCGTCGAGCGGAAGATAGGCGCCCGACTTTGGCTCGCGATGATACAACGGCTCGCCGACGGCGACCAGATCGAATCCCTCGCGCATCAGGACTTGCTTCTTCTGCTTGAAGGTCTCGGTGGAATCGAGCGAAGAGGTAATGCGGATGAACAGCGGATGCGCGTAAGCCGGCAGCCGATGCGTGAGATGATCCGCAAGACGTTTAAAATCAAAATTCCCGTCGACCACGATCGCGGCCATGCCGGCGCGGCCATCATAACCCGGAATCTCGACGCCATAGGTCGTGGCATCGAGCACGCCTTTGCATTCGCGGATCGCTTCGTTGACCTCGCTGGTCGCGACATTCTCGCCCTTCCAGCGAAAGGTGTCGCCGACACGGTCGACGAAATGGAAAAAGCCCTGCTCGTCGAGCCGCATCAGATCGCCGGTGCAGAACCAGGCATCGCCCCTGGCAAAGACGTCGCGCAGCACCTTCTTGTCGGTCTCGGCCTTGTCGGTATAGCCTTCGAAGCGGCCGCCGCCTTCGTCCGCGGTGCCGATGCGGCCGATGGCTTCGCCGGTCTCGTTGCGTCCGCAGGCGACGCAAAGCCCGTTCCCGTCGCGCAGCGGCGCGCCATTCTCGGCATCGACTTTGATGATCGCGGCCGGAAAGCGATGGGCGAGCAGCGGCGGAATCCGGCCGATCGCGCCGACCGTGCCCTCGACGTTGTAGAGCGAGAAATTGCCTTCGGTCGCCGCATAGAATTCGAGGATGCGCGGAATCGCAAAGCGCGACTGGAACGCCTCCCAGATATCGCCGCGCAGGCCGTTGCCGCAGGCAAGACGCAGGCGGTGCTGGTTCTCGAATTCGGAGACCGGTGCCTTCAGGAGATAGCGGCAGAGCTCGCCGATATACTGGAACAGCGTGCAATCGAAACGAACGAGATCGCTCCAGAAATTCGTCGCCGAGAATTTTTCCGCTGATGCCACCGAGCCGCCGGCAAACAGCATGCTGCAGGGTGCAACAATGCCGCCGACGGAATGATAGACCGGCAGGCAGTTATAAAGGCGATCGTCGGGCGTGGCGTCGGTGAGGCCCGCGAACCAGCCGCCCCAGTTCAGGATGCGGCGATGGCTGATGCTCGCGGCCTTCGGCAGGCCGGTCGTGCCGGACGTATAGATCAACAGGGCGCGGTCGCTGATCGTGACATCGCGCCGCTCGGCCGGCGACAGCGGGAACTGCGTGAGTGCCGCGGCAAGGCTCGCGTCAGCCCAGACCTTCGGTTCGCGCGCGAGATGCTGGCGCGCTGTCTCGAACGTATCAGCCAGCTCGTCAGCGAGAATAATGTGATCCGCCTTCGCGACATTGATGCAATGCGCGAGCGACTGCCCGACCAGCTTGGTGTTGATCAGCGCCACCACGCCGCCGATCCGGCTGATGCCGAGCCAGGCCGCGACATAGTCCGGTCGGGTCGGCATGATCAGGGCAACGGTATCGCCGCGCGTGATCCCGGCCGCGAGCGCCCAGCGGGCATAGCAGTTGATGCGCTCTGATAGCGCACGGTAGGTGAGGCTCTCGCCATCCGACATCAGTGCCGGACGGTCGCCCTGCCGCGCCGCCCAGTCGTCGACGATATCGGCGAACAGGCGCTGCGGATTGGGCTCGATACGCGAGGTGAGCTCAATCGCCTTCAGCCAGGCTTTCGCCGCCGACGGCTTTGCGCGCGGCGCTGATATGGTCGGCTTGTCGATCACACCGGTTTCCATGGCTGGCTGTGCGTTGTTTCCGGCCCTGTATAGGCCCTCATGCCTGACCAGGTGTTAACCGGCACAGTTAAAGGCCGCGCGTGCCTAGGACCGTCCGAACAGCTTCAAAATCTTTGTTAACGTCGGCCCGATCGCCCGCAGCTCCTCCAGGTGAATCCGGGAGAGCCGCTGCAAGCGCCGCTCCCCCTCCCTGGTGAGCTGCACCAGGACACGCCGGCCGTCGCGGGCGTCGACGCTGCGGCTCAGGATTTTCAGCTTCACCATGCGGTCGACGAGCTCGACCGCGGTGTGATGCCGGATCAGGAGATATCGCGCGAGGTCGCCAACCGATATCGGCTCGCGGCTCGAAAATCCCCGGATCGCAAGCAGCGCCTGGTGCTGTTGGGCCGTCAGGCCCGACCGGTTGGCCGCCGCCTCGCTGAAGGCCTGGAACCGGCGGAGCTCGTAGCGAAACTGGGCGAGCGTCTCATAGTCCACCGCCTTGCCGCGCTTTGCCGGCGTGGCCGATCCGGCCTTCTTCGGACGACGCTTGTCTCCGTTTGCAGATGGCATTCCGGATCCTTTGCTCCCACGCTGCAACGTTGGCATCAAGTCGGGACGACCGCCACAAAAGACCTGAGAATTTCTGTGGATCGGTGCCCACCGGGCCTCCCGCAGCAAGCGGGCCTACCTGCGCGGGAGATCCTTGCTCAGATATTTGAGAAGAATCCGCTGGATGGTGACGGGCACGCTCGTCGTCCGGCGACGCACTGATTTTTCCAGGGCCTCGACAAGCTCCGCCTGGGTCAGACCGCCCGCCGCGAACTTCGCGCTCAGATTACGCCAGATTTCAGTGAGCGACTTGCCGGTGTGAAACATCGGCTGGATCGTCACGCCGCGAGCTGCGGCCCAACGAACGATCTCATTGAGGGTCTGCGGGCCGCAATTGCGCGCCGTCGACAGCCGCTCCATCGTGATCTTGCGCAACAGCGCCTCCGGCGGCACCCATCCGTTCCGCGGCGGGATATCGCCCGTGATATCGCCGGCGATCATCTTCAGGACGTTGAGCGCCCGCAGGCTGAGCTTCTGATCCGGCGCATCAGCCTCGGCCGAACCCGCGACCGCCGCATCCCGGCGCATGTCGAAGCAGGTATTGACCACGTGGACCGGAGTAATCTCCTCAAGGGGCATCCCCGTCGTAGGCAAGCGGGCGTGGGCAGCCGCGTTCTTGGTCGGCATCGGTCGTCTCGGGTTCCGTCTCGGCGTGGCGCCGCGAAGCGCCGCCTTCAATATATCGCTATACGATACTTTGTCGCATCTCCCGTCTTCGACCAAAGGCGAATTTGACAGCCATATAATATATCGTGAAACGATATAGACTGTGCAAAAGCGTGCGGTGCAGCGGACAGCCGGGCTGACGGGCGCCGACGCAGCCAGACACATCACAATAAATTCGGGAGGACATCGACAATGAAGGACACGCTGCCAAATTCTGCCTTGAAGCTCTCCCGTCGCGGCCTGCTGCAGACCGCTGCGGGATTGGCCGGCGGAGCCATGCTGCCGGGCGTTCCCACCATGGCGTTCGCCGACGACAAGCCTGCCATCGGCACCTATCCGATCGGCGCATCCGGCTCATCGGTGTTCATCGGCATTTCGGTACCGCGAACCGGTACCTATGCGGTGCAGGGCGAAGACGAGCTCAAGGGCTATCAGCTTGCGATCGAGCACATCAACAGCGGACACGATCTGATCAAGAAGATCTCGCCCAAGACCACCAAGGGCGTGCTCGGCAAGGAACTGAAGTTCGGCGTTGCCGACTCCGCCGCAAAGCCGAACGAAGCGGTGCAGGCGCAGCAGCGCTTCATCACCGAGAACAAGGCGATCATGATCACCGGCGGCACGTCGAGTGCCGTCGCGGTCGCGCTGAACAAACTCGCGCAGCGCGAAAAGGTGCTGTTCGTCTGCGGCATCTCCGGCTCCAACGACACCACCGGCAAGGACTGCGTTCGCTACGGCTTCCGACAGAACTTCTTCGGCCAGACCGCGGCCGCGGCAATCGGCCCGGTGATGGTCAAGGAATTCGGAAAGAACAAGAAGGCCGCCTACCTCACGCCGGACTACACCTACGGCCACACCGTCACGAAATCCATGCAGGATTTCCTCGCGACAGCGGGGTGGACCACCGCGACCAACCAGGTCGCGCCGCTCGGTGCGCCCGACTATTCGTCATATCTCTTGAACGTCGCCAACTCCGGCGCCGACGTTCTCATCAACGTCAATTGGGGACATGACGCCGTCCTCTCGACGCAGCAGGCCAAGCAGTTCGGTGTGCTCGACAAGATGAAGCTGGTCGTGCCCTACCAGATCCCCTTCATCGCCCGCGACACCGGCGGCCTGATGCAGGGCGTCTATGCCGCCACCGACTATTGGTGGACGATCGAGGACAAATTCCCGCTGGCGAAGATGTTCAACGACAGCTTCAGCGCCAAATACGGCTACAAGCCGGAATGGGGTGCCGAAAACGCCTATATCAGCTTCGCGCATTGGGCCCGCATGGTCGAGGAAGCCGGCAGCTTCAACCCGCCTGATGTCATCAAGACCTACGAGAAGGGCGAAACGCTGCCGTCATTTGTTGGCGACGTGCACTACCGCCCGGAGGATCACCAGTGCGTCCGTCCTGTCATCATCCTGAAGGGCAAGATGGAAAAGGACATGAAGAACAAGGAGGACTATTACGACGTCGTCGAGATCGTCCCCGGCGAAGGCCTGATGCAGAAACCCGACGCGTTCGGCTGCAGCCTCGGCGAATACACTTGAGCATGCGCTGACTTCTGACGCCGCTGGCAAGCGCGAACTTGCCGCGGCGTCCTTTTTTGCACGGCTCCTCTCGGCGCGATCCGGAAACTCGGGACCATGAACGCTTTTCATGATTAGCTGGCCGAACCTCATTTCCCAACTGTTCAACGGGCTGGCACTCGGCGCGCTGCTCGCGCTGATCAGTTCCGGCCTGACCATCATCTACGGCACGCTCGGCGTACTCAATCTCGCCCATGGCGCGATGTTCATGATGGGCGGCTATGCCGGCTTTGCCGCCTATCAATACACCCACTCGTTCCTGGTCGCGGTCATCGCGGGTTCGCTGTTCGTGATGCTGCTCGGCATCGTGATGGAACGGGTCATCATCCGCCATTTCTACCATCGCCCGCATGAGGACCAGCTGCTGGTCACCTTCGGGCTCGGCATCTGCTTCGTCGAGATCGTGCGGCTGATCTTTTCCTCCGACTCGCAGATGGTGCCGCCTCCGGCCGTGTTCCAGGGCATCACCAATCTCGGCTTCATGTTCTACCCGACCTATCGCCTTGCCGTGGTCGGCATCATCGCGATCGCGCTCGGCGCGCTGTTCCTGATCCTCTACCGCACCCGGCTCGGCATGATCGTGCGGGCCGGTATCGAGGATTCGGTGATGGTGGATTCGCTCGGCATCGACGTCTACCGCGTCTTCATGATCGTGTTCGGCATCGGCGCCATGGCCGCGGGCTTTGCCGGCATTGTCAACGCGCCGGTGGTGTCGCTGACGCCGGGTGTAGGCGACGACATTCTGGTCGAGACCTTCGTGGTGGTCGTGATCGGCGGCGTCGGATCATTTCCGGGCGCTATTCTCGGCGGCCTGATCGCAGGCGAGATCATCAGCATCACCTCCATGTTCAACCCCGGCTACGCCTACGTGATGCTGTTTGCGGCCATGACGCTCGTACTCGTGGTGCGGCCGCACGGTCTGCTCGGCGTACAGGGCCGCGAGTAAGCACGATTTTCAAATGCTCAAGCAACGCCCCTTTTTGATCGAAACGCTGACCGCGATCGGCCTGATCGTCGCTCCCTTCGTGCTGCCCCATCTCGGCTTCGCGCCGAACACGGTGAACCGGATCCTGGTCTGGGGCCTGTTCGGTCTCGGCTTCGATATCCTGTTCGGCTTCACGGGATTATTGTCGTTCGGCCAGTCAGCGTTCTACGGCAGCGGCGGCTTCGTCGCGGCCTACCTTCTGACCCGCACCGGTTTCAAGAGCGTCGTCGGCGCGCTCGTCATCGGCATGATCGCCGCCGCCGCGACCGGATATCTGGTCGGGCTGATTGCTCTGCGACGCACCGGCATCTATTTCGCCATGATCACGGTTGCGATCGCGGAGGTCTTCTTCTTCGTCGAGTTCAATCCGCTGTCGGACTGGACCGGAGGCGAGAACGGATTGCCGGGCGTGCCGACCCCGAGCTTCAATCTCGGCTTTACCACACTGCATTTCACCAATGGCTGGTCGCTCTACCAGTTCATTGCGCTGTGCTACTTCATCGGCATCGTGATCGCGCTGCGCATCGTGCGCTCGCCGGTCGGCACCATCCTCAACGCCATCCGCGACAATCCGCTGCGCGCCACTGCCGTGGGTCACAATATCCACGGCTACAAGCTGACCGCTTTCGTCATCGCAGCCGCCTATGCGGGATTCGCCGGCGGCCTGCTCGGCGTGCTGCAGGCCTTCATGCCGCCGGATGCCTTCACCTTCGACACCTCCGGCCAGCTCGTGATGCAGACCGCGATCGGCGGCCGCGGTACGCTGTTCGGGCCGCTGGTCGGCGCCGCGGTCTGGCTGTTCCTCCAGGACTTCCTGCAAGCCGCACTCGGGCTTGGCGCGGCGTGGAAGCTGGTGCTCGGCGTCGTCTTCGTGCTCCTGGTCTGCTTCCTGCGCGGCGGCATCGTCGGCGGGCTTGTCGACCTCTATGGCCTCCTCACCGGCAAGCGCATCAAGGAAGCCGTCGAACAAGCGCCATCTGGCCTGACCGCCGAGGCGGAGCAGAAAGCGGCCGAAGCCGAGATCGCGAAGCGATCCACTGCTGCGCCGATGCCGGCGCTGGCGACCAAGCGCGGCAATTGCTCCGGGCCGATCCTCAAGGCAAGCGGGCTCACCAAGCGATATGGCGGCCTGGTTGCCAATAGCGACATCGATTTCACCGTCGACCGCGGCGAGCTGCGCGGCATCATCGGCCCCAATGGCGCCGGCAAGTCGACCTTCTTCAAGATGCTCACCTGCGAGATTCCGCCGACCTCCGGTAGCATCGTGTTCGAAGGGCGCGACATCACCGGCATGAATGTCACCGATGTCTGCCAGCTCGGCCTCACCAAGAGCTATCAGGTCAACCAGCTGTTCTCCGGGCTCACGGTGCGCGACAACGTCGTCATCGCAGCGCTCGCCGCTTTGCGCGGCAGGTTCAAGCTCGACATGTTCTCTTCGCTCAACGGCATCCCCGGACTGAACGAGCAGGTCGAGCGCACGCTTGAACTGGTGAACCTCACCTCGCGCAGCTTCACGCCGGTCTCGGAACTCGCTTATGGCGAGAAGCGCCGCCTCGAGATTGGGCTGGCGCTGGCGACTTCGCCGGCGCTGCTGCTGCTCGACGAGCCGCTCGCCGGCATGAGTCCGCGCGAGCGGGTCGAGACCGTCGGTCTGTTAAAGTCGATCGGCCGCGACCGGACCATGATCATCATCGATCACGACATGGACGCGCTGTTCGAGCTCGCCGAGCGCGTCACGGTGCTGCAGGAAGGCCGGGTGCTGGTCGAAGGCACACCGGAGGAGATCAAGAAGAGCGCCGCCGTGCAGGAAGCCTATCTCGGCGGCGTCAACGGAGTGCTCGACTCATGAACCTGCTCGAGATCGAGGGACTCAACTCCTATTACGGGGATTCGCACATCCTCTTCGACTTGTCGCTGCACGTAGCGCGCAACGAGGTCGTGGCCCTGCTCGGCCGTAACGGCGCCGGCAAGAGCACGACATTGAAGAGCCTGATGGGCGTGGTGACGCCGCGCACCGGCTCGGTGAAGCTCGACGGCGTCGATCTCGCGGGCCGCAAAAGCCACGCCGTCGCGCGCGCCGGCATGCAGCTCGTACACGAGGACCGGCGCATCTTCGGCAGCCTCAATGTCGAAGAGAATCTTGTTATCGCGGGACTGACCGCTTCGCAGCGCTGGCCGCTGGAACGCATCTACGCGATGTTTCCCAGGCTGAAGGAGCGGCGCAACAATCGCGGCACCGACCTGTCCGGCGGCGAGCAGCAGATGCTGGCAATCGCCCGCGCGCTGGTGCGCGATCCCAAAATCCTGTTGCTCGACGAACCCTTCGAGGGGCTCGCGCCGATCATCGTCCGCGATCTCGTGAAAGTGTGCCGCGACCTCGCGGCTGCTGGCCGGACCATCGTGCTCGTCGAGCAGAACCTCGCAGCCACGCTGACCTTGGCGCAGCGCATCTACATCATCAACAACGGTCACATCGTGCACGAGGGACCGGCAGAGGAAATCAAGGCGCAGCCGGAGATCCTGCACCGCTATCTCGGCGTCTAGGCGGGCTGCCAAGCGCGAACGAAACCGGCGATAGGACGAAGGTCGAATGACGATACCGGCGTTTCTGATCGCAACCACGCACGGAAGCAGTATCCTGCGCGCCAACAAGCGGGCCCGGACATCCCTGTTCGGAGAACCGCCTGACGAGGAGAAGGAAACGCACGTTCGCGCCGGTATTTCCGGGCGCGGGCCAAGATGCGCTGGCCTCCAAGAGGTCCGGGCATGAACGAGAGCATTTCCTCGCCGTTTATCCGCTTCCCGATCGGCACTTCGCTGCTGATGGCGGGTATCCTCTTCATCGGCCTGGTGTCCTACCCGCTGTTGCCGGTCGCGCCGTTGCCGCAGGTCGACTTCCCGACCATCCAGGTTTCCGCCAGCCTACCCGGCGCGAGCCCGGAAACCATGGCCGCCTCGGTGGCGCAGCCGCTGGAGCGGCAGCTCGCGCAGATTCCCGGCATCTCGCAGATGACTTCGACCAGCTCGCTCGGCTCGACCGCGGTCACCATCCAGTTCGACCTCAACCGCAACATCGACGGCGCCGCCAATGACATCCAGGGCGCGATCAATGCGGCGAGCGGCCAGTTGCCGAAGAACCTGCCCTCGCCGCCGACCTATCGCAAAGTGAACCCGGCGGACTCGCCGATCATGCTGCTCTCGGCAACATCGGACACGGTGCCGCTGATCCGGCTGAGCGATGCCATCGACGTGCAGCTCGGCCAGCAGATCAGCCAGATTTCCGGCGTGGCGCAGGTATTCATCGGCGGCCAGCAGAAGCCGTCGATCCGGGTGCAGATCGATCCCGCAAAGCTCGTCGCCAAAGGCCTGTCGCTGGAAGACGTCCGCAGCCAGATCGCGATCACGACCGTCGACAGTCCGAAGGGCAATATCGACGGCGCCAAGCGTGCCTACACGATCTACGCCAACGACCAGTTGATCGACGCCGACAAATGGAACGACGTCATCATCGCCTACCGCAACGGCGCGCCCTTGCGGGTTCGCGATATTGGCGAGGCCGTCGCCGGGCCGGAGGACATGAAGCAGGCCGCCTGGGCCGACGGCGAGCGTGGCGTGTTCCTTGTCATCTTCAAGCAGCCCGGCGCCAACGTCATCGACACCGTCAACAAGATCAAGACGGCGCTGCCGCGCCTGATCGCGGCGATCCCGCCGGCGATCAGGATCAAGATCATCTCCGACCAAACGCTGACCATCCGTGCCGCGGTGGAGGACGTCCAGATCACGCTGCTGATCACCATCTTTCTGGTGATCATGGTGATCTTTGTGTTCCTGCGCAGCTTCTGGGCCACCGTGATTCCCGCGATCACGGTGCCGCTGGCGCTGCTCGGGGCCTGCGCGCTGATGCGGGCGTTCGGCTACACGCTCGACAATCTCTCGCTGATGGCGCTGACGATCGCGGTGGGCTTCGTGGTCGACGATGCCATCGTGATGCTGGAGAACATCACGCGCTATGTCGAGCAGGGCGAACGGCCGCTCGCCGCCGCCTTCAAGGGCGCCGCCGAAATCGGCTTCACCATCCTCTCCATCAGCATCTCGCTGGTCGCGGTGTTGATCCCGCTCCTGCTGATGGGCGGCGTGATCGGCCGCTTGTTCCGCGAATTCGCCGTGGTGCTGGCGATGACGATTTTCGTCTCGATGTGCGTGTCGCTGACGCTGACGCCGATGATGGCTTCCCGCTTCCTGCGTTCACACAGCGAGACCAAGCACGGCAAATTCTATCAATGGAGCGAGCGGCTGTTCGATCGCATGCTGCATGCCTATGAACGCGGCCTCGACCTTGCGCTGCGCTGGAAGCTCACCACGCTTCTGATCTTCTTCGCGACGATCGTGCTCTCCGTCTATCTCTTCATGATCATTCCGAAGGGATTCTTCCCGCAGCAGGACAATGGCTTCTTGACCGGCGTTTCTGAAGCGTCTCAGGATATCTCCTTTGCGGAGATGAAGCGCAAGCAGGAGCAGCTCAGCCACATCGTCCAGGCCGATCCGGCCGTGGACAGCATTGCCATGTTCATCGGTGGCGGCGGCACCGCGCTCAATTCAGGACGCATGTACATCACGCTCAAGCCACACGATGAGCGCAACGTCGACGCGCAGCAGATCATTGCGCGGTTACGGCCAAAGCTCGAGAAGGTCGAGGGCGCAAAGCTCTATTTGCAGGCTTCGCAGGACGTGCGGCTCGGCGGGCGCGCCACGCGCACGCAGTTCGAATTCACGCTGCAGGATGCCAACCTCACCGAGTTGAACAAATGGGCGCCCAAGATCCTGGCAAGGATGCAGACCCTGCCGGAGCTGCGCGACGTCGCCACCGACCAGCAGACCGAGGGAACGACGCTCGGGCTGACCATCGACCGCGATACCGCGTCGCGCTACGGCATTCAGCCGCAGTTGATCGACGACACGCTCTATGATGCGTTCGGCCAGCGCCAGGTCACGCAATATTTCACCCAGCTCAACTCCTATCACGTGATCCTGGAGATCCTGCCCGAGCTGCAGGGCAAGATCGGCTCTCTCGACAAGCTCTACATCCGCTCGCCGATCACCGGCCAGCAGGTGCCGCTGTCGGTCTTCGCAAAATGGACCAACGTGCCGGTGCGGCCGCTTTCGATCGCGCATCAGGGGCAGTTTCCCGCGGTCACCATCAGCTTCAACCTCGCCCAGGGCGTGGCGCTCGGGCGGGCGACCGGCGCCGTGCAGGCCGCGATGGCGACGATGGGCGCGCCGGCGACGCTGAGCTCGAGTTTTCAGGGCACCGCGCAGGCATTCCAGCAATCGCTCGGCACGGTGCCGCTGCTGATCCTCGCCGCGCTGGTCGTGGTCTACCTGATCCTCGGCATTCTCTACGAGAGCTACATCCATCCGCTGACGATCCTCTCGACGCTGCCGTCGGCAGGCGTCGGTGCGCTTGCGATCCTGATGTTGTTCGGCTTTGACTTCAGCCTCATTGCTCTTATCGGAGTTATCCTCCTGATCGGCATCGTCAAGAAGAACGGCATCATGATGGTCGACTTCGCGATCGCGGCCGAACGCGACGAGCATCTGACGCCGGAGCAATCGATCCGGAAGGCTGCGATCCTGCGCTTCCGCCCGATCATGATGACGACGATGGCGGCGCTACTCGGCGGCGTGCCGCTGATGCTCGGCACCGGCACGGGATCGGAAATCCGTCAGCCGCTCGGCTATGCCATGGTCGGCGGCCTTCTCGTCAGCCAGGCGCTGACACTGTTCACCACACCGGTGGTCTATCTCTATCTCGACACCTTCTCCAACGCGCTGTCGCGCTGGACCAGCAACAAGAAGAAGCGCGACGAGCCGCCGGCGGCAACCAGCGATGAACTGAAGGACGCTGCCGAATAACGTTCCAGCAGGGCGAACTTTACCACGTTGGCGGGAACGCCATGCGCGTTGGTCCGATTCCTGCAATACCGCCCCTGACCAATTCAGAGGCCGGCATGATCAGCAAACGAGCATTCCTCCAGTCCGCAGCGGGCGCCGGATTAACCCTGTTCTGTAGCGGGCGCCTCACACCGGCACAGGCCGCTGTGTCCTATCCGACCCATGCCGTGAAGTGGGTGGTACCCTATGCCGCAGGCGGCGCGACCGACGTGCTGTCGCGTCTGATCTGCCAGCGGCTCAGCGACAAGCTCGGCCAGCCCTTCCTGGTCGAGAACAAGCCCGGTGCCGGCAGCAATCTCGGCACGCAGTTCGTCATCACCTCGGCGCCCGATGGCTACACGCTGCTGCTCACCTCGACCGCGAATGCGATCAACGCCTCGTTCGATCCGACCCTGCCGTTCGACTTCGCCAAGGGCATCGCACCGGTCGCGGGCGTGGCGCGCATTCCGCTGGTGCTGGTCGTCAACAATGACCTTCCCGTGCACGATGTCAGCGAGTTCATCGCCTACGCCAAGGTCAATCCGGGCAAGATGAGCATCGCCTCCTCCGGCATCGGCACTTCACTGCATCTGTCCGGCGAATTGTTCAAAGCGCTCGCGGGCGTCGAGTTCACGCATGTGCCCTATCGCGGCTCGGCGCCGGGACTGACCGACGTGATGGCCGGCCAGATCCAGGGCATGTTCGACAACGTCACCTCGTCCTTCGAGCTCGTGCGCGGTGGCAAGCTGCGCGCGCTCGGCGTCACCACGCATGAGCGCTCGGAAATCCTGCCCGACGTGCCGCCGATCTCGGACACGCTACCGGGCTACGAGACCAGCTCGTTCTACGGCGTCGGTGTAACGCACGACACGCCGAAGGAGATCGTCGATCTCCTGAACAAGGAAATCAACGCCGCGCTTGCCGACCCGGAGAGCAAGAAGCGCGTCGCCGAGCTCGGCGCCATTCCGCTGCCGGGCAATGCGACCGAGTTCGGCAAGATGCTGGCGGCCGAGACCGATCGCTGGCGGAAGGTAGTGGAGCTGTCTGGGCAGAAGAAGGGGTAAGGCCTCCTCGTCATTGCGAGGAGCCAAGCGACGACGTGTCCGCCGTAGCTCGAAGAGCGAAGACGGAAGCAATCCAGTTATCCGCGGGGGCGGTAGGGATTGCTTCGCTTCGCTCGCAATGACGGAGGGCAGACTAAGCCACCCCTTGCAGCACCAGCCTATTAAGCCGCGCGGCAAAAGCCGCCGGATCCTCCGGCAACTCGCCGTCGAGGATTTGCGCCTGCTCCAGCAACAGGAGCGACAGATCATCTGCGACGGCCTTGTCACCACCCTTGTTTGCGATCGCCGACACCAGCGGATGGCGCAAATTGATCTCCAGGATCGGCTTGGTGCGCATGCCGCGATTCTGCTGCGAGAGCAGCCGCTCCAGCTCGCGGTCGGGACCTTGGCTGCCCGCGACCAGGCATGAGGCGCTGGTCGTCAGCCGCGTCGAGGCCTTCACATCGGTGACGCGCTCGCCGAGGCTCGCCTTGATGATCGCAATCGTCGCCGCTTCATCTGCCGCCGGCTCGGTCTTGTCCGTGTTTTCCTCAAGCAGCGGGATCAGGTCGAAATTGAGATCGCCCTGGCTCAACGACTTCAGCGGCTTGCCTTCGAATTCGAGCCGCGCCGAGGTCCAGAACGCATCGACCGCATCGGTCAACAGCAACACCTCGATGCCGCGCGCGCTGGCGGCTTCGAGCCGCGGATTCGATTTCAGCCGCTCGATGCTGTCGCCGACCAGGAAATAGATCTCGGTCTGGTTCGGCTTGAGGTCCGCGACATATTGCTTGAGCGTGCGCTTCTCGCCAGCGGTCGTGGAGAACCGTGACAACGCGAGCAGCTTCTCGCGCCGCTCGAAGTCTTCGTAGATGCCTTCCTTGATGACGGAGCCGAAGGCATCCCAGATCTTCGCAAAGTTCTCGGGCTCCTTTTCGGCCAACGCCTCCAGCTCGCTTATCACACGCGTCGCCACCGCCTTCCTGATCTGCGCGAGCTGCGGATTATTCTGCAGCATCTCGCGCGAAATATTGAGCGGCAAATCCTCGCTGTCGATCACGCCACGGATGAAGCGCAAATAGGCCGGCAACAAATCGGCATCGTCGGTGATAAAGACGCGCCGCACATAAAGCTTGACCTTGCCCTTGCGCGCCGGCTCGAACAGGTCGAACGGCTTTGTCGAGGGCGCAAACAGCAGCACCGCGTAGGAATAACGGCCCTCGGCGCGGTAGTGCAGCGTCATCGCAGGCTCGTCGAAGGCGTTCGCAGTCGACTTGTACGCCTGCGCATAATCCTCCGGCTTCAATTCGGATTTCGAGCGCTGCCACAGCGCACTCGCCGAATTGATCTGCCGCGGCTCGCCCTCCTCCGGCACCAGCCAGATCGGGAACTGGATGTTGTCGGAATAGGCGCCGACGATGCGCTCGATCTCGTAGGTCTCGAGATACTTCTTCGCCTCTTCCTTCAGGTGCAGCACGATCTCGGTGCCGCGCGCCACGCGCAGGGCGTCCTCTTCGCTTGCCGGTCCAACCTCGAAGCCGGCACCGCCGGAGGATGACCAGGTCCAGACCTCGCTTTCGCCCGCGTGGCGACTGGTAACGACGATCCGCTCGGCGACCATGAAGGCGGAATAGAAGCCGACGCCGAACTGGCCGATCAGGCCCGACCCATCCTTGGCTTCCGAGAGCTTCGCGACAAAGGCCTTGGTGCCAGAACGGGCGATGGTGCCGAGATTATCGATCAGCTCCTGGCGCTCCATGCCGATGCCGGTATCGGCAACCGTGAGCGTGTTGGCCTTCTTGTCCGGGATGATGCGGATTTTCGGCGCGTCGTCCTCGCTGATCAGCTCCGGCCTGGCGATCGCCTCATAACGCAGCTTGTCGCAGGCGTCGGACGCGTTCGAGATCAATTCGCGCAGGAAAATATCGGTCTCCGAATAGACCGAATGCACCATCAGATGCAGGAGCTCGGAAACTTCGGCCTGGAACGGCTGGGACACGGCGGCGCTATCGACTGCGGTCATATGTTTACCCGGAGAATGATTGGGAAAACGCCGATATAGCGCCGTTCTCGCAGCGATCAAGCCTCCTGAGGGCCCCGGCCACGCAGCCTTGGCTTTAGCCATTCCCGCAGTACCTGGCTTGCCCCTAGACAGGCTCCTTACCGAAGAACTCCGCGGCGATCTGGTTGGGTTCGATCGCGGCGGGGATACCGCAATACATCGTAATCAGGAGCAGCAGGTCCTGCACCTGCGCCCGCGTACAACCGTTGGCCAGTGCCCCCTTGGCGTGCACGCGAAATTCGGCCGGCCGGTTGCTGGCCGCCGTGATCGCGAGCATCACCAGGCTGCGCTCGGCACTGGACAGGCCGGTGCGCTCCCAGACATCGCCGTAGACATAGGCGTTGATGACGTTCTGCAAAGGCGCGCCGAAATCGCCGGAGGCCGCCATGCGTTTGTCGACATCGGCATCGCCGAACATGGCTTTGCGCCGCTTCAGGCCACGCGCGTATAGATCCTTCGTATCCGTCATTTCCCGCCTCGCTTTGATATTGTCTGCTACTTTATACGGATAAATGGTTACAAGCTCAAATGAACCTATCCGC
>Ga0210397_10001226_pt1 | contig 16427 bp, 20 predicted proteins | sample IncBWH2OmetaG_FD_160126 | JGI IMG/M metagenome (GOLD analysis project Ga0210397, IMG submission 160126) | Forest soil microbial communities from Barre Woods Harvard Forest LTER site, Petersham, Massachusetts, United States - Inc-BW-H-2-O ...
AGCCTCCTTTGAACCACGCTGGTCGTTCCTGAAGATGCCGCTGGTCGCGGCTGTCGGCAGGCGTTTTGAATACAAGCACGAGCGCCGCGTGCGACGCGGTGTGAATAAGCGTTCAAAGTTGACCCCTCCATGGCTAAGTGGATCAATATCTTGTCGTGCCGATCGGCGTCGGGACCCCACGCCAATCACAGACGGATCATGTTGGTGGCGGAATGCGTGTAGCCAAGTGCGGTCCGCATTGAGCTGACTAAACTTTGTCCTGCTCATGTTGCAATTGCAAAGCGGAACGAGGCGGCGATCCTCATCCGGGCGGGTGGTTCGCCCCGCCCGACAAACGATCAGGTTCCTGGCTTCTTGACCAAGAGCGAACGGCAGTCATTTTGCAATGCAAAAAACGCTCGACGAACAGAACTGCCGACCGACGCGCCAGCTCGGCGAGGCCGTAGCCCCCTTTGCAGGGCCTTGCCTGGCGACATGAGGGGCCAACCTAAAATTTGGCTAAGGAAAAACGAGCCAAAAAATTTTTGCGGACGCCCCTTGAAATTGATTTCGGTTTTTCTAATTCGATTTTTGCCGCTTTTGGCGGTGCCGGGCGCCAGCTTTGGGTCCGGCCGACTGAACCGGGCGCCGGACAGGTGTCTTGCACTGGTGTCTTGCGCTCCTTCGTATCCATCTTGCTCTTAGGAGGACCTGGCTATGAGGACTTACGATTTCGCTCCCCTGTGGCGTTCGACCATTGGCTTCGACCGCCTTTTCGATCTCCTCGACGAAACCCAGCACCGGACCGAGGACAACTACCCGCCCTACAATATCGAGAGGCTCGGCGAAGACCGCTACCAGATCTCACTTGCGCTGGCTGGTTTCAGCCCGGATGAGATCGCCGTGACCGCCGAGCAAAACGTGCTGACCGTGGAAGGCCGCAAGAGCGACAAGGACCAGCACGAATATCTTTACCAGGGCATCTCGGCTCGGCCATTCAAGCGGCAATTCAACCTTGCTGATTACGTCAAGGTGAGGACTGCGACGTTCGACAACGGCCTGCTTCGGATCGAGCTAGTCCGCGAAATCCCCGAGGCCATGAAGCCCCGGCGCATCGCAATCGGCGGTGCCGCTTCCGCCGGGCAAATCACGCAGAAGGCAGCCTAGGCCGCCTTACGCCTGATCAAGTGGCGCGCGGACAGCAATCGTCCGCGCGTCGAACAGCTTCATGTCGAGGAGGATATCATGGGTATTCGTGACCTTGTCCCGTGGACAAAAGGCCAGCAGCTCTCGACCCGGCAGGAGTCTTTCGATCCGTTTCTCACGCTTCACCGGGAGATGAACCGCCTTTTCGACGACGCCTTTCGCGGATTCGGTTCGCTTGGTCGTCTTGGCAATCCATTGATGGAGGGCCAATTCGCCTGGCCTCGGCTCGAACTCAGCGAAACCGACAAGGAGGTGACGGTTTCCGCCGAACTTCCCGGTCTCAGCGAAAAGGACGTCCAAGTCGAGATGGCCAACGGCGTTCTTTCGATCCGCGGCGAGAAGAAGGCCGAGCGCAGCGACGAATCGAAATTCGTCAGTGAGCGCTACTACGGATCGTTCGAACGTCGGATTCCGCTGGAGGGCGTCGAGGAAGACAAGGCCCAAGCAGACTTCAAGAATGGCGTCCTGACCGTGATGCTTCCGAAGTCCGAGCGGTCGAACCGCGGCGTCAAACGTATCGCGATCAACACCAACTGAAGCCTGAAGGCGGCGGCACCACCGCCGCCGCCTTTAACCTAGTCTCATATCAACCCGTCTCTCGACGAAAGGAGCAAAAAGGAGACACGACATGAGCCAAGCTAACCGTACCGCCAACAATGTTGAGCCCTTTTTCCACCCAGTATCCCATTACGGCTCACCGGACGATGTCTTGGACGATGCCAAACTTTCGACAGAGGAGAAACGACTGATCCTCTTGTCTTGGGCGTCCGATATGTATGCCGTCGAATCCCACCCGACCCTTCGCGAGGTCCCGGGCATCCCGCGCAGACTCCGTCTGGACGACATCCTGGCAGCGCTGAAGCAATTGGACGACGAAACCGATCCGCCGCCGCGCGGAGGATTGGCCATGCGGCTGCCTCGTCTTAGCAAGCTTGACTGCGTTGCTTACGTCGAACCGCAGCGCTTTGTCGGCAGGCACGCATCGACGAGGCGGCATCGGTCGATGCAAGCCTCGCGCACATCAAATCATTCACGGTGGACCCGCGAGGCAAATGTGCGGCGATACCGCAAGCTCTTGAATACCCACCTGACTGACATTGAGCGCAGCTTCATAGAGCGACGGCTCGCTGAAGAATTGCACGGTTGATCAGCCTTCAGGGTCGGCTTTGAATTACGTTGGCGTCCGCGATGACTACGATCGATGACAGCTTGAGTGAGATCAGATCCGTGCGGAACAACATTTGGCGCTGCCGTAAACTGCTCCAAACTGATCTGCCCGATGCTGAGCGAGAATTGATTGAAAAACGTCTGCTTGAACAGCGGGCGGCCTTTGAAGGACTGTTGGCGTCCACATTCCCTTTGGCGTTGAAGCTCTCAAACAGTTCCGAAGAGACTAGACTTGGACTAGCTATGAACTTTCAGGAGGTTGTCCATTCGGCCAGTGAACGCTGATGTCGGCAAGCGGACAATGAGTCGCGGGAGGTGAATGAGAGGAGACGGTTCGTCCGGAAGGCGAGAGCCTGGCCGGCGATACCAATCGAAAAGACACAAGCGCCTCCGCCGAGATCGCAGGTACCGATCAGCTGGAGAGGGACGGACTGCCTCGACAATGCCCGCGGCGCAAAGCGCAAAGAAGCGCAGAATTGTAATCAAACGAGGAGGAATAGGGGGATGAATGCCGCCTCATTGGCTCAGGTCAAGATAGGTACGGAAGCGCTTGCTCTCTGTATTGCAGGAGTTTTGTGCGAACGCGATCCATCACTTCTAGCCGCATTCCGAGAGAGCGTAGAACTGCTCTATCGAATCCTCGATGATCGCGGAGACCATGAAAGCGGCGGCAATGGTTGACGCGTTTGGGAGAGCGCTGGTTGATCCCGCATTCAAACGTCCCTCGAACTAGTCGATACAAGAGTCCAGATGACAAGACTTCCTATGACTGCCGCGGGTCATGTCGCGCTTGAAGATGAATTAAGGCACCGCACGCGAATCGCGCGGCCTCGCCTTGTTCAGCGAATCCAGCATGCGATCTCCGACGATGCCAACCTGGTTGAGAACTCCGAATACCAGGCTGCGCTGGCGGAGCAAGAAGTAAACGAGAATCGAATCGCCGATTTGGAAGACAAACTCGCGCGCGCCGAAATCATCGACGTATCCAAACTTTCCGGCGACACGATCAGGTTTGGCGCCATCGTGACGTTAATTGATGAGGACACCCGTGAGAAGCGGATCTGGCAGATCGTCGGCGAGCCGGAAGCCGACGCGGGCGCGGGGAAGATTTCAGTGACTTCACCGATCGCCAGGGCATTGATCGGAAAGACCAAAGGCACAACGGTGCTCGTCGAAGCTCCAGCCGGCGCTAAGGCTTACACGGTCCGGCAAGTGGACTGGCCTGAGGGCAAGCGAAAGAAGCGATAGCTAGTGTGAAAGCCGAGGCTCAACTCCGATGCAGGCTGCGTTGGCTCTCAGCAACTCGCAACTGCTTGAGAGACGGCGCCGCAGCGATCACGGCTCCGGGCGTCGAATCCATGGGTTGGAAGTCGCAAGGAGAGCCCGCGCGATGCGATATTATTTTGACATTCGCGACGATCAACTCGTTCCCGATGAAGAAGGAATGATCCTGCCGGACATTGAAGCGGCTCAAGAAGAGGCTACGCGGACGCTTACCGATCTTATAAGGGAAGCGATGCGAGCCGAGTCCGCTGGCGGAATGACGATCGAGGTCCGCAGCCAGCATGGCCCCGTTCTTGAGGCGAGCCTCACATGGCGATTGATCGTCAAATCGTAAGTCCGCTGGTTCGACTTCCGCCCTTGGCTGTTATCACCCCTTGTGGCACTCTAGGCGGCTGAATTCAACTGCGGCCCCCTTGGCCTGATCAGCCGCGGCGCGGCCCGCCGCTATCGCCATCCAATCCCGCAACAGTCCCTTGTCCTCCTTAGAAAAGGATGCGCGTCGTTTGAGATCTTCAAGCGTCTCACCGGGGTGGCATCGCTCGAAATCCTCGCGGATCAACGATTCGAGGTAAGCCCGTTCCTCCTCACTGGCTGGCCGGAGATCGCAATTGGAGCTGGTCGGCATGGTTGATCTTCACTGGCTCAATTTCGGGTGGACGCCCCCCCGGTATAACCGGGAAAGCGACCGTCAGTTCGCGAATGGGCAGGTGCCGGAAGCGAAAGGCGTCTACTGGATCCTGGGCGGCCAAAGGGCGGCAGGTGAAGGTTCGGGCTTATCGCGTGCGGGGGATAAGTGCCGCCATTTCATTCGCCACGCCGTCGGCCAGCGCCACGCCAGTTGCGGCGCCTGTCGGGCTGTCAGGCCGAACTGGACGCGCCAGCGGAAGAGCAATTGGAGCGATGCCATGGCGGCGGCAAACCTCCGCCACGCAGACGCATGGTTTCTCCGTCTCCCGTATCGCCCATTTTTGCTCGCTACTGAAGCGACCGGCGGTCCGCTTCTTGCGATATCAAGCGATACTTACTCGGCGCAACTGGCGGCCGCCCTTAATCGAACCCGGGCACTCGGATGAAGCTGGCTTCACCAGTCCATTTCGTCGCCGGATTTGTCGAGGCGATCGCGCCAGATGCGCAGCGCACGCGGCCAAGCATCGTAGCATCCTCAGCGCGCGCCATGCCGCCGAAGTTCATCGCTTCGATAAGCATGCTCCAGGAAGCCCAAAGAGAAATCGGACCACTGTCCGTGCACACGCTGTAGCAATCCCACACCCCTTCGGGGAATGCCGTCGCAGGCCGCGCCGTGACGGGAATGAAGATCAAGGGAATGCCAACGTTCAGAACTCGGGCGCGTGTCTGGTTTGACGAACTTGCAACAGGACCGCGCGATCGACCGCCGAAGCGTCTCTCGACGGGTGTCACTTTCGCGCGGTCTGTTGATGGTCGTCTGTGAGCGCAAATGAAGGGAACCGTTGCCCCAATCGAGCTGGCCAGGAACAAAGGGCTCGGTACCCCATTGACGGTTCAATAACGGAGGCCCGCCATGGGAGTGGTTCCCTTGCAAGAGCTCGATATGGGACCGATCCGAATCTTGCTCGTCGAAGATGAGCTTTTCGTCCGCATAGACATTGCCGCGACGCTGCGACACGCCGGCTTTCAGGTAATCGAGGCTGCGTGCGCCGATGCTGCGATGGAGTTCATCGAATCCGGCGAGCCGATCGATCTAGTGTTCACTGACATCAAGACGCCGGGCACTCTCGATGGGCTCGCGCTGGCCGAACGGGTTCGGGCCAAGTACCCGTTGATGCCGGTGCTCATCTGCTCTGGAAACCCGGAATTGGAGGGCGCGGCGAGCCGGTTAGGAAAGTTCGTACCTAAGCCATACGACCCGACCGGAGTCGTACGTCTCATCACAAGCTCGATAAGGTAAAAATCAATGGAACCTGCAACGATTTTGGTGGTGGAGCGCGACATTCTCGTGCGGCAGCCCCTTGCTCAATATCTCCGCGATTGCGGTTATCGCGTCTTGGAGGCGGTCAATGCCGCCGAGGCGCGTGGAGCAGTTTCCACTGGAAGAGAGAGCATAGACGTTGTGCTCATGGACGTCAAAAGCGTGTCGAGTGAGGGCGGATTTGCCCTGGCGTCCTGGTTGAGGTCCAACCATCCGACTATCAAGGTTCTGCTCGGCGGCACTATTGCTAAAGTCCTGCAACTGGCAGGCGACCTGTGTAATGACGCGCCCGAAGGTGGCCTAGACTATCGATCGGTGCTTGATCACATCCGGCGACTGCTTGCGGGTCGAGACCAACGGTCTCCCGACAGACGTGACAACTGATTCCGATCTTGCATTTCTCGTTGTCGCGCGCTGGCTAAGACAGCTGGCAGATCCAACCACGCGGCGGCCATCAGCAACCAAGGCTCCCATCGCGATCACGACAGCATCCGCCTCCAAAAGGGCGCCACTATGCTCAACGCCTCTAACCGTCGATCTATTCACACGCTGTGTAGCGGCTAAATGAGGCGGCGTTACAGTTTGGCGCGGGCGCGTGCATCGGCTTGCATGAATTGGCGCGCCATTCTGCGATTTTGCAAGATGTCGCTGCCGAGGCGCTCGAAAATGCCGCATCGAGACGCCGGCTGCCGCACGAGACGTCGGACTGCGCGTAGTCCACGGCGTAACGCTTGGAAGTGAAAGCCTTCTTCCCGCTGGAACCGTGGCTGCAACGCGAGGCCAGCAACTATGCCAGGGTTGCTGCTAAGGCCTCCGCGTCAGGGACCACATCGTGATCGTAGAGGCGCTTGCGGAACTCGGCGTGTGCAGCGATCTCAGCGTCTCTGACCTCGAGGTCGAAGTGCGCCGAGTCATACCGTAGCCCGTTCTCTCGCGCGCCACGCTGGATCTGCGCCACGCGTTCGCGTCGCACGCGCTCGTAAACGAGCAAGGCGGCGGGAGCCGTTCGCCGGTTCGCACGCGCCAAGATGGTTGCGAGCGCCATACCATCCTCGATCGATTGATTTGCGCCTTGCCCAAGGTGCGGAAGCATCGGATGCGCGGCGTCGCCAAGCAGGCTGAGCCTGCCCTTGGTCCAGCTCGGAAGCGGTTCGCGATCATACAGCGCCCATCGGAACGTCGATTGAACTTCCTTCAACAAATGCTGGATTCTCGCGTCCCAGCCTGCGAACTCGCGTCGAAGAACATCGGGCTCGCCCGGCGCCGACCAGGATTCCTTCATCTCCTTGTCCGCCGGCACAAACCCGACGTAGGCGATGAGCTTTCCGGCGCGTACCGGGTAAGCGAGAAAGTGTCTTCCCTTGCCGAGCCACATTTGCCAGCGGTCGGTCGGCCAATCCGGAACGCGCTCACGCGCCACCAGGCCCCGATATGCGACGGACCCTGAGAATATCGGCCGGGACTGAGGGCACACGTGGGACCGAAGCTCGGAGTGGATGCCGTCGGCGGAAATGACAATGTCGGCTTCGGCGGAGGCGCCAGCGGCGAACGAAACCCGCGCGGAGTCGCCCTCCTGCTCAAACCCGATGCAGCGATGCCCGGTGTGCACAATTCCGGCCGGCAGTGCATTGGCCAACATTGCAACAAGGTCGGCGCGATGCATCCCGAACGTCGCATTCCAGCCCGAGGAGTCCGTCACCTGAACGGGGGCAATAGGTGTCCCGTCATGACGGAAGTAACGGGAATCGACGCCAATCCGCGCGCCCCATTTCACCACGGCCGGCACCAATCCGACCCTTTGCAAGTGGCGCACGCTGTTGGGAGTGAGGAACAGGCCGGCCCCGACCTCACCGAGGGTCGGAGCCTGTTCGTATAGCGACACTCGAAGACCGTGTGCGATCAGCGCGTTCGCGGCGAACAAGCCGCCGATCCCGCCTCCGATAATTGCGACATGAAGCGGTGTCTGCATGAACCCCAATCTCCACAGCAAGCGACCTGAAGAAAATCGTTTCGTCGGCGACTCTGCAGTCAGCCCGGCTTCATGCCCGCGAACTTGACCACCTTGGCCCACTTCTCAGTTTCCTCGGAGATGAGCCTGCCGAACTCCCCAGGCGACCCCGCGAGGACGGTGCCACCAAAGTTGGCAAGGCGTGCCTTGATACCGGGGTCGGCAAGACCAGCATTGATTTCCTTGTTGAGCTTATCGAGGAGATCGGCCGGAGTGTTCCTTGGCGCGCCAAGGCCGAACCAGGCGCTCGACTCGTAGCCCGGCAGGAACTCACCGACAGTCGGCGTGTCCGGCAACGTCTCGGAGCGCGTCGCTGTGGTAACGGCCAATGCACGCAGCGTGCCGGACCTGATGTATTCGATCGTCCCTGTCGTGGGGAGAAAGGTTACATGCACCTGCCCTCCAATGAGGTCGGTCAGCGCTGGGGCACCGCCACGATAGGGCACGTGGAGCAGGTCGACGCCTGCCATCATCTTGAACAACTCGCCGGATACGTGGCTCGCGGTGCCGTTACCGGCCGACGCCATATTGACCTTGCCGGCGTTCGTCTTGGCGTGAGCGATAAAGTCCGGAATCGTCTTGGCAGGAAACGATGGATTTACCAGCATAACGAAAGGCTCGCGATCAATGCCGGCGACCGGCGCAATATCGCGCATGACATTGAAATTCAGCGTGTCGTAGAGCGATGCATTGATCGCGTGAGCGTTCGTTACCAGGAGAAGAGTGTAGCCATCAGCCGCCGCATGGACCACAGCGTCGGCGGCGATATTGCCGCCAGCGCCCACTCGATTCTCGATCACGAAGGGCTGGCCAAGCCGTTTCGAGAGCCATTGTGTAATGAGGCGCGCAAGTATATCGGCCGGGCCGCCAGCGGCCAAGCCAACGATCGTGCGCACTGGGCGGATCGGATAGGCCTGCGCCCAAGCGAAGCGCGGCACGGCAGCGACCGCGGCCAGTTGCAGGAATGCGCGACGGGGAAGTTTCATGGCGCGCCTTTGACGGATGTCGAAAACGATCACCGCGGGAGCCCGATTGCGGCATCGCGAAGCCGATGAACACTTCAGTAGCATTCGCCATATGAAACTCAGAGTAGACAATAGTTTCTTTAGAAGATACTTTTGGTTGTGAATGGATACGAGATTCCTTGAAACCTTCCTGATGGCGGTCGATCACGGTTCGATTGCCGAAACTGCACGCCGGCTCAATTTAACGGCGGCGGCCGTCGCAAAGCGAATCCACGCTCTTGAAAGTGAGATCGGTGCCGTTCTGGTCACTCGTTCGGGCCGGACAATCAGACCAACACAAGCAGGAGCCGCGATCGTCGAGCGCGCAAGGCGCTTCCTGATCGAGGCGCGCGATTTCAAGGCAATCGCCGCAGCGGATCAACCGTCAGGACAATTGCGCATAGGCGCATTTCCATCGGCTTTATCAGGACTGTTGCCGGACATTCTGGCCTTGATGAAGGAGAAGTATCCGCAGATCGATATCCAGATCGCGAGCGGCGTCTCGTCAGAACTGTATCGCAAGGTGCTCGACGGCGATGATCTCGACGCAGCGATCATCGGTCAGCCGCCATTTGTGATCCCAAAGAGCTGCAATTGGCGTTTGCTGCGAGAAGAGCCATTAATTCTACTGACGAGAGCGCCGGCAGCATCTCGAAAACCGCGCGTGATCTTGTCATCGGAACCGTTCATTCGATTGGACCGCAACGTTTGGCCAGGACGCCTCGTGGACGGCTATCTCCGCAAAGTGGGGATTCGGCCACGCGAGCTGTTCGAGATCGATGGGGGTGCGGTGATCGCCATCATGGTGGATCGAGGACTCGGCGTGTCGATCCTGCCGGATCTGGCGCCGCCGTGGCCGGAAGGTTTATCACTCGCTAAACTGCCGTTGCCCGATGCCGCTCCCTTTGCCCGGCGCATCGGCATTGTCTGGGCTAGGGCTTCGCTTCGCCTTCGTTTGGTGGAGGCATTCCTGGAGCAGGCAGCAGCGGCGCGAGCGCGGGAACCTGTACGAAAGACTGCTAATTCGGGAGCGAGGGTGCACCGATGATTGTGCAAAGTCGCTGCCAGTTTCACACTCGGCGGGAAGGGCGGCCTACCTCTTCACCCGCGAATATGGCACCAAGCTTTGATGACCGTTATTGGCCCTTCTCGTCTGTCCCGGAGGAAACTCGAGATTTCCGCTATTGAGGGGGTTAACCGAACCACCCAACAATACCAGGGATCCAAGAGGCGTCGTGCTAGATCGCAGATCATCCCAGACTTGCCAATTGGAGCGTATCGCCGGCTATGGAATCATCGCGCCACAGCGAAACTTATATTTTGCCGCGGCGCTATGATGCCGTTACCGACCCGGCGCTACAGTTAGCCAATCCGCGAAGACCTACGACCATGCACTACGCTTCGCAGTGCCGCGGTTGCCGATCAACTCAAGTCTTGCAGGCATGCACGATCTTGGGGAGATAGCTCTGGCAGAAGTCCAGATAGGTCCTGACGATGGTGGATTGGTATCGGTGGGGCGGATAGAGCAGATTGAGCGACCACTCGGGCAACGGGAATTGCCGCAGCAATGGCATCAATCGCTTCTCCCGGATAGGCGCGGCGGCCAGGAAGGGTGGCAGCTCTGTGACCACATCGCCACCGAGCGCCCGATGACATAGGTGGTGGTAGTCATTGGTGGACAGCACCGCTTTTGGCTCAACGACAGATTCGCCCAATTCCCATCGGGCGGGAACATCGAGGCGCGATGCCCACACCGCGCACGGGAAGCGATGAAGCGCGTCGGGCTGCTCCGGCGCGCCGAGGCGCTTTACCAGCCGCGGACTTGCCACGAGAATATTGCGAAAGGACAGAACGCGTCGCGCCACCATGGCCTCGTGAATGATCGCACCAACGCGGAGTGCGACATCGATGCCGTCCTCGATCAGGTCCATTCGGCGCTCGGTCGAGTAGACATAAATCTGGATGTCCGGATAGCGGCGCTGAAACGCCGCCAGCAATTCCCACCACGGCTCAAATGTCTGCGGCAGCGATAATCGCAGTCGTCCCTTCAGGCGCGCCTGGTCGTTAACGACGACCTGTTCGGCCTCTAGCAGCGCCTCGATACCGAGGCCGGCGTGCTCGTACAGCCTCGTTCCTGCTTCTGTCAGCTTCGCGCCCCGTGCCGACCGCTCCAGCAATTGCACCTTCAGTTGCTGTTCTAGCTCCCGTATTCGGCGGCTCAAGGTTGGAAGCGGAATTCCGAGGCGGTTGGCCGCTGCTGAGAGGCTGCCTGCCTGAACGACGGCAACAAACATCCGCGTGGCATTCAGATCCATACAGCGCATCCTATCATATTTGAGAGGATGACTGTCAATCGCGGCAATTCATATTCATGTTTGGCTGATCTATATAGGCGGCGGAAGACGAACCTCACCGGTAAGGCGATGAAAAAGACTGTCATCAGCATCTTGGTAGCTATGTCACTAAGTTCGATCGCAGCGGAATCAACCAGCTCGCCACCTGAGCCCGTCACGATCGAAAACTACAATCGCGCCCAAACCGATGTGTATTTCGCCGGGGTGGTCAAGAACGGCGGTTTCGGAAAATTCCGCCATGGCCGCGAGCTTCCTGCTCCCGTCCAACAAGGTATTGTTCGTCCCGGCCGCGAAACGTTGTACTCGTTTGCGATTTTTGACCTCGATGCTGGACCGGTGACGATTGCGCTGCCCGATGGCGCCGAGCGTTTCATGGGGATGCAGGTCGTCAATGAGGATCAATACACCACGGGCGTCTATTACGGCGCGGGTAGCCACACTCTGACCCGGGAGATGATTGGCACGCGCTACGCCATCGCCGTTGTCCGCTTTGTCGTCGACTTTTCGAACAAGGAGGAGATCCAGCGAGTTCATGCCTTGCAGGATGCGATCAAGTTCAGCCAGCAAAGCGCAGGCACGTTCGAAATTCCCAATTGGGATGAGGCAAGCCTCAAAAAGGTGAAAGCAGCGCTCTTGCAGCTAGGAACCACGATCTCCGATACGCGGCGCATGTTTGGCGCCAACGAGCATCAGATCGATCCGGTCAAGCACCTGATCGGAAGCGCAATGCTGTGGGGCGGCAATCCTGAGAAGGACGCGCTGTATCTGCCGATCACGCCGGCCCGGAATGACGGCAAAGCTGTTTACAAGCTGACGGTCAGCGACATTCCCGTCGACGGGTTCTGGTCGGTCACCGTCTACAACAGCGGAGGGTACCTCGAGCCGAATCCAAACGATGCCTATGCGGTAAACGGCATCACTGCAAAAAAGGCCGCGGATGGCTCGATCACCATTCAGTTCGGTGGGTGCGACCGCCAAATCCCCAATTGCCTGCCGATCACGCAGGGATGGAACTACACGGTGCGTCTCTATCGCCCGCGACCGGAAATCCTCGATGGCACGTGGAAATTCCCCGAGGCCGAGCCTGCGAGTTGAATCGGCCGACCGGCGCGGCTCGTGCCCAGCGTGTTGCCCGCGGCTCTCGGCGGGTACGCCGGCAACGATATCGTGCAAAATCGTAGATTGACGTGCCAGATTCTGCTTATTTTGCCGCGCGATGCCCGCACACGGATTGAGACCTCACCACCCGCGTTGCCACCGCATTGGCGTGGCGATACATTGCTACAGGCATATGCCGAAGGTGACGCCATGGTGGGCAGCAAAAGCGTGGCGTTGATGGTCGCCGCCGGCCTGTTGATCCTCGCGGCTTCGAGCGCACAAACGGATTCACTCCGGATCACCAAGATCCAGGATGACGACGCGGTTGCCGTCTATGATGAGCTTGTTGGCAGGTTCGGGACGGCCCGTCTGCCTGCTCTCCACACCCAGGTCGCGCATGCAATGTTCAACAAAGCCGCGAGGTTCGCGGCGCGCGGACGCCGCAAACAGGCAAAAACCGCGTTACAGCCTTTTGATCAAAAAGTTTGGAACGGCTCGCGAGCCAGCAGTGATGGAGCTAGTCGAGTTGGCGCGGACTGCGCTATCGAATCGCAAATCCTGAATTGCTATGGCGCATAGACGGTTCAAAGCGGGTCAACCGATCGGCACGGGTTTTCATGATCGGCGGCGCGGTCAGGCGTGATCTCTGATTGGTCAGGTGGCAATCTGGATTCGCGAATAACCTTGTCGGCCGCGGGGCCATCATCAAGCAAAGTTTCAAGCGACCACCAGCGTTTCGACAGCGCATCTGCGCCGGATTCTGAAATCTTACGCTCGCTACTACAATGAGACGCGCACGCACTTGGCTTTGGACAAGGATGCGCCTCTATCGCGCACCGTGAAGAGGGCAGGCCGTATTCTTTGCCAGCCCAGTCCTCGGCGGATTGCATCACCAATATGTCCGGATCTGATTTCCGACAGGCACACGTGCGACGGCGTCGATCTCTTCAGGCTTGAGCTAACGGGCTATGTTGCGCGTTTTGCTGGCCGATATCGATGTGCGGGATATCAGATGCGAAGGACAGACATGGCAACTGCCCGTCGATCATCTGATCCGCCTCATGCTCCGGGCGATCTACGGAAGTAGAAGTAGTCCCTGACGTATCTTGAAGAGCGATGCATCAGCTTTAGACGCCTCGCAATTCGACGTAGGTGTCCGGCCCATAGTGCAGCTTGTTGCGCGAGTAGTACGGCGGCACCTGCATTTCGAACTGAGCTCTCCCGTGCGTCTGATCACTGATCAGAAGATCGGTGCGGCTACCGACATCCAGGCGCAGCTGCTCGTCCTTCTTCAGTAGCACCGGCTGTGGTGTTAGACTGAATAGGAGCGTGACCGGTTCGTCGCGATTTAATGGTTGTGGTGTATCGATGTCGATCGCGATTTCCGTAGCCGTGCACCGCGCCTCGTCGATTCTGCGGCATGCCGGCCGAATCGATCCTAGCGACAGAGGATGCAAGTTTCCGCGAGTGTCGATACGAGAGAGACGCGCTATAACGTGGGAGTCGATCTCATTGCTGCTAAAGCGCAGGCTGAGGTTGATCGGTCCCGTCAGCTCAAGGTCGTCGTCTGCCACGGTCTCATAACTGAGAATCTGATTGGCGACGTCATCGAAGCCCGCCGTCACCAGCGCGCCCATCGGCACGGCGGCCCAGCGGTTGGAACCGGTGTTGCCATCGGCCCGAGTCAGACGGTGAGTATTGGAGTCGGTTCCGCCGCTCGCAAGGTAGAACCGGATAGCCTTACTTTCCGGGATCGGAAAATCTGAAGCGCTGCTAAAATCGCGGGCGCCGTCCCGCCAGTACCGAACGGGGGCTTGGGTCGCATAGCCGTTAGCTGACCCGAAAAGGATGTGGTCGAAGAATGCAAGAGCTTCCAGTTGCCAATGATAGCAAGGCAATTCATAGTCCGGAGCACTGACAATCAGCCATTTGCGGTCCGTCGGCGTGCTTGACTTTCGGAAAAGCTCGTAACCGCCGAACTGGTGCAAATTGAAATGGCCAGGGTTTTGCACGACGACAAACGGTACGTTGATTTCGTGCAAAGTACTTGATGGACCCTCCGCCATGGTGCTAGTGGCGCGGGTTTTGCCATCGAGCACAATGCTGGCCCAGAACTCGCGCATTTCTTTCGTCGGAGCCTTCTTTTGAAAGCCCTTCATGATCCGGGTCAGGCGCTTGCGAACCTGCGGCCACCACCAGTGTTTCAGCGGTGAATTGAAGACGTGGCTTAATATTGCACGGGCTAGCGGCGGGACGCGTAGGTTCTTCTGCAGATTTGTGAAGTTGGCACCCATCCACAGCGTCAGGAAATCCGCTTGCGGCGCGCCGCCGAACATCACGATGTGACGGAAGTAATCGGTGCACATTTCGATGGAGAAGAAACCCTTAAGCGCTGGCGGCTGCTTGACCGCAACCAGCGCCTGGGACATGCCGTAATATGAAGTGCCGAACAGCACCACATTGCCGTCACACCACGGTTGCGCCGCGGTCCAGGCGATAACTTTGGCATGATCTTCGCCATCGGTGTCGTTACAAAAGACGACGCTTTCACCCTGAGAGCGGCCCATGCCACGCCGCGCGACGACGACGTGTACGTAGCCACGGCCAGTGAAGACGGGCGGGCTGCCGATCTCGTTGGTACCAGTGGGGGCTCCGCTCGATTGCAGCTCTTTGCTATAAGCGGAAAACACGACAATCGCAGGATAACGGCCCGCCGCTTTCGGCGTGTATACATCCGCGGCAAGTGAAACATCCTTGTCGACTGGGATCATCTGATCGGCATAGAGCACGCATCCAAGGCCGCTCTTGACGGCGGGACCGGGCGTCCAGCCAGCGAGCTGCGGACCGTCGATTCCTCCCTTCAAGGGGACGACGTTATCGAGAAACACGCGATTAGGATAAGCGGCGCTCATTTTTCTGACTCCGTCCGTAGCTGCGCGAAACTAACCGCGTGTAGGTGTACCTACCAGAATTCTCAACCCGCTAGGCCGGCGCCATGCGCACCGCACCCCAAGCCATTGAATTACTGATAGATGATCTTTTGTGACCCAGACCGCTCGCGTCAGCGCGGCAGCCGCAAACCTGATCACTCCGCACCGCATTGGTGCGGATGCAAAGGCCGTTCTCAATAACGTTAACGAACGTCTGCATAGCTACGCCGATGTCCATCGAACCCTTCAGATCCCTGAACATCAAACGTATATCGATGCAGCGCAATATCTCAGACAATTGTGCCTTTCCCTTAGCCGATCAAAGTTGGAATCGAACAATGTACGGCTTGTTCTCGCGGTCCGCCCGTTGTCGATGCCATCCGACCGGTGCTGGCGGCTTGGATTGATCGTATACGAACTCGTCACCAATTCCGCCCGGCATGCATTCAATGGAAAAGAAGGCGAGGTGTGGGTCGAGTTGTGGCCTGCAGGCCGTTTTGTCGAGTGCCGAGTGTCAGACAATGGAACAAGTCGGGGAGGGATCCAGCATGGACGTGGCCTGACCATTGTTCAGCAACTGGTGAGATGTCTCAATGGAAGACTTGAGCAGAGCTTTGGACCACAAGGGTCAAGCTCCATCCTTGTCTTCCCATTCTAAGCACTGAGATTTCGAATGTCGTTCTAAGCGATAACGTTATCACAGCCGTTTCAAACTCATGTCGAAGCGTACCAAGAAATCATGGACTGTCTTCGTCAGCATAGAAAATGCCGAGCATGACAGATGCGTGGAAATTTTTTTAAGAGCAAATGGCAGCTACGGATTCGAGGAATTTGGGCGGGATTTCGAAGATGGCGGGCGATGGACGCCCCTGCATCACTATTCGCATACTACTTACGCCTCGCTAACTGACGCCTTGGACATTGCCGAACGACGCGTACCTTGGTTAGTTCACTGCCTGGCGCAGAAGCCAGAACTAAGGATGCGCGTCAGTCTCGGCCGGTCGCAGACAGGTCTCAAGGAGTGACGATTCCCGGCTTCGTGAAGCCGAGCGTTTTTGGCGACTTTGAGAGTTGTAACTAGCTGAGTTTACGGTTTCGACGAGGAGTTTGCTTGAGCGCGGACCTTGGAAGAATTTCGTCAATCAAAGACAGAGCGCGGACAATGAAGCAACCTGTTTTGCGGTCAGAATCGTACACGAAGAAGGTGGCACTCGTCCTGCAAGGCGGGGGCGCTCTCGGAAGCTACCAGGCTGGCGTTTACGAGGCGCTCGCCTCGTCGGACTACATGCCCGACTGGGTTGCCGGCATCTCGATCGGTGCGATCAACGCCGCCCTGATCGCGGGAAATGCGCCGGAAATGCGGGTTGAAAGGCTGCGTGAGTTCTGGCGCACGATCACAACGCCCACGATATGGCCCGTTGGAATTTCTGATCTCGTCAACGGCGCGGG
>Ga0210397_10001227_pt1 | contig 16423 bp, 14 predicted proteins | sample IncBWH2OmetaG_FD_160126 | JGI IMG/M metagenome (GOLD analysis project Ga0210397, IMG submission 160126) | Forest soil microbial communities from Barre Woods Harvard Forest LTER site, Petersham, Massachusetts, United States - Inc-BW-H-2-O ...
ACGTTCGTATGCTTTTCTGGAAATACGAATAATTGTTTTCCCATCTACGCCTGTATCTGTAAGTTTTCCAACCACACGCACATATATCTTAATACCATTTGATTCATTCAGTAACTGAATAATGGTTCCAACCGGAGCTGTTTTATGATACGCCAGATACTTAGGTGTATCCTGATTGTCAGCCATTACATCTGCGAAACCACTTTCAGTAATCTTTTTAAAATCTGTTGCAGGTACCGGTTTAGTCGGTGTTGTCTGCGTCTGCATAGTTTCTAAACGCACTTTATCTTTTTGCAACTGTATCGTATCTGCTTCTACATTTGTAGTAGCAGGTTTAGTAGCCGTTGTTGTTGTGGTCGATGTTGTAGTGTTAGGAACCGTAGCGGGAGTCGTTGTTGTAGCTGTGCCAGTAGTTGGTTTAGTAGCAGTAGCAGGTGTCACAGGAGTTTGTGCAGCTACTTCTGTACCCGCAATCTTCAACGTTTGTCCTACTTTTAATGAGCCTACGCCAGGATTTGCTTTTTTAATGTCTTCAACACTTACGTTATACTTTTTGGCAATGGAATAAAAAGTTTCTCCGGAAGCTACTTTATGTTCAATTGTTTCCTGAGCGGTTTCAGTAGACGTTGCGGGTGTTGCAGCCATACTTTTCGATGGAAGCTTTAATTCCTGTCCTACACTTAATGAAGATGAAAGTCCCGGATTAGCTTTTTTCAAATCATCTACAGATACTGAATATTTTGAAGCGATGCTATACAATGTTTCGCCGGCAGCTACTTTATGTGTCTTAGCACCGTCAATCGCGGCATTTGCTTTTGACGTTACAGGTAATGTGCTCGGTACTTTTATTACCTGCCCCACTTGTATACCTTGTGCGGCTTCAGGATTTGTTTTCTTCAATTCATCTACAGTCACATTATATTTCTTGGCAAGAGAATACATCGTCTCTCCGGCACTGATCCGGTGCAGTATAAATAATTTTCCGTCTTTTCTTTCTACGCCAATTGAATCACACACGCCAGCATTAGAAACAATGCTCACAGAAACTGAAACAACGAATACTAAAAAAATTCTATTCAATACTTTTTTACTTAACAACATAAGCCTGTAATTCATTATTATTTTTAACTACAACTAATTGATCTTTCAGAACAAAGAATGTATCCATACCAATTCCTATTAATGCTCCATGAAGTTTTTCGTGCAATAAAACTGCACCCTTTTCATCTGCCACAAGCATAAAATTGGCTAATTTTTCTTCCTCGTAAATATAATAAGAAATCAGCACCTTATCGCCTTTCTCCAAATATTCTATCATCCTAACTGCCTTATGCTTAGTAATTATTGCAATGTATTCCTGAATTTTTATAAAAAAGGAATTTTCTTCTTCGAAATGAAACGGGTAATCCAATAAGGCTGACTGATGTGCTTTCTTATTGAAGGTTGAAAACATTTCCTTTACAGAAATATCACGCAGGTTATTTCCCGTGTTCCAATCTACTTTTGCATAACTGCTATCCTCTCCGACCGCCTGTGAAATGATGATTCCGTCCGTTTCAGTATGCATAACCTGAGCATCTTCCCTCCCCCATTTTATTTTTCCTGTAGCGCCGTCTACAACAACAAAACCTCGTTGCTCAGGCATCTCCGGATCATTAAATTTAACAATCAATACATTTCCATTCACCGCTGCTTTCAAACTGCTCCACCATGGATCCAGAACGGATTGACCGGACCACAAAATCTTCTTTACTTGTATATCAAGGCCATGAAAAAAGGCTTTCCGCTGATCACCATCGCGCGTCTCAATAAATAAGGTCCCCTTTTCACTGTCAGCAATTATTTTCCAGATTGTTCCATCAAACACCTTAGAAAAAGATGGAGTATATACAGGCATACGTATTATTTGTTAATTTTAGGTCAAAGGTAGGGAAAAGTTTTAAGTGTGAAGTACTAAGTTTTCAAGATCAGGCTTTACCCTTGGCTCGTTATCAAATATGTTATCTGTTCAATATGAAAAAATATATCGGGGTATTTTTATTCTTTTTATTTGCGTTAGCGCAGGCTTCGGCACAGAAAGTAATGATCATAAAAATCAGGGAAGAGATCAATCCGCAGATGTCGCATTTTGTTGAACTTGGTCTGGAAAAAGCAACGGCAGAAGCATCTGACTACATCATTATCGATATGGATACGTATGGCGGTGCACTTGCTGATGCAGATAAAATACGCTCGCTACTGCTCGAATATCCGAAACCGGTTTATGTATACATCAATAAAAATGCAGCTTCTGCGGGTGCATTAATTTCCATCGCCTGCGACTCTATTTATATGGACGAAGGTTCAAACATTGGCTCTGCAACTGTTGTAGATGGAGAAGGCAAGCCGGCCCCGGATAAATATCAATCCTATATGCGTTCACTGATGCGCTCTACGGCAGAAACAAATAAACGCAATCCCGAAATCGCAGCCCGCATGGTAGGTACTGTGGTAGGTACCGACAGCATTACGGTTGGCAATGTTACTGCTTTTACAACTTCCGAAGCCATTACAAACCACTATTGCGAAGCAGAGGTACATTCACTTGATGAATTACTTACACGACTGCATTTTCAACAAGCAACAGTTCATACGTTTGAATTAAGTACGACAGACAACATCGTTAATTTTTTCATGAATCCGGCGCTTAAAGGTCTATTGCTATTACTTATTATCGGTGGCATTTATTTTGAACTACAGTCTCCCGGGATTGGCTTCCCGCTTGCTGCGGCAGTTGTCGGAATGATCCTGTATTTTGTACCGTCTTATCTGAATGGATTAGCTGAAAATTGGGAAATTATTATCTTCTTTATCGGTGCTATATTATTAATTCTGGAATTCACAGTCATTCCCGGCTTTGGCGTTGTTGGTGTATCAGGCCTGATCCTGATTGTGTCTTCGTTGATTCTGGTAGCATTAAACAACAACGTATTTGATTTTACATTTGTACCCGAGAGCGATCTGTATATTACTTCTGCTTCCGTGTTGCTGGCTTTCACCGCAGGTATTGCGCTGGTATTTATCGCAGGTAATCAGTTTATGAAAAGCACGTTATTCAACCGCATCAGTTTACAGGAGACCTTTCAGGCAAGCGATGGTTTTACTTCAAATTTCAATACCGGATCATTTATCGGCCAGCAAGGGATCACCTATTCTGTATTGCGCCCGAGCGGAAAAATCATGATCGATGGTAACATCTATGATGCGTATTCACGCGGAGAATTTATTGACGAGAAGAAACCTGTTGAAGTAATTGAACAGGTTGGAAGCTCCTTAAAAGTAAAAGAAATTCATGTCTAAGCCATTATCTATCGTAGCCATCATTCCTGCACGCTACGCTTCTACCCGTTTTGCGGGAAAACCATTGGTACAGATTCATGGCAAAACCATGATTCAATGTGTATACGATCAGGTTAAAAGTACTCCTGAAATTGCTGAGGTGATTGTTGCCACCGATGATGACCGCATTGAAGCAGAAGTAATTCGTTTTGGCGGAAAAGTAGTACGCACCAAACCTGAGCACCCAAGCGGTACCGACCGTTGTTTTGAAGCGTATCAGAAATTAAACCAGCCGTTTGATTTTATCATCAATGTGCAGGGCGATGAACCGTTTATTCAACCCGAACAAATCCGTACGCTGGCGGCTATTTTAACACCCGACGTAGAGCTGGCCACACTGATCAAAAAAATTGAAGACGAAGAAATACTCTTCAACCCAAACACACCAAAAGTACTGATCAATACGAAAGGCGAAGCAATTTATTTCAGTCGCCAGACCATTCCATACCTGCGTCAGTTTCCGGATAAAAAAGACTGGCTGCAACAGCATACGTTCTATAAACACATTGGCATGTATGCATATCGTCCGGACGTGCTGGCAAAAATTACAACCTTAAAACCATCTTCGTTAGAGCTGGCCGAATCGCTGGAACAATTACGTTGGTTAGAGAACGGCTATACGATACAAACGGCTGTTACTACGATAGAGACAGTGGGTATAGATACACCGGACGATTTGGCGAGAGTTACGAAGGGCTAGTCTGAATTAGGATTTCAGGATTAAGAGATTTATTGGATTGAAAAAATTGCATGACAGTAGAAATCATCAACTTTTGTACAAATCCCAACTTCAGTTCGGACAGAAGAATAAATCTCAGCTTTTATTTTTAACTTTAACAAGAGAATAAAACCAAGCAGTAGTTCCAGCAGACATGACAAAACACAAAATTTTAAACTATTTCATAGCAACTGTTTGGATTGTCAACGGTTTTTTCTGTAAGGTGCTTGACCTTGTACCACGACATCAACAAATTGTTGGGCAAATTTTAGGGGACTACTATTCACGACCTATAACAATTTTAATTGGACTTTCTGAAATTGGCATGGCAATATGGATTTTGACTGGTTTGTGGTCACGTATTAACACTGTGACACAAATTCTTGTCATTACAACAATGAATGTCTTGGAGTTTATGCTTGTGCCTGACTTGCTACTGTGGGGTAAAGCAAATTCGGTTTTTGCTTTTCTATTTATCCTCTTAATCTATTACAACGAATTTCACCTCAATAAAAAATCTTAGATGTTATCATTCTTAAAAGATCATCCATTTGCAGTTGAGGCATTTTTTGAAAGTTCTCTTGTTTTCACATTTGCAATTCCCAAAGAACAAATACAACATCTTATTCCAGAGTGTTTAGAGTTAGACACTTTCAAAGACAAGTGGGCTTTCATTGCAGTTGCAATGGTTCAGACAAAGGCATTAAGACCAAAGGGCTTTCCAAAAGTGTTAGGCAACGACTTTTTCTTAATTGGTTATCGAGTGTTTGTGCGGTTTACAAACAATGCAGGAAAAAATTTGAGAGGTTTGTATATTCTCAAAACAGAAACAGATAAAAAGAAAATGGAGTTTTTAGGCAACATATTCACTCATTACAATTACACAACAACCGACATTAACCAACACTTAAACAATGAGACAACAGAAATAAATTCAACCAAATCAGCTTTCAAAGTTCTAATTGACAATTCAGACAACGAAAACATCTCTTTACCTAATGATTCACCATTTGTCGACTGGAAAGAGGCGAGGAAATTTTCAGGACCATTGCCATATACATTCACTTACAATCAGGCCGACAAAGAAGTTTTAATTATTGAAGGTGTTAGAGAAAATTGGAAGCCTACACCTGTAAAAGTTATTGATTACAACTTTTCATTCATTGACAACATGATGCTAAGGGATATTAAACTGGCAAATGTTTTCATCATTAAAAATATTCCTTACTACTGGAAAAAGGGTAAAATTGAACAATGGAAAAAATGAGAAAACCATTTCAAGGAGTTTGGAATATTATTCGTTTCAATTGGCAATTCTATGTTTTGGCAATCGTATCAATTATTCTTCTCTTATTATTTCGCAACAATTTCAATGTGGCACTTCGTACCGCATCTGATATTTTGGTAGTTTTAATTATTAGCTCTACTTTAATTTCATTGGTGGTTTCCTGCTACATCTATGACTTTTCTAATCTTTACAACCTTTCTTGGTTAGATAATTTACCAATCAAAGGCAATGGAAAAATTGTAAACATCAATGCTGGCTTTGACGAAACAAGCAACTTGCTTAAAGGCAAGTTTGCTAATTCAGAATTAGTAGTGTTTGACTTTTACGACCCTGCAAAACATACCGAGGTTTCAATTAAGAGAGCAAGAAAAGCGTATCCACCTTTTCCTAATACTCAACAAGTAAAAATAGATCATTTGCCTTTACAAGACAATTCAACTGAAAATGTGTTTGCAATCCTATCCGCACATGAAATACGAAATGACGAAGAAAGAAAATCTTTCTTCCAAGAACTTCGCAGGGTGCTTTCTCCAACAGGACAAATAATTGTAACGGAACATCTACAGGACACTGCTAATTTTTTAACTTATAATATCGGGGCATTTCATTTTCACTCAAAAGCAAGTTGGCTCAAAACATTTCAATCATCGGGGCTACGAGTTGCAGAAGAAATAAAAATCACTCCTTTTATCACAACCTTTATACTTGACAAAAATGGAGTTACATCTTAAAATAATAGGTTCATGTTTAATTCTACTAGGCTTAGTTCACGCAATTTTTCCAAGAAAATTTAATTGGAAACAAGAACTAAGTTCGTTAAGCATAATAAATAGAGAAATGATGTATGTTCATACTTTCTTTATTGCATTTACGCTGTTTCTCGTCGGACTTTTGTGCCTGATATCACCCACAGACTTAATCAACATAACTTTAGGAAAACAGGTTTCTTTAGGACTTGGAATATTCTTTTCGTTAAGGTTACTTGTCCAGTTCTTTGGCTATTCATCAAAAACTTGGAAAGGAAAAATATTGGAAACGATAATTCATGTTTTGTTCTCAATATTCTGGACTTACATTACAATAATATTTTTCTTGATTTATTTATCATGACACTGCGGACAAACATAACGGATGATAGAAGAACAGCCAATAGCAGGGGGATTTTAAAGACCGACAATTGTAGCAGAAATAATAAGCCAACCATACTCTGGAGAATACGGCGAAAGAATTTACGACAATGAAAGTATATGAAATTCTTAAAATTGGACTTTTGTAAAGTTTACCAATGATATTCAGAATGGCATTTAACAATTCTCCTCTGATAGCAAAAGCTCGAAAACATAACTCAAATAAAAATAAGAAAACCAAAAAACACTTATACAGAATTTTTTAAATTCATATTGAATGCTTAAATACATTTATAGTATGAATGAAATCTAAGAAAGAAGATATAAAAACAAGAAGTCTTTAGCAACCATAATATTCTTCATTAAAATTATTGGAACAATATGTAAAAGGTGTAAATTGTCAATAAGACTAACGTACAATGTTATAAATTATACACTTTTAAGTTTTTATTAAATCACCAAGATATTTTATTATGAAGAATAGTTTTTTAATCCTGGGGCTGTTGGTATTAGTTCCTTTTAGCTCAATCAAGGCTCAGCAGGTATGGCCCGACAGAACAGCACTACCCATAGAACCATATCAGAAAATAGGAAAAATTTCACCGATAATAAAAGATTGTGATCCTATTGATTGGCCAAAAGAAATCAGTGCACCGGAAGGAGCTCCTAACGTATTATTGATTATGATCGATGACGTTGGCTTCGGGGCAAGTTCCGCTTTTGGAGGCCCGGTTCCCACACCTAATTTTGATACCCTTGCCAAAAATGGATTAAAGTATAATCGTTTTCATACCACAGCTGTTTGTTCCCCTTCGAGAGCTGCACTTATAACAGGCAGAAACCATCATACAGCAGCCACTGGTATTATCATGGAATTCTCTACACCTTATCCCGGCTACAACAGCCTGGTACCTCACAGTGTTGCAACCATTGGTAAAATATTAACAGACAATGGTTATGGCACATCGTGGTTTGGTAAAAATCACAATGTACCGGATTGGCAAACAACTCCTGCAGGTCCTTTTTATTTATGGCCAACCGGTTTAGGCTTTGAATATTTTTATGGTTTCTTAGGAGCAGATGCACACCAATTCAGACCGGCTCTATTTGAAAATACGAAACCTGTCGATCCTTACTTAGTAAATGGTAAAGTGGATGAAGACTATATATTAGATAAAGATCTGGCAGATCATGCTATTAACTGGATTCATACGCAAAAATCCGTTTCTCCTAAAAAACCTTTCTTTGCTTATTATACACCAGGTACAGCACATGCTCCGCATCAAGCACCCAAAGAGTGGATCGAAAAATTCAAAGGTAAATTCGATCATGGTTTTGAAAAGCAGCGCATCATGACTTATGAAAAGCAAAAAGCATTAGGTATTATTCCGAAAGATGCAAAACTGGCACCCACACCACCCGAATATCAAAAATGGGATGTGCTTACTCCGGGCATGAAAAAAATTGTTGCAAGAGAGATGGAAGTATATGCAGCACAACTGGCATATTGTGATTATGAGGTTGGCAGAGTGATTCAATCCGTTAAAGATATGGGGGAATTGGATAATACACTCATCATATTTATCATGGGTGATAACGGGGCAAGTGCAGAAGATCCAACCGGTCACGGCTTAACAAGTGAAATAGGTATAATGGTAAATGGCGAAGTCGATACAGAAGAATTTATGTTGAAACATCTGGATGATTTTGGAGGTCCGTGGATGGCAGAACATTATTCTCACAGCTGGGCACATGCCATGAACACGCCTTATCAATGGGATAAAAAAATAGCTTCCCACTTAGGTGGCAGCAGAACCGGAATGGTTATTTCCTGGCCTGCAAGAATTAAACAAGTTGGCCAGATACGCAGCCAGTTTACACATATCACTGATATTGTTCCTACCATTCTTGAAGCTGCAAACATACCTGTTCCTAAAACGGTAGATGGATTTACACAGGAACCCATGGCAGGAAAAAGTCTGGTATATACATTTGACAATGCTACTGCTCCCGAGACACACACGACTCAGTATTTCGAGATTATTGCTAACAGAGCCATATACAAAGATGGATGGATGGCATGTACAACACCTAAAAATTTACCCTGGCAGGGAAAACCTGTTCCATCAGAAGATCCTATAAACGACTACAAATGGGAGTTGTATGATCTTACAAAAGATTTCAGTCAAACAAATAATATTGCTGCAAAAAATCCTGAAAAATTAAAAGAGATGCAAAAAGCATTTATGGATGAAGCTGCTAAATATAAAGTGTTTCCGCTTGATGACCGTTACATTGATAGGGTGAATCCTGAAAACCGTCCGAATCTGAATAAAGGCAGAACTGCGTTTGTATATTATGAAGGTTCTTCACGTATAACTGAAGGCATGGCGCCTAACATGAAAAATACTTCATACACAATTACTGCAGAAGTAGATGTTAAAGCAGGCGATGAAGGAATGATTCTTACGCAAGGGGGCTATTTTGGAGGAAGTGCATTAATGTTGCAAAAAGGTAAACCAACGTTCTCTTACGCTTTCTCTCATTACCCTGAGCACAAGTGGACCATTCAGTCTCCGACAGCTTTAACAGCGGGTAAACATACAATCGTAATGAATTTTGATTATGCCGGTGGAGGTGTCGGTAAATCTGCCACAGTTACCTTGTTTGTTGACGGCAAGCAAGTAGCAAGCGGTACTGTTTCCCAAACAGTTCCCAGCAGATTTTCAGCGGATGAGACATTAGATATAGGCGAAGATTTTGGTACACCTGTAACCAGAGATTATGAAGTGCCTTTTACTTTCCAGGGTGAAATAAATAAGGTTACTGTAGATTTGAAAAAATAACAGACACCTAAAAAATCGATAGAACCTTTTACAGGTATTCGCAAAAACCATCTTCTGATTTAAAACGGAAGGTGGTTTTTGCTTTTTAATGAACTTACTTTACTTTATACCCCATTTCATTTAGCAAGGGCACCAGCCGTGCTCTGAAATCACCCTGAATCAGTACTTCTCCATCTTTTACAGAACCACCCACGCCTAGTTTATTTTTCAATTTTTTTCCTAAATCTTCCAGATCAACAGTTGTTCCAACAAAACCCGTAACAACCGTTACTGTTTTCCCGGCCCGACCTTTGCTATCCAATATTACTTTTAGCTTCTGTTTGTCAGCAGGTAATGTTTCAGCTTCTGCCTCGCCTTCATACATATAATTGAACTCTTCACTGGTAGAATAAACCACTCCTGTTCGTCCTTTATGTTCTTTTTTTGCCATTTAATCGCTTTTGTAATTTGTTGTAACTAATTTTTTTAATACTTTAGCGGGATACTTACTAAATGAATTGCACCATGAAATATACGATCGTTTTTTTAACTGCTCTGGTTATTAGCTTGATTGCATCTTGCGCACCGCACCATACGTGCCCGACTTATTCAAATTCTGCCATTAAATACCATCACCACCCGACACACACATCTCATCATTAATTTGATGAGCTGAAGGAGGCTTAAATTTAACATTTAAAAATAGAGATAAAAAAAACATCCCGCCTGATAGCGGGATGTTTTTTTTATGGGATGAGTTTATGTGGTATCAACCTGTGTTTCGCAACGCTCCGGCAATTGCATTTACCGTAAGGAGCAGCTCCGTTAAGATCTTACTCGCCTTCTCAGACGGCTGACTATTTACCTTTCTCCATTTCCGTAATAATTCTATCTGATCGTAATGCAGATCATTCAATGCTTCCGCACGCAATACATTTGAATAATGGTGGAACGATCTTCTTTGCTCGAACGAATTGTCAAACAATAAAGCCAGCATTTTTTTAGTCTTATTGAATTCCTTCACGATCATATCCAGAATCTCCGCACGGATCTCTTCATCTTCTACAAGCGTTGCATAGCTTCTGAAGATCTTCTCATCTGTAGCTGCCAGACTGGTATCAACATTGGTGAAAATATAACGAATGATGGTATCACTCGCAGCCATCTTCTTCAGGTACTCGAATTCTTCCGGACTTTCTTTGTAAAATGCTTCAAGTGCATGACCCACTCCATACCAGCTTGTAATATTGAAACGGGACTGGGCCCAACTGAATACCCATGGAATAGCGCGTAGATCAGCAAGTGTACGTTTGCCCGAACGGCGAGCCGGACGAGAGCCTATTTTACTTTGTTCAATAACATCGATCGGTGTTGCCTGACCAAAGAATGTAATAAAGTTTTTATCCGTAATTAATGCTGTATAATAATCTTTACTTTTTGAAGCCAGATAATCCAAATGTTTATCAAATCGGTTCTTCTTATGCTGGGTGTGTTTGTGCAGAATTGTATAGCCGGCAGTACCTGCCGCCAGCAATTCAAGATTGAACGCAGCATTTATTTTGTTTGCATATTTCTGAGAGATCGTTTCCCCTTGTTCGGTCAAACGCATATCTCCCTGAATGGAATTGTGCGGCAATGTTTTGATGAACCATTGTGTAGGACCTGCACCACGGCTGATTGAACCACCTTTACCGTGGAAGAACCGAATACGTGCACCATACTTTTTACCTACATCCACCAATTTCAACTGCGTGTTTGATAAGTTCGACTGGCTGGCTAAAATGCCTCCATCTTTATTACTGTCGCTATAACCAATCATTACCTGCTGTACCTTCTGTTTCTCAGCATTGGCTACACGTTGATATTCCAGACTTGCTTTAGTGATCGGATGTTCCAGGAATTTACTTAAAATATGCGGACTGCCTTGTAAATCTTCAATGGTCTCAAATAATGGAACTACCGGTAGTTTACAAACAATGCCTTTATCTGTTTTAATCAATAAGCCCGCTTCTCTTGCCAATAAATAAACAATCAGTAAATCAGATGTTGAACGGGTCATACTTACAATAAGCGAACCTAATGCATCTGTATCGTATTTATCTATATGCGCCGCAACAACTCTGTAACATGAAATTACAGCATCCGCCTCTGGTCCGAGTTTTGTATCCGGGTAAGAAAACGGACGAAGAGATAATAATTCTTTATTGATAAATTTAATGCGCTCCTCTTCTGTATATGTTAAGAAACGATCGCCATCCATAGAAGCAGCATTCATCAACTGTGCAAGTGCATTATCATGAAACTTGCTGTTCTGACGAATATCAAGATGCGCTAAATGGAAACCAAACGTTTGAACCAGGCGCACCATCTCGCGCACATCATGGTATGCAATTGTTCTGGCACCAAATGCAATCAGGGCATCGCGCAGAATTACCAGATCATCAATCAGGTGTTGCCCTACTTTATAACTGTATTCTTTTTCGTTGATACGCAATGCATATCCTTTATCTTCTTCTACTGGAAGCTTCATCATTAACAGCTCTATATAGAAACGGAAGATTTCTCTGTTATTCGTTTCGTTTTCTAATAAGTGCTGCTTATTTGTTTCTTCTAATAATTCATTGATTCTTTTTTGAAGCTGCTTGGTTGTTTCTTTAAACACACACGTGAAGCTCAAATTTTTCTCCAGCTTTTCAAGTTGTCGGTGCATTAAAATAAATGCATTCAATCTGAAAAGCTCTAACGTTTCTTTTGTTACCTCACTTGTTACAAGCGGGTGTCCGTCGCGGTCACCACCCACCCAGTTACCAAAAGAAAGTTTAGGAAGTTTTGTATATGAAATAATCAATTCAGGATCAAAACCCATCTGCTCCCAGGCCATACCCAATCTGCGATCCAGAATAGATACCACTTCCGGAAACACTGTTGTAAGATAATGGAGTACGTTTGAACGCTCTGAACTTAAGTCCGGTTTCTCCAAATAGATCTCACCCGTTCTCCATAAACGATCCAGTGTTAATTTGATCTCTCTGCGGATCTCATTTTTTTCAAGTTCTGTATACGTTGAATCTTCCCAACGAAGAAATAATAAATATAACTGTCTGTGATGCTCAAGTACAATAGTGCGCTTCGCCTCCGTCGGGTGTGCTGTCAAAACCGGCTCAATACGTATCTCGCAAAGTTCTTCTGCAATTTGTTCCTGCGTAATCTTCTTTTGCTTTAGCATTGCAAGACTCTTACCCCACAAACCGTTTACACTGGCAAGTGATTTTTCACTTTCATGTTTACGACGCAGCTTAACAGCTCCGTTTTCTTCGGCCATATTCAACAATTGAAAAGCAATTGAATATACCTGAATGTGTTTTTCAGTGATCGAATCAGGACTGACTTTACCTTTTTTATTGATCCATGGAATGTAGCGGGCAAGCTCCTCTTCTCCATTTTCAATCAGTACTTCTTTGAAACAATCTAATAGGAATTCTAGGTTGTGATATGTTTTACCTAATTTGTCCTGCGTCACCGTTAATGCACTCATTTGATAGTAATTAAATAGTCAAGCATTGAATTTTAATAAAAAATGATATTGAAGGGGCGAACTTTCAAATTCACTACAAGATAAAATATTTAAATTGAAAATATTAAAATCGTTCAAAAAAAAATCGTTTAGAGTCGAATTTTTAACTTTAATCTTAGAATTAGCCTAAATCATACATCCTTTTGGCGGAAAACTCCCACATTCAAGAATAAAATGTATTTTTGAGTCGTTATTCAGTACATTCCTCAAAAATCCCTTTCATGAAACATTTCCTGCTGCTTGGCTTTATCTGTATCTCTTATGTCAGTTTCGCCGCAAAACCTTCGCCTCCGCCATTAGATAGCTCTAAAAAAGATTATTGCTATTATTTCGATTACCCGTTCACAAGCCCAAAATCCTGGGATAGCACGCTATTTTTTACCAAAAGATTCTTTGATAGTCTATACTTCGAACATTATAAAATCATCGGAATTGATAGTGTAAGCCAAACAATGAAAATTCGTATTACATCTAAACTTCATACGAGAGGCATGCTAAAAAATACGCACAAACCCGTGTATTCAAATTGCTACATGACTTTTGATTATATCATTCACTATACCCCTACAGGTTTGCAGTGCAAGGTAAAGCGCATTGTTCATTACTATACCTTCACTACCGAATCATCCTATATGGGTAACACAAATGGTAAAAAAACCATGCGAACAGAAAGTGAACGCGTTGAAATTCCTATGATACAAACAGATGTGAAATTTTTCACAAAAAAGGTGTTGGCAGAAGTGAACGAAGACATAACAGAAAGTATTAATTCATTCAAATCATATAAATGGAATTATAAAAAACCGGAGACTAAAAAGAAAAACATTGAAGACGACGATTATTAAACCTTTCCTGCTCATACTGGTTGCATGTTTTTGTTCCATGTTGTTTTCATACAAATGGAACAAAACATCTTCTATACCGGCTGCAATTGAAGGGAAATGGTCATTGGTTCGGTTTTATCCGGCAAAAAATGACACGTTTAAATTCGTGCAAACGGTATCATTATCAATAGAACGAGATGGAATTACAGCCGGTTTTTTAGGTTGTAATAAATTCCGGACTGAATGTACTGCTAATGGAAATAACATTCGGTTTGGAACCATTCTCTCTTCAAGAAAGTTTTGTGAACGGGAGTACATGGACCTGGAAGATGAAATAAAATCGGTGCTTATCAGAGCCAATGCATTCTCAATAATAGACAATACGTTAATTTTATCTGAAGGTAAGACCAAACTAGCCTCGTTTAAAAAACAATAACATGTTTGTTAATCCAAGAGATCCGGACAATAAAATCATTAACTCTAAAATTTCAGAATGGGTACTATCCTTCGAAGAAATTCCAAGGAATGCACGTGTGCATACCAGAGAAGTAACCTGTAATGACCCCGGTTGCAACCATACAGATACCTACATAACGATCGAAGCTTCACCTGATTTTAAAAAAGAACTTACGATTCGGAAGCCGCTGGTTTATATTCGCAAATGGGATATTGTCTTGTAATGCGTTTTATCTTTGAATGTAAAAAGGAAATAATCAAATAAGTAATTACGTTCTGATTAAGATTTTTTCTTCACTTCAATTCCCGTTATAAGATCTTCCAGACTTTCAAAAATAAGATCTGAATATGTCCTGTTTTTTGTTGCTCTGTTAACGAGAATTGCCCCTTCGATTAAAGCAATCATTGAAAAAGCAATTTTGTTTACATCAACATCTGCTCGAAACTCTTTTGCAGCAATACCTTTTTTAATAATCGTTGCGAGATTTTTCTTCCAGCTTAAAATAGCATCAGCGGCCTTTTTCCGCAGCACATCATGTGTATCATCTGCTTCAACAGTAGTATTCAGCAACGGGCAACCACCTACCGGAAACAACGAATTTTCTGTAGAATTATAAATACCCGCATATACCAGAAGCATTTCTTTATGCGTCTTACAAGCCTGCACCTTCTCTGTAATTATTTTTTTGACTAAAGCCCAGTTATAATCAAACGCAGCAAGAGCTACAGCTTCCTTATCTTCAAAATTTCCGTAGATGCTTCCTTTGGTAAGGTTTGTGGCTTCCGTCAGATCTGATAACGATGTGCCAGCCAATCCCTTTACATTAAAAACAGGGGCTGTAGATTCTATAATAAACTGACGGGTACGTTCTGATTTAGAAAGTTCTTTCATAGAAATAATGATTGTAGTCCGGCATTTGGCAATCATACTACACCTATAAGAATTAAAGCATTTATATGAATGCTTATAGATATAGAAACCACAGTATAGACTAGAGTAGAAAATAATTAAACCTGAATACCTATATAAAATTTTCAACTCAATATAAGTACTCAGGTGTTAAAGCCAACATGTTTTTAAGAATTATTCTTCATACTTTTTAAAAATGGCAGTAGCTATATGACCGCCAAAACCAAAGGTATTGCTCATTGCGTAATGCACTTGTTTGTGATGTGCTTTTCCCAACGTCAGATCAAACGCATGTGTAATGGCTTCATCAACATGTATGGTATTGATTGTTGGCGGAACAATATTTTTCTGAACCGATTTTATACAAGCAATAGCTTCTACTGCACCGGCAGCGCCTAACAAATGACCCGTCATAGATTTGGTTGCACTTACATGCAACTTTGATGATTCGCCGAATACACGCTCAATTGCTTTCATTTCACTAATATCACCCTGAGGTGTAGAAGTTGCATGTGCATTTACGTAATCTATATCACTTGCCTGAATGTTTGCTTCATTCAATGCTTCCTGCATACCAAGATATGCACCTTCACCTTCCGGATGTGTCCCTGTTAAGTGATACGCATCGGCAGCCATACCGCCACCAACTATTTCAGCCAGTATAGGTGCTTTTCGTTTTATTGCATGCTCATAACTTTCCAGAATAAGTGCACCGGCTCCCTCTCCCATAACAAAGCCATCTCTGGTTGTATCAAACGGTCTTGAAGCAGCCTGCGGATTTTCATTAAATGTAGATAATGCTCTTGATGCATTAAAACCACCTACGGATACTTCGTTAATAGGAGCTTCCGAACCACCGGTAATAATCATATCTGCCTTTCCCCAGCGAATGTGATTAAAGGCTTCCAGAATTGCTGTATTGGAAGTGGCGCAAGCCGACACCGTAGCAAAATTAGTGCCTCTCAAGCCATACTTAATCGAGATAACTCCTGCTGCAATATCCAGAATCATTTTAGGAATGAAGAAAGGATTGAAGCGCGGTGTACCATCACCTTTTGCAAATTCAGTAACTTGTTCCTGAAACGTCCCGATCCCGCCATTTCCGCTTCCCCAGATTACACCGATGCGATTTCGGTTTAACGTATCAAATTTTATTTGAGCGTTTTGAACGGCTTCATCAACTGCAATCAAGGCATATTGAGTAAACAGATCATATTTTCTCGCCTCGCTTTTTTCCATGAAATTAACCGGATCAAAATCTTTTAATTCACAGGCAAATTTTGTTTTAAATTTTCCTGCATCAAATTTTGTAATCGGTGCAGC
>Ga0210397_10001235_pt1 | contig 16382 bp, 16 predicted proteins | sample IncBWH2OmetaG_FD_160126 | JGI IMG/M metagenome (GOLD analysis project Ga0210397, IMG submission 160126) | Forest soil microbial communities from Barre Woods Harvard Forest LTER site, Petersham, Massachusetts, United States - Inc-BW-H-2-O ...
CCGCCGCCAGACCCACGCCCGCCGCTGCCTCCTCCGCCAATTCCCGTGCCTCCGCCGCCAATCCCAACTCCGCCGCCTCCACCGGAACCGCCACTCCCGCCAGCTCCGCCGCCTACTCCGGCGCCACCTGAACCTGGGCCCCCACCGGAGCCCGGGCCTCCGCCCGGACCACTGCCTGGCCCGCCTGTGGCGTTACCTGTGCCCAAACCGCCTCCGCTACCTGAACCACCGCCTCCGCCTTCCCAGAGGCTTCCAGCCTGACTGGCAGTTCCCGTCCCTCCTCCGCTGCCGGAGCCAAAGCCGCCTGCGCCCGTGCCACCGCCTCCGGGCACTCCGCCAGGGCCTCCACCTCCGGGACCGAAGCCTGGACCCGTTCCTCCGCCTCCGCCACCACCGCCGCCGCCGCTACGCGAACTTTCCGCGGCAAGAATCATCTGGAGAAGTTTATTGGGATCTTCAAAGAAATCTTTGAACTTGTCGCCTTGAGCGCCGAGAGCCTTTGCGGTAAGTTGCGCGGCCATCTTAATTCCCGCCACGGAAGAGTCTTCCGCGACATAACGAATTTCGTTGACCTTGATGCTCGTTTCACCGGCGAGGGCGGATTTCAATTGCTCTGCGAGTGAGGAAGGCTTGGCGTTGCCGCTCGGAAATCCTCGTACAAAGCGGGCAAATTGTGGCTGCGTCAAATTCGGAGAGAAGTGAATGCTGGCAATGCCGGAGCCAGTCAGCAACTGCGCGAAACTTTTTTCACCGGCGGACGCACCGAGTGGCACGCCGTCCAGCAGGATTTGGTTTCCTGAAGCTCCAAGCAAGAGCCCGCTGCCGCTGCTCTCATCGAGCGCACCTCGGAGCTCTTTCCACGCAGTTTCAAACTGCGCCGCCGTCCGCACATGGCCAAATTCATAGAGGCGTGCGAACTTAAGTAAAATATTCAGGCTGCGGACAAAAGCCCGCGCGCCCCCGCGTGATTCGGGACTCATGCTATTCGGCGAGGAAGCCGGTCCTCCCCATGCTTCCTACTACACTAGTTGCCTCGCGCGCTACAGACAAGCCTCACGGTACTTATTGTAACCTTCTCAATAACACAGTGTTGGCGAGAAGGACACGAACTTGGCCGCTTCGCACAGCTGATACGGTTGCGTCCCACACCATTTCCGGACTACCCTGTGTTGCCTGGTATTGTGTATGGCTCTACAATAACCTGGCAGTGCATCTTTAGCCCTACGACCGCCGCAGGCACGCTCACGCTGAGTGCACCTTCGGCAAAAATAAGAGCAAGACAAATCCCTATGTCGGACCAGTCCCCACCTGACCGCTACAAGGCAGAAATGCCACAGATACCCGGTATTGCCGGGCCGGGCTCGAACCGCGGCCTCTTGAACAATCCTACGGTCCGGATGGTCGGTGTACTTCTCGCGGTATTGCTGGTGGTCTTTTTCGGCGGGCGATGGATTCTCCGCCCCAGACATGCAGAAGCCCCTCCGGCTGAACCTCCTCCTCAAATTGAGGTACCGGCTCCCGCTCCTGATCCGAATGCAGCACTCCCGCACGCTACGCAGCAAGACCCCGGCATCGCTACGGTCGCGGAGCTGGCCCAGCCCTGGTCTTCCAAACAGTTCTTCATCCGCAATGGATTGACGGGCGAAAACGTTCCAGGTCTGCTCATTCGTTTGCCGGCGAGTTCTGCTTCCCAAGCGAACGGGTACTGGGCTTTCTCATTGAATGCTCCGTTCGGGAATTGCCAGCTCGAGTACATCACCGACCTCGCCAAATTGAAGAGCGACTATGACTTCAATGCTGCGAAGCATCCCATGGTTGGCAACCCTTGTAACCGCACGCTTTACGATCCCACGAAAATGACGAATCTGCCCGGCAACGTCTGGGTACGTGGCGCTATCGCACAAGGCTCGGATCTGCGGCCGCCGCTCGGCATTGAACTAAAAGTTCAGGGAAAAACGATTCAGGCCGTTCGCATGGAGTAGTGCTCCTCGAATTTTCTCTGAACTTATCCCCTGCTGCTTTCCTTCACTGGCTTTTTCTCTATCCCGCTTGACAAGCTATGCCCCCGCCAGTTAAACGTGTTCACCACCATGGAGAAAACATCGATGCCCACTGATTTCGGTACCACCCGCCGCCGCTTTCTGCAAAGCGCTGCTGCGGCTTCTTCCCTAGCGCTTTTGCCAAGTGCGAAGGCGTCCGCTAAAACTTCGCAAGACGCTCCTAAGGCGGACTTTTCGAGTTTGAAGCCTTTTGGCGATCGCCTGAAACCCATCACGGCAGATGAATTCCGTGCCCGCATGACCCGCGCGCAGCAGTTAATGTCTGAGCTGAAGCCGAGTTTTGACGCTCTCTTTTTTGCGCCGGGTACTTCGCTCTACTACTTCACTGGCATTCGCTGGGGATTGAGTGAGCGTCTCGTCGGCCTCGTCCTGCCACGGGTGGGAAAACCTGTCCTCGTCTGTCCGGGCTTCGAGGAAGGCCGCTTGCGGGAACAACTGCGCTTCCCGATTGAAATCCGCGTGTGGCAGGAAGATGAAAGTCCTACGAAGCTCGCCGCGGCCGCTTTGGCCGATCAAGGCGTTCGAACCGGGCGGCTCGGCGTCGAAGAAACCGTTTACTTCACGTATTCCGATCACTTGCGCGCGGCAGCTCCCGGATTTGAATACGTGTCTGCTGATCCCGTCACCATCGCCTGCCGGGCGCGCAAATCTCCTCACGAACTCGAATTGATGCGCCTCGCTTGCGAAGCTACATTTGACGTCTATAAACCCGTTTTTGCCGCTATTCGCGAAGGGATGTCGCAGGACGATATCGCCCATCTTATCGAAGCTGGTTTTTCAAAGATGGGCCTGCGCGGCGGCGCGCTCGTGCTGCTGGGAGCCTCAGCCGCTCTTCCGCACGGCACCAAGCAACCGCAAAAGCTCAAGGAAGGCGACGTCATATTGATTGATGGCGGCTGCGCCGTCGATGGTTATGCTTCGGACGTCACACGCATGGGAATCCTCGGCAAGCCTTCGGAGAAAATCGCGAAAGCGTATGAACTCACGCGAAAAGCCCAGGATGCCGCATTGGATGCAGCACGTGCTGGGCGGCTATCCGGCACTGTCGATGACGCCGCGCGCGCCGTCATTACCGGTGGCGGTTACGGCCCCGACTACAAATTCTTCACGCATCGCCTGGGCCACGGCATCGGCCTCGACGGCCACGAACATCCTTATCTCGTTCGCGGCAGCAAGACCAACCTCGAACCTAGTATGACTTTTTCGAACGAGCCGGGCATCTACGTTGTCGGCGAGTTTGGCATTCGTTGCGAAGACGACATGGTCATCATGCCCGACGGCCCCGCGCAGCTCTTGACGCCAAACTTCCAAGTCTCGCTCGAAAAGCCGATGGGCTGATTTTATGCGCGCCGAATCGCTTCGCAAAACTCAACGATCCTTTGCTCCGCCCAAAAGCGCTCAGTTCCGCTTCGATTTGAAATAAAGCCGCAATGTCCGCCGTGCTCCGGCGTGACAAACTGTATCGCCGGGTTCTGCCCCGGATTCGCGCGCAGAAATAATTCGTACGGCACAAATGGATCGTCTTGCGCCGTGATCATCAACATCGGCACGCGCACCTGCGCCACGACCTTCTTCGCTCCCACTGCATCGTAATAACCCTGCGCGTCCCGGTAGCCGAATTGCGGCGCCGTAATCTTGTCGTCAAACTCTCGCACCGAGCGCACTGGTCCGATTCCATTCAGCGGATAGCGTTGCGGGAACAGCTTGGCCTTTCGCGCGTATCGCGCCATCAATCCTTTTACAAAATGCCGCTGGTAGAAAAAATTGTCGCGACGCTCCAGCGCATCGGCGCACGCCCCAAGATCCATCGCGGGGCAAACCACACACACACCGCGCAGCGCTTTCGGCGCGGTATCTCCAAACTCACCTGTCATCTTCGTCACCAGATTGCCGCCCATCGAGTAACCGGTGAAGAAAACTTTCTCGAATCCGTCAACGTTGGCCAGATCTTCGAGCACGGCTTTATAATCGGCGCTCATCCCGGAGTTGTAGAGCGTCGGCGTAAGCGCTTCCGTGCCGCCGCAATTCCGCTGATTCAATCGCACCGCGTGAAAACCCAATCGGAACGCCTTCTCCGCAATTCCGCAAACGTAATTCGATTCGCTAGACCCTTCCAGCCCATGTAGTATCACCATCACCGGAGCATCGCGCCGCTTCCCCGGTTGCCAATGACATTTCCCAAGAATCCGCGACTCGGCATCCACCTGAAACAACCGCTCTTCCGCCTGTGGCAGGTCGAAACTCCTGCGCACAAAGGCCGCCGCAATTGTCATGGCGTGCCCGTTCCCCAGCAGCCGATGCGGCTCAAATTTGTCCATAACGCAAGGCATGAATTCACTGTAGAGCAGGGCCACACACCAGGCAAGCCGCCGACGCCGCAACCCTTACGGTGGCCTTTGCCCCCTCGCTTTCTGCTGCCCGAGCTCTGTTAACACTCGCTCGTTTTTTCACGTCAATCTAGGTGATGGGGAAACAAGGAGCTAGCACCATGAAATCTCGCCTTCTTGCCTGCGCCGTTCTCGCTTTGTCCTTGGCCGCTATGCCGCTTCTCTTCCACGCGCAAACGCCGTCTTCCGATCCAGCCCTCACCGCCCACGAATGGGGCACGTTTACTTCGATCGCCGGCAAGGACGGCCAGGCCGCCTACTGGCTGCCGCTGACTGGCTCGACGGATCTCCCAGCGTTCGTCGAACATCTTCAAACCCCAGATTTCAAGGGCGGCCTCCGCGGCACGGTGCGCATGGAAACGCCAGTTCTCTATTTCTATACCAATCGCGCCACGACAGTTTCCGTGCGCGTCTCCTTCTCGCAAGGCCTCATCACTGAGTGGTATCCGCACGCCGATCGCGTCGAACCCGTTGGTCTTCAGACTCAAGCGCGGATGGTCGCCTATTACAACGACTGGAATCGCCGCCAGAAGCAGCCCGACAGTAGCATTTCCTGGGACTCGATCACGCTGGAGCCTAGCAGCTCCCCTACTCTCCCGGGCGGAGACCGCGCGAACCACTATTATGCCGCACGGCAAACCTCCTCGACTCCGCTGCGAATTAAGACGCAAACCGGCGACCAAACCGAGAAATTCCTCTTCTATCGCGGCGTGGCCAGTTTTTCTGTACCAATGGCAGTGAAGCTTACCCAAGGCGAAAAGGTAGTCGCCCAGAATCTCACAACCCAAGAAATTCCCGCGATGCTCCTGTTTGAACGCCGCGGCGACAAGTTGGGATTCCGCGTCGCCGACGCCTCCGCGTCCCAACCAACTCTCCATCCTCCCGAGCTCAATGCCAATATGGATTCGTTGAAACAGGCGGTGGAAGACATGCTCATCGCGCAGGGCCTCTATCAAGACGAAGCCCAAGCCATGTTTGAAACTTGGCGCGATTCCTGGTTTGAGGAGGGCAGCCGCTTACTCTACATCGTCCCGCGCCAATTCGTGGACAGCGTCCTGCCTCTCTCGATCAGTCCCGTTCCGGCGCAAACCGTCCGCGTCTTCGTCGGCCGCCTCGAACTCGTCACACCCGCCACACAGCGAGCCGTCGAGCAAGCCCTGGTCACGCACGATCAATCGACCCTCAATCACTACGGCCGCTTTCTCGCGCCCATCCTCGAGACCATGATCGCCAGCGAAAAGAATTCGGCCAAGAAAGCGCATCTCCTCGAGTACCTAAACGATCTCGAAAACGTGCAAGTCACGCAAAACGCACAGAATCAGGCTCCGCGAAACGCGCAATGAGCGTATGTCGAGATTTACTTTGCTAAGTTCCGGGTGGGCGAATCGGCATAAGAATCAACCGGAATTCGGAGCAATTCAACCCAGTTTGAGTTCCTCGAATCCAGTTGTTAGAGTCACAAACGCATCGAGTTCCGATATGGCTGCCAATGTCGTAAGAGAAAGGTTGGCAAAGGCGATGAGAACTCACAGAGTCGCGATCCTCTCCGCGCTAGTTATCCTGTTACTGGTCCCAATCTCCCTTGCGAAGAATGGAAATATCGGGATTTACGGAATTGTGGACAAGGTTGTTTTCGAACCGGACGAGAACGCGCCGGAGCGGATTCAAATCTGGGGTTTGTTTGTGGTTCCTGTCCCAATCTCTAGCGGAATGTATAGGAATCCTCAGCGAGGAATTCTCTATTTCAGCCTCCCTCCTGACAAAAAGAAAATTGCGATGAAGGAGTGGGCCGAATTAAAAAAACGGGCCGGCTCTGGCCAGATTCTCGGCTTCACGGAGTACTGGGTACCGAACCCGAACGATCCGCAAGGCAACCCTCATACGTCATTGGTGGTTTATGTCCACGAGGATGTGCCCCTCGGCTTGCCAGACCCTTATCCGCTTGGAATAGGAGTCCTCAAAATAGACGAGCACAAGCCAGAGGACTACGAGAAGAAAATAATTACTCAGCTCAAGGAAAGCACCAACCAACCCTGAGCAAATCGTCAACGCTTTCCCGTTTTTCTGCGCCGTTTTGTCAGCCACGGCTCCAGCACAGCTTCCAGATCGGTGCGCATCCATCGCGCGGCGGTCCCTTGCCGATAGAAGCCCCATGTGATCAGCGAGCCGCTGAGCACTGTTTCTATTGTTCGCGCCAACTGCGCAGGTTTCACACTTGGCACGAGCTCGCCCGCTTCTAAAGAAGCTTCGACCAGCCGTCGCAATCCCGCCCGCGTGGCCCGCGCCTGCCTCACCAAGTGCCGCCGAAAGTCTGGATCGGTCATATCAATCTGTAGATAGGCCAGGTTGCGCGCGAGAGCCGCCGGCGACGCCGCCATTCCCGCCATGCAATCCGCATACGCGAGCAGTGCGCCAAGCGGTGAAGCGTGCTTGTTCGCTAGCGCCGTGATGAATTCGCCCGATCCGGCGGAATATTTCTCAGCCAATGCCAGCAGGAGCGCGCGCTTCGAGCCAAACCGTTGCACCAGCACCGCCGCCGTCACTCCGGCTTCTTTCGCGATGGCCGCAAGCGTCAGCTCGCGCGGGCCGACTCTGCTCATCACCGCATGCGTGGCGGCAAAAAGCTGGCTGTCGCTGACCTTCCTGGGGCGCGGGCTCATGGGTCTTGACCGTTTCTCAACGCTCGTATAGTATCATTTCTAAACGGCCATTTAGTTTACGTGTTCCCGCGATGCAGAATGGAAAGGAGCGATACGATGCGCACCATAACCTATGGAGGAGCCGTCAGCCTGGATGGCTTTCTTGCCGGCCCCGAGGGCTCGATCGACTGGCTGCACTTCAGCAAGGACGTCCAAAAAGTGATGGCGGACTATTGGAAGAACGTCGACACCATCCTGTGGGGACGAAAAACGTACGACGTCTCGGTCGCCATGAAACCTTCGTCCACAAAGAAACCCGCCAAAGCGAAAAGCTCCAAGCGCAAAGAGCCAACTATGCGCAACTATGTCTTCTCACGCACGCTCAAGACTCTCGATGATCCCAACGTCGAACTTGTGACCTCCGACGCCGTCGATTTCGTCCGAGCCTTGAAGCGGCGCCCCGGCAAAGAAATCTGCCTGATGGGCGGTGGCGAGCTCGCCCAATCCCTTCTCGCCGCCGGCTTGGTGGACGAAATCGGTCTGAACATTCATCCAATCCTGCTCGGTTCCGGCATCCCCACCTTTCGCGATCCCGGCCACCGCGTGAAACTCACCCTCACGGAATGCCGCCAAATCGATGGCGGCTGTGTCCTCGCCAGCTACAAGGTCGCGCACGCAAAATAGTGGCTGGAACGCCAGAAACTGATCCACTGCCGCGTACACTTCCGGATCGAGGAAGGTTTGACCCCTTCGGACCCTTCCGCTAAGATATTTCTCAAATGAAAAAATCACGCGGTCACTTCAATGTCGTGCTCCGGCCCGAACCAGAGGGAGGCTTCACAGCCATTGTGCCCGTACTGCCCGGATGCGTAACCTACGGCAGAACGCTCTCCGAAGCTAAGAGCATGGCCAAAGACGCTATCTCCGGCTACATCGAGAGCCTCAAGAAGCACAACGAGCCCATCCCCACTGGCGACGTATCGTTCGCTGTTTCTCTAGCCTAGATTTTTTTTGCGTCTCAGTGAGCAGGCCATGAGTAGCTCCAGCGCACGCTCATATTCAAAAATATGCTTGATGCTGCCATCCGTCTGGACCTGGAAGCTTGCGTCGTCAGAGGTTCGCGAGTCGTAGCGCACGCCTTGCCGGTAAGACTCCACATCCTGAAAGTAGAGGCTTCCGGCTTCATCTTCGGGATCGAGATTCCGACCTGCGAAGGCCCACGTTCCTACGATTGGAATGAGCATGCTCTCATCGGCAAATTGAACCGAGAAGTAAATTTCTCCTTCCCTAAGCTGGCTTGCAGTCACTGGTTCAGCGTAAGACTTGAGCTCTCGCGCCTCAAATCGCATCGACTTTACCTCTCAAACCTATTCTAACTAAGCCAGGGCCCTCTATCAGAATTCGGACGACTCCTGGCTGGCCACGTAATCGGACACTGGCCCTACTCAAAAGACCCTCAACTTGACCACAATCCCATTGCCCCCTAGAATAGAAGTTTCACAGTGATTGATTTTTGCAATCTGATGCATTCATCTTCCCGCCCAGCGGCCGCACGCTGGGCTGCGCTGTTTTAGGGCGCTAATCTTCAGAACCGAGGTTGTAATGATTGAAGGTCCAATTCCTGAGGGTCTTACTTTCGACGACGTGCTTCTCCTGCCCGGCAAATCTTCCGTGCTCCCGGCGGAAGTCGACACGCGCACCTGTTTTACCCGCAAATTATCGCTAGACATCCCCTTGGCCTCCGCGGCCATGGACACCGTAACCGAATCCCGGCTGGCCATCGCCATCGCGCGCCAAGGCGGCATCGGCCTTGTGCACCGCAACATGCCCATCGACCGCCAGGGCGAAGAGGTCGACCGCGTAAAACGCTCGGAAAGCGGCATGATCGTTGACCCCGTCACCATCTCCCCGGACATCACCCTCCGCCAGGCCCTCGAGATCATGAACAAGTACCACATCTCTGGCCTTCCGGTTACGCGTGGCTCCCGCCTCACCGGAATCATCACCAATCGCGACCTTCGCTTCGAAAAGAATCACTCCCAACTCGTCGGCTCCGTGATGACCAAGGAAAATCTCGTCACCGTGGCCGTAGGCACCACGCTCGAAGAAGCCGAGCGCATCCTGCAAAAGCACCGCATCGAAAAGCTCCTGGTGGTCGACCAGGACTTCAATCTCAAAGGCCTCATCACCGTAAAAGACATCCAGAAAAAACGCGAATACCCGCGCGCCGCCAAGGACGATCAAGGCCGCCTCCGCGTCGGCGCGGCAGTCGGAGCCACCGGCGACTACCTCGAGCGCGCCGTCGAAATGTCCAAAGCCAAAGCCGATGTCCTCGCCATCGACACCGCCCACGGCCACACCACTCGCGTGATGGACGCCATCAAAGCCATCCGCCAGCGTCTTCCCGAAGTACAAATCATCGCCGGCAACGTCGCCACCTACGAAGCCGCCAAAGATCTCATCTCGCTCGGTATCGATGGTCTGAAAGTAGGCATTGGCCCCGGTTCGATTTGCACCACGCGCGTCGTCACCGGCGCCGGCGTTCCCCAGATCACCGCCATCATGGAATCCGCGCGCGCCGCGCAAGGCACCGGCATCCCCATCATCGCCGATGGCGGCATCAAGTATTCCGGCGACATCACCAAAGCTATCGCCGCGGGCGCTTCCTGCGTGATGATTGGCAGCCTCTTCGCCGGAACGGAAGAAGCTCCCGGCGAAACAATTCTCTACCAGGGCCGCACCTTCAAGTCCTACCGCGGCATGGGCTCGATGGGCGCTATGGACGCCGGCTCCGATCGCTATGCCACTGTTCAGGACATGGAAGAGCGCGGCAAGTCCGTCCCCGAAGGCGTCGAAGGCCGCGTCCCCTACAAAGGCTCACTTGGCGCGCTCACTGACCAGCTCGTCGGCGGCCTCAAAAGCGGCATGGGCTACGTCGGCGCACCAACTCTGCGTGAGCTCACAGAAAAAGCCCGCTTCGTACGCATCACCGCCGCAGGCCTCCGCGAAAGCCACGTCCACGACGTCATCATCACTCGCGAAGCTCCGAACTATCGCATGGAATGAACTTGGAGTGCGGGAGCCCTGCTCCCGCTCTTCCGGCAGTTGACTATTCTTCTCGCCGCGGCCAACTCGTCTCGGGAAGTTAGCTGTCGATAAGCTAAACTAAAAACGTAACCGGAGACCTGGATTTGTCTGACTCGCAACCCTGGCGCAATCCCCGCCCCGCACCACAACTGCCGGAAATGCAGCCCCGCCTTCATAAGCTGCTCATACCTGCATGGCTCCGCGCCTGGTGGCCCGCCATCGTCTGGGCTGGCGTCATCTTCACGCTCTCGACCGACTCGTTCTCTTCCGAGCACACTGCAACGATTCTCTCCTTCTTCGTGAAATGGCTATTTCCCCATCTCAGCGAAGAGCAATTCCATTTTATTCACCACATCATCCGCAAGAGCGCCCACTTCACCGAATATTTCATTTTTTGCATCCTGATCTACCGCGGCGTCCGCGGCGATCGCAAAGGCTGGCGCTGGACCTGGGGCATCGCCGCGCTCTCCGTCGCCGCCGGCTATTCCATCATGGACGAAATCCATCAAGCGTTCGTCGTCAGCCGCACCGCTTCACCCTACGATTCCCTGCTCGACTCCCTTGGCGCCTTCTTCGCCTTTGCCGCCCTCTGGCTCTGGTTCCGCCTCCGCCGCCAAAAATCTGACTCGCTTCCTGACGAAGTTTCCGACCCCACCTCAGCGCCCTCGCTCTAACCGCAAGCCTTTCCCTCCAGCAAAAATTTTGCGGCCGCGCTCCAGCAATGCTACCTTGCATACCACTAATTGCGGTTGATTGAGCCGCCGGACATGCGCGCCAAGAATCCTCCCATCCTCCAATACATCTGCCTTGCGCTTCTCTTCGCGCTTGCTTCGGCGTATCAGATTCGTTCTGCCATGTATGCTTTCCCGAATTATTTCCATCTCAAGGTCGCTGCATATCCATTCACGCCGGAGTACGAGAAAGGCCGCCCCGTCCTTCAGTTTGTGACTAAATCCGCCCGGCAGGCCGGCGTGCAAAACAACGACCTCCTCCTCGCGGTGAACGGCCATCCAGTAACCGGACTGGCTATGTTCGGTGAAGCGATTCGCACCGCCAAGCCAGGTGATTCCCTCAGCGTTCAGTTCCTGCGTCCCGGTGAAACAGCTCCGCGCTCGGCCACCATTCCACTCGACCAGGCCACTGCTCCACCTATCAGTTTGCCTGCCGCATCCCTTTTGGCCCTGAAACTCGTCGTGCCCACCTTTTGCATCCTTCTTGGATTCTGGGTCACAGCCGTGCGTCCACGAGATCCTTCCGCGTGGTGCCTGTACTTCATCTTGCTGTTTTTCTCGGTGTTTTACAGCGCGGGAGTCGAGAGTTGGGGGCCCGCCGTTCGCGATGTCGCGGAAGGGTATCGCGTAACCGTTGACACCGCCTGGCCGATTTTCATGCTGCTTTTCGGCGTGTTCTTTCCTGAGCCTTTCCCTGAGAAAGACCACGCCTGGTGGAGCTGGTCCAAGCGCATTGCCATCACGCTCTTGATTGTTTCCTGCGTAATGAATGTTATCGTGCGGCTTGGTCAATTCGAGAATTTCGCATCCGTAGCCTCCATATCCGCGGCTCTGGACCGCCTGAGCATGGTTGACTTCCTGCTCAGTTTCGCGGCTATCGGCGCTTTCTTTGCCTGCATTTCCGTCAAGATGCGCCAAGCCGTCACGCCCGATGCGAAGCGGCGTCTGCGTTTGCTTTATACCGGCTCCAGCATCAGCATGGCCCCTGCATGCATTCTCTTCGTTACGCAGAACATCAAGGGCGGCGAGCTCGAGCAGATCTTTCCGGAATGGTTTGTGCTGTCCGCGCTGTCCCTGATGCTTCTCTTTCCCATCACCTTGGCGTACGTCATCGTGGTACATCGCGCGATGGACGTGCGCGTCGTCGTTCGCCAGGGCTTGCAATACGGGCTCGCGACAAGTGGCATTCGCGTTTTGCAAATTATCCTGACGGCCGCCATCCTTATCACTGGAGTCACTTTCTCCCGTAGCCGTCATCTCAGCCTCGCCAACGAAATTTCCGCAATTTCGCTGCTCATAATGGCTGTCCTTTTACTTCGCCGCGTTGCGCTGCGTCTTCGCGCGTGGACCGACCGCCGCTTCTTCCGCGACGCCTATAACGCCGAACAAATTCTCGAAGCCCTGAGCGATGAGGTGCGCTCGATCGTCGAGAAGCGTCCCCTACTCGAGAGAGTGGCGACAAAAATCGCTGAATCCCTCCACATCCCCCGCGTTGCAGTCCTTCTTGAAGATGGCGGCTTTTACCGGCCCGCCTTTGTACTTGGTTTCCCCGCTGCCTTTGTTGCGGATTTGCCCGATTCCGGTGCGACAGTTAGCCGTCTCAAGCGAGAAGCCGGCCCCGAGCGCGTCTACTTTGACGACGAGAACTCCTGGGTGAACACTCTGGCGATGTCAGAAGACGAGCGCAACAACCTTGCCTCTCTCCAGCCGCAATTGCTTCTACCCCTCCTGACGAAACAAAATCTCCTCGGCATCATCAGCCTCGGCGAAAAACGTTCCGAAGCTCCCTACTCCGGCACAGATATCCGTCTCCTGAAATCCGTGGCCTCGCAAACCGCCCTCGCGCTCTCCAACGCCGAGCTAACCTCCGCCATCGCCGTCGAAATCGGCCGCCGCGAAAAATTAAACCGCGAAATCGAAATTGCTCGCGAAGTCCAGGAGCGCCTCTTTCCCCAGCACCTCCCTGAAATCGCCGGCCTCGATTATTTCGGCCGTTGCCGCACGGCCCTCGGTGTCGGTGGCGACTATTACGACTTCCTTGCCCTGCCCGACGGCAAACTCGGCGTCGCTCTGGGCGACGTCTCCGGCAAAGGCATCGCTGCCGCTCTGACTATGGCCAGCCTCCAAGCTTCCCTCCGCGCCGATGCCATGCGCGCCAGCAACGACATCGCCGGCCTCATTACTCGCGTCAACGCCATGCTCTACGACGCTTCCACCGAAGACCGCTACGCAACTCTCTTTTACGCGCAGTACGACCCCGCCGCTCGCCGCCTCAGCTACGTGAATGCAGGACACTGCCCGCCGATACTTCTCCGCAACGCCGCGAAAACCGGCGCCGTCGAGCGTCTCGATCAAGCTGGAGGAACAGTGGTAGGTTTGTTGCCGGAATGTGCCTACGAGCAGGCCGAACTCTTCTTGGCTCCGGGCGATTTGCTCGTGATTTACACCGACGGCTTCAGCGAAGCCATGAGTCCCAGCCTCGAAGAATGGGGCGAAGAGCGATTGATCGAAACGGTCGCCACCTGCTGCGGTCTCCCCGCTCGCGACACCATAGCGCGCATCATGCAGTCAGCCGACTCCTTTGCCGCAGGCGCCCCACAAAGCGACGACATGACCCTCGTCATCCTCCGCGTCCTCTAGACTCGCTCGCTGCGCCAACTCCCCGTCGGCAGCGCTAGCGAGTTAAATACTTATTGACAGAGATATACCTGTAACGGTATTCTTCTTCTCGGAGAATCAGACCCACTCGACCTTTGCCGCCGCCTTTCCGGGCGGCTATTTTTTGGTCTGCTCGAACCCTAACGCACCGTAGTCAGGTCTGATCTTCGGTCCGCTCTGCCGCGAAGTCCGTGACTGTCATCCTGAGCAAAACTTCGTAATTGTCATCCCGAGCGAAGCGAGGGATTTGCTTTTTCTGCGGGTTTTTCAACAGCCCGCTAAGCCGCCGCGCTTACGGATAGGCCCTAACTCAAATCCACTCTTAAGAGGTTTCCATGACGAATAAGAATCCCAGCACTGGTGTCGCCCCGCGCTCCCAGTTTCACTTTTCCGACGGCCGCTGCTGCCGCATGTTGCGCCTAACCCCCGCACGGTTTACCGGACGCCGGGAATCGGGCCAATTTCACTTTTCCGGTAACGGCGTTAATCAGGACCTGACCGCATTTCTCTGCGACCATAATGGGGTTCGGAGACAGGTCCTGACGTTCAAGCCTCTCGGCTGTTGCTCCAATCGTCATCAGCGTCATTTTGGCTCGCGCTTTTCTGCCGAACATTGACCTAAACTTAATAAGATTTCGTCCAGAGGAACGGCTTACATCTACTTAGGCAAATGGTCCACAAAACCGCGCTCCTAACAACTCGACTCGCGTTCCTCTTACTGTCGGTCTGTCCCGCGTGCTTTGGCCAAATCGTAAGAATTCACGTCGTCAACATTGTCAACGGTCGTCCGTTGCGCAACCAACTGGTTGACATTTCCAACTTCGATCAACGCGGCTCGACCGAGCGACCAGATTTGCGCCTTGTAACCGATGACAACGGCGAGGCTCAGCTTGAACTCCCGAAACCCACGCCTGCATCCTTCGCTGTCAAAGCTAGGCTCAGCGAGGCCCGTTGGTATTGTGAGTGCCTGGCAGTAGTCATCACACAAGAAGTGACGCAGAAAGGGTGGATGTCCAGGTCGCCTGATGTCAGCTACAACAAGCATCTCCTGAAGCCGACTCCAGGGGAAATCCTCCTCCTCGCTCAGCCGACGCCTTGGTGGGTCCGAATTTTGTACCCGTTAATGAAAGACTGAGCCAGAATGAATGTTCAAACGACAGCCAATTCAGCCTCTTTTCTGACAACTCCTGATTAGTCGCCTTACCGGACATGTGGTTTTGGCCGATTTCACTTTTCTGATGAGCGCGTATCAGGAGTTTCGGCCCGTTCGACAAACAAAGACCCGGTTTCGCAGCGTCTCGCTCATTTATCAAAATTCATTGAAACGTGCAAGTAATGCGGCGAGGTTGGTGGGTGTGGAAATTCGTCTTTTTGCAACGTCTGCCGCACACAGGCATATATGTTGGTTTCGCGATCTACATAGAGCCGCAGAACACGACCATCTTTCCCGATTGCCGCAACGAAGGAGAACGGAGATGTGTCGGGGTGGTCCGTCGATGCTAGACAAGACTGAAAAACAGGCGAGTATTTCTTTTGGTAGTACGGCATCAGATCAAGATGAATATACGCCTGTGTGGCGCGTTCCTTTTCCTGCGCATCGCCCAGCGCAGCAGCTTGATTGAAAGAGGTCGCAAGGTCGTCCGCTTTGCCTGCGGTCGCTAGGAGAGAAATGAGAATAATTGCGCAGAGTTTCGTCACAGGAGTGCGGCTCCTTGCCATGCACAACCAGCCTAGCATTTCAGATTTCGGCGGATAACTGTTCTGTGGTTCAGTTGGCTTTTGTTAGTCAACTCCTGTGTAGTCGCATTACCGGGGATATGAAGTATTACTCCACCTCTCCGGTACCTGCGTTTATCAGGACCTGCGTGGCCTAGGGGACGGGAGGCCGCCGGAATTACCTCGACTCCGACGACCCCAGCTCTTGCGCGGGGTGTTGGGCATACGTCGTAAAAGCTGTTGAATGGCTCTGTTTGTGCTGCGCGACGCAAAGAAGCCAAAACCGCAAGACTCCAGCGACCCTCCCGCGTTCAAGCTCGGACGGTCCTTGTTCTTGCGAGGGCCACGGCTCGCTCGAGATCGCAGGCTAGTGCGCATCGGTGTGAAGGGCAGCGGTACCGTCCGACCAGCGGCCTACTGGAACCAGAAAAACGGTAAGCCGTTCCTCCGGGTTCTGAAGCGCGATAATCGGCGATCCTGGCAGATCCGCGCCCCAGGCTTTGGACGCGGTCTCGGGAGTGAAAAACATCAGATGCGGAAGCCAGGGTCCGCCAGCCTGGTCGCCCAAATAGCCTTGCTTCGACAACATGTAGGACATCGCGCCAGGCTCCGGCGCCGGCAGTTCCTTCTTGTCGATGGCCGCGACGATAGCCTCGAAGATCTGTGCTTTCGTCCGTCCCGCTATGACCAGTTCGGTCTTTTTGATCGTGCGCGGAAGGTAGGACCGTACTGCCGGAGCATTCAGGCAGAGAGGACCGCGCAGTTTAGGATTCCAAAAGTTCGAATCGTTTTTTCCGGCAGTCCACGATCGTTCTACCAGGCATACGAACCCGTTCTTTCCCTGAACGGCAGTTTCATAGCCAGTTTTGGTGAGAACCAGAACTTCAGCGTCGACGGAGATAGAGTCTGGCGCAGCGCTGCGCGCCATTTTGATCTCTTCATTGCGATCCGGCATCAGGTATTGTTCGAACGGGGCCATGGCCGGATAGGGCGTCTTGGCGTCCTGAGGTTTTGCAGGCCAAGGGGCGGCGAACATGGCTGCCAATGCAATGATGCGCATTGCGTTTGTTGCGAGTCTAATTCGAGTCATGGTTGCTCCCGATT
>Ga0210397_10001240_pt1 | contig 16356 bp, 11 predicted proteins | sample IncBWH2OmetaG_FD_160126 | JGI IMG/M metagenome (GOLD analysis project Ga0210397, IMG submission 160126) | Forest soil microbial communities from Barre Woods Harvard Forest LTER site, Petersham, Massachusetts, United States - Inc-BW-H-2-O ...
GCCCTTCTGTTGACATCCTCCAACCTTAGTTTCTTGGCGCAAGTGGGAGTTAACCCGCCTAGTCAGTCCGTATCCCTATTCAACGAGGGCACCGGGACGGTGAATTGGACTGCGTCTGGCAATGCTTCTTGGCTTAATCTCTCCGCGACTTCCGGCACCACGCCTTACACTTTGACCGTGACCGCGAATTCTGCCAGTTTGGCAGCCGGTACTTACACTGGCACGATCACAATCAATGCCTCAGGCAATAACCCTACCCAGACGATAGCTGTCAGCTTGACCGTCACAAACGTTTTACTGTCTACAAATTTTCAAACCCAAGGCTTGCAAGGCTGGGTGGTCTCCTCGCTGGGTCTCGAGACGGATTGGTCAGTCGTAAACCAAACATCCCAGTACGCCGCACAGTTCAGCGGAGGGGGCAACAGCCAGATTTACGCAGGAAACTCTGCTTGGTCGAACTACACCCTAAGTGTTCCTATCAAGTTGTCCACTTCTAGCGATTATCCTGGTGGCATCCGTGGAAGAGTGAACCCCGCGACGGGTGCTGGGTACATGCTCTGGTTGTATCCAGCTCTCGGCGAATTCGTTTTGTATCGCGCATCCGCTTGGGATATAAATCAGCCTCTAGTTCAGCTCGGAATTGGATCTGCAGTCTTTGATAGCAGCAGCTTCCACAACGTTAGTCTGACCTTCAATGGCAGTCAGATTACGGCACTCTACGACGGCAAAACTGTAATCACCGCTACGGATTCAACCTATGCAAGCGGCCTGATCGCTTTGGAAGGTTTCAACCAGGTCATTTCCTTCGGAAATGTCATGGTAACTAGCACTAGCGCTAATACCGGAACGCTTTCTTCGTCCACCTCAAGTCTGAGCTTCTCCGCCAATTACGGCGGACCTAGCCCGGCAGCTCAGACTGTTCAACTCACGGGGGGAGGTGGTGGCACACTGGCATGGACTGCCGTAAGTAGCGCTTCTTGGTTGAGTGCTTCCCCCGCGTCAGGCACGACTCCGGCCACTCCCCAAATCTCTGTCGTCTCGTCTGCTCTGAGCGGTGGAACATATAGCGGCACTATAACTCTCTTCTCTCTGGGCGCAGCCAACCCGCCCCAGGTAATTAACGTCAGCTTGACCGTCATCACTCCTCCGCCTTCCATTGTTCCGTCACCCTCCAGCCTCAGCTTCGTCGCCCTTACTGGACAAGCCTCGCCACCTGCCCAAGCTCTTACGATTGCAAATGGCGGGTTTGGCAGTTTCTCCTATACTCTCTCGACAAATTCCTCTTGGCTATCCGTTTCTCCCACGTCTGGTTCCACTCCAGGAACTGCCAATGTCAGCGTGAATGCTTCAGGACTCGCGATTGGAACTTACACGGGGAATGTAATCGTTACGGCGAGTGGCATCGCGAATTCGCCACTGTCAGTCCCAGTCACTCTACAAGTCCTTTCGCAAGACATGAGCGAAACCTTTAGCGATCTCGGTAACGGCTGGATAATTTCCCCCATGGGCATTGCCGGAGGTTGGAGCGCATCGAGCGGCATCTATTCGTACAGTGGGTCTGGTCTCAGCCAGTCCTGCGCAGGGAACACTGCCTGGTCTGACTACACGTTCGATACGAATATCAAGCTCTCATCCCTATCGAATTGGCCTGGTGGCGTACGCGCCCGGGTCAATCCGACAACCGGAGCTGGATATGTGGTGTGGCTGTATCCCGGCTCCAATCAGATAATTCTCTACAAGGTTGCCGCATGGAGCGTCAACGATCCCTCTTTGACCCTGCTGGGGCAAGCCGCTGCAACATTTGACACGAGCGCTTATCATGATCTCGGTGTGGATTTCCACGGCACTCAGATTTCTGTTTATTGGAATGGCGCCTTGTTAATAAGTGCGACGGACAGATCGTACTCGACAGGTTTCGTTTGCATGGATGCGGACAGCCAGCCCATCTCCTACACAAATATCCGGGTCGATGCGGTCCAAACCCAGGCCGCCCTCGCAACACCTTCTCCGTCAAGTTTGGTTTTCGGTGCGCTCCCTGGCACCACGCCTCCGCCGCAAACTCTCAACATTACGGCTGGTGGCGCCTCCACCTCGTGGGCAGCGTCGGTTTCAAGTGGAGCGTCCTGGCTCACCATCTCAGCTTCAACCACGATTACGCCTGGGGTACTAACAGTGTCCGCCAATCCGGCGGGCTTGGCGGAAGGCACGTACAACGCTACCATCTTACTGTCCGCTCCCGGAGCGACTAACTCTCCAATTTCCATACCCGTGACCCTGGCGGTCAAGACTGCTGTCCTTTCCGTTGTGCCAACAACTTTGAATTTCTTCGGCACGTCAACTTTGAACCCGACCCCACAGACTTTCCAAGTTTCCAACCTAGGTACCGGCAATCTCGGCTGGTCAGCAAGCGTTACTTCTAATTGGATAGGGCTCAGCTCAACTACGGGAACTGCTCCATCTACAGTTACAGTCTCCCCGAACACCAGCACCCTCGCCAACAACACGTATAGCGACTCGATCACTATAACGTCTCCCGACGTCAACAACAGTCCAGCTACGATATCGGTTTCGACCCAGGTTGGTACGATGCTCTTTAGCGACAACTTCAGCGCTGGGGCAGGCAATTGGACAGTTGGACCTCTCGGATTTAATTCCGGATGGTCGGTCGTCAATGGCACCTACACGTACAATGGCGAAGGCCACACTCAATCCTGGGCGGGCAGTTCTTCATGGACGGATTACACCGTGGCGACAAACTTCCAGCTCTCTTCAACCAACGATTACCCCGGTGGTTTGCGCGGTCGCGTAAATACGACGAACGGGGCTAGCTACGGAGCCTGGATCTATCCAGCGGAAGGCATTATTCGCCTCTACCGCATCGGCCAGTGGAACATCGACGCCGGCAACACGCTGCTTGCCACCGCTACCGGCTTAGTTATGAATACAAACGTCCACAACATACGCCTGAGTTTCCAAGGCACGACCATCAAAGTCTATTACGACAACGTCCTTGCCATCACAGCGACGGACGCAACCTACACGCAGGGTGCGATCGCGTTAGACGTTTCGGATCAACCGATCGCCTTTAGCAACGTGACCGTTATTTCTCTGCCCTAGCTAAATTCGACGACAGGGCATGGTGCAGAGCACAGCGAATAGCTTCTTTATTTTTGTCTTGGACCGCGAACTTGCGTAGGTTCCGAACGCCGATCGCGTTTAAGAATCCAGGTTTCCGGCCTGTCTGCGCGAGGCATCAGATCATACCCGTCACCTGAGCGGCGGCTGACCGATCGATGCTTTTCTTTCAGATTCTAGACGTGGATTACGCTTTCGACAAAAGTTCATAGTCTCCGGGCATTTCTAGTGTTACTCCCTTAGACTTGTGGTCGAAACCCGCGGGAATCTGACTTCCCTGAAGGCTGAGGACTCTTTGTCTGAATCGAATAGATCAAAAGGTCGACATTAGTCCGATGGCGACTGCGCCAGAAGTGCGCCCAAGCAAGCGCAAGACAATGTGTGCAGGCGCGCTCTTGCTCAGTCTTCTGATCCCCACGGCCTTATCCGGCGCCTTTGCTCAGAATCTTTCAAAGCCAAGAGTACGCCTCTACTACATCGCGGCGGAAGACGTGATGTGGAATTATGCGCCAGGCGGGCGAAATTTAACTGGGACTCCGGGGCCTGAGAATGAAGCGGGGATCAATTCAACGACCTACCGAAAAGCTGTCTATCATGAATACACCGACGGCACTTTCACTACCTTAAAACCCCGCCCGCCAGAATGGGAGCATCTCGGAATTCTAGGGCCACTCATTCGCGCAGAGGTTGGAGACGTCGTTAAGGTCGTTTTCAAAAATAATACCAAGTTCTTTTGCAGCATGCACCCGCATGGTTTGGCATACGCCAAGGAATCAGAAGGCGCACTTTACAGTGATAACGCCTCTCCCGAGGCAAAAAAAGGCGACGCGGTACCTCCCGGTCAAACTTTTACCTATACCTGGACCGTTCCTGAGCGCGCTGGGCCAGCGTCCGGGGATTCCAGCTCCATCTTATGGGTTTATCATTCGCACTTTGTCGAGCCTCGAGATATGAATACCGGATTGTTCGGGCCGATCCTCGTGAGCGCAAAAGGCTCTACAAAACAAGACGGCACCCCCAAGGATGTGGATCGTGAATTTATAGTAGCGTTTTCGGTCTTCGACGAGACCGAGAGCTGGTACTTTGAATCCAACGCCATGAACCGTCGGAAGTACACGCAAGGTCTCCGATTCACCGATCCAGCCTTCCGCCAGCGCTACCTTCTCTATAGCCTCAACGGCCTAATCGAAGGCAATCTACCCGTAATGACAATGAAAAAAGGAGAACGAGTCCGCTGGTATTTGTTTGCTAACAGCAACGATGACGACGTTCACACCCCACATTGGCACGGCCAAACGGTGATCTTCAACAATATGCGCACTGATATGGTTCACCTCGAGCCAATGATGATGGTTCAAGCCGACATGGTGCCCGACAACGTGGGGACCTGGCTCTTTCATTGCCACGTGAGCGATCACATCGAAGGTGGCATGCAGGCGTTGTTCAAAGTAATCCCCTAGAGCTATCTCGGCGCCAATTTTAATCTTGCAGAGTCTCGGCGTGGCCAGGGGACTCGTTGCTTCCAAGATTTCGAATTACGGTTGTGTGACTTTGACGTAATCGACGGTGGTGGTCTGGGGGAGGGTGGCGTTGTTAATTGTACCGCCGGCACCGCCCATCGCGGTGTTGATCATCATGAACATCGGGGTGGAAGGAATGCTGTTGGTGAATTTGCACGTCGATATGCCATCAATTTTCCATTCCAACGATCCTGCCGCCCAGATGAGCTGATACACATGGAAATTTTTGCTCACATCGGCCGTCTGCGGCGTGCACGTCTGAAAGCCGCTATTCCCAGATATTACGTTTTGCCACACAGCCGTTTCATTGGCGCTTTTGATCTCGGTGATATCGATCTCATCGGAGCCCGGTTGCGGCCAGTTGCAGGCCCCCGAGTTGTCCGCGGAGCTGACATTGGTTGCCTCACAGTTAGAGCCGAGTAGCCAGACAGCCGGCCACGTTCCCTGTCCGCCGGCCATCTCGGCCTTGAACTCCACCGTTCCATAGGTGAAATTAAACGTCTTCCACTGCACCATGCCAGACAAGGTCGGAAACTGGCTCGGGCTGTGGTTCGCATCCCCGCACGTGGTGTTCTGCGCGATGGACGTGATCACCAAGTTGCTATTCACGCTCACTTGAGACGGGCTGTAGCACTCCTGCTCACTATTGCTGTAGTCACCCGCGCGGTTCATAGCTACCCACTGTGAACTCAGCGTGGTTCCCGTGAAATCATCGTAGAAGATGACGTTGGCGGTAGCCGTAGCGGTGAAGTTCACGCCGCTCACGTTGCCGTTGCTGATGGTGACCGGCTGGCTGGTGGGGCTAAAGGTCGCCGTCGAACTGCTCGGCGTCACCGTGTAGGCACCGTTGGCCAGTGCGGTGAAGCTGTAGTTGCCCGAAGAGTCGGCCGTGGTCGAGAAGCTGGCCGCACCGCTCAGCGTCACCAAAGAGCCGGCACCGCTGGAAGCCGGACTGATAGTGCCCGAAAGGGTGTAAGTGGGAGCCACGGCGGTGGCGGTAAAATTCACGCCTGTAACGTTCGCGCCATTGATGGTGACTGCCTGGCTGGTCGGGCTAAAGCTATACCCCGCGTTGCTGGGGGTTACCGCATAGCGCCCGTTGACCAAGCCCGTGAAGCTGTAGGTGCCAGAGCTAGAGGCTGTGGTGGTCGCCGTGGAAGGTCCGCTCAGCGTCACGCTGGCACCGCTCCCGCCTGCTGTGGGAGAGAGGGTTCCTGACACGCTAAAGGTTTGGGCCGTGGCGGTGAAGTTGACAGCCGTGAGGCTGGCTCCATTGACCGTAACACTCTGACTGCTCGGGCTCATGGTGAAACCGGCTTCGCTCGGCGTCACCGTATAGCTTCCGTTAGCCAGTCCACTGAAGGTGTAATTGCCGGAAGCGTTCGCCGTGGTTGTGGCACTGGCGGCCCCGCTCAGCGTTACCGTTGCTCCACTCCCGCCGGTGATCGTCCCAGAGATACTGAAAGTCTGGGCCGTCGCCGTGAAAGCCATCCCCGTGATATTGGCTCCATTCACCGTTGCGGACAGGCTGGTCGGACTGAACGTGAAACCTGCCTTGCTTGGCGTGACCGTATAACTTCCATTTGCCAAAGCGCTGAAACTAAAGTTGCCGGAAGCGTTCGCCGTGGTCGTGGCACTCCCCGCCCCGCTCAACGTTACCGTTGCCCCACCACCCCCCGTGATCGTGCCGGAGATACTGAATGTCTGGGCTATCGCCGTCGCTGTGAATACGATTCCTGTAACATTTGCTCCATTCACAATCGCGGACAGGCTGGTCGGACTGAACGTGAAACCCGTCTTGCTTGGCGTTACCGTATAACTTCCGTTTGCCAAACCGCTAAAACTGAAATTACCCGACCCATCCGCCGTGGTCGTGGCACTCGCCGCACCGGTCAACGTCACCGTCGCCCCGCTTCCACTAGCTGTTGGGCTGAGCGTGCCCGAGAGGCTGAAAGTCTGAGCAAATTGCTTTGCGGCAGTAAAGTTCACGGAAGGTGGAGTGGCACCGTTAATGGTTATGTTTTGATTTGGCGGAGTGAAGACGTAGCCAGCACGACTTGGCGTGACCGTGTAAGTCCCATTTTGTAGTGAATTAAAAATGTAGTTGCCTGCGGCGTCCGCGGTTGTGCTTGCTGTGGCGGCTCCGCCCAGCGAGATCGTAGCGCCAGTTCCATTGGCTGCAGGTGCCACAGTCCCCGTAATGCTAAAGGTTTGCGGGAGCGTGGTTTGCTTGACGCTCTGACCGTTAGTCAATCCAGCGCAGCCACAAACTGCCACCAGTGGTAAGAGGAGTAGCAGCGATAGAAGTCTGTGGATCGCCTGAGGGGTATGCTTGTCTCGAAACGATTTCTGCGCGGCTAGCGCCTTCTCAAATCGGACACTCATACTCGAGAATCTCCCCCGATAAGCATAAGGGTTGGAATACTAAGGTAGAAAGTGGTGAAAGGTCTAGTTTAGGTACAGGTGTTAGTCCTGTACAAGTTGCCATATTTTGAGGCGCGCCCGTGGCCTGTGAGCCTTTTTCGAGATTGACCCATGGCAACGTTGCTGTACCGCAAAGGCCTATTCAGCATCGACGAGTCTACACGAAAGAAAGAGGGAGCTTGCAACCGTCACTTGAACAAAACTTCGAGTTCGTTATGCGGCGAAAGCAAGGCAAGGGATGAACTTGCTGGACTCCAACAGCACTGCCCGCACCTGGAATGAGTCCAGCTAGGTCTTTCCGAAGAGAAGTTCGATGCGGTGGATGAGTGGATGAAATAAACGACAGAAGTTCATATCGTAGCGCATGCTTTCAAGCACGCACCGGAACGCTTCGCCGGAGTCGTGGGCGTCGTAGAAGTAGCGGTGAGCCAGCAGCCACATGTTGCTAGCGTAGAGTTTGGAGACTTCCTTGCTGCCACTATCTGCCCGACTCTTGTGATGTTTTCGCAATAACTTCTCGGTGTAAAAGAAGAGTTTGTGAAGATTGCTTGTCGTAATGCTGCCCTCGGTGCGCGTGTATAGATAGAGCGGCTCGTCTAACAATACAAAGGGCTTGCCGGCTGCGATCATGCGAATGTTAATATCCCAGTCCTCGCGCATCCGGATTTCTTCATCATACATGCCAATTTCGAAGAATTCCTTACGTGGATAGAACGGGCTGCGTGTAATAAAATCATCATCGAGGATCGCAAGGAGTAAGTCGCCCTCCGGGAGTCGAGGGTGGCGGGTTGTTCTGTTTTCGCCTTCGAGTTTCAATAGCCCGACATTGAGCCAAGCGGCACCGGACTCCTCGAATCTTTTCCGCATGGCTTCGAGGGCGTTTGGGGCTAGAAAATCATCCGCATCGAGAAAGACCAAGTATTCGCCGCGGCTGACCTTGGCGCCTGCGTTCCTGGCGCCGGGAAGTCCACGGTTCTCCTGGCGAAAGTATTGGATTCTGGAATCCGCCAAATACGGCTCGACTGCCTGCGGAGTGTCATCCTTGGAGCCATCGTCCACAACGATTACCTCGAAATCATACAATGTCTGCGCTAAGACTGACTCTATAGCGCCGCCCACAAGTCTTGCAGAGTTATAGGATGGTATTATCACGCTAACTAAACCCATCGATGTTCCTCGGGATTAAGTTGACTCTTCCAAGGCAGAACCGGGAAGAGATCTCGGGGCAGGAATTCGATTTCGAAGCAAAAAGTCCGCAACTGCACCAGGTACACCAAGCCTCCAGAGCCGCTGTCTGACATCGCCTAGGAGAGCAACTCATCTGCCACCAAAAAATCTACCATACCTGTCCGTCTAAGGTGGGCAGATCTCCGAAGGCTACACTTGGGCCTCTGAGCGAGTGGGCTTCGTCCAACCAAACTGGCTACTGAGTTATTTACACGAGCAACCCTAACTGCTTTTTTTTGACCCACCTAGAGCCATAGACTTCTAGATTGCTGACGCTGTCGACTGATTTCTTAAACGAGTTGTAACTCTCATCTGAAGGAAAGACGATTTTAAATATGGCAAGAGAATGCCGCCTTTAGTGAAAGAGTTTCCTATGCTGCACCATTGAAAGCAGCCGCATTCCCAAAATACTGAAAAATAAGGCCTTATCGCAAAGCTATGGGCCTTCGACTTGCATGCAACCCAGTAACAATGGTGGCTTTTGTTCAACTGAGGTCTGTCCGACCTGTGTACTGGTTTGGCTTGGCGATCCTGCTTTTGTTGCCCTTCAGCGTCTTCCTGAGGGCCTTGGGGAATGCTTGGGCTGAAAATCCAGAGTTTTCATTCGGCATCCTGATCCCGTTCATCGTGATTTACTTACTCTGGCATCGCCGACAACAGCTGCAAAATGAGGTCGGGGCCGGCCGCGCGGCTGGGTTGACGCTAGCATTCACAGGCTGCGCCTTGCAGATACTTAGTAGCATGAGCGGGGGCTTCCTCATTGCTGGGGTGGCTTTAGTTATGGCAATCCTTGGCACAATTCTCTACTTATGGGGAGCGAACTGTACAAAGATTGCTGCGGCACCGGTTGCCTTGCTCTTATTGATGATTCCACTGCCTGGATATGTCACAGGCGAATTGTCTTGGAAACTTCAGGGCGTAGCGAGCACAGTCTCCTCAATAGTCCTCAGAGTCTTGGGTACCCCGGTCCTGCAAGAAGGCAACCTACTAAAGATTCCAAACTATGCTTTAGAAGTAAAGCAAGCGTGTAGCGGTTCTCGCTCACTGTTCGCCCTAATAGCATTGGCTCTGGTTTTGGGCTTGAGTGTGACTCGAAAGTGGTGGGTTCGGGTTCTTTTGGTCGCAGTGGCCCCCTTGCTTGCGGTCGGCGCAAACATCCTCAGAATCGTCGGAACGGGCTTGATTGCTCGGCGGTGGGGCGCGCTGGCGGCAGATGAATCGCTCCATTTGATCTGGGGAATTGTTGTGTTCGTTATAGCGGTTTTGGGCCTTCTAGGAACTCAGAGGTTTTTGCGATGGGCAACGAACGAATACGCCTGATGGTTCTGGTCGCACTGTTTGCCGCCACGTTTGCTGCTGTCCAAGTGACGGCGCGCCATCATCGTCAGCAGAGGCGCCAACCGAATTGGGAGGTTGTGCCGTACGAGGTTGATGGATGGTCAGGTTTTGAAAGCAGATTTGACCCGGTCTATGGGGGCGATCCTTCAGATACAAGACTCCTACGCGTTTACCGGCGGGGAGATCAACTTCCAGTGATTCTATACGTGGGATTCTTTGGTGAACTGGCGACGATCTTGGACGTTCACACGCCAGAGCTCTGTTATCCAGCAGAGGGGTGGGAGATTCTTCGCTCCGAAAAATCCAGCGCGGGGAGTTTCCGTGGCGAGCAGATTCAAACGAAAGAAATTCTGGTAGATAAGGGCGGCAACCGGCGACTGGTGGTTTGGTGGTACAACGCGGGTTCCCATCCCACTGGAACGCGCATCCGGAATGTCTACGCAATGTTAGCGATGTCTGTGATCACAGGCCGAACCGATGGTTCGATGGTAAGAGTGGAGACCCCGGTGGGCAGCGACGGAGAAGCAGGGGCCAAGAGAAGAGTAGACGATTTTCAGAAGAGTATTCTTCCGCAGCTCGACAAAGCACTGCCGTTGTGACCCGGACGGTTAAATAGCGATGAATCCGATTTTGATCAACGAACAATACGCAAGCGGTGCGGCCGATTCAAGGCGCACCCACATAATGAGCGTCGACGTCGAAGACTATTTCATGGTGGAAGCGTTCGCCGATTCTGTCTCGAGGAAAACTTGGAACAGCCGGCCCTCCCGCGTTTTGACAAATACTCTGCGTGTGCTCGATTTGTTCGATAAATTCAACGTCAAAGGAACATTCTTTTTTGTTGGGTGGGTGGCGCAAAAATTTCCGGAATTGGTTCGAAACGTACACGCACGCGGCCACGAACTTGCCTGCCACAGTTTTTGGCATCGAACCGTTTATTCGCTGACGCCGAAAGAATTTCGAGAAGATACCCGCGCGGCAGTTCACACAATTGAGGACGCCGCTGGTGTAAAGATCTACGGTTATCGAGCTCCGAGCTGGTCTATCACGAAGGAGTGCCTTTGGGCGCTGGATATCCTCGCAGAGGAGGGCTTCGCCTACGACTCGAGTATCTATCCGATTCACCACGACCTGTACGGCGTGCCAGGCGCCCAGCGATTTCCGTACACGCATCAACTGCGGGGCGGGCAGTCGTTGTTGGAATTCCCTCCTACTACAGTGCGCCTCCTCGGGCAGAATCTCCCAGCGGCAGGTGGCGGATATCTACGGATTCTACCTCTTGCCTACACGCGTTGGGTGTTTCGTGAGTTTGAACAAAAGTATCGCAAGCAGGTGGTCGTGTACTTCCATCCGTGGGAGCTCGATCCAGACCAGCCTCGAATCAGAGATAAATGGAGGTCCCAGCTGCGGCACTACACGAATCTTCACAAGATGGAGCACCGGCTAGAGTTTCTTTTAAGGCACAATTCATTCCAGCCTTTCAAGGAGCAGGTACAATCGCAGGCGGCAGTCGAAGAGCTGGCCGTCCTGGAAACCGCGCGAGCCCTGCATGAGTGAGGTAGCCGCGGCTGCGCAATTGGTGGTGACATCGAAACGAGAGATCACTGTGGACCATCTGGATCGCGGCAAACTCGACACACTTGGTACGCCGGTTGAACGATCATGGCTATTCACCTATCACGAGATTCAGCCCGTTGATTCAGCATATCTCTACCGAGTGACTACCTCTTTGTTCGAGAATCATGTTTCCTTTCTTTCCTCGATTCGCAGGAATCCTTCGGCAAAGACTGTGCCGCAAATCACTTTCGACGACGGTCATCGCTCCAATTACGAAAAGGCGTTCCCGATACTTGAGCGATTCGGCGCGAAAGCAACATTTTTTGTTTTGGCTGGCTGCGTGAGCTGCAGTTCGAACTACATTTCATGGGAGCAGGCGCGGGAAATGGCTCTTGAAGGACACCGTATCGCCTCTCACGGTTGGTCGCACCGGATATTAACGCAATGCGACTCTTCGGAATTGGAACGAGAGATCTCCGGCTCGAAGGGTGAAATTGAGGATCGATTGGGCGTCGAAGTCGATTCCATCTCTGCGCCAGGTGGAAGGTGGAATGAAAGAGTTGTGGAAGCATGCGGCCGTGCTGGCTACAAGTATCTTTTCCATTCAAATCCGTGGATGCCAATCAGCTTTCGGAAAAGCATCCGTCTTCAGGGGAGGCAGATGGTTACGGGACGAATGGGCTCTCCGCTGCTGCAGAAACTCCTGCAGATTAGCCCGGCGAGACGCCAGTATCTCCGCGCAAGGTATGCGGCAAAAGAACGCGTCCGCCTAATACTAGGTGATCAGCTCTATCACAAGCTCTGGTGTTGGCTAGCAAATTGGGACCCAGGGGAAGGAGTGGAGCTACAGGTCGACGAGCCCCCGAAAATCAACCGGACCGCCAGGGAATCGAAAACATCATGAAGGTTCTTCACCTCATCAGCAGCGGCGGGATGTATGGCGCGGAAGTGATGCTGATGAATCTGGTGCGCGGTCTTACCGCCAATGAGTGCGAGGCCGTGGTGGGCGTCTTCCATAACCGGCAGAATCCTCAACTCGAAGTCGCGGAGTGGTTGAGAGCTGGAGGAACTCCTGTCGAGCTAATTCCATGTGCCGGCCAAGTGGACCTAGAGGCCGTCCGCAAAATTCGGCACCTCATCAAGGCAAGCGGAAGCAATCTCGTGCATTCCCATGGCTACAAGGCGGACATATACACGTTGTTGGCAACACGTTTTTCGTCCATTCCGATAGTGTCTACCGCGCACAATTGGACCGGAAAATCAGAAGTCCCTTCGGTCTACAACAAGTTGGACCGGCTAGCGTTGAGATGGTTCAGCCGCGTTGCCGCCGTCTCCGATGGGGTAGCACAAAAGTTGCGTGACTCCGGATTGGGATCGCACAGGATTGTCCGCATCTCGAATGGCGTGGATCTTGCTCTCTTCGATGCAGGCACTCCAATTCAAACAGAAGTTCGCACGGGGGTCTGCGCAACTGTCGGGGTGGTCGGCAGGCTTGTCAAGGAAAAAGGGTGCGACTACTTTCTTCGTGCGGTCGCGGAAGTGCTGCCGCGTTTTCCAGGCACGAAATTCCTATTCATTGGCGACGGCCCTGAACGAAAGAGTCTCGAGCTACTGACGCATCATCTTGGCATTCACGAAAACGTGGTCTTCCTCGGTCATTGCAACGACATGCCGCGTATGTATGCTTCCCTGGATTTGTGCGTGCTGCCGTCTCTGTTGGAAGGGATGCCCATGACGGTTCTGGAAGCGATGGCCGCGGGAAAACCGATCATTGCCACCACGGTGGGGGAAATTCCAAAGATGATGGACACCAACGTAAACGGCCTTCTGGTGCCCCCGGGAAATGTGCCGGAACTCAGCTCGGCGATGATTCAGCTTCTCAGCGACGCAAGCCTTCGCCGACAAATGGGCGTAAATGCACGAAAGAAAGCTCGCATGCGCTTCTCCGCCGACGCAATGGCACAGGCCTATATCGCGCTCTACGATAAACTCCTCGACCATCAAGAGAGACCTGTCAGGGCGACTCTCGAGCAAGTGTAGATGGATCCGTCAGCGCCATCTCAGACTCCTGACCGTCCCATGACGAAGAGTCATGGGACGGTCAAATCACCCGGGCCGTCGGAGCGCAAGACTATCAAAGTTTACATGATGGAACTGTGGTCGTTCATCCCTTACTACATTGCTTCATTGTCGGCGAGTTTGCGAGACGAATCGGTGGAAGTGATTCTGGGATCTGCAAGGTACCATCTGGACCGCGACTATTTTCGAAAGACGGGACTTACTCCCGACACGGCTCTACTTGATTTGGGAGGAGCCATCCGTTCCTCCAGATTGCGTCGTTTCGTCAAAGCATTTGAGTATATAGCTAACCTATTCGGGCTTTCCTTACGATTTGCTGCTTCTCGGCCGGATGTTCTCCACGTTCAATATTTGCCTTTTCTGGAGCATGGTTTCCCGTTTGAGATTTGGTTTATGAGATGGGTTAGGCTACTAGGCGTTCGCGTGGTGTACACAGTACATAACGTAACCCCCCAGAACGCTCCTGACCGCTACAAACATCGTTATCTGTCAGCGTACCAAGCGACGGATGCCCTCATTTGCCACGGCAATGAAGCGCGCTCACAACTAATTCAAGATTTCTCGATCTCCCCCGAACGAATCTGGGTAATCCCTCACGGTCCTCTCTTCGCGGAAAAACCAGATCTATCGCCACGAGAACTGCGTGCAAAGCTCGGTTTGCAAGTCGAAGAGCCGTTGGTGCTTTGTCAGGGTGTTATCAGTCAATATAAAGGAATTCCCTTCCTGCTCGACGCTTGGAAGCGTCTGGTGGAAGAGGGAACGAGAGCAAGGCTCCTCATAGCTGGAACTGGCGACGCTCATTTGTTGGCAGAAATCCGCGAAAGGGTTGCGGCGGATGGAATTGGAGCATCGGTGGATTTGTGGCTCCGGTTCATTTCTGTCGAGGAACTTCCCCTGTTGTACCAGGCCGCCGATATCCTCGTCTATCCGTATAAGGCTGGTACCACCAGCGGTGCGCTCTTGACCGGATTAAACTACGGCAAGGCCATTGTTGCTACGAAGTTGCCATTTTTCTGTGAATACTTGCGAGACGGTGAAAACGCGCTGCTGGTAGCGTATGACGATAAGCGAGGGCTTGCACATGCCTTGAGATTCTTAATTGATGAACCGCAGGAACGCGCCCGGATCGCACATGCGCGAGACTGCCAAAATTCAGCTCGAGGTTCTTGGAGCATAATCGCTAAGACCACACGGATATGTTATGAGAGACTATTGGTAAACAACTAAGTTGGCACAACAACTTTATCTATAGTAACTTTTGGATGGCAACGGATCTCTGCGGGCAGATTGTCTGTCAAGCCAACGAATCGTCTTTGGAAGGACTTTTGTGAGGGATTCGGCGAGCTGGTCTCATACCACCGAAAGTGTTGCAACCGTGCGTAATGTCCAGCCCCCATTTCCTGACCTCCAGCGTGCGCGCTAGCGAACGCTCCACGGTCCCCCCGCCCGCCGCGTCACCTCGTTTTCCAAGATCGTTCCGATGATGTACACCGCCGCTTCCTCGGTCGCCCAAGTTGGCTGCTTTCTGCAAGCCACTCGCCAAGCCCCTTTTTTCCTAACCGTTGCCTCATTATTGGGCGACGACGGTCAGATTTGTCGGAGCGTTCGGTCTCTGCGCGGTACTCCCGCCGGCGAAGTATTCATAGGCCCCGATGTCATACGCAGAACCTTGTGGTCTGCTAATCCCGTCTCTGTCTGCAGGGTTGCTGTTCCAAACTACATAACCCTTGTAAGAGTTGGAGCTGCTGACTGTGGTGCCAGCATCGATGGCTGGACTGCCGCTCTGGAGGTGGAAGTTCGGCGTCGATATGCTCACGAAACTTGGATCGGCGTTCACATTGTTGGTAAATGTTCCACTTCCGGCAGTTGGTCCGTTACCGTTGCCGAACCAGACGTTGTTGGAGCCACCGATCTGGGACAGCGCCCCAGAAGTAGCCTGACTCAAATAAGCCTGACTTGAACTCGTTTGCTGAATAATGTTGTTTCGCACGTCTATAAAAACAGAGCTATTGCCGCCACCGCAGGCCGCTCCGGGCCCGTTGCCGTATTTCGTGATCGCGCCCGTAAATCCTACGCTCGTTTGCCCGCCCACATTATAGAAAGTATTGTTGTAGACCTCTGCCGTGCCGGAGCCAACATTTCCGGCTTCGCACTCATCGGCGAAGTAGATACCATCGTAACTTCCGGTTCCGTCCGACGGGTCGGGGCCATTCCCCACATTGTAGATAAGGTTGTTGTAGACTTCGATCTTCCCTTGGGACGGATCGATGCTGGCGAAGTCAATCCCATCGCATTTGTTGTCGTGGATCAAATTGTCGTGGATGGATATGTCATATTGCTGGTGCCCAGTGGAATCGCCTGTCCCTCCAGACCCCAACGGGGAAGAGTGCACAATAAACTCTCGACAAGTGTTATTATTGTGGTTGCTATTCCATCCAGCTTCGATGTGGTTGGCATCCGTGGAGAAGTAAACCGAGTGGTACTGGCGTGAATTACCCGCGATGTTGGCCACTTCGTTTCCAAAGTATTTGATCTGATTATGTTGACTTATTTGGAAACATCCGACCTGGCCAGGACTTCCCGTGCATGTGAAAGAATTTCCAATGAAGCGCTCGTTGTTGCCACTGTATTGGTCTTGGTAAGCCTGAATCGACCCGGAGACCGACAATCCTGCCATCGTGAAATACTGGCAGCTAGAAGGATAACCAGCTGCGCAGCGAATGGCGATATTGCTTTGGCAGTTCGTGCAATGCACTCCCGGCTGCGGCGTTGCGCCAGGATAAGCCACAAGAGCCACGGGGTTTCCAGCTGTCCCGCTAGCACCCCAGTCGAGGGCCGAGTAAGATCCACCGCTCGACACGATCACCCCACCTTCGAGGTAAGTTGTGTCTCCAGCACTCATATGACTGAAGGCGCTCTTCGGTGTGGCCCAGGGAGAAGTCGCACTACCTGTGCTACTATCGCTGCCGCTGGCTGCGACAAAATAAATGTGACCTGTATTGCGCATCGTGAACGGAATTCCGTTGGAGGCTTGTCCATTGACAGTTACCACGAAGTTGCCGGTTCCAACAGCGCA
>Ga0210397_10001245_pt1 | contig 16320 bp, 17 predicted proteins | sample IncBWH2OmetaG_FD_160126 | JGI IMG/M metagenome (GOLD analysis project Ga0210397, IMG submission 160126) | Forest soil microbial communities from Barre Woods Harvard Forest LTER site, Petersham, Massachusetts, United States - Inc-BW-H-2-O ...
CAAGATGCCGCTCTGGCCGAGCGCGCGGGCGAACTCGCTGAAGAAATAGATGCCGAAGCCGGCCAGCGCGCTGATCAGCGAGACGCGCAGGAGGCCGCCGCTGCGCCCGATGCGCACCGAAAAGCTCGCCGCCATGAACACCATCGCCGCGAACAGCGCCGGCATCGCCAGCAGCGAGTAGAGATAGAGCTCATAGCGCACCGCCGAGAAGCCGGCGTTCTGCGCCGCGCGGATGAAGCCCGGCAGCTCCCAGAACGACAGCGTGTAGGGCGGCGCGAAGCTCTCCTGGATCTGCGCCGGCGTCAGCGTGGTGGAGAGGCGGTAGCGGTCGTGATGCACGGGCGTGCCGTCGGCGCCGCTGACCCAGGCGCCGCTCAGCATCCAGGTGCCGGAATCGAGTTCGGCCTCGCGTGCGTCGACGCGGCCGGCGAAATGGTCGCGCGCCCCGTAGAGGAAGACGACGACGTTCTCCAGGTGGACGCCCTGGTCGGTGACGCGCAGCGCGTGGATCACCGACTGGTGGTTCTCGTCGCCCTGGCGCAGCCACAGCCCGTTCGGCGACACCGACAGCTGCGAGGCCTCGCCCTTGATGTATTTCGCCTCCAGCGCGGAGAACTGCGCCAGCATGCGCGCCGAGATCGGCGTGATGGCGAGCACCACGACGATGCCGAGGCCCGCGGCCACCGCCAGCGGCGGCGCCAGGAAATCCCACGCAGACATGCCCGCGGCGCGCACCGCGACCAGCTCCTGGTTGCGCGACAGCCGGGCGAAGGCGAACACCCCACCCAGCAGCACCGCGAACGGCATCATCTTCTGGCCGAGATCGGGCAGCTGCAGCAGCGCCATGCCGATCACCACCAGCGTCGAGACGCCGTGCCCCGCCGTGCGGTTGGTGAGGTCCACGATGTCGATGGAGAAGGCGAGCATCAGGAAGGTGCCATAGACGATGGCGATGCCGACCAGGAACTGCAGCGCGAGATAGCGGTAGAGCGTCCAGGACCAGCTCATGGCGCGGCTTCCGAGGGCGCGGCCGTGCGGCGCAGCCAGCCGACGGGATCGGCGCCGGCGAGGCTGGCGAAGGCGAGCGCCGCGCCGAGCAGCGGGATCAGGTAGAACAGCACGTTGAAACTGGGATCGCGCACCGCCAGGCCCTGCACGCCGTAGCCCGCGATGCGCACCACCGCCATCGCCGCGAACGCCGCCGTCAGGCGCAGCGCGTTGGCGCCGCGCGCCCGGCTGCCGCGCAGGATCGCCGCCAGCGCGATCAGCGCGAAGACGATGCAGTAGAGCGGCTCGCTCAGCCGGTTGTGGCCCTCGGCGATATAGGCGTTGCGGATCTTCTCCGGCAGCGCCGCGCTCGGCCAGAACAGCTCGGAGAGATAGCGCTCGCTGGTGGCGCGTTCGGTGGCGTGCGCAGGCCCCGCGAACTGGTCGAGGTCGAAGACGTAGCGCTGGAATTTCAGCACCGAGAGCTGGCCGCCGCCATTGCCGCTGGCCTCGATCGTGCCGTCGGCCATGATCAGGCGCGCGCCGCCCGCGGTCTGCGCCAGCTGGCCGCTCTCGGCCAGATAGGTCACCGGATGCACCTTGTTGCGGTTGTCGTGCACCAGCACGCCGCGGATCGTGCCGTCGGAGTTGAGCTCGCGGATGAACACCGTCAGCCCCAGCGCCGGGGTGTTGAACTCGCCCTCGTTGAGCAGTGCCGTGCCGATGTCGGCGCGGATGTCGACCACCTTGTCCTTCATCGCCCGCTGGCCCGCCGGCATCAGATAGAGCGTGCACAGATAGGTCAGCGCCATCACCAGCGCCGCGACGATGAAGACCGGCACGGCGACCTGCGCCCGGCTGAAGCCGGCCGCCGACATCACGACCAGCTCGCTGTCGGTGTTGAGCTTGGAGAGCGCGAACAGCGTCCCGAAGAAATAAGCGATGGGCAGGATGATGACCAAAAGGCTCGGCAGCACCAGGATGGTCAGGTAGACGAAGGTCGGCGCCGACTGGCCGCGGTTGATCACCAGGTCGAGCAGGCGCAGCGACGTGGTCAGCCAAATGACCGCCGTCAACAAGAACGCGAACAGGGCCGTCGGCCCGATGAGCTGGCTCAGCAGGTAGAGCGACAGTCGCGGCAGTTTCACAGCTCCAGCCGTCACGGCGTGGCCCAGCCCATGGTCCGCAAGCCCTTTCGCCCTTTGTCCGATTCGCCCTAAACTAGCATCCAAGCGCCGCCGCCCGGCAATCCGCTCCGGCCGCGCCCGCCACTCTGCCTCGCATTGGGCTTCAATACCCCTTAAAGACGCGTCAGCACCAGAAATCACCGGGAGAACCACGATGCAATTGTCTTTTGCCGCGCCGCAGACTGTCGGCGTGGGCGCCTGGGTCGTCGGCGCGCTCGACGGCAATGTCCTGACCGCCGCGGCCCAGAAGGCCGACAAGGCGGCGGGCGGCGCCCTGTCGCGCGGCCTCAAGGTCAGCAAGTTCACCGGCAAGTCGGGCCAGGTCCTCGAAGTGCTGGCGCCGGCCGGCCTCGCCGTCTCGCGCATCGTCCTCGCCGGGCTCGGCAAGCCGGGCGATTTCAACGCCAGCGCCGCCGAAAATCTCGCTGCCGCGATCAACGGCCGCCTCAGCGGCGCCGGCGAGACCGCCGTGACCTACGAGATCGACGTGCCCAAGGGTTCCAGGCTGAAACCGGGCGATCTCGCGGCGCATCTGGCGCTCGGCGCCCGCCTCAAGAGCTACAGCTTCAACCATTACCGCACCAAGAGCCTCGATGAATATGAGAGCCGCCTGAAGACCGTGACGATCGCGACCGGCGCCGTCGCCGATGCGAGGAAAGCGTGGGGCCGGCTCGAAGGCGTCGCCAACGGCATGTTCTTCGCCCGCGATCTCGTCAACGAGCCGCCCAACGTCCTCTATCCGGCCGAATTCGCGCGCCGCGTGAAGGCGAACCTCGGCAAGCTCGGCGTCAAGGTCGAGATCCTCGGCGAAGCCGAGATGAAGAAGCTCGGCATGGGTTCGCTGCTCGGCGTCGGCCAGGGCAGCGAACGCGAAAGCCAGCTTGTCGTCATGACCTGGAGCGGCGGGCGCAAGAAAGACGAGCCCGTGGCCTTCGTCGGCAAGGGCGTGTGCTTCGATTCCGGCGGCCTGTCGCTCAAGACCGGTCCCGGCATGATGGGCATGAAGGGCGACATGGGCGGCGCCGCCGCCGTGGTCGGCACGCTGCAGGCGCTCGCGACGCGCAAGGCGCGGGTCAACGCCATCGGCGTCATCGGCCTGGTCGAGAACATGCCCGACGGCAAGGCGCAGCGCCCCGACGACGTGGTCAAATCCATGTCGGGACAGACCATCGAAGTCCTCAACACCGACGCCGAAGGCCGCCTCGTGCTGGCCGACGCGCTGACCTACACGCAGCGCACGTTCAAGCCGCGCTTCGTCATCGACCTCGCGACCCTCACGGGCGCCATCATCATGGCGCTGGGGCCGGAGCATGCCGGGCTGTTCTGCAACGACGACAAGCTGGCGAACCGCATTCTCGACGCCGGCAAGGCGGTCGGCGAGCCGGTGTGGCGCCTGCCGATGGGCGCGGGCTACGACAAGCTGCTGCGCTCCAAGATCGCCGACATGAAGAACATCGGCGGCCCCAACGCCGGTTCGATCACGGCGGCGCAGTTTCTCGCCCGTTTCGTCGAGGACAAGCGCCCCTGGGCGCATCTCGACATCGCCGGCGTCGCCTTCCAGGACGGCGAGCAGAAGGCGCTGGCGCCGAGCTGGGGCACCGGCTGGGGCGTGCGCATCCTCAACGAACTGGTCGAGGCGCATTACGAGGATTGAGATGAGGGGTGTGGCGACATGGGCCTTCGGATTGGCAGTCCTATGGGCGTGTAGCGCACAGGCCGCAATTCCCGTGCTCACGCCGGCCGAGATAATTGTGCCGATGTCAAAGCCACGCGGGATTCCGGTCTCAATCCCGAACAGGGTCACTCGATTTTGGAACGCCTCAAACCGGTGTTTCAGCTCAAGGCGAAGAAGGCGGGACACACGGCGAGCAGGGGCCTTGAGGTATATGAGATTGCGTTCTGTGGTGTGACGCGGCAAGGCCAGAAATACATCGTGCTGAACGGAATCTATCAGTTCATGGGCGCGCAGATCTGTGATGACAATGCGGGATTCGGCTTAGTCTATGATCCGCGCACGCAGAGCTTCGGCGATCTGACATTCGGCGTGAGTTCTTGTGCGCCGGCGTCGAAGGTCGCGCCATGACCGAAACCTTCTTCTACCTTGAACGCCGCAGCCTCGACGACGTCCTGCCGCGCCTCATCGAGAAGACGCTCGATTGCGCTTGGCAGAATGACGCACGCTGGGTCAATCCGCGATGATGCTGCAGCCGCGACTGCTGATGGGCCTGGCGGTCTGCCTTTACGGCGCGGCGGTGTTCGCCGCCACCTATCGCCTGGGCGTGACCCTGGAACCCGTCCTGCTGCTGCTGATCGGGATCGCCCTGATGCTCAGCGCGCGCGGCGGCGCGGCGGCGGCGACAGGACGGCGCGGCCGGTTTCACGACAACCTCGCAGGCCTCCCCAACGCCGCCCGGCAGGAGGCGTGGGCACAGCGCATCGAGAGCGGCGGCATGATCGTGCTGTTCGGCGCGCTGGCGGCCTGGCTCTACGGTCTGGGCGGATTGCGCTGGCCGTGGGTGGCACTGGGCGCGGCCGGCCTCGCGCTCGGCTCCTGGCGCGAGATCGCGGTCGTCACCGGCCTCAGCCGGGACGCCAGCAAGCGCGCGCGGCCGCCGCTGCGGATCGTGAACTGATGACCGAGACACTCTTTTACCATCTCGAACGCCGCAGCCTCGACGACGTGTTGCCCGGACTGATCGAGAAGACTTTGGAGCGCGGCTGGCGCGCCGTGATCCGCGCCGAATCGTCGGAGCGGGCCGATGCGATCGACAACCTGCTGTGGACCTACAACGACCATACGTTTCTGCCGCACGCCCAATCGGGCGAGGGCAATGCCAAACGCCAGCCGGTGCTGATCACCGTCGCCGACGAGAATCCGAGCGGCGCGAATGTGTTGTTCTGCGTCGGCGGCGCCACGCCGTCCTGGAGCGCGGTCGGCGATCTCACCCGCGTGGTGCTGATGTTCGACGGCAGGGACGCCGACATGCTCGCCCGCGCCCGCGCCGCCTGGAAGGACGCGAAAGCGGCCGGCCACGACGTGACCTATTGGAAAGAATCGCCCAGCGGAAAGTTCGAAAAGCAGGGATAGTTCGCCCTACAAGAACATCGGCGCCCAGCCGCTCAGCACGGTGGCGTGCCGCTCCAGGTCTTCCGCGCCCCGCACCAGGCGCGCGGCAAATCCCGGCAGGGTGGCGCGCGTCGCGTCGAGCCGCATGGCCGCCGCCAGGTCGCGGCACATCGTGGCTTCGGTTGTGGTTGACTGTTCCATGTCAGATGCAACGGCCGGCGCATCCAATCGTTGCGCGGCAAAGGCTTAAGACCTGAGGTCATACCAAGGCGGGGCATGTGTCAAAGCGGGACGGGCCCCGCTATTCGCTCTTCTTGCGCGCCGCCAGCTTCTTCAGCGCGATCGTCTGGCGGTGCCATTCCTTGACCGGCATGGCGGGATAGCCGCCGACCGTCTCGCCGGCCGCCACGTCGCGCGTCACGCCCGCCTTGGCCGCGAGCCGCGCGCCAGCGCCGACGGTGAGATGATCGCTGACGCCGACCTGGCCGCCCATCATCACGAACGGGCCGATCACCGACGAGCCGGCGATGCCGACCTGGCCCGCGATCAGGCAGTGATGGCCGATCTTCACATTGTGCGCGATGTGCACCAGGTTATCGAACATCGTGCCGGTGCCGATCACCGTGTCGCCGATGGCGCCGCGGTCGATGGCGCAATTGGCGCCGAACTCGACGTCGTCCTCGATGACGACGCGGCCCAGTTGCTGCACGCGCAACAGGCCCTTGCCGCTCGGCACGAAGGAAAAGCCCGCGCTGCCGATGGTGACGTTGGGCGCGAAGGTGACGCGGGCGCCGATCAGCGCGTAGTTGATGACGCAATTGGCGCCGATGACGCAGTCGTCGCCCAGGACCACGCCGTGACCGATCACGACATTGGAGCCGATCAGGCAGCGATTGCCGATCCGCGCATGCGCGCCGATCACCGCGCCCGAGCTGACCTGGGTGCCGGCGCCGACCGTGGCGGTGGGATGCACCGGCGTCGGCGGCTGCACGCCTTCGACCAACAGGGCGGGCGGATAGAACAGGTGCCCGACCTGCGCGAAGGCGAGGCGCGGGTTGGGCGCGATCAGGAGCCAGGTGCCGTTGTGCTCATGCGCGCCGAGCTTGCGGTCGGTGATGACGACGCTGGCGCCGGTATGGGCGAAGTCCGCGGCGAACTTGACGTCGCTGAAGACGCTGATGTCGCCGGCCGCGGCGCTTTCCAGCGCCGCCACGTCGCGCACCATGAAGTCGGACGACGAGCGGTTGTCGATCTCGCCGCCGACATGGGCCGCGATCTCGCCGAGGCGGAAGGGCCCGGCGCGCTGGAAAAATCGGTCGTCCGTCATGCAAGCTCCGAAGCGGGTCGGCGCAGTGTAGCAGACTTGGCGGCCGCCGAACCTCAGGGTTTCGGCGGCCAAGTTGACGCAACAAAGCCGGCCATCCCATGCCGCGCAAGCGGAGCGCGAAACCGCATGACAAGGACGCCGGATGAATCTAGAGCTAGGACCGGCCGCCCCGCGATTTCGAGAGCCCCCGCTTGATCGAGTATTATCTCTTCCTGCTCCTGCCCATCGCCTTCCAGATTTTCTGCCTCGTGCATGCGATCCGCAACGGGCACATGTTCCCGTGGCTGATGATCATCTTCTTCCTGCCGATGGTCGGCGGCATCGCCTATGTCATCGTCGTCATCCTGCCGGGCATGGTGACGAGCCGCGCCGCGGCCAAGGTCGGCGCCAATGTCCGCAATCTCGCCGATCCGCAGCGCGGCCTGCGCCAGGCGCATCGCGCCGCCGAGATGGTGGGCTCGGTCGATGCCAAGCGGGCCCTGGCCGAGGAATATATCGCGCGCGGCGCCTATGGCGACGCGGTGGAGATCTACCGCGAGGCGGCGCAGGGCCAGTTCAAGGACGATCCGGCGCTGCTCCTCGGCCTCGCCCGGGCGCAGTTCCTGAACGGCGATCCGGCCGGTACCCAGGCGAGCCTCGATGCGCTGCAGGCCGCCGATCCCAGCTTCATCTCCGCCGAGGCGCATCTGCTCTATGCCCGCGCGCTGGAAGAGCAGGGCAAGGAGGACGAAGCGCTCGCCGAATATCGCCGCCTGGTGCCGTATTTCTCCGGCGAGGAAGCGCGCGCCCGCATGGCGATGCTGCTGGAGCGTACCGGCGTCCGCGACGAAGCCCGCGCGGAGTACCAAAAGATCGTCAAGTCGCTCGACGGTGCGCCGGCGCGCTACCAGAAGGCGCAGAAGGAATGGGGCGACATCGCGCGCAAGGGCCTGCGCTAATGTAGCGCCGCCTGAAACCTCGCGAAATAGAGCAGCCAGATTGCCATCAGCGCCAGCGGAGAGCCGAGCTGCACCCACCGGTTGCGCAGGAACAGCGCCGGCAGCGTGACGGCGATCATCGGCACGACCGCGAGATTCTGCTCGCCCCATTCCTGGACGTTCAGTCCATCGCCGAGGATGACGTTTCCGATCAGCGCCATGATGCTGGTGACGGCAAAGGCGCCGATATAGCGGCGCGACTGCTTGTCGTGGAACCGCTTCAGGTCGATCGCTCCCTCGGCGGGGATCTCGGGACAGACGAGGGCGACCTGCAAATAGGTCAGGAAGGCGAGCGCGAAGGTGAAAAGGATCGTGCCGATGCTCCACGCCGTCAGCGTGCGCATGTCCCAGAAGCTGATCCAGTTCGCCAGCACCGTGATGAGGCCGTTGAGCAGCCACAACGCATGCGGCCAGGAAAGCTCGACCCGCTCCCACGACCGCACGAAGCCGGCCACCGTCAGCAGCAGGTGCGCGATCGCCAGCGCGAAGACGAAGGAGAGAAGCGAGATGACATGCTCGAACGCGCCCATGCCCGCCTCTCAGGTCAATACCGGATCGCCGACGGCGAAGAAGAACATCAGGCTGGCGAGCGTCACCACCGCCATGATGCGCTGGACCCAGACGTTGGGAAACACATAAGCGATCAGCAGGGTCACCAATCCCACGCCGACGCCGACGATTTCGATGTCCTGCCCCGGAACGTCGTAGAGCCGGCCATAGATCAGCGCCGTGGCGCCGGAGAGCAGCGAGCCGGCGAAGGCGACGCCGAGGTAACGCCGCCGGTTGGTGTTGTGGAACGCCTCCAGGTCGAGCGTCCCGGTCTCCGGCACCTTCGGGCAGACGAAGGCGACGAAGAGATAGCTGGTCGTCACCGCCAGGACGTTGAACAGCACCGACCAGGTCGTCCAGTGGGCGATGACATGCAGGTCCCACAGCCCGATCCACCACGCGATCGCCATCAGGAAGCCATAGGCCATCCAGCTGGCGTGCACCCAGGAATGACGCACGCGGTCGCCGGCGCGGACGAGCTCCACGACGCCGATCAGCAGATGGGCGATCGCCAGCGCCAGCACGAACGACACCAGCGTCATCATATGCTCGAACGCCGCCATGCCGAATCCCCCGCTCCGTGGCGCACCCTAGTTTACCTCTGCCGCGAGCGGGAGAGGCGGTGCCGGCGTTACCTTCGAACGCGGCGCGCGCGGCGCCTGGCACAAGTCAGCGACGAGCAATACCGCAGCTGAAAAACCGTCTACCCTGACGGCCGAAAAGATCGCACAGCGCGCCGGAAGGAGTCCGTCATGAAGAAGGATGTCAGCCCCGCTCCGCGGCTTCGCCGCCTCCCCTATCGAAGCCGAAGCTACAAGGAAACCGGAGCGCCGTCAGCGCCAGCCGCGCTACGGTCGTAAGGGTTGACGGAGATATACCTGTTCAGCCGCATGGGGCTGTGAACAGAATGCTGTATTCTGTTCACTCTCCCTTTTCCGCGTCAATGGCCGATGCTCGATTTTCTTCGCTAAAAAGCGGAGTTTTCCGCCAATGACGCAATCTCTCTTCGACCAAGCTGGAAACCGGAAATATCTCATAGCAAAGGAACGCGTGGCTTTCGTGGCTGCCGCGCTCCAAGAAGACGCATTGATCGCGACTTTCTGCCTAACGCTCTTACTCACGGGTGCCCGCATATCAGAGGTCTTGGCCGTGACGCGTGCGCGCATAGACAGCCGCGATGAGGCAATTGTCTTTGAGACGTTGAAACGGCGAAGGCGGAACTTATTTCGTGCCATTCCTGCTCCGCGCCAGTTACTCGATCTGATCGAAGCTACGACGAGGTCGCACCCAAATGCGATTTGTGACCGCGTTTGGCCGTGGGGTCGAACTACGGCCTGGAAGCACGCTAAGCGCGTGATGAAAGCGGCCGGCATCGCTGATGCGATGTGTAAACCCAAAGCACTTCGCCATGGATTCGCTGTTGAGGCTGGGCAGCGCGGCGTATCTCTCAATATCGTCCAGCGTTGGCTTGGGCACGCACGAATTGAAACCACCGCAATCTATGCGGCAGCGCTCGGAGAAGAAGAGCGGAAACTGGCGCGTCGGACTTGGGGTTCGGTTGTATCGGCAATTTCGTGTGTCGAGCCGAAGCAAGAGGAAAAACATGGTTAAACGACGTTTCGCGGGGCAGTGCGAAAGTCATTCCGCACGCATTTTGTTGAATTACATCACTATTTCCAAATAAGGTGATTTGACGAATGGATATATCGCTGACATGAATTGTATTCACGGATTTGTTTTCTGTTGAACCAAGTGTGTCGCGCTACCGGACCAACAGGTGTTATTTGAATAGGCAGCGGCGCGCCCAAAAGCGCCGCATAGTCTTCATCCGATGCAGTAGATGCATAGTGTTTACTTCGGGGGGTGTCATGACAGCGGTAGATTTTCCGACGGTATGGGCTAAGGCTGCAGGGGCGGCGGTTAACCCACCTGACATAGTGTTGGGATTTTCCGAGGCCGCTGCGAATAATTTTTTGGCCGCTCACTACAAAAATAATCCGGACTTTTATGACCGTAGCAGAGAGCGGCAGCCCAATAGCCCAATCTACGATCATGTGTTTGATGATCATGGAACGCAGCGACGTGTTCGCTTTTGGGCAAAGGTTGCAAAAGACCCAGGCGTTACGGCAGTTAAAATCAATTTCAAACAATCGGCGGCTACTCAGACGCGCTTTGCGGCCTGGTGGAAGGCCACGCACGGCACCGCAACAAGTGGAACATTGCCGCCCAACTTACAGCTATTAGTTCCGGATGTTGTTCTACAATTTAATTTTCCGAAACTCGATGGCAGTGGTGGAGAGAATCTAATCGACTTGCCATTTTCGATCGATATCGAAACGTATGCCAAATTGGATCAGGCTGCGGGAAAGTATCTCATTCAGCTCTCCAATTGGGATATCACAGTCGCTTCGATTGGAGATCCAATTGATCCAGGTGCCGCCATATGGGGGGCTGGACCAATTCCGGCACCGTGCGATGCAGAGGTTAAACGGTTACGACTAATCATTCGCGATCTATTCACGCTTGGGGCCAATATTGCACTCACACAATTTGCGCAGACCCTAACCGTAAGTCTGCCTCTTCCACCAATTGACGTCGTGTCAGGCGTATCCGCCGTTCCCAGAGAGCTCACCATCACTGATACAGCGCTCGGACTGGGGCTGGGGGTGCAGCCTACAAGCCTCCATGAAAAGGTTACTCGCGCATTCAATGGCGAGATGTTGAGATTCGAAGAGGAACTTGGAGGCACCGATTTGGAGCAGGTGCTTTCATCTGCGCCATTGGACGATCCGGCAGCTCTCGATTTGTACCTGCAACAAAATGTTCCGGCCTACCGCAGTCTGGAAGCTAGATCGCAGGGCATTAAGGCTCGGAGGGGACCAACAAAGGGGGCTCAACCCGCCGGCCCTCTGCCTAGTACCGACGTATTTGTGATGCTCGATGGTTCAGTTTTTGACTTGATCGCAAAAAGTCTCTTGAAGGCTGACCAGCAGGACTGCACCTCATGGCTATCCGTCGATTTAGCTTTGTTCTATGGCAGGGGACGAGCCTGTTATTGGTTCAGTCTAGCCAATGCCAAGGGAGGTCTGAACGGCACCACCATTAATATGGGCTGCGACTTTCGGGCTGGAGGGAAGTTGGACCTCCAGGCGTGCATGAGAGTGCCGTGTGCGCCCGACGAGTGTGCGACATGGTCCCCCGGGATTGGGTTGGCGGGGCCAGTCTCATTGGGCGTTTCAATCAATAATTCATCGTGGAATAGCAATAGAGCATTGGAAGTGCGGGCCGCGTTTTCAAATTTTCCAGGGTTTGAGGTATATGGATTGCCGCCTGGGATTGGTGATCTAGTGAACGCAGTCCTGAATTTTCTCAGCTCGGTGATATTGAAAGCGTTTTTCAACGCGATCTTGTCAGTAATCGACATCTATTTGATTCAATTTCCCGTTTCATTGGGGGGTACAAACGTGAAGATGACGATCTCGCAGATGGGTGTCGCGAATCCAGCTGGCTATCTCACCCTTACTGGCACTGCCGCGTTTAGTTAGGAATTTCGCATTTGGCGGAAGCCTGATTGTCGAACCTTGTTTGGCGGTCAGGTCTTTTGGTCGACACACAAACAACGCTTTCCGATCAACTTCCGTTGACTGATTGACGCCGCGCGTCTCGGTCAGGTTTGTGTCGCAGAAATCGCCAGATCCGTTTCGCGAAACGAGAAACACGCTGCGCGACTGAGCGTGAACAGAATACAGCAAACTGTTCACATCACGCCCCGCGCATCACGCCCCGCACATCACGCCCCCCCGCCTCACCCCTCCGCCAGCGCCGCTTCGTACTCTTCCTGCATCTTGAGCCAGTTCGCTTCGACCGTCGCCAGCTTCTTCGCCGCGTCGGCGCGTTTCTTCGACACCGCCTTGCCGCGCGCCGGGTCCTTGGCGAACAGCAGGGGATCGGCGAGGCTCTTGTCGCATTTGGCGATCTCCGCGTTGAGGTCGGCGATCTGGTGCTCGGCGCCGTCGATCTTGTCCTTCAGCGGCTTCAGCTGCCGGCGCCGCTCGGCATGGTCGCGCCGCGCTGCCTCCTTGTCCTTCGGCTTGGCCTCCGGCTCGGCTTCGACGCGCCGTGTCGGGCTGTTGTCGCCGCTGAGCAGGAATTTGCGATAGTCGTCGAGGTCGCCGTCGAACGGCACCACCTCGCCGTTCGCCACCAGCAGCAGCCGGTCCGCCGTCGCCTCGATCAGGCGGCGGTCGTGGCTGACCAGCACCACCGCGCCGTCGAAATTGTTGAGCGCGGTGAGCAGTTCGCCGCGGGCGTCGATGTCGAGATGATTGGTCGGCTCGTCGAGGATGAGCAGGTTCGGCTTGTCCAGCGTCGCCAGCGCCAGCATCAGCCGCGCCCGCTCGCCGCCCGACAGGTTGCGCACCCGCGTCAGCTGCTTGTCGGCCGAGAAGCCGAAGCCGCCGAGCTGCGTGCGCACCTCCTGCACCGTCAGCTTGGGCCGCAGATGCGACAGCGTCTCGATCGGCGTGATCGCGCCGTCGAGCTCTTCCAGCTGGTGCTGCGCGAAATAGCCCGGCACCAGCTTGCGGGCGCGGACCATCTCGCCGCCCATCGGCTCCAGCTTTCCCGCCAGCAGTTTCGCCAGCGTCGACTTGCCGTTGCCGTTCTTGCCGAGCAGCGCGATGCGGTCGTCGGGATCGAAGCGGAACGACATCTTCGTCAGGATCGGCTTGCCGGGCTCGTAACCGACCGCGACGCGCTCCAGCGTCAGCAGCGGCGGGCTGGCCTCGACCGGCTTGGGCAGGCGGATCGGCGCGACATGCTCGTCGACCGGCACCTCGACCACTTCCATCTTGGCCAGCGCCTTCATGCGGCTCTGCGCCTGGCGCGCCTTGCTGGCTTTCGCCTTGAAGCGGTCGACGAAGCTCTGCATGTGCTTGCGCGCCAGCTCCTGCTTCTTGGCGAACGCCACGTCGAGCGCCCTGCGCGCCGCCCGCGTCGCCACGAAGGTGTCGTAATTGCCGCTGTAGAGCGTCGTCTTGCCGTGCTCAAGATGCAGGATGAACTCCGCCGCGGTGTTGAGCAGGTCGCGGTCGTGGCTGACGATCAGGACCGTGCCGCGATAGCGCTGCAGGAAGTTCTCCAGCCACATCACGCCTTCGAGGTCGAGATAGTTGGTGGGTTCGTCGAGCAGCAGGAGGTCCGGCGCCGCGAACAGGATCGCCGCCAGCGCCACGCGCATGCGCCAGCCGCCGGAGAACTCGGCGCAGGGGCGCAGCTGGTCCTCGGCCGAGAAGCCGAGGCCGGCCAGGATCTCCGCCGCCCGCGCCGGCGCGGTGTAGGCGTCGATGGCGTCCAGCCGGTGATAGATGTCGCCGAGCTTGTGGGCGTCGCTCTCGTGCTCGGCCTCGGCCAGCAGCCGCGTGCGCTCGGGATCGGCCTCCAGCACGGTGTCGAGCAGGCTGGTCTGCGTCCCCGGCGCCTCCTGCGCCACCGCGCCGATGCGCCAGGCGCTCGGCCAGGCGACGTCGCCGTCGTCGGGCCTCAGCTGGCCCAGGATCACCTTGAGCAGCGTCGACTTGCCGGCGCCGTTGCGCCCCACCAGGCCGATGCGCCGCCCGGCGGGCAGGCTGGCGCTCGCCCCGTCCAGGATTTCGCGGCCCGCGATGCGGACGATGAGGTTGTCGATGACCAGCATGGCGCGACCTTATAACCACGTCATGGCCGGGCAGCGAGCACAGCGAAGCGCGACCCGGCCACCCATTTTGCCACAGCCAAACTTGCCCTTCGGAGGGGCCGCTTCTATAACCCGCGCACTTTTCCCACTTTCGGAGTCCCCCATGGCCGTCGAGCGCACCCTTTCCATCATCAAGCCGGACGCCACGCGCCGCAACCACACGGGCGCCATCGTCGACCGCTTCGAGAAGGCGGGCCTCAAGGTCATCGCCTCCCGCCGTATCCAGCTGTCGCAGGCCCAGGCCGAGGCGTTCTACGGCGTGCACCGCGCGCGCCCGTTCTTCGCCAGCCTCGTCGCCTTCATGACGTCCGGCCCCGTCGTGGTGCAGGTGCTGGAGGGCGAGAACGCCATCGCCAAGAACCGCGAAGTGATGGGCGCCACCAATCCCGCCAACGCCGCTGCCGGCACCATCCGCAAGGATTTCGCCGAGTCGATCGAGGCCAATTCGGTGCATGGCTCCGACGCCCCCGAAACCGCCGCCCAGGAAATCGCCTTCTTCTTCTCGGGCCTCGACATCGTTCCTTAAAAACTTTCCTCCCCCGTGGTAACGGGGGAGGTGGCTCGCCCATTTCGGGCGAGACGGAGGGGGCATGCAGAACAAAACCGTCGTCGTCACCGGCGGCACCTCGGGCATCGGCGAGGTCGCGGCCGTACACCTCGCGGGGCAGGGCGCCCGCATCGTGCTGATCGCCCGCGACGCGGCGCGCGCCGACGCGACGCTGGCGAAACTCAAGGCCGCCAACGCGTCGGCGTTGCATAGCGTGCATCTCGCCGATCTCTCCAGCATCGCCGAGATGAAGCGCGTCGCCGCCGAGATCGCCGCCGCCGAGCCCAGCATCGACGTGCTGATCAACAATGCCGGCGCGGTGTTCCTGTCGCGCAAGCTCAGTGCCGACGGCCTGGAGATGACCTTCGCCACCAATCACATGGCCTATTTCGTGGTCACGAACATCTTGCTGCCCAACCTGAAGGCGACGCCGGGCGCCCGCATCGTCTCGACCGCGTCGGACGCACACAAATCCGGCAAGCTCGATTTCGCCGACCTGCAGTCGCAAAAGAGCTACGGTTCGTTCCGCGCCTACGGCACCTCCAAGCTGTGCAACATCCTGTTCACGCGCGCGCTCGCCACACGCTTGGGGCAAGGCGGCGTCACGGCCAATTGCCTGCATCCCGGCTTCGTCGGCACGCGCTTCGGCCAGAACAACGCGACCAATGTGTTCCTGAAGGCGCTCGCCGGCGCCATCATGGCGTTCGGCCTGAAACCGGAAGACGGCGCCAGGACGATCATCCATCTCGCGTCCTCGCCCGACGTCGCGACGATCAGCGGCGAATATTTCTACAAGTGCAAAGTCGCCGAGCCGAGCCTCGCCGCGCAAAGCGACGCCGATGCGAAGCGGCTGTGGGATGTGTCGGCGCAGATCGCGGGCCTGGGCTAAACCGCAAAAACGGCGCGTCCGTTTTCCAGCCGCACCTTCCCCTCCGCCACCAGCCTCAGCGCCGCCGGATAGAGCTTGTGCTCTTCGATCAATATCCGCGCCGCCAGCGTCTGTGCCGTGTCGCCGTCCAGCACCGGCACCGCCGCCTGGGCGATGATCGGGCCCGAATCGAGCTCCGGCACCATGAAATGCACCGTGCAGCCGGAAATCTTCACGCCGGCATCGAGCGCCTGCTGCTGCACCTTGACGCCCTTGAACGCCGGCAGCAGCGAGGGATGGATGTTCAGCATCCGCCCCTCCCATTTGCGCACGAAGTCTTCGGAATGGATGCGCATGAAGCCCGCTTCGCAGACGAGGTCGATCTTCGCGGCCGTCAGCGCGGCGTCGATCGCTGCGTCGAATTCCTCGCGGCTCGCGAACACCTTGTGCGAAATCACCTTGGTCGCCACGCCCGCTGCCGCCGCGATCTTCAAACCCTCCGCCGTCTCCACGTTCGAGAACACCAGCGCGATCTCGGCCGGAAAGTCCGGCGCGCGGCACGCCGCGATCAGCGCCGCCATGTTCGAGCCGCGCCCGGAGATCAGGATGGCGGTGCGGGCTTTCTGCGTCAAAGCCTCAGCGTCCCGCGATACACCACCTTCGCCTCGCCTTCGCCCGCCACCAGCGTGCCGACGCGCCACGCCTTCTCGCCCGCTTCCTGGAAGGCGTCGATGACGTGTCCGGCGCTCTCCGCCGCGGCCACGACCGTCAGGCCGAGCCCGCAATTGAAGGTCCGCAGCATCTCGGGCGTCGCGATGCCGGCGGCGCGCGCCAGCCAGCCGAACACCGGCGGCGGCGTCCAGGCGCCCAGGTCGATCTCGGCGTGCAGCCCGTCGGGCAGGGCGCGCGGCAGGTTCTCGGTGATGCCGCCGCCGGTGATGTGCGCCAGGCCCTTGACGCCGCCGGCGCGGATCGCCGCGAGGCCGCTCCTGATATAAAGCCGTGTCGGGGTCAGCAGCGCTTCGCCCAGCGTCCGCGCCGCGTCGAACGGCGCCGGCGCCGCATAGGAAAGCCCCG
>Ga0210397_10001247_pt1 | contig 16307 bp, 12 predicted proteins | sample IncBWH2OmetaG_FD_160126 | JGI IMG/M metagenome (GOLD analysis project Ga0210397, IMG submission 160126) | Forest soil microbial communities from Barre Woods Harvard Forest LTER site, Petersham, Massachusetts, United States - Inc-BW-H-2-O ...
TCGGGATATCCGAGGTGGCGTCCATTCTTGCGGCATTGTTCGTAGGTATGCGCGATCGAAATGCGAACCATGTTGCCCTTGGCGTCGGGGAACATCACCGTGCCCTCCGCCCGAGTAATCTGGACTAATCCCAACAGCATTGCAGCGACGATAACGCCGCCCGATAAGATTCTCGTCATGCTTCCTCCGATTTGATTTGTTTGGCGCAGAACGGCCGGCATATGCGCCGCATCGTCATCCTCGCACTGCAATGTTAGCGAGAACGTTTGATAGCGGCAACGCCGATCGTGCGATCGAAAAAAACGTAACGTCCGCCACACGGAATATTTGCGGTTCCGTCGCTACCGGCGAACACCGATTACCTGATGCAGGAATCTGCTCGCTTTAGTGCTGATAAATCAGCCTTGCGCTGATCGTGCCCTCGAGCGCGCGAATTTCACCGAGCAATTTGCTGCAGTCGTGGTCGACGAGGTCGACATCCAGCACGACATAGCCGACATCGCTGTCGGTCTCGAGATATTGGGCGGCAATATTGATGTCGCGCTGGAGAAATACTTCGTTCAGTCGCCTCAACATGCCCGGCACATTGTGGTGGACATGGCTGAAGCGTACGCCATGGGCCCGCGATTGAAGCTGCACCTGCGGAAAATTGACGGCGCCCATGGTCGAGCCGTTGATGCAGTAGTCGATCAGCTTGCGCGCGACTTCCCCGCCGATCCGCTCCTGCGCCTCTTCGGTCGAGCCGCCGATATGGGGGGTCAGGATCACATTCTTGAGACCCTGAACCGGGCTTTGAAAGCGTTCGGAATTCGATGAAGGCTCAACGGGAAAGACGTCGAGCGCCGCACCCGCCAGATGGCCGTCGCGAAGGGCTGCCGCCAACGCATCCAGATCGACCACGGTGCCGCGGCTGTTGTTGATCAGGCAGGAGCCGGGTCTCATCAACCGCAGTTCCCGCGCGCCGATCATGTTGTGGGTTTCGGGCGTCTCCGGAACATGCAGACTGACGACGTCGCTTTGCGCCAGCAACGTCTCCAGCCGCTCCACCGGCTCGGTATTGCCGTGCCGAAGCTTGTCGGTGCGGTCGAAATAGATGACCCGCATCCCCATCGCCTCCGCCAGCGTCGAAAGCTGGGAGCCGATATTGCCATAACCGATAATGCCGAGCGTACGGCCACGCACCTCGCGGCTGCCGGCAGCGGATTTGTCCCAGCCGCCATCATGCGCGGCAATGGAACGCGTGAAGATCTGGCGAAGCAGCATCACGATTTCGCCGATCACAAGTTCGGCAACACTTCTCGTATTTGAAAACGGTGCATTGAAGACCGGGATGCCGCGTCGCCTGGCCGCGTTGAGATCGACCTGGTTGGTCCCCACGCTGAAACAGCCCACCGCGACGAGCTGATCGGCGTCGGCGAATACCTCCTTTGTCAACGCCGTTCGGGAACGGATGCCGAGCAGGGAAATGCCTTTGATGGCCTTGCGAAGCGCCTCGCCGTCCAGCGCCTTCGGGAGCCGTTCGATGGCCGAAAAGCCGGAGGCCTGGAGCAACTCGACCGCGCTATCGTTCACGCCCTCCAACAGCAGGAGTTTTGCCTTTTCAGCGTTTGCGGTTGGCATCGCGCTTTCCAATGATTGGCTGGGTGGAAGACCTTTGAGGTCGGCCGTTCTTAGAGATTAGGGCTGATTCGTTCTAGCGGATAACCCCGCCGCAACCCACGCCTTTCCGCGATCGGCCTCATGACGACAAACGGGCCGCCGGACACCGCCTCCGACCCAACGACCATGACGCACAATCGCCCTTAAGATTAACGGCAGGTTTAAGATTTAGTGGCAGTTAAGAGTATCTGGATGATCGGAGTTATCGATGGCCAAGTTTGGAATTAGTGCAAAGCTGCTTATGTTCTCCGCGATCATCTTTGCCGGCTATGCTTTCCTTGCCTGGCTCGCGAGCCACAAGATCCACCAGACCATCACCTCCGAACGCATCGAAATGGTCCACCATGTCGACGAGGTGGCCTTTTCCATGGTCAAGACCGCCTACGCGCGCTTTCAGAGCGGCGAGTTGACGGAGGAGGCCGCCAAGAAGCTGGTCAAAGACCAGCTGCGGACGGTGAAGTACGGAGCCAGCAACGAATACTACTACATCCATGACTACGAAGGCACCTGCGTCCTGCATGGAGGAAAGCCGGAGCGCGAGGGTCAAAACTACATCAACTTCGTCGATGGGAACGGACGGCAGATCATCAAAGAGCAGATCGAAGCTGGCCGGGCCGGCACCGGCGCTGTCTTTGCCTTGAGCCCCGTCGCGCGTGGCAACTCCACCGAACCCGTCATCAAGTTGAGCTATGCGATGGCCTTCGAGCCCTGGCACTGGATCGTCAGCACCAGCATGTTTGTCGACGACATCGACGCACGCTATTCCGAAATCGCCTGGCAGTTCTTCCTGGTCGCCGGCCTTGTTGGCCTGTTCATGGCGGTCTGCGCCTATTGGTTGTCACGCCAGATCACCCGGCCCCTTAACCGTCTCGTGCAGTTTACCGAGCAACCGATGTCGGCCGCGCCCTCTTCGGAGTTCGAACACGATCTGCGCCTGAAGGACGAAATCGGTACCTTGGCGCGCGCTCTCCAGGGCTTCAAGGAGAGGTCGGCGGAAGCCGAACGGCTGCGCAGTCAGGTCGATGTCCAGAAGGGTGAGGCTGAAACAGCGCGCCGCAAGGCCCTGGCCGACATGGTTGCAACCGTCGAGACCGAAACCGACACCGCCGTGACCGGCATCGACAGCCGGATGACGGCGATGACCGAGGCGGCCTCGGTGATGAGCCGGTCGGCCGGACTGGTCGGCGCGAGCGCTCAAACCGTCGCAACCGCCTCGGCACAATCCCTCGCCAACGCGCAGACGGTCGCCAGCGCCACCGAGGAATTGTCGAGCTCGATCCGGGAAATCAGCGCGCAGGTCGCCAATGCGACCAAAGCCACGAGCGTCGCGGTCACCCGCAGCGAGACCGCCCGCACCACGATCGCAACCCTAGCCGAAGCCGTCACGCGGGTCGGACAGGTGACGACGCTGATTTCGGAGATTGCGTCGCAAACCAATCTCCTCGCCTTGAACGCGACCATCGAGGCCGCGCGCGCCGGCGAAGCCGGCAGGGGTTTTGCGGTGGTTGCGAGCGAAGTGAAGACGCTGGCGACCCAGACCGCACGCTCGACGGAGGAGATCAACCGCCAGATCAGCGAAATCCAGAGCATCACCCAGGAAACCGTGCGTGGCATGGACGAGGTCTCTAGCACGGTGCGCACGATCGACGAAATTGCCGGCTCGATTGCCGCGGCCGTCGAAGAACAACATGCCGCGACCAGCGAGATCTCCCGCAACGTGACCGAGACCGCCAATGGCGCCCGCGAGGTCTCGAACCGGATCACCGAAGTGTCGGGCGAAGCGACGCGCCTGGGCGGCGAGGCCGGGCGGGTTCATGACTGCGCCGCCGACGTCAACGAAGCCGTGTCTTCATTGCGCAGGGTCATCGTGACGGCCGTCCGAAGCTCTGCCGCGGCCTGATAGAGATCCCGTCGCAAACAACGCTCGCCTACTCCCGCCGGTCGCGCATCACCGGCGGGTATGATTGCGGCGCCTCCATGCGATCGTACATCGTGTAGTCGCGCGTGATCTCGAAGGCCTTGCTGTCCGCCGATGTTTCCTGAGCGCCCGGTGCGCGCTCGGAAAGCACGAGAAATTTGCCTTCCCGATAGACGCTCTTGAAAAGCTCCCCGACAGGAGCCTCCGGTTCGGCATCGTGATAGCCGACCCAAAGGCTGCGGGCCGCGGGAACCGCGTGCGAAGGATCCACGGCAGGACCGATCCGCAGACGATAATCCGCAAAATGCTGCTCCCGCCCGGCGCGCTGCATCGCGCGATGCTGCGTATTCTGACGCCAGCGGACAAGGGATTCCTCGTCTTCCCACCATTGGTGCGAGAGGATGACGTCAGGCCTCGAAGTGCTGGTATAGCGGTCAATGAACAGGACGCCGCCACTGCGCTCCAGTTCCGGCCTCAAGGTGGCGGCCAGTTCGAAGTATCGCTGTGCGTGGCCTTCCCGCGGAACGATTTCAAAGAACAATCCAATCATGGGCGCTTCCTTCCGCGCCAAATATAGCAGCAGTTCAGCCGCCATCCATGGTTCTTGTGGTTGCTTACCCCTTCGGAAATCGCCGGCCATCTACGACCGGTGATTTCCGATATCGGAATGACGTCGTCGATCAATGGCCCATGCTGACTGGACCGCCGAGCTTGACGTTTCGCAGCGTCAGCGCGAGCGGCACCGCCGAAAGCGCGATGAGCATCAGCACCAAAAACGCATCCATGTAGCTAAGGAAGGATGCCTGCGCCTGCACCTGGGCCCCAATCCATTGGATGGCCTGGTCGTGCGCTTGTCCCAGTGAGCTGCCTTGGGCCGCGAAGTAGTTCGTGATCCGCTGCAGCGTATCCTGATATTGCATGCTTGAGGGCACCACCTGCTCAACCAACCGGCTCTGATGAAATTGCTCCCGATGCGTCAGCACGTTGGAGACGATGGAGACGCCGATCGAGCCGCCGGTATTGCGCGCGGCGTTGATCAAAGCCGAGGCCTGGTCAGTCTTGGACGGCGGAATGCCATCGTAGGACGCGGCCATGATCGGCACGAAGATCAGCGGCAGTCCGACGCCCAGCAGCATCCGCGACCGCGCCATGAACCAGAAGCCGAGATCGCCGTACACGTTGGTCATGCCGTACATCGAGAGCGCGATGAGCACCGCACCGGCAATGATGAGATATTTGGGCTGCACCTTTGCCGCGACCCGGCCGACCACGAACATCATCACCATGGTGACCACGCCGCCCGGCGAGAGCACGAGGCCGGCCCAGGTGGCGGTGTAGCCGAAATCCTGCTGCACCAGTTGCGGCAGGAATTGTGTCGTCGCGAGCAGGATGGCACCGGTTGCCAGCATCACCAGGAAACAGGCGCCGAACTGGCGCGTCGCCACCATGCGCAGATCGATGATCGGATTGCGGCGGGTCAACCCCCACGGAATCATCAACACGAACGCCACTGCACAGATGACGGAGAAGGTGACGATGAAGGACGAAGAAAACCAGTCGTCCTCGAGCCCGCGGTCGAGCACCACTTCGAGAGCGCCGAGGAAGGTCGCGACCAACATGAAGCCGACGACGTCGAACCTGATGCCTTGCTGCTGCGCCCGTGCCTCTGCCCGCGCGGCCGGGGACTCGCGCAACACGAGCGCAATCATCGCCATCGCGAACACGCCGACCGGCGCGTTGATCAGAAAGCACCACTCCCAAGACACATTGTCCGACAACCAGCCACCGAGCGTCGGCCCAACCACTGGTGCCACCACGACGGCGACACCGAACACCGCAAAGGCCTGACCGCGCTTGGCCGGCGGGAACGCGTCGGCCAGGATCGATTGCGCGACCGGCACCATGCCGCCGCCGCCAAGGCCCTGCAGGATGCGAAACAACAACAACGCATTCAAATTCGGGGCAAAGCCGCACAGGATCGAGCTAACCGTGAACAGGCCCAGAGAGATCAGAAAGAAGGTTTTGCGGCCGAGCTTCCGCGCCAGGAAACTGCTGGCCGTCAGGATGATGGCATTGGATACCAGATAGGTGGTGACGACCCAGGATGCCTCGTCCTCGCTCACCCCCATGCCGCCGGCAATGTAGGGCAACGCGACGTTTGCGATGGTGGTGTCGAGCACCTCCATGAAACTCGCCAGCGCGACCACCAGTGCGATCAGCCAGGGATTGACGGCCACACCGCCAGCCGTAGCGGTGCCGTCCATTTCGATGGTGGCGGCACTCATAAATGCCTCCCCAGGCGTTCAAACAGCGATAGATTGGAGTCGACCCGCACGGTCGGCACCACCGACATTCCCGGGCCGAGCGCGACATCCTTCGGCGGGTTGTCCATGACGATCTTGACCGGCACACGCTGGACGATCTTGACGTAGTTGCCAGTGGCGTTCTGGGCCGGCAACAGCGAGAACGCGGTCCCCGATCCCGGTTGGACGCTGTCGACATGACCATGGATCGTCCGGCCGGGATAAGCATCGATCCTGAGCGTGACGGAATCGCCCGGCCGCATGCGATCGAGCTGGATCTCCTTGAAGTTCGCCGTCACCCAGGTCTCGTCCGGAACGAACACCGTCAGGCTGGTGCCCGGTTGCGCGAACTGGCCGACCGCGGCGCCGAGGTTGACGACGCGGCCGGGCTGAGCCGCGGTCACCGTCGTGTAGGACAGGTTGAGCCGGGCCTGATCGCGCTGGGCCTGGGCCTGGGCGAGATTCGCAATCGCGCTCTTGCGCTGCGCTTTCAACGATTCGACCTGCCGCTGCGCGAGATTCAAGGTTGCCTCGGCGCTCTGAAGCGCGGCCTGCTGCTGGCGCAGTTGCGAGGTATATTGTTCGGAATTCTGGACAGAGCCATAGCCGGTCTGCTCCAGATGCTGATAACGCGCGGCCTGCTGCTGCGCGAACACCAGAACCGCCTGCGCCTGGTCAACTTGAGCCTGGTTGGCGTTGATCTGCGCATTCTGCACTTCGAGCTGCGCTCCGATATTCTCGATGCTGGCCTGCGCCGCGGCCACCTGGGCTTCGGTCTGCTCCAGCGCGATGCGATAGTCGCGGTCGTCGACACGGACGATCACATCGCCAGCGGCGACATGCTGGTTATCGGTCACGGGGACGGCCGTGATGTAGCCGGATACTTTCGGGGCGAGCGAAGACTGCCGCGCCGCGATGAAGGCATCATCGGTCGACTGAAAGTGCAGCGACTGATCCACGTAGACATAGCCGCCGCCCAAAACCGAAGTCAGAAGCACCGCGCCGATCGCCGACAGCAGCGGGCGCCGGCGCAGAAAACCTTGTTGGCTTGGTTTGCCGATCGAGCCGGGCTGCTCGATTGCCTGCGGCGATGCAGGCTCTTCCGATTTTTTCGGCGCGGGGGCTTTTTCAGTGGCCCTGTCAGTCCGCTTCGCGGTCACCTCGGGCTTCCAGCAGGGCTCTTGAACTCCGGCGTCGGCGAGCGCCGGCTCTCTGCGTTCTAAAACGGTGTCATCCAGCATGGTCGTTGCTCCTCTCAAGAACGAAACGAAACTGTGTCGTTCATTTTTATGTTCGATCGCCTTCGCTGTCAATAAGAACGATACTGTTTAGTTCTATTTACATTCAGGCCAGATATGCATAGATTGCAGGCGTACCGCCCTCGCGGTTCGGAGAGCTGGAAATGGTCAGCAAAATTAACGAGTTAAAAGAACGTCCGGCACGTCGCAAAACTTCCACCCGGGCCGCCGTGCGCCTGGGGCGCCCGCCAAAGGAGCTGGAGGGCCAGGTCGAGGAGCGCATCCTGAGCGCCGCTCGGAAGGTCTTCCTTGAACGCGGCTTCGAGGGGGCGAGCGTTGACGAGATCGCGATGGCCGCGCGGTCGGGGAAACCGACGATCTATGCGCGCGTCGGCGACAAACGGGCACTCTTTACGGCGGTCGTGATGCGCGACGTCGTGTCCAGGATCGCTGAATTCAAGAGCGATGTGCCTCCCGGCGGAACGATCGAAGAGCGTCTCGCGCGGGTGTCAATCGCGATGCTGAAGTGGACGCTCGACGGTGAAAGGATGGCGCTGTTGCGGCTCGCTATCGCCGAGGTCAACCGATTCCCTGAGCTTGCGAGTACCGTCAGCCGAACAGCACAACAACTGAGCACGGAAGTCGCCATCCGCTTTCTCGGCGAAATGGCGCAATCCGACGAGATCGGCCGGCTGCCGGCTTTTGCCCCTGACCGCATCGCTCTCACAGCGAGGTCCTTCCTGGACCTTGTCGTCCTGCCAATGCTGTTACGTGGACTGTTCGAACAGGACGACGCTGTCTTGAACAAAGAAATGAGCACGCACGTCGCGCGGCGCATTTCGTTCTTTTTGGCCGCGTGCCGGCACGGCGGCTGAACACTTTTTCACCAAAGCGATGTCCGATCCTCGAAACGACCAGCCGGAGCAACGATCATGCCTAGCAAAGCCACCGTCGAGGCTTTCATCGCCCAGGTCATTTCCGGCGACCACGTCGGCGCCATCCGTGACTGGTACCACGGCGACGCCTGGATGCAGGAAAACCAGGCGCCACCACGCCAAGGCGGACGTGAGGCGCTGATAAAGCAAGAGGCCGCGATGATGGAGCGCAGCCAGTCGGTCATCACCGAACTGCTCGGCGGCCCGTTGATCGAGGGCGACCAGGTTGCTTTACGCTGGCGATTCACCTTCGTCTTCAAGGACGGAGGCCGAATGCAACAGGAAGAGGTCGCCTGGCAGACCTGGCGGGGCGACAAGATCGCAACCGAAACGTTCTTCTATGACCCGGCCCAGCGCGGCGGCTGACTCGATTTCCTCGCCGGGCGCAGGATCGATATCTGCGCCGCGCGTCTTGGTCGCACCCGCAAACCCGCGAAACCGGCACAAACACAGCCTTCCTTAAAGGTTGCCGCAAGGCAGTCTTAACTATCGGCGGTTAGGCTCCCGCTCGTTCAAAACGGGTGGAATCTCCCTATGGCGACCGGTATGGCGACCGGATCCGAGCCGATCAGCTACAGCATCGTCATCCCCGTGTTCAACGAGGAGGCCGTGTTGCCGGTGCTGCTGCGCCGGCTTGACCAGTTGCTCGTCCGGCTCCAGAAGCCGGCGGAAGCGATCTTCGTCGACGACGGCAGCAGCGATTCCAGCCCTCTGGTGCTGCAGGACCTCGCCAAGCGCGATTCGCGTTTTCGTTTTGTCGGTCTATCGCGCAATTTCGGTCATCAGATCGCGATCACTGCCGGCATGGATGCTGCACGAGGCAACGCGATTGTCGTGATGGACGCCGACCTGCAGGACCCGCCCGAAATCGTCGAGCGGTTGATCGACAAATGGAAGGAAGGTTACGACGTCGTCCATGCGCGCCGTCTGTCGCGCGCGGGCGAAAGCCGGTTCAAGCGCGCCACCGCCCATCTGTTCTATCGGATGCTTGGCTGCATATCCTCGGTCGGCATCCGGGCCGATGTCGGCGACTTCCGCCTGATCGACCGAAAGGTGCTCGACGCGCTGCGCCAGATGCCGGAACAGGATCGTTTTGTGCGCGGCATGGTCGCCTGGCTCGGCTTTCGCCAGACCGAAGTGACGTTCCACCGCCTCGAGCGGGCGGCTGGTGAAACCAAATATCCGCTGTTCAAAATGGTCCGGCTCGCTCTGAATGCGGCGCTCGGCTTTTCCGACGCGCCGCTGCGTCTTGCGATCTGGTGTGGGCTCACGGTGTCGGGCCTAGCGCTGCTCTACGGCGGCTGGGTGATGGTGTTGTGGATGAGCAACGACAGCCGTCTGGTCGCAGGCTGGTCCTCGACTATCGTGATCGTATCGCTCTTGTGCGGCATGAACATGCTGATGACCGGCATTGTCGGACTTTATGTCGGCCGCATCCACGCTGAGGTGAAACAACGCCCGCTCTATGTGGTGCAAAAACGACTGGGCTTCGAGCAGAACGAGGCTGCGGCGATACATCCAGCCATCCACGCCGTGCACGAATAAGCGCCATGACCGAACTGTTCGACAGCTACCGAAGCAACTATCGCGGCGTGGTGCAATCTTCGATCGATTTTTCCGGCTTGCCGCACAGTTTTTTCATGCGTGCCAAGGCCGACATGTTGCGCGAGCTGATCGCCCAACGGCTAGGGGCCGAAAAGCCGGCGATGCTCGACGTTGGCTGCGGTGTCGGCAGCTTTCATCCGCTACTGCGCGGCATGGTTGACCGTCTCAGCGGCATCGACGTTTCTACCGCGAGCATCGCGCAGGCGCGCGCTGACAACACCGACGTCGACTACCGCGATTTCGACGGCGTGACCTTTCCGTACGAGGACGGCAGCTTCGATCTGGTCACCGCCATCTGCGTCATGCACCACGTTCCGCCTGCCCAATGGGCGCATTTTGCAATCGAGATGTGTCGCGTTGTCCGACCTGGCGGGCTCGTCTGCGTCATCGAACATAACCCGTTAAATCCGCTGACACGCCTTGCAATCTCGCGCTGCGAATTTGACCGAGACGCGGTCCTTCTCGGCGCCGGAAGGACGTTGGAATTGATGTCGCAAGCAGGCCTGAGGCAAACCGGTGCGCGCCATTTCCTGCTATTGCCATGGGAGGCCACACCGGCGCGCCGTATCGAACGTGCACTGAGCGGCGTGCCACTTGGCGCGCAATATGCCGCCTTCGGAACCCGTTCCTGATTCCACCGCTCGTAATCGGCACAAGTCGGAATGGTGCCCGTCCTTCGGATCAGGCGGTCGCTTCTAGTGCCCGGATTTGCAAGCCAATCGGCTGGGTTGGCCTTTCTTTTTGAAAGCGCCGATAGATCACCCCGAACCAGAACAACAGAACCAAGAAGGCAATCGGAATATGGCTGCCCACTGCGAGGAACTGCGCGTAGGGCAACGTCAGCAGCACAGTCACCGAGGCTAATTCAATCCCGTCCCACCCATCGCGCCAGCTACGTGCGAGCAGCGGAATAACGGACAGCATCAGTAGGGGGGTGTCGTAAGACAGTGCATACGGTGTTGCAAGCAGCGTCCCCGCGGCCAGGAGCGCCAATCGAAGATCAAGCCGCTGATCTTGTTTTCCTGATTCCTTGCTGTCCGACTTGCACAGCCAAAAGACCTGGATGATCGCGGTCAGAACCGCGACGCTGACGACCACCTGCAGGACGGCCGCGAGAGCAACCGGTATTCCAACGCCTTGCAACGATACGTACGGACCGACTGCGAGTTGCTTTATCTGGTCGTAGCCGCTGCCGATAAAATGGCTGAAAATCTGGCTCATGCGGAAATAATCAATCCAGATCGCGGTCCCAAGCCATATCGTCGAAAGGATAATCAGGAAGAGGACGGTTGTGGCTGCGGCGGCGAAGATGCGCCACTGACGAGACGCTATAAGCGCGAAGGGTATCAGCAGCCCCATTTGAGGCTTGATGATCAAGAGACCGATGCAAACTCCCGCTAGAACAGGACGCCCTGGCCAGAAATACGCCGCTCCCAGAAAGAACACGGCAATGATCGCGCCGGTTTGTCCGCTAAACAAATTGGCGCTGAGAAAGGGCAGCGAAAACGCGATGAGCACGGCATAAGCCTGCGTTCGCGACCAGCCATTCTCGCTAGCAGGATTGGCGCCAGCGCCGAGGCCCGAGCGTTTCGCCAACAAGACGATCAAGGCGAAATAGAAAGCCAGCGGAACGAGCGACCAGGCCAGAGCCGCCTCGTTGTACGTCGCATTGCCCAATGGCCATAAGCCAAACAAAGCGACTGGCGGATACACGAACCACGAGATCGTGATAGATCCTGTCGTGGTCGCCAAGATCGTATGCCACTTATCGGGATCGTAAATGGCGCCGACGTCGCCGTGCCGCACTCGTTGCGCCGCATTCCAGAAACCGATGAAGTCGCCTCCGAAGCGCGCACCATCCGATACTTCGTGGAAATACTCGATCAGATTCCAGCCGGCCTGCGCCACGAGGCACATCGCGCATAACATCAGCAATGTTTTTTGCAACGAGCTCATGACCCGTTGTTTTAGCCGTCCTTCCTTTCTGCGGGTTTAAAGAAGGGTAACCGGAAAACTAACCGCTGGTGCAAGCCACAACGGCATTTGCCGTAATGGTAAATCGCCGAGCGGCAGATATGCGGATCGTCGTGCCTCATGCCCGACAAGGAAAAATTGCGATGTAACTTCGGCGTGGATCGAAGCGAGGACGTATAACCTCGCCAATGGGCAATCGACGGCCTATCGTCGGCTTCCATGGCCGCGCGCAATGTCGAGTTCGGTAGTCCGGCCAGCATTGGTGACGCGGGACTCAAACGGTGAACTTTGAATAAACGATTGATTTAACTGGCGCGCCCGGAACGATTCGAACGTCCGACCCTCAGATTCGTAGTCTGATGCTCTATCCAGCTGAGCTACGGGCGCGTTTTTCGCAAAGAGCTCGAACCCGAAGGTCCGTCATGGCCACTGCAAAGCCTGCTTGCAGGTCGCGAAAGCGGGCCATTGCTACCGGCTCCGAACCGGCTTGGCAAGGTCTCGGGCTGGCCAAAATCGGCCTTATGCCCGGGCCCGTTCGTTACGGATGCTTAAGAGTTCGACCGGCCGATCCGGTATGGTGATGCGGAAGGTTGCGCCGATGGTGCCTTCAACCAGGTGAATCTGGCCATCGTGGGCGCCCACCAACTCAGCCGCAATCGCAAGGCCAAGCCCGCTGCCGCCAGGCCGGCCTGAGGTCTGGAACGCCTTGAACAGATTCTCGCGGGTCGCGGGAGGAATGCCGGGACCAGTGTCGGACACTTCGATGATGGCGACGGCGCCTTCGCGCCGGCCGGTGATACGGATTTGCGTGGCGGGCTGGCCCTCAAGCGCCTGCTCGGCATTGCGCACCAGATTGAGCAGCACGCGGAACAGCTGGTCGGGATCGGCATCGATCGTCAGGCCGCGCTCGATCGCACTGATCCAGGTGATCGAGGTGTCGGCGGCGAGGCCTGCGGATTCGCGCACCTCGACCACGACCGGCTCGATCAGGATCATGCGGCGGTCGGGCGCCGCTTCCTGCGCGCGGCCATAGGATAGCGTCGACTGGCAAAACGCGATCGCGCGCTCCAGCGAGCGCATCAGCTTTGGCGCGAACCGCTGGACGCGTGGATCGGGCACGCTCGCCAGCTGGTCCGACAGCAATTGCGAAGAGGCCAAAAGGTTGCGCAAGTCATGGTTGATCTTCGAGACCGCGAGGCCGAGCGCGGCGAGGCGGCTCTTTTGATGCAACATTGAGACGAGGTCGCGCTGCATGTCGGACAGTTCACGCTCGGCTACGCCGATCTCGTCGCTGCGATTCGACGGCACGATGATCCGCGCCGAACTTTCCGGATTCTCGTGAAAGCTGACGAGACTTTCGGTCAGCCGGCGCATCGGCCGCACGAACAGGAAATGCAGCGCAAAATAGACCAGCGCCGCGGTCAGGATCGCAATCGCCAGAGAGACCAGCAGCAGATTGCGCGAAAACAGGTACATCGCCTTGCGCAACGGCACCTCATCGACCACCACCTCGATGAACTGCCCGCCGCCGGGCGCCGGTCCGATGATACGGATTGCCTGATTGCCGGTCTCGAGCATCATCTCGAACGAGGTGACGATCGAGGACCAGGCCGTCAGCGTCCGCAGATCGACGTCGTGGTCGATCGCCGGCGGCAAATTGGCGCTGGCGAGCAGGCGCCGCTGCTGGCCGAGCTTGATCGCAACCGCCCGCGCCCCGATGCTGTCGAGGATTTGGTGCGCCAGCGATTCCGGAACCATGCCGGAAGGCGCGGCGTCGAGAACCAGCGCCGCCGTATTGGCCGATGCGAGGCGGGCGTTAAGCCGGTTCATCCAGAAGTTGGCGATCGAGGGCACGTAGATCAGGACTTCCGCGATCATCACCAGTGGAATGGTCAGCAGCAGCAGCTTTCCGGACAGGCCAAGCCTGCGCGGGAGCCTGGCCCGCGGGGGGGCCCTGTTCGGCTGCTCGTCGATCGCTGACGCCATAACTACTTTCGAAGCCTTGCTTTTTTGCTATTTGCGCTCTGCACAACGAGCCGTCAAATCAAGGTTTAATAACACAGGGTTCGGAACCCGATTAGTCCTGATGCCGGTTCCGCCGTGGAACCGTTCAAAGTGAGCGGGCAGCGGCGCGCCATTGGCCACCTGCGGGAAGACGAAGGCCCGCCCTTTTTCTGTAATACACCGCGACTATTGAATTATTCGCAATAACTGTCCTGTTCCAAAGAACCTTAGATCGCCCCTCCCGCCACATTGACGAAAAGGGGTCGCTCGCTTATAAGCCGCGCCAACTGCCCGCGATGATCCGGCTCAAGCCGGACGGCCTCTTTTTGGCCGGAAAAGGCCCTTCTGGGCCTGCCCACATCGGCGGACATACCTCATTAATCAGGCAAATTGTCGCCCTAGCAGGCAAGTTGTCAGCGGAGAACGACCCGTGAAGCGGACTTATCAACCCAGCAAACTGGTGCGCAAGCGCCGCCATGGCTTCCGCGCTCGCCTCGCCACGACCGGCGGCCGCAAGGTCCTCGCCGCGCGCCGCGCACGTGGCCGCAAGCGTCTGAGCGCCTGAGCCGGGCCTCCCCCAAAGAGATCTCAATCATGGATCGGCTAAGGCAGCGGGCGGACTTCCTCGCCGTTGCCAATGGCGCGCGGACCAGCACCGCCGCTTTTGTCGTACAGCGCCGCCGACGCGACGACGATGGCCCGGTCCGGGTAGGCTTCACCGTTACCAAGAAGAATGGAACCGCGACGGAACGCAACCGTATCCGGCGCAGGCTTCGAGAATTGGTGAAACGGCTGCCGGTGGTATCGCTGCAACCGCACAGTGATTATGTGCTAATCGGTCGCCGGGCGGCCCTGACGTCCGATTTCTGCAACATGCTCGGGGATCTCAGCCAGGCGCTGCACCGCCTCGACCGGCAAAGCGCAAATCGCGCGCCGCAACCGACAAGAACGACGAGACCTTAACCGATGACCGACAGCCGAAACACCATTCTCGCCGTCATCCTTTCCGGGCTTGTGCTCCTCGGCTGGCAATACTTCTTCAACATTCCGCAGATGGAAAAGCAGCGCGCCGCGCAGCTCGCCCAGCAGGCCCAGACGCCGGCGCAGAATGCCGGGACCGGCAACCCGACCACGCCACAGGCTGCGACGCCCGCGCCATCGGCCAACATGCCCGCGAATGTTCAGGCCGGCTCGGCCGCTCCCGTCAGCCGTGAAGCCGCTATTGCCGCCAGCCCCCGCGTCAAGATCGACAGTCCTCGTCTTGCCGGCAGCATTTCTCTGAAGGGGGCCCGGATCGACGACCTGTCGCTGGTGCAATTCCGCGAAACCGTCGACCCGGCTTCGCCGGCGATCGTGCTGTACTCGCCTTCAGGCACGGATGAGCCTTATTACGCGGAGTTCGGCTGGGTCGCGGCCAGCGGCACTTCGGTAAAGATGCCCGATCAGAATACGCTCTGGCAGCAGGAGACGAGTGGCAGTCTGGCGCCGAATCATCCGGTGACGCTGAAGTATGAAAATGGCGATGGACTGACCTTCCACCGTACCATCGCGATCGACGACCGCTATCTCTTCACCATCAAAGACGAAGTGACCAATGTCGGCAACGCGCCGGTCACGCTCTATCCTTTCGCGCTGATCTCGCGGCACGGCACGCCGAAGACCTCGGGCTATTACATCCTGCATGAAGGTCTGATCGGCTATCTCGGCGATCAGGGGCTTCAGGAATATACCTACAAAAAGATCGACGAGGCCAAGAAGGTCGACTTCAAGGTCACCAACGGCTGGCTCGGCATCACCGATAAATATTGGGCCTCGGCGCTATTGCCCGATACCAGCGCGCAGTTGCAGGCGCGCTTTTCGTCCAATCTAGTCGGCAACGTTCACACCTATCAGACCGACTATCTTGAGGACCCGCAGACGATTGCCATCGGCGGCACCGGCATCGCCAACACGCGACTGTTCGCCGGCGCCAAGGAAGCCGGCGTCGTCGGCATCAATTTTCCGCTCCTCGGGCCCGCTGGATACAACAAGCAGCTTGAACTGAACCATTTCGATCTTCTGATCGATTGGGGCTATTTTTACTTCATCACCAAGCCGATGTTCCTGGCGCTCGACTTCTTCTACAATTTCTTCGGCAACTTCGGCATCTCGATCCTTTTGGTGACGGTGCTCGTCAAGCTGATCTTCTTCCCGCTTGCCAACAAGTCCTATGCCTCGATGGCGAAGATGAAGTCGGTGCAGCCGCAATTGGCCGCGCTGAAGGAGCGCTATCCCGACGACAAGGTGAAGCAGCAGCAGGAGATGATGGAAATCTACAAGAAGGAGAAGATCAACCCGATCGCCGGTTGTCTTCCCGTCGCCTTGCAGATTCCGGTGTTCTTCTCGCTCTACAAGGTGCTGTTCGTCACCATCGAAATGCGGCACGCGCCGTTCTACGGCTGGATCAAGGATCTGTCGGCGCCCGACCCGACCAATCTTTTCACCCTGTTCGGTCTCCTGCACTACGATCCGACGCAACTGCCCGTGTTTGGTCACTACCTCGCGCTCGGGGTATGGCCGATCATCATGGGCATCACGATGTGGTTCCAGTTCAAGCTCAACCCGACGCCGCCCGATCCGACCCAGCAGATGATCTTCGGCTGGATGCCGCTGATCTTCACCTTCATGCTGT
>Ga0210397_10001248_pt1 | contig 16301 bp, 12 predicted proteins | sample IncBWH2OmetaG_FD_160126 | JGI IMG/M metagenome (GOLD analysis project Ga0210397, IMG submission 160126) | Forest soil microbial communities from Barre Woods Harvard Forest LTER site, Petersham, Massachusetts, United States - Inc-BW-H-2-O ...
CGAACTGCTCCAAATGGAGCAGGCCCTCCGCGCCGTAGCGAAACTAGAGAACATCGCCTCCAACGACCACGCCGAAGACATCCACCACTTCGTCGAACTCGAACTCACGAAACAAATTGGCCCGCTCGCCCTCAAGCTCCACACTGGCCGCAGCCGCAACGAACAGATCGCCACCGACATGCGCCTCTTCGTGCGCGAAGCCATAGACAACACACTCGACGGCCTCCGCCAATGGACTCACGCGCTCATCGACCTCGCTGAATCCGCAAGCGATGCCACCATGCCCTCCTACACCCACCTGCAGCGCGCTGAACCCGTTCTCGTAGCCCATTGGCTCCTCACCTACGTGAACATGATCGAGCGTGACATTACACGACTCACCGACGCCCGCAAGCGCATGAACCTCTGCCCCCTCGGCTCCGGAGCTATCGCTGGCGCAACCCTCGCGCTTGACCGCACTATCGCCGCTCGCGTCCTCGACTTCGACGCCCCCACACCCAACTCGATGGACGCAACCAGTGACCGCGACTTCGCCCTCGAGTTCACACAGGCCATCGCCACCCTCGGCCTTCACATTTCGCGCTTCGCCGAAGAGCTGACCCTCTACTCCACCGCCGAGTTTGGTTTCCTCGACCTCCCAGAAGCCTTCTCCACTGGCAGTTCCGCGATGCCGCAAAAGAAAAACCCCGACCTGACCGAACTTATCCGCGGAAAATCCGGCCGCCTCCTCGCTGCAGCCACTACTCTTGCCACTCTCATCAAGGGCCTACCCCTCGCCTACAACAAAGACCTCCAGGAAGGCCAGGAGCCAGTCTTCGACGCAGCCGACACCATCGCGGGAATCCTCAGCCTCCTCCCAGCCTTCACTGCATCTCTCAAGTTCCGGTTTGACAGGATGAAGATCGCCGCCGAAACCGGCTATCTTAACGCCATGGCTGCCGCGACCTACCTCTCGAACAAGGGCGTCCCGTTCCGCAAAGCTCACGAGCACATTGGCAACGCTGTTCGGCTGGGCCTCGAAACAAATCGCGAGCTTCAACATCTAACACTCGATGAGTTACGTAGCATCAGTGCCGAATTCGGTGAAGACTTCTACGCATCCATTACGCTCGAAGCCACACTTGACTGCCACGACGTCATCGGCGGGACAGCACGTCACCGGGTCGCTGCTGCCTTGGCTGATGCCCGTCAACGCTTCACTATCGACAGGCAAACCGAATCTGCGAAACTCAAATAAGAACTGATGACCACCGCCCTCCAATCCGCTGCAAGTGAATCGACAGCCTCCACGCGCCTTCGCCAGGGTGGAGCGGTGGTGCGCAAAGCGAAGCTCCCTGACGCCGTCAATATCTTCGATCTCGTCAACTCCCTCTCCGGCGACGGCACCCTCCTCCGCCGCAGCTACGCCGAGATCTGTGAGAACGTGCGCGACTTCGCCGTAGCCGAATCGGAGTCCGGTGTCTTCCTGGGCTGTGGAGCGCTCCATCTATACGGCCCTCATCTTTCCGAAGTTCGCTCGATCGTCGTGAAACCTGAGGCCAAGGGTCAGGGTGCCGGCGGCCGCCTCCTCCGCGCACTCCTCGAGGAGGCCGAAGAGCAGTCTGTGACAGCCGTCTGCCTCTTCACACGCATCCCCGACTTCTTCTTTCACTTCGGCTTTCGCGTCGTCGACCGCACTACGCTGCCTGACAAGATCTACAAGGACTGCCAGACTTGCCCGCGCCTCTACGCCTGCGATGAGGTTGCCATGGTCCGAGGGCCATTGCCCAAGATTGCCGTCCTTGGACCCAGCAGGATCGCTCCTCCCGAACTGGTCAAGCTTCAGACCGGCACCGTCCCTCAGCGAAGCTGACGTCCCTCTCCAGCCCGCTAATATGTGCGAAAGTCTTCCGTCCAGATACTTTAGGTCTGGACTCTTGTTTCGCGTCCGGCGCAGATTCTTGCGCGAATCATCCGACAGGTGTTCCCGATGGCATTTGTCAAGCTACCAGGCGTGGTAGAAGTCGCCACGTCTGGTCATCTGAACCTCGGTTTTGAAGAGGCTGCTCAACGTTTCTGGAGTGAGAAGGCTTGATTTGGGTCCGTCGGCAATGATGCGGCCCTCCTTCATGAGGAGGATGCGGTCGATCTCAGGAAGGATGTCGGCGATGTGGTGGGTGATGAGTAGGATGCCAGTACCCTGCCAGGCAAGTTTCTGCAGGAGGTTGCGGAGATCGGCCTGCGCCGCCAGATCGAGAGCGTTCGAGGGTTCATCGAGTAGAAGCATCTGAGAAGAGGCAACGAGCGCACGGCCAATCATGATGCGCCGTTGCTGCCCCGCAGACATCTGTCCGACTGGCTTGTCTGCAAGATTGACGGCATCGATCATCTCCAATACCTCGTCGGCACGAGTCTGCATGGCCGGTGTGACGGTGAGATTTGGCCACAGCGTACTACTGGAGAAAAAGCCGGTGAGAACGGCGTCGCGACCGCTGGTCTGGAGGGTGGGCTTGCCGGGAAGTTCAGGCGCGACGACCCCGAGACGTTTTTTGAGCTCGGTGAGGTCCCAGCGCTCGCGATCGAAAATGCGAACCCTGGTCTCTGGTTCAATGATCGGATAGCATTCGCAGGTAATGGCTTTGATGAGGGTGGATTTGCCGCATCCGTTCGGACCGAGGATGGCAATGTGCTCGCCCGTGCTGACGGAAAGGTTGATGTCGTGGAGAACGACGTTGTCACCTCGAGCGACGTTGACGTGAGCTAGTTCAAGAAACGCTGGCATCTTCTTCCTAGAATAGATGGTGGGACCCAAAGATCAATCTAGGCAGCGTCGGGGTCGAGACAGCGATCTGCCCACGGTGTCTGTAGACGCAAGGGGAAACCTCGCGCTAGACTATGGCCTCATTTCGGCCTCTCCCCCGGCTCCCTGCAAAAACTGAGAAAACAAACTTTCAAATGAAGGAGACTTGTCATGGTTCAAAGTGTCCGAGTGCTTGGATTTAATCCCACAACCAATGGCCTTCACTTCCTCAACAGCTTTCCAAGTGGCATCCCTGACTACACCTTCAGCGTCTTGGGCCAGACGCTGAAGCTTGGAGACGCTAGCAACGGACTCTGCGGAGGTTTTGTCTACACGGTGAAGGACTGTTTTGAGGCCGGACTGCTGCCGCCGCGCGATACTGTAGCTCCGGCCAGCGGTTCACCGCTATTCAACTATATTGTGGCGCGGCTGACGAACAGTTTCGACGAGAGTGATCTCAATCAATATCTTTCGTGGATTCAAATGACGGACAACGATACGTTCCTGGGTAGCGGGATATCGACCCACGAGATCAATGAAGAATGGCCGAAGATCAAGGCGGATCTCGATTCGAATCACGTTTCCCCACTTGCCCTGGTCCACGGGCAGGAGCCACCGACAGTCGGTTTCTTTACCGGCATTCAAGACCTTGGCGAATGCCACCAGGTTCTTGCGTGGGGGTACGACTTGAATGGTACGTCGCTGACGATCTATATCTATGATCCGGACAATTCGGGCGACAACAACACAATCACGCTGGACATCGGGCACCCAGGAAGTAAGACGCCAATTAATGTGAGCCACTGGGATGCTGGAATGTATCGTGGTTTCTTCCGGACTCACTACAATTTCCATGATCCGAGAACCCCGGCTTCAGGCGCGTTTATCCAAACGGTCGTCACAAGTCCTGGGATTACTTCTGCCGGCCCCGTTTCGCGTCCGTGGACCGATGTTACCTGGGCAAACGTCTCCGGCAATCCGATAGTGCGATTTACGGGAAGCGTTCACGATTGGTCAACTCACGTGAATGTAGCCTCGGTTGATGCCAATAGACAGATTCTGCAGTTGAGAGCTGTTATTGTGACGGGTGGTGACGATCTGCGCGGCGGAAGCGGTGCCAATGATAATTGCAACGCGATTGTTACGATGACTTCGGGCGCCCAGGTCACGATACCGAACATCAACGACAACGCCCATTGGAATAACGGCGAAACGCATGTTGCGGTGATCCCGCTGCCACCGGGAACAACGGGAGCAAGCATTGCGCAGTTCGGGCTGCACACGCAGTTCGGCGGCGGACTGAGCGGCGACAATTGGAACGTGAACCAGGTCACGCTGATCGCGAGCCTATTGGGGCAGGCGACGGTTCCGCCTCCTGTGGTGCGCACGTGGTTGAACTCCTCGGGCAATCCACTGGTCCGGTTTACGGGCAGTGTCCATGACTGGTCGACGGCAATTTCTGCGTCCGCCACGGATGCTGGCAAGGTTATTGAAAACTTGAGTCTGACGATTCAGACCGGGGGAGACGACCTTCGCGGAGGCTCAGGCGCCAACGATAACGCTTCCGTAATCCTGACGATCAAAGGGAGCCAAATTACGATATCCAACATCAACCAGGGAGCTCACTGGAACAACAACGAGACGCACGTTGTGGCTTTGAATATTCCCGCTGGCACCAAAGCGGGTGACGTCACGAAGTTCGATCTTCATACGCAGTTTGGAGGCGGCATTGGTGGGGACAACTGGAATGTCAACCAGCTGACGCTGCAGGCCACCCTTCCGGGGTAGAACGGATAGCGCTCGCCGGATGGTTCCAAAAATCTAAACCCTTGAGTAATCGCCCTGACCAACGTAACGGCGTTTAGGCGAAGTCCCAAAGGTGTTCCTTGGGGAAACAATCATGTGCCTGCGAAAAGGACACTAAAAACAGGGAACTTTTTCTTCATCGTTGACGTTCTATGCATAGATGATCTATGGATATAACATGGTAAAAAAATCTGACCTGATGCCTGGAACGCTGGACATGATGATTCTGAAGACTTTAACAAGAGGCCCACTGCATGGCTATGGGATCGCTTCGTCGATCAAGCGTGCTTCGGACGAGGTTTTGACCGTGGAGGAAGGCTCGCTCTATCCGGCACTCCAACGGCTGCTGCTGCAGAACTGGGTGAAAGCGGAGTGGAAGGCTACGGAAACTAACCGAAGAGCCCGCTTCTATACGTTGACGGTTGCTGGGCGAAAACAGCTCGGCGTAGAGAGATCGCAGTTCGAATTGATGATTACGGCCATCGGCCGTGTAATGCAGGACGCGTAGGAGAAAACCATGGAGATGATTCCCCGGTTCTTCAAGAGGTTTGGAACGTTGCTTCGCCGCAACAGATTCAATAGCGAGTTGGACGAGGAAATGGCGTTTCACCGCGAGCAAAAAGAGAAGGAGTTGCGGGAGTTTGGCGTGGCGCCGGAGGCTGCACACCGCGCGGCAGTGCGTGAATTCGGGAATACGACACGGCTGAAAGAACAGAGCTACGAGGTTGTGGGTTTCCGGTTTGAAACGGTGTGGCAGGATCTTCATTTTGCGATTCGCCAGCTGCGCAGAAGTCCTGGCTTTACGCTGACGGCGATTGTCATGCTGGCTCTCGGCATCGGCGCAAGTGTAGCGATCTTTGCCTTTGTGGATACTGCGTTGATTAAGCCATTGCCTTATAAGGATCCGACGACACTGGCGGACGTTGCAGAATCCGGGAAAGCATTTCGGCGTTCGAACCTTTCGTACCAGGATTTTGCTGATTGGAAGAAGATGAACAAGGTCTTCAGCGCCTTGGAAGCATACACCGGAACGGGCTCGTTGATTGATACACCTTCCGGCGTCGAGCCAGTGCCGGGTGCGCGGGTGACTGCTGGGTTCTTTCGGGTGTTGGGAGTGACTCCCGCGCTGGGACGCGATTTTTATGACGGCGAGGATAAACCCGGTGCAGCGGACACGGTGATGATTACGTATCAATCCTGGCAGTCGCGGTTTGGAGGAAGACCGGACGTCGTCGGACAGACGGTAAAGCTGGATGGAACACCAAACACGATCATTGCCGTGCTGCCAGCAACGTTTCAGTTTGCTCCGCGGGGTAATGCGGAGTTCTGGAAGACGATGCATGAGTTGAACAACTGCGAGAAGAGACGGAGTTGCCACAATCTCTTTGCTGTGGGGCGATTGAAGGATGGCGTAACGGTCGCGATGGCGCGCACCGAGATGCTCTCGATTGCTAAGCTGTTGGAGAATCAGTATCCGGATTCGAATCGTGGGCAAGGCGCGACGGTGCAGCCTCTCTACGAGCAGATTGTCGGAAATATACGCCCGATTCTACTGGTGCTGCTCGGCGGAGCAGCGTTGCTTCTCGCTATTGCGTGTGTGAATGTATCGAGCTTGTTGCTTGTGCGGTCGGAAAGCCGACGACGTGAGATTGCCGTGCGTGGCGCGCTCGGAGCATCTCCTTCGCGATTGACTCGCCAGTTCATCACCGAAGCATTGGTGCTGGTGTTGTCGGGTGGACTCTTAGGACTCTCTTTTGCATACTGCGGGATGCACGTGCTGCTCAAGCTGATCTCGAAGGACGCCATGGCTTACGTACCTTATTTGGCGGGAGTTAATTTGAACGCGCGTGTGCTGACGTTCACTGGTGGAATCTGCATGCTTGCAGCGGTGCTGTTTGCGATGACCCCCGTGTTACGACTGTCGCTGACAGCATTGCGCGATGGATTGAACGATGGGGGCCGAGGTGCAGCGGGAGTTCTGTGGCGGCGGATCGGCGCAAATCTTGTGGTGGTGGAGCTGGCTATCGCTGTTGTGCTGCTGGTTGGCGCGGGACTGCTGGGAAAGAGCTTCTACAAGATGCTTCATGTAGATTTTGGTTTTCAGCCTGATCATCTGGCAACGGCGCAGGTGGTGTTGCCGGAGACAAGTTACGCAAAGGGTCCACAGGCAGTAGCAGTGACCAGACGGATATTGGGTGATGTTGCAGCTCTTCCGGGTGTTAAGTCCGCGAGTTTCGCGAATCAGCTTCCGGTGAGTGGCAATGGAAACACGGACTGGATTCGCATCGTCGGCAAACCATATAACGGAGAACACAATGAGGTGAATGGACGCGAGGTAAGTGCGGACTACTTCAAGACATTGCAGGCGAAGCTAATCGCAGGAAGATTTTTTGCGGAAGATGAGGACGCTTCAAAGCCACTTGTGATCGTGATCAACAAGGTCTTTGCGAAGCAGTATTTTCCGGGGGAAGATCCGGTTGGCCGTAAGATCGGAGATACCTCGCTGACTCCGACATCACTTCGGGAGATTGTTGGAGTCGTCGACGACGTGAAAGAGGGAGGACTCGACGAAGCCGTCTGGCCGGCGGAGTACAGACCGCTCAATCAGAATAACGATTCGTACCTTGGGCTTGTCGTTCGCACGACTCAAGATGAAAAGTTAGTGCTTCCCGCGCTCGGCACAGCGATTCACAAGATCGATCCCGGGATCGGGGTGGTGGGTGAGGCGACTATGATCGGGCGGATCAACGAATCTCAGACGGCGTACCTGCATCGCTCAGCGGCGTGGTTGGTAGGTGGATTTGCTGTGCTCGCGCTGCTGTTGGGTGTGGTTGGGCTTTATGGAGTGGTGGCGTATTCGGTGAGCCAGCGAACGCGCGAGATTGGCGTACGGATGGCGCTGGGCGCACAGCAGAGTTCTGTGTACCGAATGATTCTGAAAGAAGCCGGGTGGCTAACCGGAATTGGGATTGGGGCGGGACTGATTTGCGCAGTTGCAGTTGCTGCGCTGATGCGCGGGTTGCTGTTTGGGATTCGCTCCTGGGACGTGCCGACTCTGGGGTTGGTCGCAGTAGTGCTTGGCGCTGCGTCGCTGCTGGCCAGTTATTTTCCGGCACGCCGAGCGGCTTCGGTAAATCCGGTGGAGGCACTGCGGGCAGAGTAGATGTTCAAGTTTGGTGAGTTCGGAGCTGACGCGGTATAGTTGGATACAATTTTGTACTCAACTCTGGTTCGCGAGAACTCTATCGAGGGCTTGAACGATGAGAACTACACGCAGGGATGTCTTGCGATGCGGCGCAATGGCGGGAGCTGCATGGCTGTCTGCTGGCAACTTGCTGTTGGGTGCAGATCAGAAAGAACCGCTTGCCAAAACAACGGCAGGACCGATTCGGGGCCGCGTGGAAGAAGGAATTTTTGCGTATCGTGGCGTGCCGTATGGGATGGATACGGCGATGACGAGGTTCGCTGCGCCGAAACCGCCCGTTCCGTGGACGGAGACGAAAGATTGTCTAATGTGGGGGCCGCAGACGATTCAACCGTATCGGGCACCCGCGCCTCCACGGGCGACGCCGAGCGCACCACGAAAGCCAAAGCCTACCCGTGAGACGAATTTTCACATGCCTCCGGATGAGGGTGGGGAGAGTGAGGATTGCCTGCACCTGAATGTGTGGACTCCAGCGATGCGCGATGGCAGGAAGCGGCCTGTGATGGTGTACTTCCACGGCGGCGGCTACACGTATGGCACGGTGAACAGCACCTTGTATGAGGGGACTCAACTTGCGCGGCGCGGCGATGTCGTGGTGGTGACAGTGAATGGTCGCTTGAACGCTTTTGGATTTCTTTATCTCGCAGAACTGGGCGGTGCGGCGTTTGAAGACTCGGGGATGGCGGGGCAACTGGATCTTGTCCTGGCATTGAAGTGGATTCGCGACAACATTGTGGAGTTTGGTGGGGATCCGAGCAAGGTCCTGATCTTCGGGCAATCGGGTGGAGGCGGCAAATGTTCGACGCTGATGGCGATGCCTCCTGCGAAAGGACTGTTTCATCAGGTCGTTTGCATGAGTGGACAGTTGATCGCAGGGATTCCTAAGGAGCGGGCGACAGAACGAGCCAGAGCAGTATTGAAGGAGCTAAAGCTGGAGCCGGAGAATATCGACGCGATCAAGACGATGCCGGTTGAGCAGATCAAGATGGCAGCGAGGGCGGGAGGAAATTATGGACCAGTGGAAGATGGCCGGTCTCTGCCGACTGGACCGTTCTGGCCGGAGGCGGCGGCACAGTCGCTGAATGTGCCGCTGATTCTTGGCAATACGCATGACGAGACACGGTTCCTCGGAGGGGTGCCCGGAGTCGATCTGTTTGCCCTGGATTGGAGTGGTGTCGTCCCCGCGCTAAACGCAAATCCGGCATTCGTCAGGGATTTCAATGCGGAGGAGATCGTTGCAAAGTACCGATCGTGGCATCCTAAGTATTCGCCGACGGATGTGTACTTCCAGATCACGACGGATACGAGAGTATGGCGAGCCGAGCAGGTTGCCGCGGAGAAACGAGCAGAGAATCCGGAGAGCCAGAAGAAGACATGGGTGTATCAGATGGACTGGATCTCCCCGGCGGCAGGCGGCCGCTACAAAGCACCACACACGATGGACCTTCCCTTTGCGTTCAATACGGTGGCGATTGCGCCGGGCATGGTCGGAGATACTCCCGAGGATCAGAAACGCGCGAAGGCGATGGAAGACGCTGTATGCGAGAGCTATATCGCGTTCGCACACAACGGCGATCCGAACAACAAACATGTGCCGAAGTGGCCGACGTTCGATCTGAAAACCCGAGCGACGATGATCTTCGATGATAAGGTCCGCATTGAGAATGATCCACGTGGAGAGGAACGCAGGTATATCGAGCAGGTACCCTACGTTCCAAACGCGACGTAGAGACCGTTACATGCCTTTGAGGATTGAACCCACGACACCGCCGATAACACCGGCCTCAGCTTCCTGACGTGCCCGCTCCCTTGGAAGAAATTCCTGAATCTGGTGGGCAAGGCGTGAGATGGGTAGCGTCTGCAGCCAGACACGACCAGGACCCCAGAGCGCAGCGAGAAAGATTCCATCGCCGCCGAAGATCATGTTGCGGATGCCTGGAACCTGCTGAATCTGAAAGTTGACGGTTGACTGGAAGGCGCCGACGTGGCCTGGGTGGACGCGGAGCAGTTCGCCAGCGGCAAGATCGCGAACGACGAGTTCACCCGAGAGTTCGAGCCATGCGATTCCCTGCCCGGAGATTTTCTGGAGGCGGAAACCGTCCCCACCGAAGATGCCTGCACCGAGCGACTGCTGAAAACCGACGCCGAGATTGATGCCGGGCGTTCCACAGAGAAAACCATGGCGATGCACGAGATACTCTTGTCCGGCAGATACCTCAACGGGAACGATGTGTCCGGGGACACGGGCAGCGAAGGCAACTTCACCGGGGGCGCCAATGGCGCGGTACTCCGTCATGAAGAGAGAGCCGCCGCCTGCGACGCGTGCAATTGCACCGAAGAATCCACCGCCGCCTGCATGCTGAGTATGCGTGTTCATCTGGATGGAAGCCGACATCCAGGAGAGTTCGCCAGCCTCGGAGATGACAGCGTCGTTTGGGGCGAGAGCAAATTCAAGCACGGGCAATGTGGTTCCAAGGATGCGGGTCTGCATCAGAGTTTCTCCTTGTCGCGGTTAAGGATACCAGCGGAGTCAAGTGAAGGATTACGAATTTCATAATCCTGCATCTTATGTCAAAAGTGTGTCTTTCTTATCTTGAAACCCGCAGTACGACGACAACGTCCTTAAACTTTCTATAGGAGAATGACGTGGAAGTGTTAGGCAATGCGGTGCGCGAACAAAGACTAAACAGGAGTTCTGCGGAACTGAAGGAACCTCGGATCGGTTTCGTTTCGCTTCGCTCGCCTCATGACCGGAAATCGTGGTCCGGAACGAACTATCAGCTCTTTCGGGCTCTGCAGCGGGTATTCAACGATGTGGTTTTTGTTGAGATGCCCCGGACTCGACTGATGGAACGGATCGGTGGCCTCGTCAACCGAGTTAAGAGCTTTCTGGGGGATCACGGCGAGGTGATTCAAAGTGTTCCGATGAGCACGCTGTACGGGCGGGAGTATCGCAAGGCGATTTTGAAGGCGCGTTGTGATGTGGTGTTTGCTCCTGCTGCGTCAACGGAGATCGCTTACCTTAATTCTCCGGTTCCGGTTGTTTATCTCACCGATACGACCTTTGAAGCTATGGTGGATTATTACTATCCAAAGTCGGAGGTTCACGCTGTCAGTCATTGGCAGGCCAATAATATCGAGAGGCGTGCCTTAAACCGTTCCGCAGCTGTGATCTTCTCAAACGACTGGGCCATGAAGTCGGCAGTCGAGCACTATCATGCCGATATTCGCAAGATGAGTGTGATTCCTTTTGGCGCGAATCTAGACAATGTTCCTCCGGCTGGCGAGCTGAATCGAGGTAGCAACGATGGAGTGTGCCGGATGCTGCTGGTCGGACGAGATTGGAAACGTAAGGGTGGGCAGATTGCGCTGGATGCCTTTAATCTTCTCGTGGAAAAGTATGGTGATTCTAAGTTTGAGCTGACAATTGTGGGGTGTGCTCCGTCGAAGCCAGTCGAGAGGCCAGGGCTGACTGTTATTCCGCATATCGACAAAAACAAGCCGGGTGGACTGGAGAGAATCGAAGGGCTTTATCGTAATGCCGATATCTTTCTTCTGCCAACGCAGGCGGAGTGCTCGGCAGTCGCCTTCTGTGAAGCTGCTGCGTATGGGCTTCCGGTAGTTACGACAGATACTGGGGGGACCGCAACGATCGTTATCGATGGCATTACTGGTTCTCTTTTGCCGGTAGAGTCAGGACCGGAGCAATTTGCGGCAAAGATTGATGCGCTGTGGCGCGATCCGAATCTCGTAAACATGCGAGCCCAGGCGCGGCAACGCTACGACGAGATGTTGAACTGGAACTCCTGGGCATCAAAGACGCGCGAGATAATTCTGCAGGTGTTGAAGGGTTCCAAAGCGTCTCAGGAAATGTAAGTCCTAATTGACATTTGATTGTCAGCGGCGCGACAGGCCAACCCGAGCGAGTACGCCCATAATGCGAAAACCTGCTTTGAGACTGGCTTTGAAGTCACCAGAGACTTTCGAGGTGCCGCCAATGCGCTTGCGGTAGTCGACGGGGATCTCCTGGATTCGAAGATCGCGCTGTGCGGCTTTAATCTGCATCTCGAGGTTCCATCCGTAAGTAAACTCCGACATTTGTAACTGATTGAGTGACGATCTTCGGATGGCACGAAGAGGGCCCATGTCGGTGTAACGTCCTTTGCCGAGTATTCGGAGGAGAAGGCCCACCAAACAGCCGGCAAAGATTTGGGATCCGAGCAAAGATCCGGGTTCGTGCGTGCCGCGGATGCGTGACCCTATCACGAAGTCGGCTTCGTCGTTCTGGATTGGTGCTACGAGACGCGGAAGATCGGTGATAACGTCGGAGCCGTCGCCATCCATGAAGATGAGAATCGTACTGGATGAGAGTGCGGCGTTCGATCCGGCAAAGCAGGCCGCTCCATAACCTCGCGGCGAAGTGATGACTCGTGCACCTGCGGCGTTGGCAATGTCTGCGGTTGCATCGGTGCTACCGTTATCGACGACGATGCACTCTGCGATGAGGTTCCACGGCATCGACGAAACTACCTGGCCGATTGATTCCGCTTCGTTGAGCGCGGGGATCACAACAGAGATGGGCGACGACATCTGTTTTTCAGCGGAGACCAATGTAGACGTCGATCTGGGCATTCTCGGGATCGGCGGAGCGCTGGTCGTAGATCTCATAGTCCGTTTGAAAGGCTCGTTTGCCACCGAGTTCTTCCTCCGACATAGACCAGATGCGCTGCCAGACGTCGCGGACGACCTCGCCAACCGGCCCGCGTTCCGAGGTGATGACAGCGTAGCGACCCGGAGAGACGTGACGAACGGTAAGGTTCACTGGAAGTGATTCGTTTGAAAGCACAGGGAGGCCGAGAAGATAAGTGTAGTGGCCTGTATGATCGGTTTCATAATCGGTGTAAACCGCGACAAGATCGACGCCGATCTTGTTGGGAATTTTCGCGACCACTCCGGGCTGCAGAAAGGTTTCCCAGATGTTCTCGATCTTGCCGTTGCCTGACATCTCCCTTGCGTTACTGGTTCGGGTCGATAAACCGGCCATGTAGAAGCCGGGATAGTGCTCAATGCGCATTTGCAGAAACTCTCCTTCGACGAGTGCCATTGTAAGCGACGCGTGTTTGCTCAAGCGAATGAGAAGAGTTTAGAGGCTCCAGCGCAAGCCGCAGTTGACGCAGGCGGGAGGCGGTTCGCTTGTGAGCAGGCCGGCACGGAATCGTTGGTAATCCGGGCCATTCCAGATCTCACGAAGAGTGCTTTGCGTGGCGTCGCCGAGGGTGAAGCTGCCGTAGCCTCTCATGCTGAATGGGGCAATACAGCATGGAAGGACGCGGCCGTTGGCGGTGATGTACATCAGCGACCATGGCCGGCGACAGAGTGACCATGGATTGTCAATGCGCTGCATCTTGATGGATTCGCCGGGGTCGACGGCGCCGGATGCGGAGAACATGACTCCCAGCTCTTTTGCGATCGACTCGGCCTCGCGAATGAGAGATTCTTCGTAGCCAGTAGTGTGCTCGAAGAGAGTGGATTCAGCGCGGGCGAGGGAATATTCGCTCATGGGCTCCTCAAAAAAAACGAGACGCTGCAGATAGACCTCGGGGACTCCGATAGAGTGAGCGAGGCGCACGAGGTTGGGGAGTTGATCGACGGTTTCGCGTAAACCCGTGAGCCAGAGAGAGACCCGTGGCTTGGGCGCATTAAGCTCGCGCTGCATGGCGATGAAATCTTTGACATTAGCGACAATCTTTGAGAAGAAGTCTTTGCCACGTACCATCCGAAATGCTTTGGCTTCGGCAGCGTCGAGGGAGACGCGGAGTTCGTCAAGGCCTGCGTCAATGAGGGCTCGGCCATTGGCCTTGGTGAGGAGCGTTCCGTTGGTGTTGAAGAGGACGTAGATGTGGCGAGCCTTGAGGTAGGCGACGCGCTCTGTGAGGTCTTTGACGAGCATGGGCTCGCCAATGCCGTGCAGGACGGCACGCGCGATATTCGGGTATTGATCGATGAGCGAGGTGAAGAGCGACCAGGGCATGTCGGCTTCGGGTTCGAGTTGCTCGTAGGTGCGAGGACAGGTAGTGCAGAGAAGATTGCAGCGGTTGGTGGTCTCGAGGTAGAGGCAGACTGGCTCGTTTTGCGCGATGGGTTTGAGCTGCTCTTCAGGTTTTTCGAAGTAGCGCCGCATGCGATTTTTTTCTTCTTCCGCCTGTTGCGCTGCGGAGCTGAGCTTGACTGCTTCAGTTAGATCTTCCGGCAGGATCGGAGGAAGCTGGCTCATGGCTGATTGCCCGTTACTGCAGATTGGACGAAGAAGGTGCTATGAAGGGGCCAACGGCTCAGTACGAATTGCAAGAGGGCTGCTATGAGGACGGAGGCGTAGAGAATTTCGTTTGCCAGAAACATTTTCGGGCCGGGCTCGGCAAGGGCAGTCGTGTAGAGATAGAAAAAGCCTAATAAGTATGTGAGGACGGGTAAGTTTGGCTTTAGGGCGAAAAACGGGACGAGCCACAGGATGTACCAGGCATAGTGCGGAGAAAAGACAAGCATCAAGACGGATGCGAGTGCGAAGGCGGGAGCTAGAAACCCTGCTTTTGCAGAGGGGGTATCGCTTTTTGGCGGACTTGCGGTCTGCCAACACCACCAAAGCATCGCGGTGAAAAGCGCGGCGCAGAAGATCAAGTAGGCCATCGGGGTAAGGTTGTGCAGGCCAGGAATTCTTTGTGCGAGCTCGAGGAGGAAGTAGCGGGAGCCACTGACAACTCCTTCCTCTCGAATGTAGCCGCCGAGGAAGCCGAAGACCAGCTTTCCGACGCTTGCATAGGCTGCGTATCCAAGGGCGATCACACCGGCTACGATGGCAGGCATCTTGATGTCTCCACGACGATAGAGCGCCGGCAGGAGAACCAGAGGATAGAGCTTGAGAAGGATTGCGATGCCGAGAAAAAGGCCGGTGAGGATGGGCTGTTTGCGATAGCGTGCGAGTAGCGCAAGTGCAATGAAGGCCATTGCGGCTGAATCGAGGTGACCTGAACCAGCGATCTCCCAGAGGAGGAGCGGGCACCAAGCGTAGAGCAGTGACTGCTCACGACGTATGCCGAGGCAATGCATCAGCGTGACGAGGGCGTACATCGTCACAGCTTCGAAGAGGACCATCGCCGTCTTCATGAAGGTAACGCTGGGAGAGATCCAGGTGATGAGGTAGAAGAGCGCTTGCGCTGCGGGTGGATAGATGGTGTGGGCGTAATCGCGACGGTTGATATGGTCGAAGATGTGCTGATACCGAACGCGAAGAAAGACGAGGGCAGAGTCGCCGGGAACATAGCGGTAGGGGCTGATGTGTGCGTGCTGGACGATACCGTCCCAGACGTAACGGTAGATGTCGCTGGAGAGATATGGCTCGGCAAAGAGGGCGGCCATGCGGCAAGCTATTGCGATCGCCAGGATGACCGGAAAGGTGAAACGGTCGATGGGTTGCGTAAGGATGAGGAAGGCTGCGGCGAGATACAGGATGCACGACCAGCCGGAGACTCCTGAGAAGCCGACGGTGAAGTGGCTGTACTCGCGGACGAGTTGGCGCGTGAGAAAAAAGAGGGCGATTCCGATACTAAGGAGCGCTGCGTTGGTCTGCCACGGGCGAGCGATGGACCAATGCGGGGTGGCTGTACGGTTAGTTGAGGCATGGTGCCGGATGGTAGCAGCAGGATTGGTGGTAGTTGTCATCGGCTGCTGCTTCCCTGCTGCTTCAGTTGGCGGAGGAGTTCGCGGGTGTAGTTTGCCGGATACCCTGGGACCGATGTGAACGATGGTGGCGTGTTATCGAGGAGTTCTGCTGTGAGGATATCGAGGGTTTCGGTATCGTCTACGTCGTACCAGAGAGGCAATATGGATGTTTCGATATCGGCAGTTTTCGCTGCGGCGATGGTTTCTGCGAAGACGGTCGAAGTGCTCCAGTTGATGCTTGTAAAAAGCTCCAGATGAGCCCGTTTGACACCAATGAGATAGTAGCCGCCGTCTTGCGAGGGACCAAGAATGATCCGATCGCCGGGTTTTGCGAGTTCGGCGACGGCTTGATGGAAGGCAGCGGCGGGAACGGTTGGTGAGTCGGAGTCGATGAGGCAGACGCCCCCGTATCCGCAGGTGAGAAGATCCTCTGCGGTGGCGAGAAGACGTTCCCCGAAGCTATCACCACGTTGCGGGATGAGAGCGAAGTCCGTGGGAAGTAGATTATCGAAGAGAGATTCATCGCCTACCGGGGTGTAGGAGACGACGCCCGCGGCTTGGTTGGAGGCAGTGACGGTGGCGATGTTTTCTGTGGTATCGCGCAGGAAACAGGTGTTGATGGTTGCAGCCTGCTCCGAAGAAAGAGGTGGACAGAGACGTGTTTTGACTTTGCCCGGACGCGGGGCCTTGGCCATGACGGCGAGTACGCACTGACCTGCTCGCGCGGCGAGAGGATGCGCCGGATTGAGAATCGGGTATGACATGGCGAGAAGCGGCATGGTATTACCCCTGCCA
>Ga0210397_10001249_pt1 | contig 16296 bp, 16 predicted proteins | sample IncBWH2OmetaG_FD_160126 | JGI IMG/M metagenome (GOLD analysis project Ga0210397, IMG submission 160126) | Forest soil microbial communities from Barre Woods Harvard Forest LTER site, Petersham, Massachusetts, United States - Inc-BW-H-2-O ...
TTAGTCTGCCCAGACTAAAAATCGTTCACGATCATGGACTGGCCTGTTCCGCTGAGCCCGAGGAAGTCCAGGATCAGGCGGCCCGGCGGCCACGGCCACCGCCACGGGCACGGCGGGGTGGCTCGCGGCGATGTCACGAGCGAGCCGCTCCGCCCGGGCCGCGGTCCGGTTCGCGATGGTCAGGCAGGCCGCGGCCGCCCCGGCCACGGCGAAGGCCACCGCTCGCCCGGCCCCGCCCGCGCCCACCAGCAGCACGTGCCGCCCGGACAGCTTGTAGCCGGCCTTATGCAGCCCGATGACGAAGCCCTGCCCGTCGGTGTTGGCCGCGACCAGCCGGCCGTCGCTCTCACGCCGCACAACGTTGACCGCGTCGATCAGCGCGGCCGCGCCGATCAGCTCGTCGACGTGCGCCGCCAGCGACTCCTTGTGCGGCATGGTGACGCTCAGCCCGGCCAGGTTGCGCCACCCGCGCAGGCCGCGCGCGAACCCGCCGAGGTCGGCCGGGGCCACGTCCGCGGAGACCGCTACCGCGTCGACGCCGCGCCGGGCGAACTCGGCGTTCATCACCTGCGGCGTCCGGGCGTGCGCGCTCGGATGCGCCAGGTGCAGGTACACCCGGGTAGCGCCGGTGATCCCGGCGGTCACAGCTGATGCGCGGCCAGGTGAGCGCCGAGCACGTCGTAGCCGAAGTCGGCCGCGGGGTCGCGCCACACCGAGTGCGCGTGGTTCGCGTGCCGCTGCGTGTTGTCGTACTCGATCAGCACCCGCGGGCCCTGCAGCCGGTAGTAGTGAGGTTCGCCCAGGCCGGTGGGGCCGGCCCAGGCCAGGTGCACCGCGTCCAGCGCGGCGTCGTCCAGGGCCGGGGCCAGCCCGTCGGGCACCCGCCCCAGGTACGTGGCCAGCAGCGCCCGCAGCAGGTCCCGCTGCCCGGCGTCCAGCCCGGCCGCCGGCAGGCCCTGGGGAGAAAGGCTCAGCGCGATCCGCTGGTGGTCGGCGGCGTCGTATCCGGAGGCCTGCTCGGCGCCGTCGCCCATCCGGGTCACCATGTCCAGCAGCCCCGGATCGGCGAACTGGCCGCGCCAGATGTCGCGCAGGTGGATGACCTGGTCGCCGTCGGACAGCAGTGACCGGTTGCCTCCCACGATGTCAGACGGCGCCCGGTCCAGCAGCACCGCCTGGGCGGCCTGGTCCGGATCCAGCGAGCGGACCAGCTCGCGGGCCAGGTCCTCGGCCCCGCCCAGCGGGCGCAGCGGCGCGGGACCGAGCAGCGGAGAGGATGCCGGGTCGGCGCCGAAGAAGCACGGGGTCGTGGCGCGGACCACGCCGTCCACGACGAGGTTGTTCAGCGACACGTGGTGGCCGCCGAACCGCCACCCCCACGGCGCCGCGCCACCCGGCTCACCGAACACCCGCAGGTAGTACAGGCCCGGATCACGGCCCCGCTCCCGCCCCCAGTCGACCCGCCAGCCCTCCACCAGGTCGAGCACGTTGTCCAGACCGACGATGGTGGCCACGGTGTTGTACCCGGCGACGGACAGCCCCGATGCGACGAGCCGGAAGGCCAGCCGCTGCTGGGCCGGCCGCTGGGCGCCGAGGGTCAGGCCGCCGTGATCGGTCGGGGTGTAGAACCAGCGCCTGCGTTCGGCGTCGGACTCCGCGTCCGCGCTGGGCGCGCCGCCTCTGGCCACGGCCCGCAGGGCTGGGTCGAGCGCGTCCAGCCAGGCCGCCGCCGCGGCAGCCATCCGGCCCGCGGCCTCCCGTGCCGCGGCGTCCCTGTCCACCGTCGTATCCACGCGCCCTCCTCATCTCCGTGTGCCCAGGCTAACCTTTCGGTCAGGGCCGGACGAGGGAGCAGCGATGACCGAGCAGCGTGTCACGGTGACGATCACGGACGGCGTCGCGGACGTCCGGCTGAACCGGCCCGACAAGCGCAACGCCCTCGACAACACGATGTTCGCCGGCCTGATCACGACGGGCGAGCGGCTCAAGACCGAACCCGGCGTCCGCGCCGTCGTGCTGTCCGGTGAGGGGCCCGACTTCTGCGCCGGCCTGGACTTCGGCGCGTTCCAGGCGATGCGGGACGGCGAGCGGCTCAGCCTGCAGGTCGACCTGCCGCCCGCGGAAGGACCGGCGCGGGCCACCGGGCAGCGCGCCGCATACGTCTGGGCCGAGCTGCCCGTCCCGGTTATCGCGGCCGTGACCGGCAACGCGCTCGGCGGCGGCCTGCAGATCGCGCTCGGCGCCGACATCCGCATCGTCACACCGGACGCCCGGCTGTCGGTGCTGGAGATCAGGTGGGGCCTGATCCCCGACATGACCGGCAGCCAGCTGCTGCCCGAACTGGTCGGCCGGGACGTGGCCAAGGAGCTGACCTTCTCCGGCCGCGTGGTGAGCGGCACCGAGGCCGTCGCATTGGGCCTGGCCACCCGGACCGATCCCGACCCGCGCGCAGCAGCCCTTGACCTGGCCCGGAGCATCGCCGCCCGCAGCCCGCACGCCATCCGGGCCGCGAAGCGGCTGCTCGACCAGGCCGGCCGGGTGGACCTGGCCGCGGGCTTCGCCGCCGAGCAGAAGGAGATCGGCGCGCTTATCGGCAGCCCGAACCAGGTCGAGGCGGTCGCTGCCGAGTTCGGCAAGCGCCCGCCGGACTTCACCGACCCGGCCTGACTCCCCACCCACCACCCACCCCGAGCCGCCCCCGGGTGCACCGTCGTTTCATGATCGTGAACAGTTTCCGGTGCTATGTGCCGAACTGTTCACGATCGTGAGGACCAGACCTTCGAGAACCCGAAGACGGGCGCCGTGCTCGAGACGGCCTTCGTCTACCCCGACGGCACCAAGGGCACCGACCTGTACGTGTCGGTTACCAGCCGCGACACCGTGCCGCCAAACCCGTACCGCCGCTGAACGCGCCGCGCCGGCCCTGACAGAATCGATGCAATGCGGTACATCGTCATCGGGGCCGGCGCGATTGGCGGCACCATCGGCGGCAAGCTGGCCGCCGGCGGGCACGAGGTCGTCCTGGTCGCCCGCGGCGCCCACCTCGACGCCCTCCGCGCCAAGGGCCTGATCCTGGCTACCCCGGACGGCACGTCCACGCTGGACATCCCCGCCGTCGCCGGGCCGGCCGAGCTCGACCTCCGCGAGGACGACGTCCTCCTGCTGGCCACCAAGACCCAGGACGCCGAGCCCCTGCTCATCGACTGGGCCTGGCAGCCAGTGCGAAACACCACCGGGAGCGCGGCCGCCGCGCTCCCCGTGGTGTGCGCGCAGAACGGCGTGGCCAGCGAGCGGATCGCACTGCGCCGCTTCCGCCACGTGTACGGGATGTGCGTGTGGATGCCGGCCACGCACCTGGAGGCGGGTGCGGTCCAGGCCAGCGGCAGCCCGATGACCGGGCTACTGCACCTCGGCCGGTACCCGTCCGGCACCGACGCGACCGCGGACCAGATCGGCGCCGACCTGGCGGGCAGCGGCTTCCTGGCCCCGGTCGTCCCGGACGTCATGCGGTGGAAGCACGGCAAGCTGCTGGCCAACCTGAGCAACGCGATCGAGGCGGTGTGCGGTCACGACGCCTGGCTGCACGCGTCCGAACTGCGCCACCGGGTCACGGCTGAGGGCCGCGCGGTGCTCGACGCGGCCGGCCTCGCCTACGCCAGCAACAAGGAAAGCGCCGAGCTCCGCGCCGATCGCGTACAGATCCTCCCGGTCAACGGGGCCGAACGGACCGGCGGCTCGTCCTGGCAGAGCCTGACCCGCGGCACCGGGTCGATCGAGGCCGACTTCCTCAACGGGGAGATCGTCCTGATGGCCCGGGAGCGCGGCATACCCGTCCCGGTGAACGAGGTGCTGCAGCGGCTGGCCAACCAGGCGGCCCGGGACCGCCGCGCGCCCGGGAGCGCCACGCCGGCCGAGGTCCTGGCCCTGGCGGCGCTCCCGGCCGACGCGGGGTAGCTCAGAACCCGGCCGGCTCCCTGACCAGCACGATGTGGATGCGGCCGGGCAGTTCCTGGTGGATTTCCATGATCTTGCCCACGTAGCTGTGCTGCCCGTAGGCGGCGACCGCCCGGGCGTCCTCGAGCACCAGGCTGTGCTGGTAGATCCGCTCACGCGCCGCCTCCAGGGTGGGCACGAGCTTCTGCGCGCCGACCACGAAGATGACGTTGGCCGCGCCCCAGGCGAACGAGGCGAGCTGGCTGCCCGAGGCCGAGGCGATGACGAGCGTGCCGTCGCCGGTGATCGCGTGCACGCTGCCCAGGGCGTAGTCGGGCTGGCCGCCGATCTCCTTCATCTGGAGCAGTTGGGTGGCGAAGTCCAGCTTGGCCATCTTGTTGCGGGCCGAATCGTAGGACCCGCCGTCGTTGATCGCATCGTCGATCCCGGCCTGCGTCAGCGTCATCGACGTGTTGGTCATCACCGACGCGCCGTGCGGGATGCGGGCCAGCACCGCCTGGCGCGCGGCGTCGAGGTCGTCGACGACTTCGACGCTGAACCCGTGCTCCTCGAGCGCGACGACGGTCGCGGCGAGCGTGTGCTCGTCGGGCAGCGCGGTGAAGCGGTCGGATGTTTCGGTCAGGCTCACGGCGGATCCTCCTCGGTAGTCTCTCCAGCGGCCTAAACGGACTTTACCCCGCTTAGTATTCCGGCCGTAGAGTGAATCCCGTGGACCAGCCCCTGCTGTCCCCGGAACAGGTGTCCTGGGGAACCGAACCCGCCGAACGCGCCGACGCCGCGCGCAACCGGCGGCTCCTGCTGGCCACCGCCCGCGAGATGCTGGCCGCCGACGGCGCGGACAAGCTGACCATGGACGGGCTGGCCGAGCGGGCCGGGCTGGGCAAGGGGACGGTCTTCCGCCGGTTCGGGACCCGGGCCGGCATCTTCCGGGCGCTCCTCGATGATGCCGAACGGTCGTTCCAGGAGCTCGTCCTCACCGGTCCGCCCCCGCTGGGCCCGGGCGCGCCCCCGCTGGACCGCCTCGTCGCCTACGGCCGGGCCCGGATCGGCTTCCTGATCGAGCACCGGGATATCGCGCGCGCCACCCTGGACGGCAGCGAGCCCATCCCGGCCGGATCCCGCACGCCAATGTCCCAGCTGCACATCAGGGTGCTGCTCGGCCAGATGGACATCGGCCCCGCCGACCTGGACATGCTCGCCGTCCAGCTGAGCGCCGCCCTGGACGGCCCGCTCCTGCTCTACCTGTCCGCCGACGACCTCGCCGAACCCGCCCCCAGGACCGCCGAACGCATCGCCCGCGCCTGGCACGACCTGATCCGCCGCGCCTGCCGCCCCTAATCCGCGCTTTCCACTCCGGCATGCGGGCACGGCCAGCAGCGACGGTAGCATCCACCTCGTCAGCACGCTTCACGCGAAGGAGAACCCGATGGTGGTGGTGCTGGTCGGCTTCATGGGGGCCGGCAAGACCACGGTGGGACACATCATGGCCGAACGGCTCGGCCAGCCCTTCGTGGACAGCGACGTGCTGATCGAACAGCGCCTCGGCCGCGACATCCGCGACATCTTCCGCACCGAGGGCGAGCCGTACTTCCGCCAGCTCGAGCGCGACACCGTGGCCGGCCTGGTCCGCGGGCCGGACGCGGTGATCGCGCTGGGCGGCGGCGCCGTCGAGGACCCGCGGAGCCGGGCGGTGCTGCGCAACGCCCGGGTGGTCTACCTGAGGGTCAGCTACGACGTGGCCCTGGCGCGGGTCAAGAGCGACGAGTTCCGCCCGATGCTGCACCGCCCGGACCTGGACGAGGTGTACAAGCGGCGGCTGTCAGCGTACGAGGACATCTCGGTGCTCACCGTCGACACCGACGGCCGCCGTCCCGACGCGGTCGCGCTCGAGGTGCTCGCCCGGCTGGCCCAGCTGCCCGCGGCACCGCCGGTGAATCGCGTCGCCGCCTCGCTGGCCCCGCCGGACACCGATAGCTGCCTGCGCGAGCTGGACCGCCTGGCCCCGCGGATCGGCCTGGCCGAAGTCCGCCTCGACCTGATGGCCAGCTTCGACGTCGCCAAGCTGGTGGCCAGCTCCCCGGTCCCGCTCATCCTCACGTGCCGGCCGGAGCGCGAGCACGGCGGTTTCACAGGTCATGATTCCGAACGGATGAGGATCCTGCGCACCGCCCACGACTCCGGCTGTGCCTACATCGACGTGGAAGCCGACTGCCTGCATCTGGTAACCGCCTGGGGCGGCGGCTCGCCGACGCAGGTCATCGCGTCCCAGCACTGGTTCGGCGCGATGCCGCCCGACCTGCCCGGCACGTACCGCGACCTGCGCGACCGCTGCGCCGTGGTCAAGCTGGTGGGCACCGCGCGGTCGGCCGCCGACGTGCTCCCGGTGCTCGGGCTCCTGCAGAACGCCAGCACGCCGGTCATCGGCCTGGCCATGGGCGCCCCGGGCACCTGCACCCGCATCCTGGCCCCCGCCTTCCCGCACACCCTGCTCACCTATTGCTCCGCCACCCCCGCCGCGGTCACCGCCCCCGGCCAGATCACCGTGGACGAGATGACGGACCGCTACGCCCTCCACCTCGTCACCGCGGCTACCAAGGTCTACGTTCACGTCATCCAGACCGAAGCCCAGGAGCAAGACGTCCTGCGCACCCAGGCCTCCGCCGAACCCGGCGCCGAGCTGCACGTCCCCCTGAGCTCCACCGACCCCTCCCTACCCGGCCGCCTCAGCGAAACCCTCCCCGGCGTGACCGTACTGCCTCACCCCTGAGGAGCCCGGGCCGGGCGGCTGCCAGCCCGCCGGCTTATGCTCGGAATGTGACGGAGGCCGCCAGTAGCCGGCCGCGCGCGTCCGACCGGGCCACCGTCGAGCGGACGGTCCGCGACCTCATCCTCGGCGTGGTCGAGCAGCGCGTGCCCGCCGGCACGAGCATCGTCCTGGAGGGGGCGCCGGGCATCGGCAAGACCTTCCTGGCCCGCACGATCGTGGAGGCGATCGAGCCCGGCACGGCCAGCATCCGCTGCGTGGCCGGCCTGCCGGGCCGGCGCAACGACCCGTTCGGCGTCGCCGGGGCGCTCCTGGGGGACGGTCCCGGCGACCCCGATCCTGGTGACGCGGCGTTCGATCGCGTCGATGAACTCTGCGCCGACGGTCCGGTCGTGCTCTGGGTGGACGACGCGCACCACCTCGACGCGGCCTCGCTCACGCTGCTGCGGCGGCTGGCGTGGGCGAGCCGGGACCTGCCGCTGGTGCTGCTGGTCAGCACGCGGCCGTACCCGTCCCGAGAGCCGCTGGCCATGCTGGTCCAGCAGGCGCAGGTGCACCTGCGGCTGCCGCCCATGGGTCCGATGATGACCGAGCGCCTGGTGTACGACCACACGGGCCGCTGGCCTGGCCCGGTCCTGCGCCGCGTCCTGGACCTGGCGGCCGGCAACCCGCTGTTCGCGACCGAACTGCTGGGCACCTACGAGCGTGCGGGTGCGCTGGCCGAAGCAGGCCCGGATTCGGTCGACGCCCGGTTCGAGCTCGACCTGCGGGCGACCGGCCTGGACGAGGTGGTACGGGCCCATCTCGGGCAGCTGGACCAGTCCACCCGCGACATGCTCGCGGTCATGTCGGTGTGGGGCACCGATATCAGCGTCGACGACCTGGTCCGCTTGCTGCCGGGCCAGCCTGGGGACGGTCAGGCCCCGCCGCCGGACGACCTGCTCGAGCGGGCCATCGCCTCCGGCCTGATCCGCCGCGAGCCCGCGGGCACCGTCGGCTTCAGCCACGACCTGTTTCGCGAGGTGACCTACGCTGGGCTGGCCGAACCCCGGCGCCGCGCGCTGCACCGGCAGGTCGCGGGGCTGCTCGCGGCGGCGGGCTACCGGCCCACCCTGGTCGCGGACCACCTGTTGCGGGCGGCCGGGCCCGGCGGGGATCCGGCGCTCGCGGCCGCGCTGCACGAGGCCGTCGCGGCGACCCGCGGGTACGCTCCCGAGGTCACCGCCGACCTGCTCGACGACGTCGCCGCGCTCGGCGGGGCGGAAGTGACCGGCCGGCTGCTGCTGGGCCGGGCCGACGCGCTGTTCCACCGGGGCCGCGGTGAATCCGCGGAGGCACTGATCCGCGAGCGCATCGCGACCGTGACCGATCCCGGCGTGGCCGCGCAGATGCAGCTGCTCCTCATCCGCTCGCTGATGAACCGGGCGGATATCCCGGCCGCGCTGACGGCGCTGGACCGGACCATCGCCATTCCCGCGCTGCCGGACGCGACCCGCCGCCAGCTGGAAGGGTCGAGGGCCTTCCTGCTGGCCCAGGCCGGGCGGGCGCCGGACGCCGCCGAGCAGGACGCGATGATGGCCAGGTTCGCCGCGGCCGGCGACCAGGACGCCCAGGCCAACCTGCTGGCCACCTTCGCCGTGTCCGCGTTCCTGGCGGGCCGCCCCGGCCAGGCGCTGGATTTCCTGCGGACCCGGGACGAGCTCATCCCCGAGCCGGACGGCCTGCGGTCCCGCGCCTCCGTGCTGTCCCTGCCCGCCGTCTTCGAGCTGGCCCGGTCCGGGCCGGCCGCCGCGCGGGCCGCCCTGGACCGTGCGCGGCGGCTGAGCGCCGAACGGGACGCCGCCTGGCTCGACCCGTTCCTCGGCTTCGCCGCGGGCGGGATCGCGTTCGTGGCCGGCGACTGGGACGACGCGGTCGCCGAGCTGGACGCGGCGCTCGAGCGAGCCGAGGAGACCAACACCGGATGGATCTCAGTCCCGGTCGGCATCCGCTCCTACATTGACGCGCACCGCGGCCGGATCGGCCCGGCCCGGGCCCGGCTCGACTCCTTCCGGCACCGCGGCCTCCCGCTCCAGTTCGGCCACGACCGTCCCGGCTGGGCCGAACTGGCCGTGCTGGAAGCCGGCGGAGCGCCCGGCGAGGCAGCCACCCTCGCCCGGACCTTGTGGTCCGCGGCCCGGAGTCATCCCGGCCGCTGGATCGCGGACCTGGCCCCCGACGTGACCCGGATCGCGCTGGCCCGGATGGACCGCCAGCTGGCCGGGCGGATCGGAGACGACGTGCCCGGCCTCTGCCCGCCCGAGGTGTCGCGCCTGGTGCTGGGCGTGCTGGCCGCCGATCCTGACGCGATCGAGTCCGCGGCCGCCGAGCTCGCCGGAGCCGGCCGCCTGGCGGCCGAGTCCTTCGCGCGCGAGGAACTGGCCTGCGCCGCGGCCGCGGGCGGCGACCGGGCCCGGGCCGTCGCCGCCCTGGAGTCGGCTCTGGCCGGATACCGGCGGATGGGCGCCGTCCCGGACCGGGATCGCGCCCTGGCGCGGATGCGGGCGCTGGGGGTTCGCCGGGGCTCACGGGAGGCGCACCGCGACACCGATCACGGCTGGGCCAGCCTGACCGCGGCCGAGATCAGGATCGCCGCGCTGGTGCGCGAGGGGCTGACCAACCGGGAGATCGGCACCCGGCTGTTCGTCTCACCCCGGACGGTGCAGGTGCACGTCTCGCACATCCTGCAGAAGACCGGCCTGCGGTCCAGGGTGGAAATCGCGAGCTCGGCCGGCGCGTAGATACGCCGCATGGCTGATGTGTCGCCGGCCCGGCGTTCCTAGATTTCGGAGTATGAAACCCCTGCCGCTCATCCTGTCGTTCCTTCCGCTGATCGCCTTCTCGCTGCTGACCCGGCTGCTGCCGTCCGGGGACATCGGTATCGCGGCACTCGTCGCGGCCCTGTGCGCCGCCGTGGCGACGGTGGCGGTCCGTCCCGTCTGGCCGCCCAAGGTTCTCAACGCCGCCTCGCTCCTGCTGTTCGCCGCGCTGGCCGCGGCCGGCTTCGCCTCGGGTGCGGGCACTGACCGGTGGCTGGACACCTGGGGCGGCGCGGGCGTCGGTATCGTCCTCGGGCTCGTCATCCTGGTCCTGGTCCCGGTCGTGCCGTTCACCGAGCAGTTCGCCCGGCAGACCACGCCGAAGGCCTACTGGGCCTCGCCGACCTTCAAGAAGATCAACCGCGTGCTCAGCGCCGCGTGGGGCGTGGCGATCGTCGCGGTGGGGGCTTCCCGCGTCACCGCCGCCGTCATCGGGCGGGGTACCAGCCACCGCCTGCCCGACCTGCTGCTCGGCACGGCCCTGCCGATCGTGATCGTCGTCTACATGCTGAAGTTCAGCAAGAGCTACCCGGATCGCATCACCCAGGGCGAGGCCGCTTCGCACGCCGTGTCGTGACGGTCAGATCCCGGCGTGGACGGCTTCGGCCCCGCTGGCAGGCCTCCGACACCGAAAGCCCGGATGACCTGGCCGCCGCCTTCGACGCCTACGCCGACGCCGTCACCCCCGCCCTAACCGGCCACTGGACCTAGCCCCCACTCCCATCCCACTCCCACCCTCGCCCGCGCTCCGGGCTAAGAACGGGTCGATGGCACATTGGGCCGGTTAGAGCGTGACCAGCGGCACATCGACCCAGTCCGGATTGCGTGCGGCGAGACGGGTGGGGGTGGGGTTTAGATGGTGCGGGCGGTGGAGGCCAGCTTCGCGGCGGCGGCCATATGGGGGGCGCTGGCCGTGCCGCCGGGGGCGCCGGTGGACAGCGCGCCGGCGGCGCAGCCTAGGGCGGCCGCCTGAGGCAGGTCCCGTCCGTCCAGCAGGCCGGCGATCAGGCCGGCGTTGAAGCAGTCGCCGGCGCCGGTGGCATCGACCGGCGTCACCGGTGGCAGGCTGACCAGGCATCGCAAACGCCCGTCGGCGCACAGGGCCCCGCGCTCGCCCAGCTTGACCACGACCCGCGGCCCGGTCGCGACCAGGGCCGAGACGGCGGCGTCCAGGTCATCCGCCCCGGCCAGGCGTATCGCTTCCGCCTCGTTCGGCAGCAGCAGGCCGGCCTGCGCGATCGCGGCGGACAGGTCCGGGCTGGCCCACCGTCCGGACGGGTCCCAGTTGGTGTCCAGGGACGTCATGACACCGGCCGAACGGGCGGCGGAAAACAACGCCCCCAGCCCGGGCCCGAGGCAATCCTGGAGCAAGAACCACGAGCTGGCGTGCACGTGCCCCGCGCCGGCCAGCAGCTTTCCCGGGACGTCGGCCGCGGTCAGCGAGGCCACCGCGCCCAGCGCGGTCAAGATGGCCCGGTCCCCGCCGCGGGACAGCGCCACCGTCATCCCGGTGGGCGCGTCCTCGCGGACCGCCACGAAGCTGACGTCGACCCCCTCGGCGGCCAGCTGGTCCCGCATGAACTCACCCGCGGGGTCGGCGCCGACCGCGGCGGCCAGCGCGACCCGCAGCCCGAGCCGCGCCGCGGCCACCGCGGTGATCGCGGCCGAACCCCCGATGACCAGCGAGATCCCGTCCACCAGCTTCTCCTGCTGGCCGAACGCGGGGTCGACGTCGTCGCCGAGGACGAGCACGTCCGGGTTGCAGTCTCCCAGGACCACCAGGTCATACCGTGACAACGTCGACCCCGGCCTCCTGCAGCCGGGCCGCGTCCTCGGCGGCGATCCCGGCGTCGGTGACCAGCACGTCGATCTCGGCCGGGGTGCAGATCCTGGCGAAGGCGCGCTGCCCCACCTTGGAGCTGTCCGCCACGATGACCACCTGGCGGGCCTGCCGCCCCATCAGCCGGTTGATGCTCGCCTCGCCCTCGTGGTGCGCGGTCGCCCCGGCCACCGCGTCGATCCCGTCCACGCCCAGGAAGGCCACGTCCAGCGTGACCTGCTCCAGCACGCCGGTGGCCAGCGGCCCGGTGAGCTCGTAGGACTGCGGCCGGGCCACCCCGCCGGTGGTCACGATCTTGATGTGCTGCCTGACGGCCAGTTCGGTCGCGATGTTCAGCGCGTTGGTGACCACGGTGACCGTGGGGGACGGGCCCGCCGACCCTAGATCCGAACGGATGGCCAGAGCCCTCGCCACCTCGGTCGTCGTGGTTCCCCCGTTGAGACCCGCGACCTGGCCGGGCCGGACCATGCTGGCGGCCAGCGCCCCGATGCGCTGTTTCTCGGACGGGTGCCGCTCGGTCTTGTAGCGCAGCGGCAGATCGTAGTTGACGCCCTCGGCCACGGCGCCGCCGCGGATCCTGGTCAGCATCTGCTGGCTGGCCAGCTCGTCGAAGTCCCGGCGGATGGTGGCCGCGGACACGTTCAGCGCCTTGGCCGCGTCCTCCACCTGGAGCTGACCCCGCGAGCCCAGCAGCTCGAGCAGCTCGTTCCACCGGCGATAACGGCTCACCGGCCCCTCCCTCCAGCAGACCGAGCAACCGGGCTACTTCCGGCGCGATCGCGTCACGTCCGGCCGAACCATACCTTCTCGGATCAACCACCGCGGGCTCGGCCGACAGGTAGTCCCGGACCGCCGCGGTGAACACCTTGTTCAGCTGGGTCGCGATGTTGATCTTCGTCAGGCCGGCCCGGACCGCGGCGGCCAGGTCGTCGTCCGGCACGCCGGACGAGCCGTGCAGCACCAGCGGGACGCCGGCGGCCCGGCGGAGCCTGGCGATCAGGCCGAGGTCGAGGACCGCTTCCTTGGTCAGCATGGCGTGCGAGCTGCCCACCGCGACGGCCAGCGCGTCCACCCCGGTAGCCGCGACGAAGCCGGCCGCCTGGTCCGGATCGGTGCGCGCCACCGGGGAGTGCATGCCGTCCTTGCCGCCGACCTCGCCGAGCTCCGCCTCGACCCAGATCCCCCGGTCGTGGCACCACGCGGCAACCTCGGCGGTGACCCGGACGTTGTCGGCGTACGGGAGCCGGGACGCGTCGTACATGACCGACCCGAGGCCGAATGCGGACGCCGCCCGGACCAGCTCAGCGCCGGACGCGTGGTCCAGGTGCACCGCGACCGGCACCGCGGCCGCCCGCGCCACGGCGAGGCAGGCCCGGGCGATCGGCTCCAGCGCGCCGTGCCAGGCGGCGCAGTTCTCGCTGATCTGCAGCACCACCGGGGCGCCGGCCGCCTCGGCCCCGGCGACGATCGCCTCGGCGTGCTCGATGCCGATCACGTTGAACGCGCCCACGCCCCTGCCCGCGGCCCGGGCCGGCCCGGTGATCTCGCCCATCGTGGCCAGGGGCATCAGCGGACCTCCTCGACCGTGACCGCGGTCAGCGCGCCGAGGTAGTCCTGGCGGCGGAACTCCCCGGCGACCGGGGCCGCGGCGGTCGCCGCGCCCAGCGCCGCCGCGTGCCGCAGCCGCTCGTCCCAGGGTCGGCCGAGGACCAATCCGTGGGTTAGCGCCGCGGCCACCGCGTCGCCCGCGCCGGTCGCGTTCCCGGTCACGGCGGCGGGTGCCCGCGCCCGCCAGCAGCCGTCGCCGGTCGCGGCCAGCAGCCCGTCCGGGCCGAGCGTGACCACCACGGCCTGCGCCCCGCGGAGCTGTCCGGCCGCGGCTGCCGCCGTGGCCAGGTCTGCGGACCCGTCCGCGGGCGGGGCCAGCGCCGAGCTGGCAGCCGGGCCGGCCAGTGCCGCCAGCTCGGTCAGGTTCGGCTTCGCGATGGCGGGACCCGCGGCCGCGCCCCGCCGCAGCGCTTCGCCGTGTGTGTCCAGCACCGCGGGCACGGCCGCCGCGGCCGCCGTCTCGATCAGCGTGGCGTAGGTCCCGGCCTCCAGTCCGGGCGGCAGGCTGCCGGACAGCACTACGGCGGCGGCTCCCTCCAGCGCCTGCTCGTACCCGCGGCGGAACGCGGCGAACTCCTCCTCGCTGATCGCCGGGCCGGCCTCGTAGAACGCGGTCACCCTGCTGTCGTCGACGACGCTGAAGGTGCGCCGGGTCTCCCCGGCGACCGGGGTGAACGCGGCCGGCACGCATCGCTCGCGTAGCGCCGCCTCCACCCCGCCCCCGGTGATGCCGCCGGCCAGCCCGAGGACCAGCACGTCCGCGCCGAGCGCGTGCAGCGTGCGGGCCACGTTGAGGCCCTTGCCGCCGGGCCGGGCGCGCACCGCGCGGGGCCGGTTCACCCCGCCCCAGTCCACCGCGTCGACGTGGTGGGTGACGTCCAGCGCCGGGTTGAGGCAGACGACGATGATCACGGAGTGCCGAGGATGACCGAACGGGCCAGGTTGCGCGGCCGGTCCGGGTCCAATCCGCGGGCCCGCGCCGCCGCGACCGCCACCAGCTGCACCCGGACCAGCTCGGCCAGGGGGTCCTCCTCGCCGATCCAGGCGGTTCCGCCGGCCGCGGCGATCTCGCCGGCCAGCCCGTCCGGCGGCGGGCCGAACAGCCACACCACGCTGCGCTCGCCGGTCACCGCGGCCGGGCCGTGCCGGTACTCCATGGCCGGGTAGGCCTCGGTCCACAGCCCGGCTGCCTCGCGCAGCTTCAGCGCGGCCTCGTTGGCCAGCCCGTAGGTCCAGCCGGTGCCGAGGAAGGTGAACTGGTCCGCGGCCAGCATCTCGGCCGGCAGCGGCGCGGCCAGCACCCGCTCGGCTGCGTCGGCCGCCGGGCGGGGATCGTGCCCCAGGTGCGCCCGGAGCAGGGCCAGTTCGGTCGTGGCGAACCTGGTCTGCACCACGGATTCCTCGTCCGCGAAACCCAGGTCGATGACCTCGCCGGCGGCCTGCCCCACCGGGGATTGCGCGGCCGCCGTGATCGCCACCGTGGGCACGGTGCCGGCGAGCCGGCCGAGCAGTTGCACGATCTCGGTGGTGGTACCGGACCGGGACAGCACCAGGACCCGGTCGTAGCGCCGGCCGGCCGGCATCTCCGAGGCGGCGAACGCGTCGGTCTCGCCGTGCCCGGCCTGCTCCCGCGCCGCCGCGTAGGACTGCGCCATGAACCAGGACGTGCCGCAGCCCGCGACCGCCACCCGTTCGCCCGGGGCCGGCAGCGAGCCCGCCACGTCCGCGGCCAGCCGGGCCGCATGCCGCCAGCAGGCGGGCTGCGAAGCCACCTCCTGCGCGGTGCGGCTTCCCGCGGTGATGTCCTCCTGCGTCACTGATTCCTCATCTCTATTGTCCAACCGGTTCACGTCCCGGCCAGCCCGGTGGCGGCCACCGAGCGGATGAAATGCCGCTGGGCCAGGAAGAAGATGCACAGCATCGGGATCAGGCTCATCACGTTGGCGGCCATCAGCAGGGTCCACTCGGTCTGGTGGGCGCCCTGGAACGTGGCCAGGCCGAGCGGCAGCGTCATCTGGTTCGTGGAGGTGATCGCGATCAGCGGCCACAGGAAGTTGTTCCAGGAGTCGAGGAACGTCAGCGCGGCCAGCGTGGCCAGGGCCGGCGTGGCCAGCGGCAGCACGATCCTGATCAGCACGGTGAGCCGGCTGGCCCCGTCGACCCGGGCCGATTCCTCGTACTCCAGCGGCAGCGTGCGGAAGAACTGGCGAAGGAAGAAGATGCCGAACGCGGTGGCCGCGTTGGGCAAGATGAGCGCGCCGATGTGGTTGATCCCGACCGCGGCCAGCACGTGCACCCCGAGCCACTTGGTGATGATGAACTGCGGGATCATCGTGACCTGGAACGGCACCATGAGCGTGGCCATGATCACCGCGAACAGCGCGGTCCGGCCGAGGAAGCGGAACCGGGCGAACGCGTACCCGGCCAGCGAGCACAGCACCAGGTTGCTCAGCACGGTCACCACCGCGACGATGGCGCTGTTGACGAAGAACCGGCCGAATGGCGCGCTGTTCAGCGCGTCCGGGTAGTTGGCCAGCCTGATCTGGTGCGGGATCAGCACCGGCGGGAAGTGCAGCGCCTCGGCCGGGGTCTGCACCGAGGTGATGACCAGCCACACGAACGGGAAGATCAGCACGATCGTGGCCGGGATCAGCACCAGGTGCCACGGGCTGAACGGCAGCCGCCACCGCCGCCGCGTGCCCCGGACGGCGCCGCCGGCCGGGGACCGCACCCCGCCACGCGCGGGCGCCGACGTCGCCGTCATGAGCGGTAATAGGTGAACCGTCGGCCCACCCGGAACTGGATGACGGTGATCACGATGATGATGACGAACAGGAAGTAGGCGATGGCCGACGCGTAGCCGAAGTTGAACTGCTGGAAGGCCTGGGTGTACAGGTAGTACACGAGGACGGTGGTGGCGTTGAGCGGGCCGCCCTGGGTGCTCAGGTACACCTCGTCGAACAACTGCAGCGCGTTGATCGTGAGCCAGACGGCCAGGAACAGCGTGGCCGGGCTGAGCAGCGGCAGGGTGACCCGGCGGAACGCCTGCCACGGGCCGGCCCCGTCGATCGCGGCCGCCTCGGTCAGGTGCTGCGGCACCCCCTGCAGCGCGGCCAGGTAGATCACCACCGAGAAGCCGGTCCAGCCCCAGATCGTCATGATCACGATCACGTAGAGCGCCTGGGACGGGGAGTTGAGGAACTGCTGCGGCGGCACGCCGAACCAGCTCAGGAAGTAGTTGACCACCCCGTAGGACGGGTCGAACAGCCAGA
>Ga0210397_10001252_pt1 | contig 16275 bp, 13 predicted proteins | sample IncBWH2OmetaG_FD_160126 | JGI IMG/M metagenome (GOLD analysis project Ga0210397, IMG submission 160126) | Forest soil microbial communities from Barre Woods Harvard Forest LTER site, Petersham, Massachusetts, United States - Inc-BW-H-2-O ...
CGGACGTAAGATATTGCCAACGATTAAATCTTTGTAATAAATATTTCGCTGAATCATTTCCTGATCCAGATCATGCGCAAACTGTGTCATATTATGCGGTAACGTTATGAATTCTATAAACCATTCATGATATGGTAAGCCTTCGGCAGGTGTTACCTGAGGCGCTACTGTAAATTCAGTAATGGAAACCTCGGGATGTTTTAACAACGTACTCTCCAATGCACGCTCAACTTCTTCCGCAATCACGTGCTCGCCGAAAGCTGAAATAAAGTGCTTTACTCTTCCTGTTACTACAATCCGATGTGGTTTTTTTGAAACAAACTTTACTGTATCTCCAATAGAATAAGCAAATAGGCCGGCATTGGTAGACATTATTAGGGCATAATTTACATCCAGCTCTACCTCTCCAATAGTAAGTCTTTTAGGGTTTGCAGATCCATACTCTTCAACCGGAATAAATTCGTAAAAAATACCGCTATTCAATAAGAGCAATAATCCCGATTGTTTGGGTAAATCCTGAAAGGCAATAAATCCTTCTGAAGCCGGATATGTCTCAATCGTATCAACTTCTTTACCGATACTATCAATGAGCTTTTTCTTATAGGGCGAAAAATTTACACCGCCATATACCATCAAGGAAAATTTTGGAAATACATCTTTGATTTTTTTATTGGTTCGCTGCTGAATGCGATCAAAGTACATTTGAACCCAAGGAGGAATTCCACTAATCAATGACATTTCCTGATCGATCGTCTCATCAACAATTTTTTCAAGTTTCGCTTCCCAATCATCCATGCAATTGGTTTCAAAGGTTGGCAGCTGATTTCCTCTCAAATAACCTGGTACATGATGATTGACGATGCCAGACAAGCGACCAATATAAATACCATTTTTCTTTTCCATTACCGGACTGCCGGATAAAAAAATCATTTTATGATCTAAAAATGAAGCATTGCCGGTATAATAAATATAATTCAGTAAAGCATCTTTGGCACCATTTATATGATGCGGAATAGAATCTCTGGTGATGGGAATATATTTTACACCCGATGTTGTACCCGATGTTTTAGCAAAATACAAAGGTAATCCAGGCCATAAAACATTCTTTTGACCTGCCTTAATTTCTTCTATATACGATTTAAATCCTTCGTATTCCCGAATAGGCACACGCTGAATATATTCCTGATGTGTTGAGATTGTTTCAAACGCATGTTCTTTACCAAACATTGTACCCCGGGCATGAAACAACAATGATTGTAATACCTTATTTTGGGTTTCAACAGGTTTTTCTGACCATTTTATCTGCTTTTTGACAACCCATTTAGCCAGCGGCTTGCTTAATATCGAACGTATACCCATATCAATGGCAAGATAAAAAATATATAATTAAATATAGTTACCGATTACACGAATGCTAATTTACTGCCACCAAAGGCAGATTAAACACATTAAAAAGTTATATTTGAAGGTTGTATATGTTGAAAGTCTTATATCTGCACAACGATAGCTTCTGCATATATAATCAGGTTATTTTATACCTCTCTTACATAATTAATTATTGCTAAAGAAAGTTTTACTCAAAGATATTCGTTTTCTATAATTCTTTAATGAATGAAATCAATTAAGATACTTATTATTTTTTTAGCACTTTGGTTAATACTATTATTAATAACTTTTAACAGGCATATCAGACGCATTCCTAATACTTACAACAGTGAGATCTGGGCGGACAAAGCAGGGTACTATGTTTTTCTTCCTGCTACTTTTATTTACCAGTGGCAGGGAACCCAGATGCCGGATTCGATTCACTTAAAAACCGGCAAGGGCTTTGACATTATAGAGAATAATATCGTAACCAAATACCCTATGGGTGTTGCAATAATGCTATTGCCATTCTGGGTAATCAATCATTACTTTATTGCAGACCCCAGCGATGGATTTTCATTCTCGTACACACTTATTTCATCGGTAGCATCAACATTTTATGTGCTTGCAGGTTTATTTATAAGTTATTTCTGCATGCGGAAATTTGCTTCACGGGCACGTTCTATTCTATTAACTTTATTCCTTTTCTTAAGTACAAATCTTCTCTACTATACAATCATTGAAACCGGAATGTCACATAGTTTTTCATTCTTCTGGTTCTCTCTGCTTTTATATATCATTCTTAAAATAAAAAATCAGCAAAAAACGGAGACGTCAGATGCTATTATTTTGGGTCTAACTTTAGGAGCAATAATCTTAATACGGCCAATCAATTGTATTTTTTGTTTCCCTTATTTCATGATTCTTTTTATTCATTCTTCTGATTATAAACAAACCTTTATACAGTTATTCCTGTCGACAAAAAGTCTGTATATATGTATAATCCCGTTATTATTATTTGCTCCTCAGCTCTATTATTATTCATATACTTCAGGTATTTCACCAGCTTATTCAGGTGAAGGCTTTATCTATTTATCTAATCCGAAAATAGCTGAAGTATTATTTTCGCCGAATAACGGATTATTTCTTTATACACCTATTGTGTGTTTTTTAATGCTCTTCTATCTTTTCAACATTAAAAATTATGCTAAGACGTTAATTCCTATAATATTATTATTTGTATTGATTGTATTCGTTTATGGATCATGGTGGAGCTATGAGCTGGGTTGCGCATTTGGCCATAGAAGTATGGTCGAATTTTACTCGTTTCTATTTTTACCTTTAGCAATCATCGATATGCCTAAAAAAATAAAAAATACCGCTATCTTTATAGGCATTTTATGTTTTATCTACTCCTTAAAATTAATTTTGTCCTATGATGGTTGCTTTTATGGAAACAATGATTGGGATTGGAATGCATATATAACTTTGTTGGTTTCTAATATAAAATAAGGCATGACTATTAACACGCTCTCGATCGTAATTCCGGCATACAATGAAGAACGCACCATTCATTTAATTCTGAATAAAGTGTTAGAGGTAACACTAATAAATAACATTCAAAAAGAAATTATTCTTGTAAATGATTGCTCCAAAGACAATACAAAAGGAGTTATTGAAAAATATATTGCAGAACACCCTTCCCACAATATGGTTTTATACAGCCATGAAATAAATAAAGGGAAAGGTGCTGCGTTGCATACGGGAATTGAAAAAGCCAAAGGAGATATTATTATTATTCAGGATGCTGATTTAGAATACGACCCAAGGGAATATAACATTTTGCTGCAGCCGATTGTTGAAGGATTTGCTGACGTGGTATATGGATCCCGTTTTGTAGGTGGCCGTCCGCATCGCATCCTGTTTTTCTGGCACACAATCGGAAACAAAATGTTAACCTTTGCAAGTAACATGTTTACCAATCTGAATCTTACGGATATGGAAACCTGTTATAAGGTATTTAAAAGTGATATAATTAAAAATATCTCTCTTAAAGAAAAACGATTTGGATTTGAACCTGAAGTAACCGCAAAAATTTCAAAAGTTCCGAACATCCGTATTTACGAAGTAGGCATATCATACTATGGAAGAACCTACGAAGAAGGTAAAAAAATAGGCATGAAAGATGCTTTCAGAGCTTTGTATTGCATCATTAAATTCAATTTATTCAGCAAATAACTATTCTAAATATATACGAATAGTTATTCAGATAACTCATTCGTATATATTTCAATTGTATTGTGATCGGACACTTTTTTTGAATACACTTTTTTCAATTTGCTAAAAAGCACATCGTCGCTTTTTATATTACAATCAATATTTAAAAACCAGTCGTCCCTGATTACCAGTATTTTTTCATTCGCAGGAATACCTTCTTTTAATTGATTGATTGTAGCAAACTTATCGTTATCAAACAGGTCCAAATCAAATAATATCATTAAAGGAATAGACGAATAATATATTTTACCTACCTCTTCCGCATGTATTTTATATTCTTTTTTGATCTCTTTCATTTCAACCATCTCCGGATCTTCAACAAAATCTTTCGGAATAGACCATGAACTTTTATTCCCTACAAACGGAAATATGATGATGATTAAACACACAATGCTTATTGCCGTTTTATTACTCCATGTTGTATAAATCAAATTCAACAAATAAATCATAATCAGAAAACCAATAGGAAATATAGATATCAAAACTCTGCTCATCCCAAATGAATGGAATAATCCGAACTTCCAGAAAACTACATGTGCAAAAAAGAAGCTAAAGAAAAGAAGCAGATAAAGGGATTCAACAGACAACACTGTTGCTGAAAATTTTCTATTAATATTTTTGATTAAAACGCTTAACATAACAAGACATGAAACCCAAAATAGAATTGTAAAGGGGATACCGGTCATATAGAAATATTTTATAAAAAAATCATCCCAATTACCTGCACCATAATTATTAAACCCATTGTTTACGGTATAAGGATTTGTATTAAATGTCCATAATAAGGAATCATAATGCAGACAAAAACCTAGTACAGATATCACTACAAAGCCTACAAGGAAATATGGCATATCTTTCCATCTTTTTGCAAACAAAAAAAGAACTGCCAAAACAGTAATAGAAATAAAACCTTCACTTCTTACATACGGAAGAAAGGATATTACAATTGCACTCCATTTATATTGCTCCGCTAAAAAGAAATATACACTACAAACAAGTATAAGTGCATATAAGGGTTCCGTCAATCCGGAATTTAATACCAATGGATAGTTTGGGATGAAAAACAATAATAATGCTGTATAGGGAGAAATTTTCCAGTTAAGTAGCGCAATAATCTGCGCCACCAGACAACATGTAACAACTCCTACCAGAGAATTAAAAAAGGTCATGCCCTTCCAGCTCAATTGCGTAAACGGGGATGATAAAATTGTAAAAACCGGTTTCCCCCAATTATCTACTAATAAATGTGGATGCTTCCATGAATAGCGGGAAATCGCATAATGCGTTATGCTATCACCGGTATCGTATGTATTATCAATTATCAGCCAAAAACAGCACGCAATAATAGCTGCTAATGCTGCAAATATATAGGCGTTAAATTTCATACAGGTCTATGTTATTTCTAATAATAAAATTCAATAAATTTACACACGATTATTGAGTATTAAAACTAAAATAATATCTACTGTGAAAACTATCTATATCATTCTAATTGCTGTTTGCGCAGGTTTTATAGGATCAGCTATATATCAAAACGTATACAGCACACAAAACTATCCTACATCTTTTACTCCAGATAATTCTTATCCTACACGCTCTGTTAATTATACACATGGCCAAACAACCATGGCTGCAGACTTCACACTTGCCTCTTCAATAAGTACGCCCAGTGTCGTTTATATTACTACTGTATCAGCAAACCAGAGTAATAACAATTGGTTCGACTGGTATTTTAATGGCGGTGGCAATAATTTTGTTGCTGGCTCGGGATCCGGCGTAATATTTTCTGCTGATGGTTATATCATTACGAATAATCACGTAATTCAGCATGCTGAAAAAATTGAAGTAGTACATAACAAGACTACCTACTCGGCAAAAGTTATCGGAACAGATCCATCCTCTGATCTTGCTGTATTAAAAATTGATGCTTCAAATTTACCAGCCATAAAAATCGGACATTCATCGAATGTGCTGATCGGGGAATGGGTATTAGCTGTAGGTAACCCATTCAATTTAACATCTACTGTTACAGCAGGTATTGTGTCTGCCAAAGGCAGGAATATTAATATTGTAAACAGTAGCTTCCCGATCGAATCATTCATTCAAACAGATGCTGCCATTAACCCGGGCAATTCGGGTGGTGCATTGGTAAATACTCAAGGCGAACTCATTGGAATTAATACCGCAATCTTATCTAAAACGGGCAGTTATACAGGCTATGGCTTTTCGGTACCGGTAGATATTGTAAAAAAAGTTGTTGACGATCTTATAAAATATGGTGTTGTACAAAAAGCCTTTATTGGTGCTGAAGTCAGTGAGATCAACTCTTCTATTGCAAAACAATTGAATTTGTCGGGTTTGGATGGCACATATATTACTTACTTGCAAAAAGAAGGTGCCGCAGAAAAAGCTGGATTAACAAAAAATGATGTATTGCTGAAATTAAATGAGAAGACGATAAACTCAAGAAGCGATTTTGATGAATATATTGCTTATAAATCTCCGGGAGAAAAAATAAAGATCACCTATAAAAGGGATAATGCGATCAAAGAATGTTATGTAACACTTACCAATGAAGATGGCAAAACGGATATTGTAAAACATGAACTCTATTCTTCTTCAACCTTAGGGGCCGATTTCAGTACGATACCTAAAGTTGAGAAAGATAAAATGGGATTGACAAATGGTGTGCGGATTGTGAATGTGAGAAACGGTCTTGTAAGCCGGCTTGGCCTGCAAGAAGGATTCATAATAACTTCCATCAACAGAACTCCTGTAAGTGAGCCGAATGAAGTATCAAATATTCTGGAGAATATTCGCGGACAGGTAATCATTGAAGGTGTTATGACGAATGGATCGAGAGCGATTTACCAGTATTACTTTTAATACGTGATCCTATTTCATACACAAAACAAAGGAGTCCGACAATAATTTGCCGGACTCCTTTTATTATCATTAAATGTATATATTCAACTTATGCTTTTTGAGCTAAGCCATCCAATACATTCATAACTTCTTTAACGTGTTTTCTTGAAGTTTCCATCAATGCTTTTTCATCTGCATTTAATTTCAATTCAATTACTTTTTCAATACCGTTTTTACCGATTATCGCAGGTACACCAAGGTAACAGTCATTGATACCGTATTCGCCTTCTAATTTGATACAAACCGGAATGATTTTTTTCTGATCTTTTACAATCGCTTCAACCATCTGAGCTGCCGCTGCACCCGGTGCATACCATGCAGAAGTACCCATTAATTTCACTAATTCACCACCGCCGTTTTTAGTACGTTCGATAATTGCATTTAATTTATCAGCTTCAACTAATTCTGTTACCGGAATACCACCAACCGTAGTATAACGAGGAAGCGGCACCATTGTATCACCGTGACCACCTAACAACATACCTTGAATCTCTTTTGGAGAACAGCCGATTTCGTCTGCAAGGAATGCACGGTAGCGAGCTGTATCAAGAACACCTGCCATACCAATAACTTTGTTTCTTGGTAATTTAGATGTGATGTGTGCGCAATACGTCATTACGTCCAATGGATTAGAAACGATAATGATGATTGCATTTGGAGAATATTTTACAACACTTTCAGTAACCGATCTCACAATACCAGCGTTTGTAGAAATCAAATCGTCACGTGTCATACCTGGCTTACGAGGAAGACCTGAGGTGATAACTACTACGTCTGAATTTGCTGTTTTAGAATAATCGTTTGTAACACCTGTTGTTTTAGTGTCGTACTGCGTGATAGGAGCTTTTTGCCAGATATCTAATGCCTTGCCTTCAGCAACGCCTTCTTTAATATCCAATAAAATTACTTCGTTTACAATTTCTCTGTATGCAAGAACGTCTGCGCAAGTTGCACCAACGTTACCAGCACCAACTACTGTTACTTTCATGATTTATCTTTGGTTAGTATGTATAATTGTTTTAGGTGTACAAATTAAGAAAAAAACTTAAAAAATGCTCTTTTTTATATTGTCAGGCTCCATTATAATTGGTTTGTATGTGCATATCAGAATTTTTTCTGAAGAATCCGTTATTTTAGATTTTTCACTGGTGCGATAACCTACAATCCATAAGATATCGTCGTTTGAGACCAAAAGCGGAATTTTTTTCTTTTGATTATTAGCTACTTTACTATCAATCAGATAATCGCTTACTTTCTTCATTCCTTTCATTCCAAAAGGTTGAAAGCGGTCTCCTTCTGTCCAGTTCCTCACTTTCATCGGCCATCTGATTATTGCAACATCAATATATGCAACTGTTCTGGCATGGGTAAATCCTTTAAACTGCTCAGCGTCTATCATCTGAAAAGACAAAGAACCTCCCGGAATTTCAATTACCTTTGTATCTGCATCAATGTTGTATGCAAAGTCTGGAAGATGCTCAATACCATATAGCTGCCAGCAGGTACGATCTTTTTGTACAATGTAGTCCGGAGAATAATAGACTGAACCGGATTCCTGAAATCGATTTCTATAAATTTTCTGGATGGTAGTAAAATTAAATCCAAAAGGAAGTAATAACTCTGTCAGAATCGTGAATGGTGCAGCTGTTGCATCAAGCTCTGTAATCGTAATCGTATATCCTTCTGCACTCTTTTTCAGAAGTTGTTCCTTATATTGTTCAATGTGAAAACGGTATAATTGTTCGGTGCCTTTAAACCGTTCTGTATTCTGTTTGAATATTTCTTCCAGGTTGGGATTCAATTTTTTTAAGGCCGGTACAACCTGATGACGAATTAAATTACGGGCATACTTTTCTTCAATATTGGAACTGTCTTCACGCCATTTAAGATTATTTTCTTCTGCATACACCCGAATCGCATTCCTGCTTGAAAATAAAAGTGGCCGGATAATCTTTCCGTTTTTTTCAGGGATACCATGTAAACCGGCAATTCCTGTCCCCCTGCTTAAATTGATCAGAGTTGTTTCGATAATATCATTCAGCTGATGAGCCGTTGCAATATAGTTGTACTGATACGTTTGTGCCAATTCATCAAACCAATTATACCGCAGCTCTCTAGCGGCCATTTGTATAGAAAGTGCGTTATCCGAAGCAAACGTACCTGTATCAAATCTTTTTACATGAAAGGAAACTCCGTGTTTAACTGCCAGGTCAGATACAAACTGCTCGTCTTCATCTGATTCTGTACCACGCAAGGTAAAATTGCAATGAGCCACTGCAAATGAGAATCCCGCTTTTACAAACAAATCAAACAACACCACAGAGTCAATTCCACCACTAACAGTAAGTAAAATTCTCTCATCCGGAGAAAAAAGTTGTTTCTCTGAAATAAATTGGCGCAATTCGTGCAACATAGGTTAAATATACAATTTAATTTATTTTTGTAATTATGAATAAGTACGCGTTTCGAAAAATATCTTTATTACTGACCACATTAGGTGTTTTGATTGCAAATAGTGTTTTTGCGCAAACGCAGCAGGAAAAAATAGAATTGATTCAGGCAGGAACTCTAATGGGTCAGGAAGGAAACCAAGCCTATGTGAAACTGAAAGACAATGTCATTTTTAAGCAGGGTGATATGTTTTTGTATTGCGACTCAGCTTTTCAATATGCCAAAACAAATTATGTGGAAGCCTTTGGTCACGTACGTTTAACACAAGGCGACACATTAAATTTAACGTGTTCAAAATTAGAATATGACGGTAATACAAAACAAGCAAAAGCCATCGGAAATGTTATTCTGGTCGACAAGCAAACAATATTAAAAACCAATGCATTGAACTATGATCGCGAGCTTAAAAATGTAAGTTATTATTCCGGAGCAAATATCAGTGACAAAGGAAATATTTTAACAAGTACCATAGGTATTTATAACACTTCTTCAAAAATATTTACCTTCAAAAAAAATGTACACATTACCAACCCCGGACAAGGATTTTTATTAGATGCTGATACATTGCAGTACAATTCTAACACCCGCGTTTCCACCTTCAGAGGAGAAACAAAGATTACCACCAAAGATGGCGTGATTACTTCAAAAGAAGGTTCTTACAATACCGCAACAGGGGTTATGTATTTTGGTGGCCGGGCTCAGGTATTTTCAGGTGATAATATTATTTCCGGAAATAAAATTGACTACGAAGAGAAAACAGAATTAGGTATTGTTACCGGTAATGTAAAAATTGAAAATAAAAAAGACAGCATTACTGTTATGGGTCAACATGCCAAGTACACCGGCAAGCAAGGCTATTCAATTGTTACCGGAGATCCCTTGATGTATCAGGTCTCAGGTAAAGATACGTTGTTTCTTAAAGCAGACACATTGGTTTCCATTAATGATACAGTAAATAAAGTGAAAGTATTGAAAGCTTATTTTCATGTACAGCTTATCCGAAATGATATGCAAGGCATCTGTGATTCGTTGGTATATAATTTTTATGACTCGTCCATTTATCTGTTTCGCAAACCTGTATTATGGAACGGGAAAAACCAGCTTGTTGCCGATTCTATCTGGATGACTCAAAAAAATGGGAAAATGGATGCTATGTACATGCACGTGAATGCTTTTGTTATTTCCAAAGACACCATTAACAATTTCAATCAAATCAAAGGGAGGCAGATCACAGCTTATTTCAAAAACAATCACATCAATAAAATAATGGTGGAAGGGAATGCTGAAACCATCTTTCATGCGTTAGAAGCTGAAAAAAGAGTAATGGGTGTGAACAAAGCTGAAGCAGGATCAATTGTTGTATTATTCAAAGACGACAAACTAAGTACCATAACTTATGTTACAAAACCGGATGCCGTTTTTATCCCTCCACACGAGCTCAAACCTGAAGATACCCGGTTAAAAGGCTTTAAATGGCGTATCAAAGAGCGCCCAACACGTGAGAGCGTAATTGGAAACAACTTAAAATGAACTAGTTAAGTAGTTAAAAACGTATTGTTTTAACAAAAATCATTTCGTACATTTGTAAGCTATGCCTTTTAAGAGTTTTGCAATATTAACAATAGGTTTACTGATTGCTTTTCTGCAAGTTTCTTGTGGAAATTTCAATAAGTTGCAAAAAACAGGCACGCCTCAAGAGAAATTATCTAAAGCTATTGAATATTACAATGGCGGAGATTATTACAAGGCAGGTGTATTGCTTGAAGATGTTGCACCTATTCTTAAAGGTAAAGACGAAGCTGAAGACGCACTCTACTATCTGGCTAATAACTATTTCAAACAGAAACAGTTTATGATGAGTGCATTTTATTTCAAGGATTTCTATTTAACCTATCCAAGAAGTAAACGTGTTGAGGAAACAATGTATATGCATGTGTATTCACTTTACCAGAATTCACCTGAATTTAACCTCGACCAAACCAGTACGTTTGAATGTTTGAAGGCGCTGACTGTCTTTTTAACACGCTATCCGAATACGGTGTATTTAGAAGAGTGCAATAAAATGGCTGATGAGTTGAACAATAAGCTTACTCATAAAGCTTTTCAGCATTCAATGATGTATCACAAAGTGGGCAATTACAAATCAGCAGTGGTGGCTATTGGTAATTTTATCAAAGAGCATCCAAATTCAAAATACGCTGAAGAAGCTTACTATACAAGATTTACAGCTCAATATCATCTTGCCAAAAATAGTGTTCAGGGCAAAACGCAGATAAATCGCTTTCATCACGCAATAGAGCATTATCAGATATTTGCGGACAAATTTCCTGAGAGTAAATTTAAAGGGAGTGCAGAAGTTGATTACGATGATATTGTAAAACAACTCAACGAGATTAAATCGGTAAAATCTAAATAAGTACATTCATATAACACAAAAATAGAGTGAAATCACCAATTGTATCCGCAAACTTAGTTACCAGAGACAACGATAAGATCGCTGAAAAAACTGGCAATATTTATGAATCACTTGTGGTAATCTCCAGACGTGCCAGACAAATTTCTATCAAGATAAAAGAAGAGTTAAATTCTAAGTTAGCAGAATTTGCATCTAAAGAAGATAACCTGGAAGAGATCTTTGAAAACCGTGAACAAATTGAAATCTCTAAGTATTACGAAAGAATGCCAAAACCATCTACACTGGCTACTGAAGAATTCTTAGAAGATAAAGTTATGTTCCGTCATACAGGTATTGCTTCTGCAACACCAAGAAAAGAAGACGAAAAATAATATAGAAACATGACATTACGCGGACGGAAAATTCTGTTGGCGGTATGTGGCAGTATTGCTGCATACAAGTCCGCTTTAATTGTCAGACTTCTTAAAAAACAAGGAGCAGAAGTGCGTGTTATTATGACGCCTTCTGCTCTTGGTTTTATTACCCCTCTTACCCTTTCAACACTTTCAGAAAATCCTGTTTTGCATTCTTTTACAGAAGGAGATCAAGGATTATGGAACAATCACGTTGAAATGGCCTTATGGGCCGATCTTATTTTAATAGCCCCTGCTTCTGAAAATACCATAGGCAAAATGGCGAATGGTATTTGCGACAATTTACTTTTGTCTGTTTATTTTTCTGCAAAATGCCCTGTATATGTTTGTCCGGCAATGGATCTGGATATGTACAAACACAATACTACCCAGGCAAACCTGCAAAAACTTCAGAATACCGGTGTTATATTAATTGACGCTGAAACAGGTGAGTTGGCTAGTGGGCTTATTGGTCAGGGACGGTTAGCCGAGCCGGAAAACATTGTTGCTTTTATTGAAAATCATATCGGGACGAATGCTCCCCTTCTTTCAAAAAGTATTTTAATAACTGCAGGCCCAACATACGAAGCAATTGACCCTGTTCGTTTTATTGGGAACCATTCTTCCGGTAAAATGGGTATTGCTCTTGCTATTCAGGCATGGAAAATGGGAGCAACTGTTACACTGGTTTGCGGCCCTATACAAGAACAACTATTACAAACACTACCGAAGGAAATTCATATTCATAAAGTCGTTTCCGGTCAGCAAATGTTTGATGTTGTTACCAGCCAAATAGAAAATCAGGATATTGCAATATTTGCGGCAGCAGTAGCAGATTATACACCGGAAGACGTATCACCTGTAAAGATTAAAAAAACAGAAGATACCTTTTCGATCCGGTTAAAGAAAAATCCGGACATTGCGAAAGAATGTGGCTTAAAGAAAAAAAACAATCAACGTTTCATTGGGTTTGCGCTGGAAACAAATAATGAAGAGAACAATGCCATTGCTAAAATGCAAGCGAAGAATTTTGATGCCATTGTGTTGAATTCGCTAAATGATACAGGTGCCGGTTTTGCAGGAGATACAAACAACATTACTATTTTTTCCAAAAAGAGTGTACCGTTTAAATCTGATTTGAAAAGTAAAGAAAACATTGCAAAAGATATCTTAAACTATTTACTACAAATATGAAAAGAGTGATATTATTTTTATTAAGCAGTATTGTATACAGCTACTCCTTTCAATCTTTCAGTCAGGAATTTGCGATCAATGTTACTATTGATGCCACACAAATACCGGATATGCAGCCATCAGTAACTACCGATATGAAACAAGCCATTACACGTTTTATCAACGATCGTAAATGGACCAACGATGATTATCAGCAGAACGAAAAAATTCGTGGAAACTTTGCTATATCTCTTACCGGCCAACCCTCTCCGTACACATATACCGCTACGCTTCAGGTACAATTAACCCGGCCTGTATACGGCACTTCTTACGAAACAATTCTGATAAACTTTTTTGATAAAAATTTCAATTTTGATTTGCAGGTAGGCCAGCCGTTAAACTACAACGACAATACCTTTACATCTAACCTCACTGCAATGATTGCTTTTTATGCCAACGTCATGTTAGCACTTGATTATGACAGTTTTGGTAAATTAAGCGGACAACAATATGTAGAAAAAGCATACAGCATAGCAAACATTTCTGTTGAAGCTGGCGGAGGTTGGTTAACAACCGGAGATCCTAATAACAGATTTTCTTTAATAGATAATCTGAACAGCCAGCTGATGTTACCTTTCAGAGAAAATTTCTATAATTATCACCGCCTGGCACTTGATACGTACCTTAAAGACCCTGTTGCTTCACGGGCAAAGATTATAGATATGCTAACGGCAACAAAAGGAGTGGTTAAGGTAAAACCCTACTCTATATTGATTCGTAGTTTTTTTCTTGCAAAACGTGACGAATTGATCAACATTTTTAGAGATGCCAATACCGATCAGAAAACAGCTGCAGTAAACATGCTCAGGGAGCTGGACCCACTGAATTCTGAAAAGTATGGTAACCTTTTAAAATAAGATTCACAGGTTGTTATTGCATCTCGTTCGACTTGTAATTAACTTGCCTTTATGGGAAAACGGTTACAGCGCCTAAGCGGACAGTCAATTATTGAAAAACAAAGTCAATTATTGAATACGGAATTACATCTTGTTTTAAAGAATGGCTCAACCTTTCATGGAATCATTCATGGATGGATTAAATCCGGATGCAACTTCAAAGATTTCCGAAACCATCCTCATTATTTTTTAATTTCTGAGATTGAAGAAATAATTACAGATAACCTATCCTCTTATTAATCGATGTTACAAAATTTGATCATTCAAAATTATTCTTTGATTGAAGATTTAGAACTGACTCCTTCTTCAAACTTCAATATCATAACAGGTGAAACAGGTGCAGGTAAATCAATCATGCTTGGTGCCGTAGGCTTATTGCTGGGCAATCGCACAGATACGAAAGTACTTTTACATGAAGAAGGAAAGTGTGTTATTGAAGGAACATTTCAGATTGGTTCATATAAATTAGAGTCTATATTCGAGTCGTATGATTTAGACTATTCAAACCAATGTATTATCCGGAGAGAAATAAGTAATACCGGAAAATCAAGAGCTTTTGTAAACGATACACCCGTTACGTTAGATGTATTAAAACGTTTGGGAGACTATTTAATGGATGTACACTCTCAACACGATACCCTGTTGCTTGGCAGTATGTCTTATCAATTAACAATGTTAGATGCCTTTGCCACAAATCAGGAAGCGTTGAAGAAATATCAATCATTCTTTAAAAAATTTAAAGATCTTCAACTGCAATTAAATGTAAAAAAAGCAGAGCTCCTTGAACTACAAAAACAATCCGACTACAATCAGTTTATATATTCAGAATTACTGGAAGCCGCTTTGATAGATGGTGAAATGGAGGCTAAAGAAAATGAACTTAAAAAAATAGAGCACGCTGAAGATATCAAACAAAAACTGGAGCTCACGTTAACAGCATTAAACGGTTCGGACCAAAGCATCCTTTCAACCTTACAAAATTACAACAAACAACTTCAATCTATTAAACAATGGTCCCAAGCATACGAACTGCTTGCAGATCGTATGCAATCTGTATACATAGAATTAAAAGATATTGAGAGCGAACTTGAAGAAGAATCTGCAAAAGTTGAATACAACCCTCAACTAATAGAACCTATTGAAGATCGATTGAATAAAATATATACATTATTAAAAAAACACCGCGTTCAAACAGTTGCTGAATTAATAAATCTGCAAAACACACTTGAAGGCAAAGTTGTTTCTGTTGATCAGTTAGTGGAAGAAGTTGGAACACTTGAAAAGGAATTAAAAATAATATATAATGATGTTTTAAAGGAAGCTAAAATAGTATCTGCAAACAGATCTGTCGCCGCTCCTAAACTTGAGAAAGCCGTCAAAGAGCTCCTTAAAGAATTATCTATGCCCGATGCAGTATTACAAATTCAATTGGGCACTGATGAACCTGGCATATATGGAATCGATAAGATTAATATGCTGTTCAGCGCGAATAAAGGTGTAGCTCCGGGGGAATTAAAGCAAGTAGCATCCGGTGGGGAATTTTCAAGACTGATGCTGGCTATTAAATATGTTCTTGCCGATAAAATTGCCTTACCAACAATAATATTTGATGAAATTGATACGGGTATTTCAGGGGAAGTATCTATCAAAATGGGTAAGATGATCCGCGAAATGTCTGCAAGGCATCAGGTCATGGTAATCACGCATCTGCCCCAAATAGCTTCTATGGGCGACAAACATTATTTTGTTTTTAAAGATGCGAGTGGCAAACGTTCTATCAGCCGAATGAAAGAACTTCAGGATAATGAAAGAATTACAGAAATAGCAAAAATGATTGGCGGTGAAAAACCCACACAAACAGCTCTTCAAAATGCAAAAGAGATGCTGGCTGCAAAATAATGGCTTAAAATATTGTTGTATATTTAACTCGTTTTAAAATAAAATTAAATCTTAATCATTTAGACTCATGGCTTACAATTTGTTAAAAGGTAAAAGAGGAATTATTTTTGGTGCATTGGATGAAAATTCCATTGCGTGGAAAGTAGCAGAACGGGCTCATGATGAAGGCGCAACTTTTACATTAACAAATGCCCCTATCGCTATGCGTATGGGAGAAATCAATAAGCTTGCAGAAAAATGCGGTGCAACGGTTATTCCTGCAGACGCTACTTCTTTGGAGGAACTTGAAAATCTGTTCGACAAATCAATAGAAATACTGGGAGGGAAAATTGATTTCATTCTTCATTCAATTGGTATGAGTCCCAATATCCGTAAGGGAAAAGAATATGGGGAACTTAACTACGATTGGTTTCTAAAAACG
>Ga0210397_10001253_pt1 | contig 16267 bp, 10 predicted proteins | sample IncBWH2OmetaG_FD_160126 | JGI IMG/M metagenome (GOLD analysis project Ga0210397, IMG submission 160126) | Forest soil microbial communities from Barre Woods Harvard Forest LTER site, Petersham, Massachusetts, United States - Inc-BW-H-2-O ...
TCATTCTCTGTCTGCGGGGCCCATCCAACAACACACTTGCCACACTTCCAGATCCCATCGAACCGAATTAACCTTTAGCAAGACCATCAGGAGCACGAACCATTCAGAAAATCTCGCTCAACTCGGTACTTGAAACTGCTGACTTTAAACTTTCCGCAGTCGCTACGCATGCTCCGGGTCCATCGGGTTTCCTTCCGATTACGTCCGAGATGCTCCTTACCCAACCGTCGGGCAATCTGTTTGGGCTGACGCAGAACGCCGGCATGGGATGGAATCCAGCGACTCTGCTTGGCCCTGAAGTTCTGATCCTCAGCACCCACGGCGGTCTTCGTGCTCCCGACGGCACTCCCATCGCACTTGGCTTCCATACCGGTCATTGGGAGGTCGGTTCGCTGGTCGCTGAAGCCGCGCGCGAACTGAAGTCGCTCAACGCCGTCCCCTTTGCCGGGGCCTGCACCGATCCCTGTGACGGACGTACTCAAGGAACCGCAGGCATGCTCGACTCGCTGCCTTACCGCAACGACGCAGCTATCGTCCTCAGACGACTGATGCGCTCGTTGCCTACACGCGCGGGAGTTCTCGGCGTAGCCACTTGCGACAAAGGGCTCCCGGCGATGTTGATGGCACTCGCCGCATCTGGTCCTTATCCCAGCGTCCTTATTCCAGGTGGAGTCACCTTGCTTCCTGAAGACGGCGAAGACGCAGGTAAAATTCAGACGATCGGCGCACGCTACGCGCAGCACCAGATCACTCTCGAAGAAGCAGCGGAGCTGGGCTGTCGAGCCTGTGCCTCACCCGGCGGGGGATGCCAGTTTCTCGGCACTGCTGCTACCTCGCAGATTGTGGCAGAAGCACTCGGGCTTGCGCTGCCACACTCGGCTCTTGCGCCTTCGGGCCAACCTATCTGGCTCGACGCTGCTCTTCGCTCTGCGCGTGCGATTCTTCGCCTGCGAGAGCTTCATCTAGGGACGCAGGACATTCTTACCGACGCCTCCATTCAGAATGCGATGGTCGTTCACGCAGCCTTTGGAGGCTCAACCAACCTGCTTCTTCACGTTCCGGCGATTGCGCACGCGGCGAAACTTCGGCGGCCTGCATCCGTAGACTGGGCTCACGTCAACCGGCAGGTTCCACGTCTTGTCGATGCTCTGCCCAACGGGCCGAAAAACTATGCGACCGTGCAGGTCTTTCTTGCGGGCGGAACTCCGGAGGTGATGCTTCATCTGCGTCGTGAGGGACTGCTCGATACGAGTGTTAGAACTGTCACCGGCGAGAGCCTCGGCTCCAATCTCGATTGGTGGGAGCAGAGCTTGCGCCGCCACACGCTTCGCAAAAACCTTCTCGACCAGGACGGCATCGATCCGGACAACGTCATCATGTCGCCTGACCGCGCCCGCTCACGGGGGCTGACTTCCACGGTTTGTTTCCCTACCGGTAATCTCGCACCTCAGGGCTCCGTCATTAAGAGCACCTCGATTGATCCATCGCTGATCGACACCGATGATTGCTTTCATCACCTCGGGCCTGCCAAGGTTTTTACTACGGAAGCTGCGGCAATTCACGCCATCAAAAAAGGCGCGATCAAGGAAAACGACGTCATGGTTCTGACGTGCTGCGGGCCGCTTGGGGCCGGCATGCAGGAGATCTACCAGATCACCTCTGCACTGAAGGCTCTGCCCTTCGGCAAACACGTTGCTGTTCTCACTGACGCACGTTTCAGTGGAGTCTCGACAGGAGCCTGTATCGGGCACATCTCACCGGAGGCCCTGGCCGGAGGTGCACTCGGGAAACTCCGGGACGGCGATCAGGTCGAGATTCTCATTGATCGCAAAAATCTCACCGGTTCGGTCGACTTTATCGGGACTGCGAATGGGACGATGAGCCCTGACATTGCGGCACAGCTTCTCGCGGAGAGGGGATCGCGGCCGGACCTTGCGCCGCATCCCGATTTGCCCGACGACACGCGTCTCTGGGCGGCTCTGGTGCAGGCCAGCGGAGGTATCTGGGCTGGTTGTGTTTACGATGTGCAAGCCATTACCGCCCGTCTCAACCATGACAGTTTCGAATCCGTGGGAGTATCCCAAACATCCACTTCACCAGGAAAGGTCTGAGCAGTGATCGTCTATCGAACCCAAGAAACCCTGTTCGTGTCTCACGAGGAACATGCTTATCCGTTAAAGGATTCGCTGGATGCACTCATTGCTCACGAAGATCTCCACGCTCATCTGACCGCTTCGATCGCAAGAACTCCGCCCGCGGATCACCTGCTGCATGCATCGCTGCTCGCACCAGTTAGCAGTCAAGAGGTCTGGGCCGCGGGCGTTACCTATTACAGCAGTCGCCGCGCCCGCATCGCTGAATCGAAGGACGCAGGAGGGGGCGATTTTTATGATCGGGTCTACTCTGCCGAGCGCCCCGAACTTTTTTTCAAGGCGACCGGTCCGAAAGTTTCAGGGCCCGATAGCTCCGTCAGAATCCGGCGTGACGCGAGCTGGTCCGTTCCGGAGCCTGAACTTACGCTTGCCATCAATCCGCGGGGCCAGATTGTCGGTTACACCATTGGGAACGATATGAGCTCGCGCGATATTGAAGGGACCAATCCGCTCTACCTTCCACAGGCAAAGGTCTATGACCGCAGTTGTGCGATTGGTCCTGGGATTTTGATTCGCAAAGAGCCGATGCCGACGGCAACACAGATCAAGCTCGATATTCTAAGATTATCTAAGATAACGTTTACCGGAACGACCGCCCTAACCGAACTGAAACGCGACCCGGTTACTTTGGTCGAGTATCTCTTTCGCGACCAGACCTTCCCGCATGGATGCTTTTTGCTGACGGGTACGGGGATCGTTCCACCGGACTCATTCACGCTGCTGAGCGGCGATGAGATTCGAATCGAGATCGACGGCATCGGCATACTCAGCAATACGGTGGAATAGCACCAATTTTTGGGTAGACCAGCACAAGTTTGAAAGGACAATAGCGATGGATGTAGCTCAGGTATTGATCGACGGCAAGTGGCGTGCAGCGGATGCAGAGGGGACCTTTCATGCTGAGAATCCAGCTACAGGCCAGGCTCTAACTCTTCAATTTCCTATCAGCCGATGGTCCGATGTCGACTCCGCCCTCACGGCAGCAACGAAGGCGGCAGCAGAACTCCGTAATTTCGAACCTGCCAAGATCGCCGCTTTCCTCGAAGCGTATGCCGCGAACATCGAGGCTGCAGCCTCTACCATAATTGCCGCGGCAACAGAAGAAACCGCCCTTCCGGTGACCCCGCGTCTCAAGGATGTTGAGCTTCCGCGTACTACGAGTCAACTTCGTCAGGCTGCCGCCGCCGCGCGTGAGGAATCCTGGCGTAACGCAACGCTCGATCTTGAAAAGAACATTCGTTCCTGCTTCGCGCCGATTGGTCCGATTGTTATCTTCGGACCTAACAATTTTCCCTTTGCCTTCAACGGTGTCAGCGGAGGCGATTTTGCTGCTGCGATCGCTGCGGGAAATCCTGTCATTGCGAAGGCTCATCCGCTTCATCCCAACACGACACGACTGCTTGCCGAACAGGCACTCAAGGCCGTCGAAAAGACTGGTCTCCCTCCAGCGACAGTCCAGTTGATCTACAACGTCAGTAATGAAAACGGGCTCAAGCTTGTCAGCGATCCTCGAGTGGGCGCCATCGGCTTCACCGGCAGCCGCAATGCCGGTCTTATTCTGAAGCGCGCCGCCGAAGATGCCGGCAAACCGATCTACCTCGAAATGTCGAGTATTAACCCAGTCATCTTTCTTCCTGGCGCACTTGCCGAGCGCTCCGAACAACTCGCCAACGAACTAGTGGACAGCGCCCTGGCTGGATCTGGTCAGTTCTGTACCAGTCCCAACCTCATTCTCGCCTTCAAAACTCCCCAAACCGAACCTTTTCTCGCACAGATCGCGAAGTCCTTCAGCGAGCGTCCCGTGCAACCTCTGCTCTCTGCTGCTGGCCGCAAGCAATTAAACCAGGGAGTCACCGCACTCACCTCCGCGGGCGCCCAACTGGTTACCGGCGGGGACAATGCGCCGGGCGAAGGCTACAGGTTCGCCAACACTCTTCTGCGTACTTCAGCGGCGCAGTTCCTAGCCGCACCTCACGAGCTACAGCGTGAGGTCTTCGGCAATGCTACTCTCGTGGTCGTCGTGAACACGGAGGAGGAACTCCAAGCCATCCTGCGTCTTCTTGAAGGAAACCTGACGGGTAGCATCTATTCAGCAAAATCAGGTGCTGACGACTCAATCTATGCCAATGCCGCCCCTGTGCTCCGTGAAAAAGTGGGCCGCCTCCTCAACGACAAGATGCCCACTGGCGTTGCGGTTAGCCCCGCGATGAATCATGGAGGCCCTTTTCCCTCCACGGCAAATCCAGGAGTTACAGCGGTTGGAATTCCCGCGTCGATCACACGGTTTGCCAAACTCGAATGCTACGACGCAGTCCGTCCTGAACGACTTCCTTCGATACTGAGGGACGCCTCATCAAATCCCAACGTATGGCGATCGGTCAACGGAGCTTGGGTCAAAGGATAACGCCTTCAACAACTCAGTCCTTCCATGTCCGAGCACTGGAGTCGGGGAAACCTCTCAATTCTTTTATTGTGCTTGTGAATAAAATAGAATTGCGGACGAGACTCCCGCACAAGAATATGATCTTCTCTTTTTATCCCCCCCGAGCCCACTCGCCGATTAAGTGATTGATAATTAGCTATTTACCTTCTAAAAACAGGGACTGATGCTCCACCCAATCTTCGACTGTGGGTGACATTCCGATTTAATTGTAGTAAAAGTCCTAATGACTCAAGGAGAACTCAACACCGAGGCAAGGAAGGACCTCGCTGCGATGTTTAGTCTTGCAGGGAAATGCGCCGTTGTGATCGGTGGAACCTCCGGTATTGGGAGAGCAATCGCACTCGGGCTGGGGTCTTCCGGTGCGAACGTTGTTGCCTCTTCCCGGTCGGAGGAGGCCGTTGATGAGTTGGCGGATTGCCTCGAAGCACAGGGTAGTAAATCCCTTCGCATCTCCTCTGACGTTCTCGACAGGCCCTCTCTCCAACGCCTCCACGATGAAGTCCTCTCTTCGTTTGGGCGAATCGATATTCTGGTCAACTCCGCAGGCATAACAAAGCGAGTCCCCACGCTCGATTGCACCGAAGAACAATGGCAAAGCATAATGAACGTAAACCTGAACGGTACGCTTAGAGCCTGCCAGATCTTTGGCAAAACTATGCTCAAACAAGAAAAAGGACGGATCATCAATATTGCGTCGCTCTCGACCTTTGTGGCCTTCCATCAAGTAGCCGCCTATGGTGCGAGTAAGGCTGCCGTCGGGGCTCTCACCCGTTCTCTCGCCGTCGAGTGGGCTGCGTATGGCGTCTGCGTCAATGCGATTGCCCCGGGTATCTTTCCCACTGATCTCAACCGCGATCTTCTCGACTCGCCTCGCGGTAAAGAACTCATTGCACGAACTCCGATGGGCCGTTTCGGTAAAGTAGATGAAGTTGTAGGGACTGCCGTCTTTCTTGCTTCCGACGAGAGCGCCTTTGTGACCGGCCAGATCCTGGCGGTCGATGGCGGTCTTCTTGCAAGCGGAGTCAACCAATAACCATGAAATCCAACCATGCAAAAAATGGCACCCGCGGTATCAAACGCATCGACCTCGCTTATGTTGAACTTGCATCGAGCGAAAATGCACGCGATATTAATCGCGATATTGTCCTCGAGATCATCCGCTCACAGCAACCGGTTGCGCGTGCCGACCTCGCGCGTTCGTCCGGTCTGCAACCGAGCACCATCTCAGCGATTGTTGAACAACTAATCAGTGAAAAGTGGGTCTCCGAGGGCGCCCTGGCTCGTCGCCCACGCGGTCGCCCCTCAACTCTGCTCTCGCTGAACGACGCATTGGTGATCCTCGTAGCCGATGTTCGTCCTCATCAGGCTATCGTGGCACTGGTCGATCTCAACGGACGATTTCTAGCTCGCGAGGCAGTTCCTCTTGTCTCAGAGCCTGCAAGATCTGTCGAGAAGATCGTGCATAGCATGCAATCGATGCGCGCAGCTCATAGTGACCGGTCGTTTGAAGGGATTGGTATCAGCATGCCGGGACGGGTCGACCCTGAGTCTCAGCGTCTTATCCTTGCCCCCAACCTCAAATGGGCTGACTACGACATTAAGGGCGTGATTGAAGAGCAGATGCAGCTCCAGGTAGAGCTCGCCAACGCCGCCAATGCCTGTCTCCTCTCCGAACTTTGGTCAGGCCGCCTGGATGGTATTCGCAATGCTGTCTTGATTACTGTCTCAGAAGGAATCGGCGCTGCCATCCTTGCCAATGGACAGATCATCACCAGCCGCAGTGGTCTGGCAGGCGAATTTGGCCATAGCCCAATCGACCCTTCTGGTCCGATTTGCGGTTGCGGTCAGCACGGTTGCTGGGAGGTTTTTGCCTCCTCCACCGCCGCTCTGCGTTATTATGCCGAACTCGCGCCAAAGAGCCGCCAGCTCACGATTCACGAACTCCTTCGCCTTACTGAGGAAGGTGACTCAGCGGCAATTGCGGCTGTCTCGAGACAGGCCGTTCACCTCGGACGCGGGCTTCGACTGGTTACCGCGTCCCTTTCGCCAGAGGTTGTTCTCATCACGGGAGACCTGACGACATCCTGGGCACGCTTCGGTCCTATCATTCAGAAAGAAATGGTGGAGACCATGCTCGCAGGCGCTCCTCCTAACCTGGGAATTACGAAGGATGGCGAACTTTCACGACTTCGCGGGGCAGCTGCCGTCGTTCTGCAGCGTCACTCCGGTTACCATACCTCGCCGCATCTGACGGCTTCCGGCAAGCGAAACCGCCGTAGCGCAACGGTTGTCAGCTAGAAATTGCCACGCATCACCGCGCTCACTTTATCTAAGGTTTATTGTTCATTGGCTTGATGACCCGACTGATTTTCTTGACAGATTGCGCGCAGATTCGATAAAGTTCGCGACACGTACAAAATACGTTACCAGCGACAAACGATTGTCTCATTGTCTTTGCGACCAACAAAGACGGCCACTGGAGGATGGAATCATTATGCAACTTCGCCGATTCGCTGTTCTTCTGTTTTCGATCACACTCGTATCCAACGCATCGGCGCAATCGGGCAAGCCCTTGCCTTACCTCGATCCTTCGCTGCCCACGCAACAACGCGTCGACGATCTCGTCTCCCGAATGACTCTTGATGAAAAGGTCGCGCAGCTTATTAACACGACTCCATCTATCCCACGCCTCAACGTCCCCGCCTATGACTACTGGAGCGAGGGCTTGCATGGCATCGCCCGCTCCGGCTATGCGACCATGTTTCCGCAGGCCATCGGTATGGCCGCCACCTGGGACACGCCCCTGGTCAATCAAATCTCAACTGTAATCTCGACCGAGGCGCGGGCGAAGTATAACGAGGCTGTTCGCCACGACATTCATTCCATTTACTACGGCCTGACTATCTGGTCGCCAAACATTAATATTTTCCGTGATCCGCGTTGGGGCCGCGGCCAGGAAACCTACGGCGAGGACCCCTTCCTCACCGCTCGGCTTGGTGTCGCTTTCGTGAAAGGCTTGCAAGGGGACGATCCTACTTACTTTCGCACGATCGCTACGCCTAAACACTACGCAGTGCACAGCGGGCCTGAGTCTACGCGCCACTCGGCGAACATCGACCCGACTCCGCACGATCTCTGGGACACTTATCTGCCGGCCTTCCGTGCGACCATCACAGAAGCCAAGGCTTACTCCATCATGTGCGCTTACAACGCCATTGATAAATACCCCGCCTGCGCCAACAAGATGCTTCTCGAAAAGATTCTTCGTGGCGACTGGAACTTTCAGGGCTTCGTCACCTCGGACTGCGGTGCCGTTGATGATTTCTTCGAAGCGAAGGCTCATCATACCTCGCCTGACAAAGATTCAGCGGCTGTCGCCGGCATCGAGGCTGGAACCGACACCAACTGCGGACGCACCTACCTTGCTCTTACCGATGCGGTGAAGAAGGGTCTCATCAAGGAATCGCAGCTCGACGTTTCACTCAAACGGCTCTACCTCGCTCGCTTTAAGCTTGGACTTTTCGATCCACCAGAAACGATGGTGTGGTCGAAAGTTCCATTCTCAGAAGTGAACTCGCCTGCACATGCTGCGCTCGCTCTGAAGACCGCGAGAGAGTCGATTGTGCTGCTGAAGAACAGCAACACCACGCTTCCTCTCGCGCCGGCAAAGATCAAGACCATCGCCGTAATAGGCCCGAATGCGGCCGAACTCTCTGCAATCGAGGGCAACTACAACGCAGTTCCGAAAGATCCTTTGCTTCCCGTGGACGGCATTGTTCGGCAATTCCCTGCCGCGACTGTACTCTATGCGCAGGGCTCTCCCTATGCTGAGAATGCATCGATCGTTATTCCCCGCACGCAATTTCGTAGTGCCCCAGGCTCGGACGTCGAAGGACTCAAGGGCGAGTACTTCAACAATGACTCCCTGACCGGCACTCCAGCCCTCGTCCGCGTCGACAAGCAGATTGATTTTGATTGGAATTCGACCTCGCCTGATCCGTCTCGACTCGATCCGAAGGCCTTCTCTGTACGCTGGACCGGCACGATGCAAGCGCCTGCGCCCGGCGACTACGAGGTCACCGGCATGCTCGCGCACTGCTACCCTTGCAACAACTCCGAGCACTACACCATCCGCTTCGATGGCAAAGACATGCTCGCCTTTCAGGTCAGCGAAGACAAGGCGCAGCATGGATCGACGACCACGGCGGTTAAACTGCACTTCGACGACACCAAGCCTCATTCCTTCGAGGTCACCTATGCCCACCGTGCGCGTCTCTTCGGCGCAGGTCTCTCACTCCAGTGGACCGCACCTGTCGAACCGCTTCGCAATCAAGCTCTCGACATCATCAAGAAGTCCGACGTCGTGCTCGCCTTTGTTGGTCTCTCACCCAACCTCGAGGGCGAAGAGATGCCAGTCCACATCCCGGGCTTCTCCGGTGGAGACCGAACCGACATCACGCTGCCCGCAGCGCAGCAACAGCTTCTCGAAGCGGCCAAAGCCACTGGTAAGCCGCTCGTGGTGGTTCTCATGAACGGTTCGGCACTTGCAGTCAACTGGGCTCAGCAAAATGCTGACGCGATCCTCGAAGCCTGGTATCCGGGGGACGGCGGCTCGCAAGCTATCGCGGAGACTCTAGTGGGTTTCAACAATCCTTCCGGACGTCTACCGGTCACCTTCTACACGGGCATCGACCAGATTCCTGCCTTCGAAGACTACTCGATGGCGAACCGCACCTACCGGTACTTCAAAGGCAAGCCTCTTTACGGATTTGGTTTCGGCCTTAGCTACGCGACTTTCAGCTACTCCAACCTGAAGCCTTCTACCTCAACACTTCATGCCGGCGACACTCTGACCGTTGAAGCCGACGTGAAAAATACCGGTTCCCGCCCCGGTGAAGAGGTTGCAGAGCTTTACCTCACTCCACCGCATACCGATGTTTCTCCTAATTTGGCGCTCGCCGGCTTTACTCGCGTCCGTCTGGCTCCGGGAGAGACCAAGCACATTGTTCTGACCGTGGACCCACGCACCCTTTCGCAGGTCGACGACAAGGGAGTCCGCGCCGTCACACCAGGCAACTACAAGATCGCGCTGGGCGGGGCTCAACCAAGCGAAACCAACAACAGCCAGACGGCTACGTTCACCATCGAAGGCACGCAGGAGATGCCGCGCTAACAGTTTTTAATTTTGTGACTCAAAATGAACTTTTTATGAAGCGGCGGCATCGGCCGGTATCGTGACGCCTTTCGATGAATTACGGCTCTGACCGCTGAGGTACGGCAATCGGTTCAAGGACCCCATGCGACTCTACCTCAACCTCGGAATTTTGTTACTGCTCTTCATAGCAACACTGCATATCCACGCAGAAAACGGAGCCGAGGGGTGGCTTCGTTACGCTCCTATCTCAAACGCTGCTGTGGCCAACTACGCCACCCTCCCGAACAAAATCGTCGTGCTTGGCAAGTCGTCAACGGACGAGGTAGTCGGCAACGAACTCCAGCGAGGCCTGACCTCCATGCTCGGTCGGTCCTTCACCATATCGCATGAGCTATCAGAGGGTGACAATGCGATTCTCGTGGCCAATCTCGCGACTCTCAACCGAGCATTTAGCGTGATTGGTGACAAACTTTCACCTGACTCCTTCACCATCGGCCCGAAAACGGAACGAAAAACTTACCGCTTCATCATCCTGGGAGCGGATTCGCGTGGTGAACTTTACGGAGCCTTCCACCTCCTCGAACTTATTGCATCCGAACAGCCCCTGCCCACGAAGCCCGCCACAGAATCTCCCTCTTCATCCATCCGCTGGATCAACCAATGGGATAACCTCGACGGCACTATTGAGCGCGGCTACGCTGGCCGCAGCATCTTCTACGAAAACGGTCATGTGCGCGCCGATCTCACTCGCGTCCACGATTATGGCCGTCTCCTAGCTTCCATTGGGATTAACGGAATTACCGTCAACAACGTCAATTCAGATCTCCACACGCTCGAACCCGAGATGATTCTCGAGTTCGCGCGCATCGCTGACGAGTTCCGCCCGTGGGGCATCCGCATGTCACTCTCGGTCGATCTCTCCAGTCCACAGGTTGTCGGCCATCTTCCAACATTCGATCCGGTCGACCCCACAGTCATCACTTGGTGGAAGACTAAAGTCGACGAAATCTACAAGGCGATTCCCGATTTTGGGGGATTCGTCATCAAGGCTGATTCTGAAGGGCGCGTGGGCCCATCGCAATACCACCGCACTCCGGCCGAGGCCGCCAACGCCGTTGCTCGCCCGCTGAAACCTCACGGCGGCTTCGTCCTCTATCGCGGTTTCGTCTACAACAACCACCTCGACTACACCGACCTTAAAGCCGACCGCGCCCGCGCCGGATACGACAACTTCCGCGCGCTCGACGGCAAATTCGAATCCAATGTCGTTATCCAGATCAAAAACGGTCCGATTGACTTCCAGGTCCGCGAGCCTGCCTCACCTCTCTTTGCCGCGCTCCAGCACACCAGTCAAGCTATCGAGCTTCAGGTCACTCAGGAGTATCTAGGCCAGCAGCGCCACATGGTCTTCCTCGTTCCCATGTGGAAGACGACGCTCGACACCGATATGCGTGCCGACAACCGGAGTACGCCGGTTAACGAGATCGTCGAAGGAAGATCCTTTCACCAGCCCCTCGGGGGCTTCGTCGGTGTCGCTAACGTCGGGCTCGATGCCAACTGGATGCATCACCCTATGGCTATGGCCAACCTCTACGGCTTCGGCCGCCTCGCCTGGAATCCAAATCTCTCCACCAACCAGATTCTCGACACCTGGACGCGCCTCACCTGGGGAAACAACGACAAAGTCGTCTCCACGATCGATGAACTTCAGCGCCACTCCTGGCGCGTCTACGAGCAGTACACCGGCAATCTCGGCATCGGCACCCTCACCAACATCCTCGGCTACCACTTCGGTCCCGGCATCGAATCTGCCGAACACAACGGATGGGGACAGTGGTTCCGCGCCGACGCCACCGGCATCGGCATGGACCGCACCGTAGCCACTGGCACCGGCTACATCGGCCAGTACCCACCCGAACTCGCCAAGGTCTACGAAGACGTCAACACCTGCCCCGACGACCTCCTCCTCTTCATGCACCACGTCCCCTACACTCACGTCCTGCACGATGGAAAAACCGTAGTCCAGTCCATCTACGACGCCCACTACGAAGGCGCTGCCACAGCCCAAACCTACCCCACACGTTGGCAAACCCTTCACGGCCTCATCGACGAAGACCGCTATAACCACACACTCAAACTCCTCACCTACCAGGCAGGTCACGCCATCGTCTGGCGCGATGCCGTCACCCGCTGGTTCCAGAAAGAATCCAACATCCCCGACGAACAAGGTCGCGTAGGTAACTACCCCAACCGCATCGAAGCCGAGAACATGACCGCCGAAGGCTACACCCCCATCGACGTCAAACCCTGGGAGACGGCCTCCAATAGCAAAGCCGTCCTCTGCGACCAACCCACCGGCTGCACCCTCACGACTAAACTCGACAACCCCGCAGGGACATACACCATCACCGTGCAGTACTTCGACTTCTGGTCAGGCAAATCACACTTCGCTCTCAACCTCAACGGAAAACCCATTGGCAACTGGCTCGCCGACGAAACGCTCCCGCCCGCACGCGCCGAAAACCAACCCAATGGTGACACCAGCACCCGCATCACCTTCCCCAACATCGTTCTAAAACCCGGCGACACACTAACCCTCCACGGCACCCCCAACAACACCGAACCAGCCCCCGTCGACTACATAGAAATCACAAAACAGTAGACTCAGACAAAATGAAAATCAGCGCCGCCAAAATCATCATTTGTTCCCCCGACCGCAACTTCGTCACCCTTCGCATCGACACTGATGAGGGCATCTACGGCCTCGGCGACGCTACGCTCAACGGCCGCGAACTCGCCGTCGCCTCCTACCTCAACGACCACGTCCTCCCCTGCATCATCGGCCGCGATCCCTTCCAGACCGAAGACATCTGGCAGTACCTCTATCGAGGAGCTTACTGGCGTCGCGGCCCCGTCACCATGTCCGCCATCGCTGCCGTCGACGTCGCTCTCTGGGACATCAAGGGCAAGGCCCTCAACACTCCGGTCTACAACCTCCTCGGCGGTCAGTCCCGCCAAGGCTGCCTCGTCTACACCCACGCCAACGGTATGGACATCGTTGATACCCTCGACTCCGTCCGCAAACATATGGACGAGGGCTACCTCGCCGTCCGCGCCCAAGCCGGTATTCCTGGCGTCGCCTCCAGCTACGGAGTCCCCAAAGCCGGCAAGCCCTACGAGCCCGCAGAGCGCGGCCTTCCTTCCGAATCGCTCTGGTCCAGCGAACGCTACCTCAACTTCGTCCCCACGCTCTTCGAGAAACTCCGCGTCGAACTGGGCCCCGACGTCCATCTGCTTCACGACGTCCACCACCGCCTCACCCCCATCGAAGCCGCGCGCCTCGGCAAAGCCCTCGAGCCCTATCATCTCTTCTGGCTCGAAGACCCCTGCCCCGCCGAATTACAAGAAAGTTTCGAACTAATCCGCAAACACACAACAACACCCTTAGCCGTCGGTGAAGTCTTCAACTCCATCTGGGACGCCCATGACATCATCCGCCACCAGCTCATCGACTACATTCGGATGACCATCGTCCACGGCGGCGGCATCACCCACGCCAAGAAGACCGCCGACTTCGCTGCACTCTACAACGTCCGCACCGGCTATCACGGCCCCACCGACGTCTCTCCCGTCACCATGGCAGCCGCGCTCCATCTCGGCCTCGCCATTCACAATTTTGGCATCCAGGAGCATATGCGTCACTCCAAACTCACCGACGAAGTCTTCCCGCATCACTACACCTTCAACGCCGGATATATGCATCCCGGCAGTGCGCCCGGCCTTGGAGTCGAAATCGACGAGGTCCTCGCCGCAAAATACCCCTACCAGCGCGCCTACCTGCCCATCGCGCGCAGGCTCGACGGCACTCTCACAGATTGGTAACTCTCAGAAACACACATTGCACGGAGCTTAGCCTGATGACCGCTGGTACATCCTCCGCTCGACATAGCCTACCCATTCTCGCGTTTCTTGCGCTTGCTCCACTCGCCCTCCATGGCCAAGGCGGATTCACTCCGCCACCCCAGCACGTAAACGCTCCGCCCGCTGAGATCAAACGCATGCCCGGCGACGGCAACGGCACTTACAAGACCGGCCAATACCGCGACCTCTTCGCCGAGCAAGGCCACCCCTCCGCGGAGACCAAAGCCCGTCTCGAAAAAGCCTTCGAGCAGCTCTTCCACGGCGACCCCGTCTCCGAGCGCGTCTACTTCGAAGCCGGCAAAAACGAAAACGGCCCTCTAGGTTACATGACCGACTGGGCCAACAACGACGCCCGCACCGAGGGCATGAGCTACGGCATGATGATCGCCGTCCAGATGGACCACAAACGTGAGTTCGATGCCCTCTGGAACTGGTCGAACACCTACATGCTCATCACCGACGCCCACAACCCCAACGTCGGTTACTTCGCCTGGTCTATGAACACCGACGGCACTCCACGCTCCACCGGCCCCGCACCCGACGGCGAAGAGTACTACGTCATGGCCCTCTACTTTGCCGCCAACCGCTGGGGTAACGGTCAGGGCATCTACAACTACAAAGAGCAGGCCGACAAGATTCTCCGCGGCATACGCCACCACCCCATCCTCACCGAGACTAGCCCCTTCAAGATCCACCCTGAGGACCAACCGTTCCAGTACGCCACCATCACCAGTCCCAACACCACCGAACACGAACAAGCCCAGCACAATCTGGCTATCGAGCTTAAGGGAGAAGGTAAGACTCCGCCGCCCGATCCCTTCGCCCGCTCTCGCCAAGGCTCACAGATCCTGCAACGCTCCGTCTCCGCCGGCCCTATGGTCGACGAGACCTACACCATGATCCGCTTCATCCCCGACGTCGCCCCCAACGGCAACACCGACGCCTCATATCACCTGCCGGCCTTCTACGAACTATGGGCGCGCTGGGGCCCCGAAGAAGATCGCGCCTTCTGGGCCAAAGCCGCCGACACCAGCCGCGAGCTCTTCGTCAAAGTCACCGGCCCCTCCACCGGCCTCACTCCCGACCGCTCCAACTTCGACATGTCCGCAGTCACCGGCCGCGACGGCCAGCCGACACCCTTCAGCTACGACTCATGGCGCTCCGTCAGCAACTGGGCCGCCGACTACAACTGGTGGCGAAAAGATCCCCGCGAGGTTGTTCTTTCCGACCGCCTCCAGAAATTTCTCATTAGCCAGGGCATCACCATGTTCGCCGACCGCTACACCCTCGCAGGCAGACCTCTCTCCACCCGCCACTCTGTCGGCATGCTAGCCGCCGCCACTGTCGGCAGCCTAGCAGCAACACCCGGGCCCAATGAAAAAGCCTTCGTCGAAGAGCTATGGCGAACCCCAGTCCCCGTCGGCGACCAGCGCTACTTCGACAGCATGCTCTATATGTTCAGCATGCTGCACGTCAGTGGAAACTACCGCATCTGGGGGCCTGGCGAGGTCCATTAGGCCTCGTGGGCTACAAAGAGAAAAGAATGTTGTTGAAGATGCTGTAAAGCGGGTAGAAAAATGCTGCAACAAATCTGCCGCCAACCAGAAACAAAATCAAAAGCGCGAACATGCCCATACGGTCGTAGATCTGAACGGCGCTATACGGCAAAAAGTGCCGGAGGATATGGCTGCCATCGAGCGGCGGAAGCGGAATCAGATTGAAGACGAACAACAGCAGATTGATAAAGATTACAAAGTAGAGAAAAAGCGCGATCGGAAAGAGGGTTGGCAGACCTTCCGTCGCAACTCCGGGGACGTGCTGGGCAATCGCCACAGCAGTCTTGATTGTGGGATCGTCCGTCGGGAGAATGTGCTTGATTACAATCAGCAGAATCAGAGCCACGGTGGCCGAAAGCAGATTACTCGCGGGTCCGGCGAGCGTAACCAGAATATCGTCCCGCTTATAGTTCTTGAAATTTCGAGCGGTCACCGGCGTCGGCTTCGCCCATCCCACCAGAAACCCTCCATACACCAGAGAAATCAAGGGAAACAAAACGGAACCCACAGGATCAAGGTGTTTCAGAGGATTGAGCGTAACTCGCCCGAGCATCATCGCCGTAGGATCGCCTAGACGCGCCGCTGCCCAGGCATGAGCACACTCATGAATGCTGAAAGCGAGAATCAGGACGACAAGCTCAAAAAAGATAACGACGACGTTCAAACTCATGATGAATTAAGTCTACCGGAGTAGAACCTACACGAACCGACGATTTTCCTTGCAACAAAATCGAGCTGTGGTGTCTAACTAATTGATCGAGTTGATAAACGTTGACCGAGGGGCGTGCATGTATTTAAGGATCGGGCTCTGGACGCTGGTTCTGGCAATCTCGGGATCTCTTCTTCCCGCGCAGACGACAACAGGACAGAGCGCATCCAAAAACGACACCGAGATACAAAAACAAGCTCTACAAGCCGAAGAACTGTACGGGCAGCAAAATTTCCTTGGGGCATTGCCGTTGTTTGAAGATCTGCACAAGCAGCGTCCCGAGAGCAACGTCTTTCGCGAGCGGCTTGCGATGACATTGCTCGCGAAGGC